>CZRL01000097.1_pt1 | contig 169854 bp, 170 predicted proteins | sample 734451 | NCBI WGS metagenome assembly CZRL01 (sample SAMEA3597868, study PRJEB11362) | hydrothermal vent metagenome | biome: marine hydrothermal vent biome; feature: marine hydrothermal vent; material: ocean water | place: Atlantic Ocean | collected 2010-09-19/2010-10-04 | reverse complement strand
ACTGGCGTCTGTGGACCTTGCCCGAGCTACAAGAACTGCTTACAGAAGCCGGGTTCGCCCGAACACAGGTATATTGGGAAGGTACCGACCGGAAATCAGGGGAAGGAAACGGCATCTATACGCCAACCAAATCCGGTGAAGCCGACGCCGCATGGATCTGTTATCTCTCGGCAGAGAAGTAAATGCCCGTTTATACAGGTTCCAGCCGCGGACAACTGGGAAGCCTGACCGACTCGGTCTGTAAAAAAATCGGTGGGCAACCGTAGACGGTCGCCTAACTTAATTTAAGTGACTTGTCCGGTAAGTCAGATAAGGTAGTGTGCCACAGCGGCATTAAATCTTAAAAACTACTAATGCAGACCTACCTGCGGATCAAATCTGATTTGTTTCGAGCGATCAGTTGCCGGCAACAGTCAGTCCATCAATCAATATCGAACCGCAGCGAATGTTGTGCCGCGTATCCACATCCTTGCCGATCGCACACAAGCCGCTAAAGATTTCTTTGAGGTTACCGGCAATGGTCACTTCATCAACCGGATATTGGATCTGACCGTTCTCAATCCAGAAGCCGGCGGCACCCCGGGAATAGTCCCCAGTGACCATGTTGACGCCAAAACCAATCAGTTCGGTTACCAGCAACCCTTTTTCCAGCCCACTGATCAGATCGGTCAGATCCTGGTCTCCTGACGCGGCGGTGAGATTGTGAATGCCCCCCGCGTTACCGGTCGTCTCGAGCCCAAGACGCCGCGCAGAGTAGGATCCCAGCAAGTAACGCTGTAGCACACCATCGGTAATGACATTGTTAGCTGAGGTGGTGACACCTTCGCTGTCGTAAGCAGCACTGCCCATGGCACACTTGAGCAGCGGCTGTTCATAGATCTGTACAAAATCCGGGAAAATCTGCTGGCCGACCTGGTCCAGCAGAAACGACGCCTTGCGGTAAAGTGCACCGCCGCTGATCGCCCCAACAAAATGGGATATCAGGCTAGAGGCGACCGGTGCTTCAAAAAGCACAGGGACCTGGCAGGTGTCTATTTTCCGGGCATCGAGTCGTCGCACCGTTCGCCTGGCAGCTTCCAGACCCACAATATCCGGTTTGTCCAGTTGTGCGGCCTGTCGTGATGAACTAAACCAGTAATCCCTCTGCATCCCGCTGTCGTCCCGACCGATAACCGAACAACTCAAGCCGTGCCGGGTCTGTCGACTCTCTCCCCAGAAGCCACTGGTGGTGGCATAAACCTCGTGTCCTTCATGCGAACTGACCGAAGCCCCTTCAGAGTTTTCGATTCGGCGATCATGATCCATAGCCGTTTGCTCACACTCCAGTGCCATGTCGCAAGCATCATCGACCGATGGATTCCAGGGATGGAAAAGATCAAGATTGGGAAAGTCCGTCGCCAGACGATCCGGATCTGCCAGCCCATTGCACGAATCAGCCTCAGTATATTCAGCAATCCTGCACGCGGCCTGGACGGTATCTTTAACCGACGTTGGCGAATAGTCCGACGTACTGGCACTCCCGGTTCGCTGTTCGAAATAAACTGTGATGATCAGACCTCGGTCGCGGGTATGCTCTACAGTTTCAAGCTCGCCCATGCGGACATTGACCGACAACCCCTGACTCAGGGCAGCTGCCGCTTCTGCCCCACTCGCACCCTGTCGCGTTGCTTCGGCGAGAGTCATCTCGACCACGGAGCCAAGGTCTGACGGATCAAGTCGGCTTGAAGCAGGTGCTACTGGTTCGATGCTTTTATTCACTGGGGTTACTTCTTTTTACGGTCAATCAGACTTCAACCCCGCCAACCGTCAGGCTATCAATTTTCAAGGTGGGCTGACCGACACCTACAGGTACGCTCTGTCCTTCCTTGCCGCAAGTACCAACACCGGTATCCAGGCCTAAATCATTGCCAACCATCGATACGCGCGTCAGCACATCGGGTCCATTCCCAATCAGAGTCGCACCCTTGACCGGGGTCGTGACTTTTCCGTTTTCAATGAGATAAGCCTCACTGGCCGAAAACACAAACTTGCCAGATGTGATATCGACTTGTCCACCACCAAAATTGACCGCGTACAGCCCATTGCTGACAGATTCGATGACTTCTCCAGGATCATACTCGCCGGCCAGCATATAGGTATTGGTCATACGCGGCATCGGCAAATGGGCGTACGATTCCCGGCGGCCATTGCCAGTCGTGTTAACCCCCATCAGACGCGCATTGAGTGTGTCCTGCATATAACCTTTGAGAATGCCATTTTCGATGAGTACCGTAGAGGCCGTGGGGGTCCCCTCGTCATCTACCGACAATGATCCCCGGCGGTCTGGCAATGTCCCGTCGTCAACCACGGTACACTGTGTAGAGGCGACCTGTTCACCGACTCGTCCAGAAAACGCCGATGTTTGTTTTCGGTTGAAATCTCCCTCGAGACCGTGACCAATTGCCTCGTGCAATAGGATACCGGGCCAGCCTGGCCCCAGAACCACGGTCATGGTGCCAGCAGGAGAATCTGTGGCTTCCAGACTGATCAACGCCTGACGTACTGCGTCGCGGGCAAATTCCTCAGCGCGTTCGGCTTCCATAAACCAGTTGTAGCCAAATCGGCCACCGCCGCCGGCGCTGCCCTGTTCACGACGACCCTCACTCTCGACGATCACCGTCACATTGAGCCGGACCAGGGGCCGCACATCGGCAACCAGACTGCCATCGTGCCGGGCCACCAGCATCACTTCGTGGGACCCGGCGAGGCTCGCCATGACCTGACTCACACGAGGATCTTGTTGTCGCGCTTCAGCTTCAACTTTTTCCAGCAGTTTTATTTTTGATTTTTCTTCCAGCGACGCGAGTGGATCGGCCGAAGTGTATAACGCGGTGCCGGCATTACTCTGACGGTTGACCGCCTGGGTTGCGTCATCGCCTGCCTGTGCGATGGCGCGTGCGGCATTCGCAGCCTGCGTCAACACTGGCAGCTGAAACTCATCCGAATAGGCAAAACCGGTCTTCTCACCACTGATTGCCCGCACACCGACACCTTGATCGGTACTTCGACTGCCGGATTTGACAGCGCCGTCTTCCAGTGACCAGGCCTCGTGACGGCTGTATTGAAAATAAAGATCAGCGTAGTCCAGCTGATGAGACATCATTCTGGCCAGCAGGCCGTCTATATCGGTGCGCTCAAGACCGGAGGGCTCAAGCAATGTCTCGACTGCTGTTTTGAGAGGATCTGTCACAAAGTGCCACGCGATGATTAAAAGGGTCGGGGATTATACCGCGCAACCCGGTATAGAGACCGTCACAGAAAATTCAGCCACACTCCGACCAAGGTTACCACCAGTAGCCCACTGCCCAGCAGGCGCATGAATAGATTACCCGTGCTGGTGAGAAGTTTCTGATGGACCTTCAAACCCATAACATGACCGATTACCGCGCAGGGCAATAACCAAACTTGGTGTAGCAGTTGCAGGTCAATGCCGGTATAGACAAAAGCGCTCATCTTGAACACCACCAGAATTCCCCACAGAACGATCAGAGTTTCCCGCAGGTTCTGACGCGATACATGGCGCAAGTAAACCGCTGCAATCAGAGGTGCCCCGATCAATGATGTACCGCTGGCATACCCACCCAGCGCCAACAGAGCCCTATCGGTAATCGGGTTATGGCTCTTAAATTCAACTGCCAGAATATAGCTCACCGCATAAACAGCACTCACGGCGTAAACTATTGCGGATAACAGAGTCCCTGGCAGGTTCAGCAAGCCGACCACACCTGCGATCGTAAATGGCAACAACCAGCGCAGGGACCGTACCAGATAATGCCAGTCCACGTAGTCGAGGCGTGTGATGACACTGACCGCACCAAACACCAGCAGCTGAACAGCCAGAATCGGCATTACGGTTAACGGGTTGTCTACCAGCAACAGCAACAGTGGCAAGGCCAGTGCTGCACCCCCAAAACCCAGACCAGATCGGACAAATCCACTCCACAGAAAGATCAGTCCGAATGCAATGTACTCCCAACTGGTCAGATCTGCCACCGCAGCACCTCCAGTGATTACTAGCAGTCTGCACTCAGCAGGCAAGGCCCAGAAATCTTCACATCAAACCAAGTTTCGCGAATTAAATTTGCGCTCAACCAACCTCGTCTACAGATCCTCGGTGGTCGATCGCGATAGGCCAGAGATCATAATTACCGAAACGCGTGGTCAGAAAATTGTGTAGATAAAGGGAGCAACAGCGGTACCCTCTGCCAACAGAATGAGGCCACCGAGCAGCACCAAAACAATAATGATTGGTGCTAACCAGAATTTCTTGCGCTCGCGCATGAAATCCCACAGGTCTTTGACAAATTCCATTCTAGAAGGGCCTCTTCATGTGTGAGGGGTCTGGTTTCACGCTGACAGAGCGGTAAGAAACTGCCGCTGGATCCCATCGACGGGTCAGGGGATCCTTTCCCAGCAGCCGCAGAACCACACCATAGGGCAATACCACCGCATAGTACACGACTCCCAGGATTACGGGCGACGTGATTGCGTTCATGACCATGCCGAACCGCATCCAGATTCTATAAAACGGGCGTACAGTGCTTGGTGCCAACAGGCCCCACAATGTCACTCCCACAGCAACAATCCATGGCACCGCAGACCAGTGTCCGAACAGCAGTGGCATAACAATGCCAAAGAGTCCAGCGACGATCGCTGAAAAAACCAATGCAAACTGTCGCAAGCCTGGACCATCGAGCTCGGGGATTTCTTTTTTCATTATCGGGCACTTGGTGGCTTAACCTGCTAAACCACCTCCGATTCAATCCAGCTCAAATTCATGACGCCAGTCCCCTTGCTCGGTCCATTGGGGTTGTTCTTCCTTCAACAACACATAATTTTCGATCACCAAACAATCCATCTCGGTTCGCATAAAGCAGCGATACGCATCTGCCGGTGAACAGACAATCGGCTCGCCGCGTACGTTGAACGACGTGTTGACCAAGACAGGACAACCCGTCTTGGCATCAAAAGCCTCTAAAAGTCTGTGAAATCGTGGGTTAGTGTCCCGATGAACGGTTTGCAACCTCGCCGAATAGTCAATGTGTGTAACTGCAGGAATTTCTGATCGAATCTGTTTTAATTGTTCGATTCCAAAAAGTTTCTCGTCGCTGGGTTCAACGATCTTACGGCGATTGTTCTGTACATTTGCCACCAACAACATGTAGGGACTTGCCGTTGTTTGGTCGAAATAGTCTGCCACCCGTTCATTGAGCACAGCCGGTGCGAATGGGCGAAATGATTCCCGGTATTTGATCTTAAGATTCATCACGCTCTGCATATCGGTGTTTCTGGGATCTCCAATGATCGAGCGCGCACCCAGTGCGCGGGGGCCAAATTCCATACGCCCCTGAAACCAGCCCAGAACCTTGCCCTGATCGAGCAGTTCCGCCAGCAGAGAAAACAAATCCTCATCGTGATGCTCGTAATATTTTGCACCCAGTTTATCCAAGGCAGCGGCAATCTCGTCACTAGAAAAGCTCGGCCCCAGATAAGCGCCCTGCATGCGGTCCATGGCACCATTGCTCTGGCGTGGCTTGTCTGCATACTGGTGCCAAACAGCCAGTGCACAACCCAGCGCACCACCAGCATCCCCGGCGGCTGGCTGAACCCATAACTGTTTGAAAGGCCCTTCCCTGAGTAACCGTCCGTTCGCCACACAGTTGAGTGACACGCCGCCAGCAAGACAAAGATGATCAACCTCGGTCTCACGATAAACTGTTTGAGCAATTTTGAGTACGATCTCCTCGGTAACGACCTGCACTGAAGCCGCAATATCCATGTCGTCCTGGGTTAAAGCGGACTCAGGTGCGCGGGGCTCCCGGCCAAAAAGCGCGCTGAACTTTTTGTTCGTCATTCGAAGGCCAGTTGCATAATCAAAATAATCCATCTGTAATCGAAACGTACCATCGGCTTTGATATCGATCAGGTGATCGCGTATCACATCGACGTGTCGGGGCACGCCATATGGGGCGAGTCCCATGAGCTTGTACTCACCCGAATTGACTTTGAACCCAGTGAAGTAGGTGAATGCGGAATACAACAACCCCAGCGAATGTGGAAAGTCTATCTGCCACAAGGGTGTCAGCTGATTGCCCTTACCCAGCCAGACACTGGTCGTTGCCCATTCACCGACGCCATCCATGCACAGCACTGCCGCCTGATCGAATGGGCTCGGGAAAAAAGCCGATGCTGCGTGTGACTGGTGATGTTCGGCAAATAAGAGTTGCGGCAGTGTCTTTTTTGAGCCTCCAGCCAGGTCGGCGAGTTCTTTTTTTATTAGAGACTTTAAATAGAGTTTCTCCTTTAGCCAGATAGGCATCGCCGTCAGAAACGATCGAAATCCGCGGGGTGCATCAGCGATATAGGTCTCAATCAACCGCTCAAATTTAACCAACGGCTTATCATAGAAAACCACCGCATCAAGGCCAGTAATACTTACATCTGCTTCGGCAAGACAATAATCGATCGCATGACGTGGAAACTGAGCGTCATGTTTTTTGCGGGTAAACCGTTCTTCCTGAGCCGCTGCTGTGATATCACCACTTTCCAACAGACAGGCTGCGGCATCGTGGTAATACGCAGAGATTCCTAAAATTTTCATCGGCCGTACAGTCTTAAGTAAAAGTTGATCAAACTTGCTGTGCTTACTCTAGCGTCACAACGTCGAGCCTGAATTATCCCTGGCTTTCTGCCGGCGATACAATACAAAACTTAGTTTGTCGGGGTTGGACGACATGTTGTCCTCTGCCGTTAACATACGCTGCCGCGTTGAATGGGCCAGTCGCCGCCTAACCTGTACCAGAGCTCCCTGGCAAACAATCTCGGCGATTTCATCAGCGCTACGTCGTTAACACCCTTCGTGGTGTGGCACCATCTAAAGTTTCAGCGCCAACGGACTGCTCGGTAAAATATCAAATTAACGGGGTGTGGTCATTTGTTCGACGACTCCCTGCTCTGAGTTCAGGCTTGCTGATCATTAAGGTCCGGTCCAGACTCGGCCTCTTTGGTCTCCTTGGATTTGATTATGCGTGAACAGTACAAACCCGCTTCAAACAGCAACCAAACCGGCACGGCCAGCATAGTTTGTGAAAAAATATCGGGCGGCGTCATCACCATACCCACCAAAAATGCACCCACAATGATGTAAGGCCGCTTGCTGGCCAAACTATCCGGTGTGGTCATGCCGATCTTGACCATCAACACGGTTGCAACCGGCACCTCGAACGCCAGGCCAAAGGCGAAAAATAGCTTCAGCACAAAACTGAGGTAGGCATTGATGTCGGTCATCACCAACACCCCTTCGGGTGCGGTACTGGTGAAAAAAGCAAAAATAATCGGGAAAACTGCGTAGTAGGCAAACAAAATTCCGAGGTAAAACAGGATACTGCTGGATACCAGCAGGGGTACTGTCAACCGTTTTTCGTGACGATAGAGCCCCGGGGCCACAAACGCCCACAACTGGTACAACAGATAGGGCATGGCGACTGCCACTGCTAACGCAAAAGCAAACTTGAACGGCACGAAAAACGGACCGTGGGGCTCGGTTGAGATCATGCTGTTCCCTTCCGGCAACGCGTCCATCAGTGGGGCCGCCAAGTACTCATAAAGATCGTTTGCGAAGGGTGCAGCGATCAGAAACACGATCAAAATAGAGCCCCCACCACGCATGATGCGATTACGCAGCTCCAGCAGGTGAGACATAAACGTCGTTGCCTCTTCTCCGGGTCGTGTGCTCGGTTCAGCCATGGTCTAATCGGTCAGGACGTGGGGATCTGCTTGTCTTTGGTCTGTGAAGTGTCTGTCGTGTCATCCACGGGAGACTCGTTTTCTGCCGACTGAGCCGAATCGTCGGCTGCTGTGACATCGCTCACTGACGATTGGATATCATCAGCTGATTTCTTGATGGACTCAACGACCGACTCTACGCCGCTGTCATCGGCAACCTTCCCAGCAGCACTCTGGAATTCATTTTTCACATCACTGATTTCGTCGCCCAACTTTCGGAGGTCAGCCAGCTCGCTCTCACGCATCTCCCGATCAATGTCGGTCTTGACGTCAGCAACCATTCTGCGAGCTTTCCCGACCCAGAAACCGATCGTGCGTGCGACTTTGGGCAGCCGCTCGGGGCCCAAAATCACCAGGGCAATAATCGCAATGATTACGACCTCGGAAAATCCGACGTCAAACATGATGCGGCCTCAGGTTACGGTCAGACTTTTTCCGTCTTCACGTCCTCAGTCGCCTCTACATCGGCAAGGTCGTCCTGGGTCGCTTCAGCCTGCTGATCCGCTGTCTCGGGATCCTCGCTGTCACTGTCACTATCCCCAGCCTTGACCTCTTTGATTGAACTACGGAACCCTTTGATTGCGCCACCCAGATCACCACCCATGTTGCGTAGCTTCTTGGTTCCAAACAACAACAGCACAATGACCAGTACGATCAGCAGCTGCCAAATGCTTATGCCTCCAACACCCATGAGATTCTCCTCTTTTTAATCTGCTATTTTGACAGGATCACGACCCACCTGAACCCACCGATGGAGCGCACCCTGATAATTGAATAATAACCCTTTTTCCAAAAATCCACGTAAATGTACCCGTCAAACACCTGAAAAAGCAGCCACAGCGCCCTACTCAGGGCCCAGTAACCCGGATTTCATCGGTTTCCTATGATCTTCAACCTAAGTACCTGCACCAGATTAAGTGGATACTCTTCAACGCCCAACACTGACTCACGCCGATCATTTCGTCATGAACCACGTTCATGCCGCAGAGAAATTTACGATGTGTGCACGGCCGCGTGGGGATACCGGCCACTGGAGATCCGCTGGATACGGGCACCACACTGGGCGAGTTTTTCTTCGATGCAGTCATACCCACGATCAATATGGTAGATACGATCCACAACCGTCTGGCCTTTAGCAGCCAATCCGGCCAGGACCAGACAGGCAGACGCCCTAAGATCTGTTGCCATCACCTGGGCACCACTTAAGTTTTTCACACCACGCACCAGCGCTGTATTACCCCGCAACTCTATATCGGCACCCATCCGCTGCAATTCCTGGACATGCATAAATCGACTCTCAAATATCGTCTCCGTGACTACTGCTGTACCCTGAGCAATACTGTTGAGCAGAATGAACTGTGCCTGCAAATCTGTTGGAAACCCGGGAAATGGCTCAGTTTTCAGGTCAACTGCCTTTAATCGACACCCATCCACAGACAGGACTATGGTGTCCTGATCAACCATGATCGAGGCACCCATGGCGTCGAGTTTCACCAGTACGGCATCAAGCAAATTCGTTTCTATGCCACTAAGTTGAATCTGGCCGCCGGTTGCAGCCGCTGCTGCAAGATAAGTACCGGCTTCAATTCTGTCAGGCGCAACTCTATGGTATGCGCCACTTAACCTTGCCACACCCTCTATTTCGATCTGACCGGTACCGGCACCACTGATCCTTGCTCCCATCGCGACCAAGCATTTAGCGAGGTCTACGACTTCGGGTTCTCTGGCCGCGTTTTCCAGAATTGTCCGACCGTCGGCCAGTACGGCTGCCATCATCAGGTTTTCGGTACCCGTCACAGTCACCGTGTCAAAAACAATCCGGCACCCCTGTAAACGACCCGCTGGTATGCTGGCCCGGATGTAGCCACCTTCTACCGTGACTTGCGCCCCCATCATCTCGAACCCCTGGATATGCAGATCGACTGGCCGTGAGCCGATCGCACAACCACCGGGGAGCGACACCTCAGCTTCGCCGAAGCGCGTTAGCAGCGGTCCCAGAACTAAAATGGAGGCACGCATTGTTCTGACCAGCTCATAAGGCGCCCGATGACTGGTCAATTCTGCCGCATTAACGTCTATCGCCAACTTATCGTCGACCTCAATACGTACTCCAAGGTGGCCGAGCAGTTCCAGTGTTGTCGTGACGTCCTGTAGATGTGGCACGTTGCTAACGACCAGATTCTGATCAGTCAGCAGCGACGCAATGAGAACCGGCAGCGCTGCATTCTTTGCGCCTGAGATTCGAATCTCACCCTCTAGCGGAATACCGCCACTGATCAAAAGTTTGTCCACGGGCTAAAACATTTGAGTGCTGTTTACTCTGTCCGTTGATTCTGGTTCGAGTAGTTACGCCTGTCCAGTTGTTCCGACCACAATCAAGCAAAAGGCGCCCGCAGGCGCCTTTATAAACTCACCGACTCAACCCCGCGCTGTCAGTTTGCGACTGTCTCCAGTTTGGCCTGGAGTTCACCGCTTTCATACATTTCTGTCACGATGTCACTGCCGCCGACAAATTCTCCGTTGACATAGAGTTGCGGGATGGTCGGCCAGTTCGAAAAATCCTTAATTCCCTGGCGAATATTATCATCTGAAAGCACGTCGGCTGAGGCGAATTGTACTCCGCACGCCTGCAGTATCTGCACAAGCCTGCCGGAAAAACCACACTGTGGAAAGTCAGGACTTCCCTTCATAAACAGCATGACGCTGTTTTCCTCGACAATGTTTTTGATTTGTTCCTGCACGTTCATTAGCGTCCCCTTTGCTTACCTGCTCGTTTATAAACCCGTCGGCTCAAACATTACTGTGGTGTCAACGTTCGCATCGACAGCGCATGAATCTCTTCGTCCATCTTGTCTCCTAGCGCCGCATACACCATCTGCTGCTGCTGAACACGGTTTTTCCCTTCAAACCCGGCGTAAACCACGACCGCCTCAAAATGTCGACCGTCACCTGAGATCTCGACCTGCGACCCTGGCAGATTCTGCTCGATCCAGCCCTTGATGTCTTCAGGTGTTGGCATAATTCGGCAATTTTATTACGATCGTCCCCGCACCAGGACATTAAGTCTCGATACGGTGTCAAGAATATATCGATAGGCCCAAAAAGGAAACCTACAAAAAGTAAGCGATTCGACTCCCCGTCGGACTGATGACAACCCTGCCGAAGAACAAACCACTTCGGCACAGGCCCTCAGCAGTCTGTGTCCTGTGTCTCCAACGCATGGACGAGGACCTCGAGCCCTTTGGACCTAATGATCTGGTCGTAGCTGCGGCGATAACTCAACACCAAGCTGATACCGTCAAGTCTAACATCGTAAATCTGCCAGCGGCCGTCCACACTACGCAGGAAAGCATAATCGACTGGCACTGGCACCTGCCCGGGAACCCGCACCCGGGTCTGTACCAAGGCAGTCCGGGCTGCCTCATCGAGAACGAAGGGCAGGTATTGGATTTCTTCCTGGCCGGTGTATTCGAACATGGCAGTGGCATAGGTTCTGATCATCAGGTCCATAAAAGCACGGGTGAAACGATTTCGCAGATCAGGGCTGGCTGTCTTGAAATGTGCGCCCAGTATGAGTCGACTGATCTTGTCGACCGTAAATAGTGGCAGCACAAGACGATTTACCAGGGAATAAAGCTGGCACTTGTCGGCTGCCAGTGCCGACCGGTTGCTGTCCAGCTCCGCCAATAACTGCTCCACCGTTTCATGCAGTATCGTGTCGGGTCGTTGCTCTGCTCGAGCAGGCTGCGCTGCCAAAACAACAAATAACATAACAGCTGACAACACGATCCCAAATAAACGCATTCCAAGGCGGTTGTTAAGACGCAGCAGCTGAGTAGTCACGATTGTGAGACTCACAATGGTTTAAAGATCAGGAGCAATTTAGGCAACAACGTCAAGGATGCCAGCAGTGCAATTAACATTGCCAATGCGGTCAGCAGGCCAAAATGAACGGTTGGCACAAAATTCGACAGTGTCAATATAGAGAACCCCGCAATGATCGTTATGGCCGTATACGAGATTGCATTGCCAATACTCGCGTGGCAGTTGCGCAGCGTTATCACGTAGTCACGGTGATGTCGAAACACTTCTCTGAACCGGTACAGATAATGAATGCTGTTGTCGACAGCAACACCAATTGTAATCGAGGCAATTGTGATGGTCATCATATCCAGTGGAATTCCGATCAACCCCATTAGACCCAGAATCGACACAGCGGCCAGCAGGCTGGGGATGATTCCGATGATGGCCAGTGCCCACGATCGAAAAAGTATGAGCAACATAATTGCAATTCCCAGCATCACGACACCCAGTGCTTCAATCTGTGACTTAAACAGGCTCTGCAGCATATTGTTGTATAGCACAAGCAGTCCGGTAATCTGCAGACGATCCTCGGCTAGTCCCACATCCTGAACAAGCCCGACTCGCAACTGTTTAAGCAACTCAGCGCGACGAAGATCAGCAAGCGAATCCTTGACTCTGACACTGATTCTGGCTTCGTTGTCTGCAACTGAGATGTAGGGGTCTACCAGTGTCGACTTTAGATCCTGGGGCATTCGCTTGTACACAATAGCCAGTTCAAACGCATCAAAGGGTCCTTTGTTGATCTCTTCACCCACACGAACGAGCGACGCCACCGACATCACCTTTCCGATCCCGTAGACTGTCTCGATGTAGTCGTGGGCCTTTTTGACAAGTTCTATCTTGTCCGGGGTGAACCAGTAGTCTTGATCACCGCCGGTATCCGTCGTCCCCAACAGTAGCTTAAGTTCTTCATCTTCCTCTTCTAATGCCAGCGAGCGTTCGGCTTCTGGAAACCGAATCAGGATGTCCAACGGTGTAGTGCCTCCAAGCTGTTCGTCGATGACCCGCAGGCCACGATGAATTTCAGTGTCCTTGCCAAAGTAGTTCACAAAACTGTTTTCCACTTCAAGGCGCATCATGCCGATAAAACTCAACCCAACCAGCACGGCAGCCAACACCAGTATCCACCTGCCATGATGCTCGGTCAGCCGGGCCAAACCCAACGTAAGATGAAACGGCCGGGCGGTTCGTATTTGAGTTCGTGACGCGTGCCCAAGCAACACCAACATGGCAGGGAATAACAGAAAACAGGTCAGGAAAGTAACGCCAAGGCCCAAAGACATCATCCAGCCGAAATCAATCACCGGCTTGATATCACTGAATACTAGCGATCCAAAGGCAATGATTGTGGTCAACGCAGTATAGAGACATGGCCAGAACATTTTCCGTGTCGTTTTAAACACCAACTCCTGCTGCGACCAACCTGATTCATCCCGCTCGAGTTGCCGATATCGAACAATCAGATGGACTGTCATAGACATGGTAATAATCAGCATCAGTGCAACGAAGTTTGACGAAATTACTGTGACCGGCCAGTCCATGAACCCCAGAAGTCCTACCATCGTCAGACCGGCATAGGCACAACTGATCAACGGTAACAACACCCAGCGTGGCTGGCGAAAGATCAGGCTCAAAATCAAAACCAGAAACAAAAAGACACCACAACCAAAAACCAACAGATCGTTCCTTATGAAGGTAATCATGTCGTCGACCACCATTGGCACGCCGCCTAACACCAGTTGCCCATGATCTCGGTGCTGATCCATGACGCCGCGAAGTTGTCCGATCAGCTGGTGGTTATGCTGATCGGCGTGGTCTTTTGCCAAGATGTAAGCCTGCTCAACGCGGTTGAGCGATTCTTTCTTGCTGACTGTGAAGTTGGCTTGCTGGCTTCGCAACAGTAGCTGGTCACGCTCGGCTTGTAACGCGATTAACTGCGTGTTTTCTGCTAGGTTGATCTGCAGTGCAGTCGTTTTGCCGTCCGCACTGATCACCAGATCGCTGAATATAGGGCTGACAATCAGTTCGTCCCTTGCCTTATCTGTGTCGGCCAGTGGACTCTCCAAGGTTCGGTAACTACTGGCTATCTCTGATAAAGATCCCTTGTGCTGCTTCAGCAATGGAACATCGAGCAGGGTAACTACCGATTCCACGCCGTCAAGCGCTGTGATCTGATTCTTAATCTGACTGATCACATTGAGCGTGCTCTGAGCAAAAAGATCCTGATTTGGAATAAACGCAACAAAGATGAAGCTGCGTGTTTGATATCGCTCAGACATCTGCCTAAATACTCGGAGGTCTTCGTCACCCTCCAGCAGCAGAGAATCAGCAGACGCGTCCAGACGGAAATGGCTGACATTAGCTGAGAAAAAGATGAGAACACCAAGCAGCAACACCAACATCAGGAACGGTCGGCCAAGGATTATTTTGGAATACAGCACCGGGAAGTCCATCATAAACCCCTATTCGGCAACGAGCGCCTCGCTGAACGGACCTGCGGTTGGACTTTTAATAGTCCAACAAGCCCGGAGCCGGAGCAGTGTTTGGCCTGAATCACGATCCGTATCGCTGAACACTGACAATGCATGATTCCAGTAGAATAGCCCAGATCACGTGCTGACTGCTTAATCACAATTTAAGGCGTCATGAACAAAATTGATTTTACTCTTGAAGGCCGAGAGGTCTTGTCCCTGGAAAGCCGTGCGTTGGGGCAGCTCGCGGACCGACTTGATGCCAGATTTAGCCGTGCGTGCGAGCTGCTGCTGGCCTGTAAAGGCCGCGTCATAGTAGTTGGCATGGGGAAATCAGGCCACATCGGCGGAAAAATAGCTGCAACGCTAGCCAGTACCGGTACTCCGGCATTTTTTGTCCACCCCGGAGAAGCCAGTCACGGGGACCTGGGGATGATCACACCGGGCGACCTAGTGATCGCCATTTCGAACTCCGGGGAAACCCCTGAGATCTTAACCCTACTGCCCATCATTAAACGCATGGGCATACCCCTGATTGCCATGACCGGTCAGGCAGCATCTACGCTGGGTACTACAGCGGTCGAATGTCTCGATACCAGTGTCGACAAGGAAGCATGCCCACACAACCTGGCGCCCACAGTCAGCACTACGGCTACTCTGGGTATGGGAGATGCGCTGGCCGTAGCCGTACTCAAATCCCGCGGATTCAGCCGCGACGACTTCGCGCGATCTCACCCTGGTGGTACCCTGGGACGACGTCTATTGATTTACGTTCGGGATGTCATGCACACCCGTCGTGACATGCCACTGGTTGCATCCGGCAGTCAACTCACCACAGCGCTGGAAGAGATGTCGGCCAAAGGCCTGGGCATGACCGGTATAGTCAATCCCGAAGGCCACTTGATCGGTATATATACTGACGGTGATGTCCGGCGCTCCATAAATCAGTCCATAGATGTCAAAACCGCAGTGATTGACCAGGTGATGGTGTCGGACCCGCGGTCAACCACCGCCGATGCGCTGGCCGCTGAAGTCGTCCAACTCATGCGTCAACACTCAATCAACGGATTGTTTGCAGTAGATCCAGAACAGCGTCCGATTGGCGCCCTCAATGCACTCGACCTAATGCGGGCCGGCATATTCTGAAATGGCCGATCGACACCTTGAACAGGCAGTGCTCGTCGCCGCGATAGTGGTAATGATTGGACTGAGCCTATGGCTACAGGTGAATTTTCTCCAGCCTAAATTACACCAAAATACACCGACTGTCAGCCACGAACCGGACTATTACATGCATAAGTTCACGGCCACGGGACGTGATACCAATGGTATCGCCTACGTACTAGTCGGCAAAAATCTGAAGCATTTCCCAGATAATTCCTCAACGCCAGGGTCTCTATTGGAAGACCTCCGGCTGGATCAATATGACCAGAATAATTTGGTACGAACAACCTCCAGTGACTCCGGCTGGATCTATGAAGACGGTACCAAGATTCTGCTGCAGGGTAACGTTCAGGTCACTCAAGGCGCAACAGACACGGCCGTGGGCAGCGTGACGTCAACCGATAGAATGACCATTAAACTCCGGTAATTAGCCGGCAGGTCGTCTCGTTCGAGCTTATCCAGCCCGCAATCGTTTGCCCGAATGTCAACAATGTCGTCCTCTCAAGGGTAATCAACCTCGGTTTGTTAGAATTCAGCTTATGTCCCCTCCGCTTTTCGTTGTGGTTCTCCTCGCCTTATCAGTGATTCCGTCGACGGCCGTACACGCGCTGGAAAGTGACCGTGACCAACCAGCCCTGATTGAAGCGGACGAAGTCGAACTTGACTTTGGCAGCGGACAGCGGATTTACCGTGGCAATGTCTCAATCAAGCAAGGCACGATCAGAATCATTGCAGATGAACTCGAACTTTTTTACCAGGGTGAGCAGTTGGAAAAGGCGATAGCACGAGGCAATCCTGCTGTTTTTCGACAGCGGCCCGATCAGAAACCGCACGACGTCATCGGCCAGAGTAAGATTATCGAACTGGATGAAATCAATAATATAGTCACGTTTATCGATCAAGCCACAATCAGACAAGGTCGCGATACCATCTCTGGTGAAACCATCGTCTACGATATGGCGCGGGATAAGATGAAGGTCCGTGGTCAGACTCGAACAACCAAAGCGCCTGAACAACCAAAGGTCGGCTCCAGTCAGTCCCCAGCAACTCTCGTTACCAGCGGTTCAGATCGACCGCGAATCGTATTACAACCGAGATCCAAAGAAACCAGTGCAACAACGGTTGCTAGTACCGGCAGTCCCGGTGCAAAAGACACGTCGACTGCCACTCATTCAAACAGCCTGCAGACCGCAACATTTCGTGCCGCATATGTTGTCGAAGGCGGCGCGTTAATGTATGGCGTTCGCAGTCAGGCTTCACCGTCCATTGGCGCACTGAACGCGGGCGATCCCGCGAAAGTAATCACCTCAAGCGACGGTTGGTCCAAGGTGAACGTTACCCGCGGAGTGAGGGTGTGGATTTACGGTCGTTATGTGTCCGGACAGGGTCCGACCGGTATAGTCTCCGGCGACAATGTACGCTTGCGTAGTGCACCGTCGACCGGACCAGACTCGGTCGTGGTCGGGAAGCTCATGAATGGTGCGAGAGTTCGTATCCTTGAAGTCAGCAACAACTGGAAAATGATCTCGCCGCCAGTAGGTTTTGATGTCTGGATGCCGTCGCTACGGCTCCGACTGTTGCAGAACGTCAACGACACCTGGTCTACCACCTGGCAAAACAACCTTAACGACGATGAGAAGTAAAGTTGAGATGCGGTGTTGCCCCGGACTTACATTGCATACCTATTGATCGGGAGATATTCTTTTGGCCACACTGGAGACACACGGACTGGTAAAACAATTTCGCGGTTCGGTTGTCGTGGATCATGTTGACCTACGCGTAAATAGTGGGGAAATTGTAGGCCTTTTGGGCCCCAATGGCGCAGGTAAAACAACCTGTTTTTACATGATCTGTGGTCTTACCCGGCGGGGAGATGGTCTTGTTCAACTGGACAACACCGACATCGGTGATCTTCCCATGCATGCCAGAGCCAGGCTGGGGATTGGCTATTTGCCCCAAGAGCCATCGATCTTCAGACGACTGACTGTAGAACAGAATATCCTGGCTGTACTTGAGGCCTTACCCGACCTCAGTGCAGAACAGAGGCTGAAGCGAACTGATGCCATGCTGTCCGAGTTTGGTATTGCACACAAACGCGATGCCAAAGGCTACAGCCTCTCCGGTGGCGAACGCCGGCGCGTCGAAATCGCTCGAGCAGTTGCCGTGCAGCCTGCTTTTATGCTGCTGGACGAACCTTTCGCAGGTATAGATCCGATCTCCTTGGGTGATATTCGGCGCATCATTACCCACCTGCGGGATATCGGAATCGGCGTCCTGATCACTGACCACAATGTACGGGAGACCCTAGGTATCTGTGATCGCGCCTACATTCTTGCACAAGGCCGAATAGTGACGTCCGGAACAGCAGATCATATACTCGCCCACCCTGAAGTCCGCACCATTTATCTGGGTGATGAATTCAGTCTTTGACAGCAGTTGATTGTTATCCCTGGCAAACTGATATCCCTGCAATGAAAATGTTTTCGCGTCAATGAGTTGAGTCTTGTGGCTATAAAGCAATCGCTACAAATTCGAGCAGAATCGCAGCTGCAGCTAACACCGCAGATGCGACAATCTCTTCGTATTCTGCAACTCTCCGGCGTTGAGATTGATCAGGAGGTTGTGCTGGCACTCGAGTGCAATCCCTGTCTAGAGCAGGTTGAAGAATACCCAGAAAATACCCTCATCGATTACTCAAGTTCGTCTCGGACGGTTGAAACTGAAGAACCGATCGACATCTCTCGCACCTATGACATGAGGTTATCGCGGGACCCTGATTCTGACTTAAATCACGTGACTGGGACTTACGACACTGTAAAGCAGGACACCACGCTACAGGATGAATTGCTTCAGAACCTTTCAAATCACCGGTTAAGCAGCAAAGATGCCGCTATTGCACGGGCTGTGATTGGATCGCTGGACGAACGCGGTTACCTTACGGCGAAGGTTGATGATTTGCACGAGCTTCTTGTAAATCAGATCAACGTCCAGGCACCGGAGATCGAAGCTATGGTGCACCTGGTACAAACCCTCTCAATTCCAGGGATTGGCGCATACGATCTTGCCGACTGCCTTCGCCTGCAACTGGAACAACTCGGTACGAACACACCCGGCCGAACGGCTGCATTGCGATTAGTCAGGGCACACCTGCCACTGCTGGCCAAACACAAGTTCACTGAGTTAATTCGTCTGTTACAGATAGACCGCGAAGAACTGTCGCAAGTCATCAATCTGATTCGCACCCTTGATCATGCGCCCGGGAGACATCTGGGCACTGAGCAAATACACCACGTGGTGCCAGACGTTTACGTTTATCGCCAGGAAGAGAAATGGCAGGTCACACTGAATTCAACAATCAGGCACAGACTGTGTGTAACGACCCACTATCAACGAAATCTACAGAATCAAGACACGAATACCCAAGAATACCTTAAACAAAAAATGTCGGAAGCCACGGCCTTCATTCGAGGCTTGGATCAGCGCACTGCGACAATTCTACGCGTCGCAACAGAAATCGTTCTGCGACAGCAAGAATTTATGACTGAAGGAGAGAGTCGATTAAAACCACTGACAAGGCGCGAAATTGCATCGGCTCTTAATCTGCACGAATCAACGGTGTCGCGGGCAACTGACCACAAATATATGCTGACACCGAAGGGAATTTTTGAATTCAAACACTTCTTCACCACCAAAGTCGGCGTGAACAAGGGAGAGGGCCAATCAGCCCGTGCTGTTCAGGCACAGATACGAAAAATGATAGAATTAGAGCTTCATTCGAAGCCAGTCAGCGACAGTATCCTTTCCAAGATGCTCGCCGATAAAGGTATGTTTATCGCCCGACGCACAGTCTCGAAGTACCGCGAACAAATGAACATTCCTCCGGCAAACCAGCGAAAATCAGTGCTCTGACAGCCCGCCCGATCCATTTACATCGAGCCGATCCCTGTCTCCTGCAAACTGTCTTCTGAAGAATAGGCGCCCATGAATTCGACAGCACATCCCCGTCTTTTAACAGGATTACTCAGCACAAGCAGAATACGACTAAACGTCTCAGCTCCCAGCAAGAAAAGAATGCTCGAGGAGCTCGCAAGATTACTGTCTCACAATCGACCTGATCTGCATCGAGACACTGTGTTCCAAGTGCTAAATGAACGCGAGCGACTAGGAAGTACGGGGATAGGCGATGGGATTGCCCTACCTCACGGTCGCTTGAATGGCCTGACCGAACCATTGGCTGCGGTTATCCGATTGCGGCAAGCGCTTGATTTTGATTCGGTAGATGATAGACCTATCCAGCTAATTGTGGGGCTGCTGGTACCGGCTAATGCCACAGAACAGCACCTCAACATACTGGCCAGTCTGGCAGAAACGTTTAACAATACAGAGCAACGAGAAGCTATTTTCAGGGCGCGCGATGCCCAGACGCTGTTTGCGCTCCTGACCTAACATCACACAGGGGGCCCGTCAGAGTTCCAACGATCAAAACAACTAACCAGCAGCCAACACGATGGATTTCATTATAGTCAGCGGTATGTCCGGATCAGGTAAGAGCATTGCGCTGCACGCTCTGGAGGATCTCGGCTATTACTGCATCGATAATCTGCCTGCTGTGCTATTGCCACAGCTGTCCGATTATCTGGGACAAAACACTGAAGGCCTTTCTGACCGAGCTGCTGTCAGTATTGACTCACGCAACCGACAGTTTCTTCAGGCCGTCCCTTCGAGTCTAGGACATTTGCGCAATGCCGGACTCGCCGTTCGAATCATCTTTCTGATTTCCGATGACGAGACTCTAGTCAGACGATACAGTGAGACCCGCCGTCGACACCCTTTGACCAATGACACAACGACCTTGATCGACGGAATCATTGAAGAAAGGCGACTGCTATCGCCGCTGGAACAAGATGCAGATCGCCGTATAGACACCACTTCTACCAGCCCTTACGAGCTACGCGCGATGATCCGTCAGTTTGTCAGCGGACAGAATCAAAGCGGAACAACTCTTGTCTTCAAGTCATTCGGGTTCAAACATGGAACCCCATCAGATGCGGACTATATTTTTGACGTTCGTTGTTTGACCAACCCCTACTGGGAAACCGAACTTCGTGACATGACAGGCCTGGATAATACAGTAATTGACTTTCTCGAAACTGATGGCACAGCACGAGAACTGGTCAACCAGATCGGTGGCTTTCTTGATCACTGGCTACCGCATTATGATGAAAGCCGAAGTTACCTGACAGTCGCTTTAGGCTGCACCGGCGGGCAGCATAGATCCGTCTATGTTGCGCAGCGGCTTGTCGAGTATTTTCAGTACCGAGATGCCCCTGTTCAGGTCGCCCACCGCGATCTCAACATGAATTCACTGCCAACCTGACGTGAAAGTTTCACAGAACGTCGAGGTGATTAACCGTCTGGGCCTCCATGCCCGCGCCTGTGCCAGTCTGGTCAAGACCACTGCAGAATTTGACGCCCAGGTTGAAGTACGGGCGGGACAACATGTGTGCGACGGTAAGAGCATTATGGGGCTCATGATGCTGGCAGCGACCCAGGGTACTCACATTTGCGTGACTGCAGATGGTGACGATGCCCAGGCTGCTATTAATCAGATCAAAGCACTTTTTGCGAACCGCTTCGGAGAAGATGAGTAGTGTTAGCGCTTAATGGCTCCGGCATTGGAAATGGGCTGACCTTCGGTCGTGCTGTCGTACTTGAACGCTGGAGACGGACGACCCCTGACTACAGTATCTCCCAGGAGTCCGTCGACACCGAGATCGAGCGATTCAGAACGGCACTGGCCAACGTCAAAGCAGAACTGCACGAGCTACAAAATACCATTCCTCTTGACGCGCCACCGGAAACACTTGCGTTTATTGAAGTCCATCTGCTGATGCTCGACGACCCGGTGATTTCGGAACAGCCCGTGACGTCGATACGCCGAGACCAGAAAAATGCTGAAAGTGCTCTAAAAACACACGCCGACACGCTGGTCGCGTTCTTCGACCAGATCGAAGATCCTTACCTGAGAAGCAAGAAAAACGACGTGCATCAAGTCGTAGATCGAGTGATGATCGAGTTGCTTGGGCCGGTGCTTTCCGAACCCGCGCAATTGAACTCGCGTCTTGATGACCAGATTATCGTTACAAACGATCTGACACCTGCAGAGACTGTATCCTTGCATCAGCGGGGTGTCCGTGCTTTCATCACCAGCCTAGGCGGACCTATTTCACACACTGCCATCCTCGCTCGCAGTCTACATATACCTGCCGTGGTCGGCTTGCACAGCGCAATTCGTTATATCCGGAACGATGACGTGCTGGTCATTGATGCGGCTAACGACACGGTCATCGTCGCACCAGACGAAAACATGCTGGTCAAGTTCCGCCGGCGTCAGAAGGCACATGCCCAACATACGGCAAAGCTTGCGCTCCTGAGTGACCGGCCAGCTGTCACGCAGGACGGCATTAACGTGAAGCTTCTGGCCAACATCGAATTTCCTGAAGATCTGCCTGGATTAGCGCTAGTTGGGGCAGAAGGTGTCGGCCTTTATCGCACTGAATTTCTGTTCATGAACCGCTCCGAACCACCAACTGAAGATGAACAGTACGAAGCTTATTGCCAGGTCCTTGATTCAGTATCGGGGACAATCACCATACGGACTCTGGATCTCGGTGCTGACAAGCAGGTGGATGGCGGTCGTGCCGATGGTGAAAAAACGATTAATCCTGCGCTGGGTCTTAGGGCAATACGCCTGTGTCTCAACGAACCTACTTTGTTCAAACCCCAGTTACGTGCAATCTTTCGTGCTGCCTCGCGCGGTGACGCTAGAATCATGATCCCTATGATTTCCAGCCTTGACGAACTTGATCAGACTCTGGAACTGGTCCGCGAAACCTGCCGGGAGCTGGAGAAAGAAGGTAAAGTGTTTAATCCAGACGTTCCCATCGGCGGCATGATCGAGGTGCCCGCAGCTGCAGTCGCCGCCGATCTGTTTGCCCGGAAGCTTAAGTTTCTGTCTATTGGGACCAATGATCTGATCCAGTACACACTGGCCATCGACAGAATAGATGACGAGGTCAACTATTTGTACGATCCGCTACACCCATCGGTTTTGCGACTCATTCATCAGGTCATTAAAGCAGGAAACCGATCTGGAATTCCCGTGTCAATGTGTGGTGAAATGGCAGGGGACCCTGCCTTCACACGACTGCTGCTGGGTCTGGGTCTGCGCGAGTTCAGCATGGAAGCATCCAGTCTGCCGGACATTAAACAACGGATTTTGGAAAGCCGTATTGATGCGCTCGAAAGTTTCTCCCGCCAGACCCTGGACTGTTTAGACAAGGAATCATTACGGCGCATGGTCGAACAGCTCAACCACACTCTGGACAAACCAGCATGAGCAATTGTGCCGGCAGTGAGCCCTTTGCACTGCAGGTGCTCGGCGACAGCATGGCACCTGAGTTCCCTGACGGTTGCGTGGTGGTGTCAGAACCAGGCAGCGCCGTACATGACGGTTGCTATGTGATTGCTGACTACAAGGGTGAGATTATTCTCAGGCAGCTGCGTCTCACAGCTGGCGAATGGCACCTCGAACCCCTCAATCCTAAATACCCACACCTCAAGATAGACGGCCCAGAAAGCATCCGCGGTATTGTTATTCAACGTGCGGGCCGGCGACGTGCTGATCGGCAATCCTACCTGTAGCTGCGCGCAGTTTCTCGAGTATTAAAACCTCAACAGATCACTATCAGTTCTGCTGCCGGTCAACACGGCGCCGGATGCCATGTTCGACGGCCATCACAGCGGCCTCAACGCGTGAATGTACTTCCAGTTTTCGCAGTATCGCCTTAACGTGCAACTTGACCGTGCCATCTGAGATTTCCAGGTGTCGAGCGATGACTTTATTGCTCTGACCTTCTGCGAGATGACCCAGAATCTCCCGTTCCCGGGGAGTCAGTTCAGAAAATGGTCCACTTGAGTCCTTGCTGGGTCGGCGGTCGTCGTTTTTCACGAGATTTGCCAGCACACCAGTCAGCCCTGGCGCCACTACAGTTTTTCCCGCTTTGATCTCCTGTAAAGCGACCACCAGTTCGTCTGGCTCCATATCCTTCATCAGGTAACCGCGAGCACCCTTTCGAAGCGCGTTAGCTAGATCATTCTCATCGGCGCTGGTCGTCAATATCACGACTGGTACATCGGATTGTTCAGTAGGCAACGCGTCAAGTACATCGAGACCACTTTGCTCAGGCATACGCAAATCCAGCAAAATAATATCTGGCGAGAGTGTCTCCAGGGTGCCAATCCCTTCCTCTCCACTACCCACAGATGCCACGACTTCAATTCCACGACGTTCAAGCAAACCGCTGAGCCCTGCTCGGAACAGCGCATGATCATCGATAAGTAATGCTTTCATCGTTCCGTCTAATCTATGATCAGGCCATTCAATGACATCCCAGGCCGTTGAATTCCAGTATTACCTGAGTTCCTTCACTATTTTCACTTTCAATTCTTAAATCGGCGTCGATCGCTTCTGCACGTTCGCGCATAATGGAGAGGCCAAAATGCCCCGAACCATCAGTGGGCAGATTATCGGTAGAAAACCCAACGCCATCATCTTCAACAACAACACGGTATCGATGCACTTCACCGTGAGTCAGCAGCACCCTGACGAGATTGGCTTGACTATGTTTTCGCGCATTGTGCAGCGATTCCTGCACAATGCGCAGTACCTGAGATTCAAGTTCTCCGTCAAAAACTGACTCTGGCCACTCATTCTGTAGAACGACATCGGTCGACATCTGCAGACGAAAACGAGAGACCAATTTTTCTATGGCTGGAATGATTCCCTGTCTCTCAATTGGTGAGCGAAAATGCGTGATCAGATCCCGCAGCTCGGTATTGGCATCGTCCAGTGCTGCCTGAATTCTTTCCATTTCCTGCCATATCGCCGCCTCATTGTCTTGTCGAAGCGTGTCATCCAGAACCCGCACCTGCATTTTCAGTCCAGCCAGTGTCTGAGCAAGCGAGTCATGCAGTTCATTGGCGAGCCGAGTGCGCTCTTCAAATCGCAGTACTCGACCGGATTCCTGTTCGAGTTGACTCCGCTGAACGAGGATCTGAGCCTCTTGGTCTTCGGCTAATGATTCCAGCCACTCTGCGAGCCGATTGATGTCGTCGGTCAAACCTTCGGATTTGGTTTTCGATGTTTGCGGTAGGCGTGCAGAAAAATTTCCCTGGCGTATCTCGGACGCCCACAATCGAATACTGTCGAGTGGCTCCTTCATGGATAGCAGTACTCCGTCAATCGCACAGTGGTCGGTCACCGTACCATCAACTTTAAAACGCTCAGTTGACTGCGATCCTTTCAGTATACGGTCGAGTGGGTTCTGCAACAAACCTCGTCTTATTTACAGTCGCCAACATGGTCAGCCCTTTTAGCGTCCACCTTCAAAAACTGCTACTCACAGACGTTTGCGTCCGGTGGCACAAATTGCGGATCATTCGGGTTGAGAAATATAAACTCTTTAGCACCATTCGTTTCCAACCGAACACAATCTAAAAGAGCACCTGCCAGAAGATCGAGGCTGGTGACACCTATCAACACCTCGACACTGTATTGCTCCAGCACGGTGTCAGTATCGTCTGCTTCATCAAAACCCATAGCGTAGTCTATAGATCCATCGGGTCTGCGTTTTGCAGCAATACGAAGCGACCCAGTGGTGGGATTGGTTTGGCTCATAGACTGCAAAATCTCTTCTGCAGCATCCTCAGTAATTCTGAAGGATTTTTGTGTCGATCTTGGGTTTTCAGTCTTTTTACGCACCAGTTAATTCCTCATTGGCAGCCGCGAACAAATTCGACGAATTGATCTACCCAGGGGTTATCGCAGACCTGACGCTGGTGAGCGTAGGTTGCCAGCAGGTTATGGCAAACATAGCCATCTATCTTGCCGTCGATGCCATAGCCACGGTTGACCTCAAATACAGTTTCGCTGGAGTCACTCAGATTCATCAATCGGGAATAGTGAAATTCGTGGAACCGATAAGATTGTGGCGCTGCCCGCGCAACGTTGGGCCAGGGATGTGCAGCTGTCGAGGTGCACACCATGTAGCCCCTTCCAACGGGACGATCTTCCATGACTACATCTGCCGGTATAACACCCACCAGTTCGACAACCGCATCAGACAAGCGCATTGATCGGCATAAATACATCAGTCCACCACATTCAGCATAGGCTGGACCACCCTCCTCAATGAATGTGCGGACTGATTCAAGCATACGCTTGTTGGCTGACAATTGATCCATGAATTGCTCGGGAAATCCACCTCCAATGAACAGGCCATCTACATCCGGCAGTTGTTGATCATTCAAGGTATCAAAAGGTACAAGTTCCGCACCTGCTCGACTGAATGCTGCCAGATCGTCTGGATAATAAAACCCAAATGCCTTGTCCCGGGCAATAGCAACACGCAGATCTACTGTCTGCGTTTTCTTAACCGGTTCTACAAGCATTTCTTCAGTAAACCCATCGGTTAGACCCAGCAATGCCTCAATATCCACAGCGGCGTCAACGGTCTTCGCCACAGAACCCAACCAGATATCTGCCTGATCGTGTTCAGCGCTCGTGACTAAACCGAGGTGACGCTCTTCGATGTGCAGTTCTTCTGACCGGGGTATCGCACCCAACACGGTCAGATCGGTATAACGATCGATGGCTGCGCGGAGTTTGTGTTCCTGCCTTGGCCCCGCGACGCGATTAAGCACAACGCCGGCGATTCGGATTTCCGGATCAAAAGCGATATAACCCGACAACAGTGGGGCAATGCCCCGTGTCATCCCCGTCACGTCAATCACCAGAACTACAGGAATGTTCAGAAGTTTAGCCAGTGCTGCGTTACTGTCCCCGCCCTCGACATCCAGTCCATCAAACAGTCCTTTGTTACCTTCGATCAGGACAACGTCGGCTCCAGCTGACTGTCGCACAAAACATTCTCTGATCTCATCACGGCCCATCGTAAAAAAATCAAGATTCCAGCACGGCTGCCCACAGGCAAGTCCCAACCACATGGGATCAATGTAGTCCGGGCCTTTCTTAAACGTTGAGACCTTGTGGCCGCGTCGTGTCAATGCTGTAGCCAGGCCGGCACTGACGACAGTTTTTCCAGAGGATCTGTGGGCCGCCGAGATCAGAAATCGATTCACTGCTGTGTCTACTCCGCTGCTGGTTCCGGTCTCTGCAGATAATCCGGTGGGGTGCGGCTAACCCTGGTTCGAGCCGGGCAGTGACCCGGTTACCGTGGGCAGAAATGGCAGAATTCGGACAGCCACCACGATCATCAGCAGGGCTAGGCTCACCCCGCCAATACCCAATGCCAGTTCCGGCAGGCTGGGTAGGTAGTGTGTAATTTCACCATCGTAAAACCCACTGTCAACGCGATAACCGGACACCAGGCGCAAGGGATAGGCCTGCCCACCAATAATGGTGACATAAAGATGGCACAAACCGCCCACGATCACCATCAGCGCGGCGGTCACTGTCCAGGCTGGGGTACTGAAACGACGGTCCAAAAACCACCAGACGGGAACAATGCCCCCGCACAGCACGAAGCCCAACCAGAACAGCCAGGGGTAGACGCCACCATCAACCAACAGGAATCGCTCTATCCCCTGGTGATGGGCCATATAAAGATTAGTCAGATGGTGCAACGCCACCAGATACAGTACACCGAGGATAAACAGAGCAGAGAGCCGACGAAGTTTTCCTGACAGTTCAGGTGAAAGCAGGTAACCGTTCCAGCGACACATCGTCAGGGTCGACACCCAGAAAACAGCCATCCCCAGTGACAGGGACATCAGGATAAAAAGGGGCGCCATGATCGCGGTGTCATAGGCATCTCGCGCAACAAGAAATCCGAATATTGCCCCTGTCCCGGAGGTTAAGATCAGCCTCCAAATCAAGGCGACCATCCCGACCGACCTGACATAACCGCGCATTTGCGGCGTCATCATCACCCACAAATAGATCAGCACCACCAACACAAATCCGGTATATAGGAACACATTCCAAGCAAACACCGAACTGAAGTTGTAATACGTCATCGCCACAACCAGACGGTCCGGTCGGCCCAGGTCCAAAACAAGAACTGCCAGACCGCCTGTTAGTAATGTAACCGCTAACAGACCAGATAGCCGTGCCAATGGTTGGTAATCTGAACCACCAAACACTGAACTGATTGATGCGGTATTAAGCGCGCCTGAAGCCGACAAGATCAGAAATATCGCAAACACATGAGGTAATCCCCAGACTACTCGGTTGTCCATCCCCGTCACCCAATGACCTTGGGATTCCATGTGGTGTGCTGCAATCAGCCCGATGCCGATCAGAATAATCAACAGCCACAACAGTAGCCGGTAGCCGGTGTGGGTGCCTGCAAGAACCTGAAACCGAATCTTGTCCATACGCTGGGCTCTAAACTCCGCGATAGCGTACACCAGTGTTCAGCGCAAGATCAGGCCGAAGTTCCCGATGGGGTTGTGAGCGCGCCGTTTTTGACACAGTGCTTTCCGCATCATTGAGATCCCCAAAAGCGAGTGCGCCATGCCCATCGACCGCACAACTTTCGACACACGCCGGTGTACGATCGTTATCTACTCGGTGGACACATAAGGTACAACTCTCAACCGTGCCTTTGCCACGCGGAGAATAGCTTTTCTGTCCAGTGACCTCTTCGTGGACAAAAGACCTTGCGTTGAATGGGCAGGCCATCATGCAGTAACGGCAACCAATACAGGTATGTTTGTCCACCAGCACCATGCCATCTGCTCGCTTGAATGACGCACCGGTGGGACATACCTCAACACAGGGCGGGTCCTCACAGTGCTGACACATCAGCGGTATGGATAGTGACCGATCGTTAGATTCATCGACCAATTCAACCTTACGGATCCATTGCGGGTCCAGTCGGTTTCTACCGGTCTTAGCCAATGCGTGCTCGTCTTCACAAGCCGACACACAGGCGCGGCAGCCAGTGGTACACCGGTTGGCATCAACCAGAAGCCCCCAACGAGTTTCGTCCGACGCAGGCTCATCTTCATCTTTTGCCAACACCAGATCTACGAGTCTTACGCCCGGCGCGAGCGCTAGGAGGGCAGTGCCGGCACCCGTCCTACCGAGGAAACGACGTCGTGGCTTGTTTTCTGGATTCGTCATTATTGTTTTACCACAGCATCAGGGACTGCAGCATGGCAACTGAAACAATCTATCTTGACTGCCGTATAGACATGACAGCTTCGACAGAATTGTCCCGGTTCATTTACCGAAATATAGGTCCCATCGTCTGCCTGCGATGCATGACAGTCCACGCAACCCACCAGGCTATGCCTTTTAGATCGCACGCCCAAGTGCACCGAAATCTGTCGGTGGTGCATCAAGTACTCAAAGTGATCACGACGCATGACATCTGTCGGTTCCACACAGTACTCACCCCTCCCTTTTGGATATGACGGTAGGTTTACGTCAGCGATACTCGAGGCGCCAAAGCTGAGAATCATCAGTAACGCTATTGCAAGACGCTGAGTCATTCGACTTCTGGTTCATAAACAAGCAAGCGTCTACTTCCCCATGCCCATATCAATGTATCCAGTAGGGCACACATCCGCACAGATATGACACCCTATACATCGATCGTAATCGGTATCCACATAACGACCGGTCGTTGACTCATCTTTATTGACTCGGAATACAGCATCCTGAGGGCAGTAAATGACACAGTTGTCGCACTCAAAGCACATACCACAGCTCATACAACGCTCTGATTCGGCTTGAGCCGCCTCTGTGCTGAGCCCGCGATGTCGTTCCTCGAAATGACTTAGGACTGCATCTGCATCGGGTACCGATGCTTCCCGCTGATAGCGATTCTCCTCTAAAAAATGGGCCAGAAAAAGTTTATCTGATGGAATTATTTCGTGAGCTGAACGATCCTCGTAGTTGTGAATCACATAATCTGCCGTGTCGGTTCCCCAATTCTGGGTATGATCGTATTCTGTCGGAGCGAGTTTCTGTTCGTGGAGTTTATTGAGTAGGCTGAAATGGTGGACATCGACTTTGGGACGACGTACCAGTTCCTGGGTTTTCAAATAATGATCGATACTGTCAGCAGCAACAGCCGCTTGTCCGATTGCGGTTGTCAGCAAGTGGGGGCGAACAATATCGCCAGCAACGAAGTGGCCTGGACGCCCGGGAACCTGAAAAAATTGATCCGCTTCGATCAGGGATCGCTCATTGCCCAGTTCCTCAATACCCGACAGGTCGCCACCCTGACCAATCGCCGAGACCACTAGATCAGTCTCGATCTCAAATTCCGTGTTCTCAACCGGTTGTGGAACGCCTTGCTTGTCAACGACGCACTCACTCATTCGAACCGCGGTCACACGGCCATCCGCACCTTTAACCAGACCAACAGGCATTACGCCATTCAATATGGTCACCCCCTCAGTGAGGGCGTCATCAATTTCTTCTGCCGCTGCCGTCATCTGCGACTGGTTAAACAAAGCCGTCAACGTGACCTGCGCGCCCTGTCGCATTGCGGCCATCGCTGAGTCATGTGCGGTATATCCACCAATGACGGCCTCTGGGCGGTCCTGACTGTTTAAATTCTTTATTCGTCCTAGCCGACGGGCTACAGAAACCACGTCAACAGACGTGTCGCCACCACCGATACACACCACCCGTTCAGCGCTCACCTGCATTCGACCTGTGTTGAATGCTTCCAGAAATTTCACACCGGACACACAGTTTGCCGTGCCACTCCAGCCATCCACTGGCAGATCGCGACCAGTCTGACAGCCAATAGCCCACAGAACCGCATCATAATCAGCCTCCAGTTCTCCGATACTTAGATCACGTCCGATTCGAACCCCTGTTTGAACATCTATGGCGTCCAATTCCAGTATCCGCTCAATCTCTCGGTCCAGAATGTCTCTAGGCGTCCGGTACCCTGGAATACCGTAACGAAACATACCACCCAGTTGATCCTGCATCTCAAACACCGTCGAGGCATGACCGCGACGTCGTAACTGATAAGCCGCGGAAAGGCCTGCGGGCCCACCCCCTACAATCGCTACTCGTTTTCCTGACAGTTCCGGGGGTTCCTCAAACCGGTAGCGCTGCTGGAACGCGGTATCACCGATAAACTGTTCCACAGCATTGATGCCGACAAAGTCATCAACTTGGTTGCGATTACAGCCCGCCTCGCAGGGTGCTGGGCACACCCGACCCATCATGGCCGGAAAGGGGTTTGCTTCTGTTGAACGGCGAAACGCATATTCCTGCCATTCGACACCTTCGGGCGGGGGTTCCATGCCGCGAACGATCTGTAACCAGCCACGAACATCTTCTCCCGACGGGCAACTGCCTTGGCACGGGGGGGTGCGATGAACATAGGTTGGGCATTTGTCGGAATGATCAGCAGTGAAAATCTTTTCTTTTAAATCGTCGTAGGCATGCGTCTCGCCGTCCGCATATTTTCGAAAAGTCAATGCTTGAACCTGTGCCTCTACATCTGCCATCGGGGTTTCCTCTTGATTAACATCACTCACGTTTATTGAGCCGATTCAAACACGAGCGCATCACCGATGAGCTGGTGAACACTCACCACCATGTCCATACCCATGCCATATTCCGGCAAAACTTTGCTGAACTGGCTCTTGCAGATTGCACAGATTGCTGCCATGTGCGTCACACCGTCCTCCTCGATAACCCGCTTTAGAGCACTCACGCGAGGTAGCGCTCCCTTTACCCTGAGTTCGAGAAGGTCATCGGTGAGCAACCCGCCGCCGCCGCCGCAACAAAATGTGTGCTCGTGTGTAGTTTCTGGTGCCATATCAACAAAATGCGAGCAGGCCGACCTGATCAGCGCTCTGGGAATGGTAAATTGTCCTCCGGGCGTATCGCCCATGCGCGAACCTCGCGAGACATTACATGAATCATGAAACGTCACCACTTTGTCATCATTCTGGGCTGGATCGAGCTTGAGCTGGCCTTGTTGTAGTAAGTCATACGTCAGCTCACAGATATGTTGAGGCGTAGGATATGCCGGATCCAGAAAATCAAACGGTCCGATCAACGTGTTCCAGAAACTGTAAGCAACCCGCCAGGCGTGACCACATTCACCCACCACAATCCGCTTTACACCAAGATCGATTGCGGCTTGACGAATGCGTTCAGCGACCTTTTGCATGTTTTCGTAGTTGCCGATGAAAATGCCAAAGTTTGCAGCTTCTGAAGCATAAGAACTCAAGGTCCAACTGATACCTGCCTGATGAAAGACCTTGGCATAGCCAATCAGACCATCAACATGGGGCTCAGCAAAAAAATCAGCAGACGGTGTCACTAACAGTACATCTGCCCCCACCTGGTCCAGCGGGAATTTGACGGGCACATTAATCTCTTCCTCGACTTCTTCTTCAAGACCTTCCAGCGTATTGATAAATGCGGGTCCCGGCAGACCGAGGTTATTCCCAATTTTGTGCACCTTGCCGATGATTTCGTTGGCATACTTCTGCCCCACACCGATCGAGGCCAGAATTTCGCGTCCGGCCATCGTAATCTCTGCCGTATCGATACCGAAGGGGCAGTAAACCGAACAACGTCGGCATTCGGAACATTGATGGTAGTAACGATACCAGTCATCAATGACTTCCTCGGTCAACTCGACTGCGCCCACCAGTTTTGGAAAGTACTTGCCGGCGACTGTGAAATAACGGCGATAGACGCTGCGTAAAAGATCTTGCCGGGCTACGGGCATATTCTTGGGATCACCGGTACCCAGGTAGTAGTGGCACTTGTCCGTGCAAGCACCACACTTCACACACGAATCAAGAAAAACCGGCAGTGCACGATATTTGCCGAGTAGTTCCTCCATTTTGTCTATGGCAACCGATTTCCAGTTATCAACCAGCTCACCGGGGAATCCTAATGGTTGCTGATGCTCGGCTTTGGCGACAAAGGGACTACTGTGTGCCATTGCCCCCGGCTGAATTGGTGGGATTTCAAGGGTCGACTTGACAACGGGGATGGAGAATTCGTGTTTCGCCATGAGCAAATACTACCGTAGGGTTGACCGGTTAATTTCGTCTGCCCACGGCGCGCTGTGGCGTTTTTCCCGGGGCGTGTCTTTCATCGTGCGGGTAGGGCTAAAGAAAACACCTGGTGCATGGAGGAGCTTGCTGAACGGAAATATGACCATCAAAAAGATGACCAGTGTCAGGTGGATCAGCAACAAAGGCTCAGCCGGCAACGGCTGCCAGTCGAACACCAACAACCCACGAGTAAACGCCTTTAGTGCGACGATGTCGGTATGAACACCATATTTAATGGCAAGCCCAGAACCTGCGATAGCGACCAGCAGTGCCAGCATCAGGTGATCCGACGGCGCGCTGATGTAACGAACCCGATCGACCAGGAAACGACGGGCCCACAGCCCCAGTAAACCAAACAGCATCACACCACCCCCGTAGAGACCGACCCATTGGATCACTTCAACCCATTGCCATACCGGTTCTGTGAAGTATCGTAAATGACGCAACAGAGCAACGACCAACCCAAAATGAAATAACCAGCCAAAAAGCCAGGTCCATTTGCTTCCTTTGAAAAGGCTCTCAAACAACACGACCTCGCGAAACATCAGAGCGACAACTCCGCGAGTCGTCGTTGGTGCCGGTGTGGTTGGAATGACCAACGGCACCGGTGTCCTGCTGTAACGGATAACACGCAAAGCCACACCCACAACGAGACAGAATACTGCCACGAGAAACAGGAAGGCATAGACAGTGCCCAGTATCAAAACTAACGCTCTCTAGAAATTCGACCCGGCGGATGCCGTGTCCGGCTAATAGACTGAGTCAATCGTGACACGGCTCGACATTCAGACGCAGCCGGTTGGCTTGGGCAGACCTGCATACTTGCAGGCCTGCTTGGCCGGGCCATAAGGGAAAAGTTCATAGAGATATTTACTGTTGCCTTTATCCTTACCCAATCGTTTTCCAATAGCTTTGGTCAGTACCCGCACTGCTGGCGCAATCTGATACTCCTCATAGTAATCGCGCAAAAATTTGATGACTTCCCAGTGGTTTTCACTGAGATCGCAGTCATCCTCAGTTGCCATACGGCCAGCAACGTCAGTGTTCCAGTCACTCAAGTTAGCGAGATAGCCTTCCTCGTCTGTCTCGTAGGTTTTACCATTGATTTCAAATGCCATTTCAAATCTCCTTTTAAATAATCTATAACCAGCTCTGCACTTTATCGTTGGTTACCGCAAGTTCCACAAAGCCATCGTAGCCAACGAGATTTATTCCGCTGATCATCTTCTCGGATCCGATTCCGCGTGCCCTGAGATCCGACTCCAACGCGTAAATGGTGGAGGAACTCATCGCGGATTCGACCATCGACGTCACAGCCGTACCGGACATTGCCGCATACACTGCATCTTCTATCAGCAAAATATCGCTGCCTGCTTTAGCCAGTCCCAGACAGGTCTGTAGACTGTGACTGTCGAACGGCGATTTGTTGACCGTGTGCAGCATCGTCAATGTTAGAAATTCAGGATCACATCCTGCTGTTCAAGCAGGTCTGACAACTGTGCTCGGCTGACCACCCGGATCGACGGTTTTTCTGCCCAGTTCTCTTCTTCATCTTCCCAAGTCAGATTCATCAGATCATTCAATTCTAGGCCTCTTTCGTCGAGCGATTCCTGCTCTACGTACAGCTTGGTGACTTCATAATCGCCCAACGCGCCATAGGTGGGTGCAACATTCTTCATGCCTGAATCGGCAGTGTCCTGGCCCTTATTCAGTTGGAACACGCCGTCACCAATAAACGCCATGCTGACGTCTTGATCGAAAGCGGCACCAATGAGCACCACTTCAAGACCTTCAAGCGGATAGATAGTCCCGTGGGGGGCGTGGCGATTGACGTACATAAATTTTTTCACAACCTTACCTGATTCGTTAATCACCAAAGACGACCAGTCGATCTGCTTCAATGCCGGCCTCGATCAGCTGACCCAGGCCAGAAATTCTGAATCCCGGTGCGATATTGTCACCATCTTTACCGTTGCGTTTGGCTTCTTCTTTATCCAGGATGCCACGACGCTGGGCGGCGGCGACACACACCACCAGGTCGATGTCATGATCATGCGCCAGTTCACTCCACCGATCTACGATATGGCGGTCATCCTGGGGTGGGGTCGTCAACCGCGTACCATTGTGAACACCGTCGTGGTAGAAAAAAATGCGAAAAATCTCGTGGCCAGCGTCGAGCACCGCCCGGGTAAAGTGATAGGCCGTATCAGCAGCCTGATGGGTGTACGGTCCCTCGTTGACCATAACCGAGAATTTCATCTAGTTTCTCTAAAACCGGATATGGGTAGATGAGTTGAGGCTCTTACGCGAACCACGCCAGTGATCGATGTGATACTTCGTAAAAGCTAGACCAGTCAGCTCAAAAAATCGTGACCAGCCAATGCGATCGATCCAGTCGTTTATTCGCTCCCAATCTCTGGCATCATCCTTGTAGGTATTGAGAATTTTCTTGACGATGGCCGTCGCTTCCGGCCAGCGGGGCGGATTATTTGGGATTCCTGAGGCGACAAGCTTCTGAAAGCTCGGCTTACTGCGCGCATTAGAGTGATTCCCACCCACCCATATGGCGAGTTTTGTATGCTCAGGATCGTTAATCTGCATGGGTGGGCACGGTGGATAGCAAGCACCACAACAGATGCATTTTTTTTCATCAACTTCCAGGGTTGGCTTACCATTGACCTGTGCCGGTCGAATTGCAGCAACTGGGCAACGAGCCACAACCGACGGCCGCTCACAAACATTTGCCACCAGATCGTGGTTAATCTTTGGCGGCTTGGTGTGTTGAACGTTGATCGCAATATCGCCTTGACCACCGCAATTGATCTGACAGCAGGACGTCGTGATATGAACCCGGTTGGGCATGTTGCAGTTTTTGAACTCATCAATCAATTCATCCATCATCGACTTCACGATTCCCGATGCGTCAGTACCGGGAATATCACAGTGCAACCAGCCCTGGGTATGGGCAATCATCGCCACTGAATTTCCTGTACCGCCCACCACGAAACCTGCGCTCTCCAGTGCATCAATTAACGGATTGACCTTTTCTTCCCCGTCTACCATGTACTCGATGTTGCTGCGAATCGTGAATCGAACATGACCGTCGGCAAATTCATCGCCTATGTCACATAACGTTCTCAGGGTAAAAACATCGAGGATGCGCTGGGTCCCCGCTCTGACAGTCCAGATGGCGTCTCCACTTTCGGCCACATGCCGCAGTACTCCAGGTCGCGGGTGGTCGTGCCATTTCCACTGGCTAAAGTTCTTGACCATGACTGGATGCATGTACTGGAAACCATCCGGGCAACCCGACTCAATCGGGCGTCGCATTTCTTTTTTAGCCATAACAAATACTCCTACTCGTCCCCTGTTGGCGGATTAGGCGACAGCGTTTGGTTCCACTCGTTTCTGCTCACCTTTGCGCTCAAACCATCTGATCGCTTCTTCATCCCAGCCGTCCATCCGGACGTAAGATGACTCGCGTGGCTCGGCAACCATATTTGGATCAACATCAATACCGATGCCTTCCAGAAAATTGATCAAACCGATCCGCTCGATCATTTCCCCACAACGCTCATGTTCGAGACCGTTTTCAGCCCAATAATCTATGGTGTTTTCGGCGATCTCTACCAGTCGCTCGTAATCCTCTTCCGAATCTACTTTCATGAAGGGCACCACCACGGTACCCATCAAATCACCGATCTTGAGCGTGCGTTTACCGCCCATCAGTACCGTCACCCCAGTGTCGGATCCTGGCGAGAGAGCCTTGGGCACCACGTTGATGCAGTGCATACAGCGCACACAGTTGCGATTGTCTATTTCCAGTGAGTCGTCGTCTTTAAGACTCAAAGAACTGGTTGGACACCGTGTAATGATGTTATCGATCGTGTGCTGACGCCCTTTGGTTTCGACGTAGGATTTCCACTCGTCTTGGTCAACCTTGATGTCATCACGCCAGGTGCCAATAACTGCCATGTCGGCTCGTTCAATCGCATTCATACAATCGTTTGGACAACCCGATATCTTGAACTTAAATTTGTAGGGTAGCGCTGGGCGATGAACATCATCAGTGAAGTTGTTAACCAAGGTGCGGTGAATTTTGTGCTCGTTCGCACACGATTGCTCACATCGACTCGCCCCAACACACGACTGCGCCGTCCGTACACAAGGCCCCGCCCCACCCAGATCAAAACCATAATCATTGATCTCGTCAAAAAAGTGTTGCGTGTTGTCAGTCGTTGCACCGATAAACATGATGTTGCCGGTCTGACCATGGAACGTCACCAGACCCGAACCCCACTTCTCCCAACTGTCGGCTAGCTGTCGAAGAATGTCTGTGCTGTAATGATTACCTGCTGGCGGCTGTACCCTGAGCGTGTGAAACTCTTTTGAATCCGGAAACTGCTGACCAACCTCAGAGAAACGAGGGATGATCCCACCCCCATAACCATAGACACTGACGGTACCGCCTTTCCAGTAACCCTTGCGTGTCTCATAGGAATGCTCCAACTGGCCCAGCAAGTCGTTGGCAACACCATTGACCCGGTCCTGGCGATGATCGTCCCGGAGACGCTTGATGCCCGACACGAAACTCGGCCAAGGTCCGGTTTCGAGCTCATTCAACATAGGTGTTGGGTGCGGTTCGCGGTCAGCCATATCCTGCTTTCTCCAATTAATTGTGTGGGTCGCTCGTACCTACATGATGATTGTATGTTGCTCCCAAGCTCCAGCGACATTCTCCTTGGGGTAGCATACGTTGCGTCCAGACATATCCCATAGGGGATAGATGACCCCGGATTGGTCACCGAATTGTTTCGCTAACGGGTCATATTAGGTGTAAAACGCCCTCATTTTCCGTCAAAAAATGGTGAGTGCTCGTTTAAATCAGTCTCCTCGATTCGGTGGTATCGAATCTTCATAAAACCTCAGTCACCCCGACACTGCTCCAACGGGAGAGTTGCCCGGACTTATTAGACGACTAGAATCAACTGCGACATAAAAAGTCTTTGCTGTACACAGCGCGTTAATCGTTACCGGTCACAGACATGGTTTCACAGCTCTCTGAAAGCACTGCTTTATTTTCAACCGATGTATCTACCGATTGTCTTGCCCAACGGCTTGACGACTACCGGGCAGTTATTGCTTCGCCACCCGTTGATATTGTCGATCCTACTACCTTGAACCACCAAGAACTCGCAAAGTTGCGTGAGCGGGTTGCAGTGGCTAATTTTGCACACTACCGCTGTGCTCAAGCCGTTAACGACACTGCCGTACTTGCATTGTGCCATCAAGTCGGTCTGAAGAATCTGCACCAATCGGTCGTTACTGCGGGATTGACAAAAATTGAAGTCAGTCCCGGCTCGAAAGCGCGGTACATACCCTATACCAATTCTGAACTGAACTGGCACACCGACGGTTACTACTATCCTGAAACATACCCTGTCCGAGCGATGTTGCTGCACTGTGTGCGGCCTGCGCTTGAAGGCGGTGCAACAGAACTGATCAACCATGAGATTGTCTACGCGCTGCTGGCACAAACGAATCCTGATTATGTAGCTGCCTTAAGCCAGGCAGATGTGATGACCATACCCGCCAATAGTCAAGCACCCGACGGACCGCGACAGGCCCAGTCCGGACCCGTGTTCTGGCAAGATCCTGGCCGCATTTACATGCGATACACGACTCGACGTCACAACATTCAATGGCGCCAGGACCCTTTGTCACACGAGGCTGTAGAGGCGCTTGCCGAGATACTCAGACAACGCACAGACCTGGTGTTTCACCGGCAACTCGGGCCATCAGAAGGTGTCTTGTCTAATAACACTCCGCATCGTCGTGAGCCTTTTCAAGATAGTACCGAAAGAGGCCGTGGGCGACTGTTTTATCGGGGTCGTTTTCATGACAACATCCGTATTCCCTAGCAGATTCGGAGGAAATACTACGCACCGCTTCAATGAGATTGCGCTGTAGAACTCACGCGGTTCTGTTATCTTATTCTGGCACGCCGCTTAGCCAGATTGTGTCCTAGCCCTATTAAAGCCCTTATCTGAGATCACTATGTTCTGGCAGGAATCCCCACCGCAACAAACGAGCTTAGATGCCTCTGACCTTGTCGACCTGGTGTTCAAAATAACCGGCCAGTCGCTGCCAGTAGACCATGCCTACCCGCTGTTTGATGCGCTTGCCCGTCCACTACCATGGATACATCACGATAAATGGGTGGGCATACACCATGTTCACATCGCCGAATCTGGCAATGGCTGGATACGGCCTGACGACAATGGGTTTTTACAGCTCTCGGGTCGAGCGCGACTAGTGGTTAGACTTCATCAGGACACGCTCGAATCAGCTCAATTACTGTGTGGCGATCACATCGTGGTGAATGACCAGATTATCGAGATTGGTCCAGCCAGAGTGCGGCTTTTAAACCCACTGAACACGGTATTTGCGCGTCACGTTGTCGCTAACGAAGACATCCAGGACGAAACCAAATTCCTACAGTGGGTCAACACACAACTGAAAAGCCTAGGTATAACGCCAACTAAACTGCTCTGTGGGAAAACCCGTCTCATTTGCACGCCAACCAGAACACTCCGAACGCGTAGCTTGATGATTGCCGATCTTAAGCCCGGCGAATCATTATCAATTCAACAGTTCGGTCTAGGTGAGGGCCGAAAACTGGGCTGTGGGCTATTCTTGCCGCATCGTGGCATTGATGCGGTTTACGATTCAACCTCTGCGTGACAACCGAAGGACTGCAAAGTACCATGCCAGAACGTTGCCAGCTTACATTACCAATTACTGCCTTCGACTGAGTCTCAAGGAGACTTCAAATGAGCACTAAACAAGAAATCATACAAAAAATGATTCACATGCAAAAACAATTTATTGCCCGAGAACGCAAATCTGGCGTCGCCCAGGAAGACTATTTTGTACCGCACAGTGGTGATATTCTAGATGGGTATCGCGAAACGTTCGACGAACTTGCAACTCAACTTGTCGACCTCGCGCATGAGGAAAAGGGATCTCATCGATAAACTCCAGACCGAAACCGTGGGTCTTAGAAGACCGCTTACACGCGGTAGACATGCGCTGTGAGAATACGCGATCGATGGCCGGCTCGTGAGCATTCAGTTTCAATAGAAGAAAACGCTGGAGCCCTTGCTTATGTTTGCTGGCAAGTTGCGCTTGATGGTACTAAGCAGCTCCACGCCCAGGAGTTCAATTATCACGATGATGCACAACGCGTCGCAGTCATTAGTGAATACTTAGTCTTTCTAATTCATATTTGTGATCGTATCAGTTCGACACGTTTGCAACCCGGAGATCGGGAACATTTTATTATCGAGCTCACGCAATCTTGTGCGGGACATCTCCACCGAAACGCTGAAGAGGTATTGGGGCCAGGAGATTACACCGAGTCCTTTATAGACACGTTCAATGTCCGCAGCAAAGACTTTAGTCAATGTAAGTATGGAAAAGATGGTCCGGGGTATTCCCTCTTAAGGACTTTCGGCGCACAAATTCAACAGCTCATGGGATACGATCAGACCAATCGTTGGGTCATGGATCAGATCACGGAGATCGACGCGCGAAATGCTGTTGATCAAGTTCAGAAGTCGATAAGGAACATCCTGGGCTCTTCGGCTGCAGTCGATAGCCCATCCGAAACAACGTAGATCAGTTGGAGCTCAGACCTACCGGACAAATGCTCAGCTACTCTGCCAGTCTTGAGCCTTGTCTGTAACGCCAGCCTGCCCATCTTCATAACCGGCTTTATAAGCGTCGGTCACCCGTTGTTCCTCACGCTCTGGATTACGTAAGTATCCACCCACCCATCCCTGAATATAGTCCTGATCAATACCCAGTTTTTCGAGATGGTCTACTGTTTCGTAGTATGCGTTATCCATGTTGGAGTGGGCAGTAACACGTAGCTCGTGCTTAAGAAGGGCAATCATCTGCCCTTCTTAATAACACGATTTCGTTCGATTAAGGTTTTGCGGTACTTAGACCGAGAATTTCCCAGTCCTGCATGCCACCGCGATACCATTTGATTTTGTGAGCTGGGTAACCGACTTTGAGTAGGTTCTTGATATTGTTCGGGGATTGACCACACCACATACCGTTACAGAACATGACGGCAGTTTTGGCATTGGTGAAGTCAAACAAACCTTCGGATTCGCTCACATTGAATACATTCTGCAAGATCTCAGCGATATCAATAGGCGTTGCCCCTTTGGCTGGATTGAGCTTAGTCCAGGGCACATTGATTGCGCTGGGTATGGTGCCTTTGGCGACCCAGTTGGGAGTTCTCGAATCAACGACGACAATGGAATCATCGCCATCGCTCATCTGCTTAGCATAGGCGATGATCTCTTGTTCACCTATCGTTTCAACGCCCGGTGCTAACGAAGATGGTTGGATACAAAATGGGGGGCATTTTCTTGAAGTCTTTGCAAATGCCGCACTCACGGTATTGGCATTGTCCTGATTACGGACAATTTCAGTGGCAGCACCGTTGTGCATGACCGTGACCGACATCAAATTGGGGGTGATACCGACAGGATCTCCCGCTAGAACTGGCAAAGACACGACCATGGCTAGCATCGCACTACTAATACTTCTAACAATTTTCATCTCAAATTCTCCTTGTTGATGGTAGGTTAAATGATAACCGATTACTCAGTCAGGGAAGTGAAGTCCCAGACAATCAGAATCAAATTTGCTGCTGGATCCTTCAGTCACATTCTGGCTCTTGACAGATTTCTTCCTCGACATTATCTGCACACCATTCGCTACATTCGTCCGCATTTTGTTCACACCATACAGCGCTATCTGCGCCCGGTGGTGGTCCTGCAGACAGTGCTAATGGCGCACTCAATATCGCAATAATAACAACAGTATATACTATTATTGTTTTTTTATTATATACATTATTAAATATATTATTTATTAAGAACATAGTTATTCAATTATATTAAGTTATGACTTTATAACGCCCGGATTTCTATCTACGCCTTTTACCCTAGGCAGATTCAATGCCACATCACGAACCACCCGAGTATCCACTAGATATTCTGACACCACATCCCATATATCGGGTAATTCATCCGGCTGCGGATTGACACTGGCCCAACCTGCAACCCGGTAGGTTTTCGCCGAATCTAGCGGCTTTCCAGAAATTTCTAGCTGCGAGATTCGCCGACCAATCTTTGCTGCCGGGTCGATTGTGTAGGTCAGCCCACCGACCCGCACCATGTCTCCCCCCATCTGGTAGTAAGGGTCCGAGTTAAATAAATTATCTGCGATGCCCTCAAGCAATTGGTGGATCATCTCGCCTGTCATCTCATTCAGAGTCGACTTGGCATACGTTATTGCGGTTTGGTCCATCACGTGTTCATAGGTAATTGAATCCCCGGGCAACAGGCTGGTACCCCATCTGAATCCCGGTGAAAATGCAATGTCGGCGCCACGGACGCTTAGCAAAGCATCAAGAATTACCTGGTCAAATGTACCGCCAAAGTTGCCCCGGCGATACAGCGTAACCTCTGTTGTCGCGACGACTCGGGTCAATTGGTCAACGAAGGGTGCCCGAACACTGTCAACGTAGGCGGCCATCTCAGCATCTGCGGGTAAGAAATTGGAAAAGACCGGCAGCATTCGAAACCTGTAATCCACCAGGTGACCGTGACGAACATCAAGATCCATCACAGACAGAAACTTGCCATTGGACCCTGAATTGACCACCAGTGTGCGACCCGAAGGACTGTTCACGATCTCGGGTACCGGTACACCATCGTGGGTGTGGCCGCCCAGTATCACATCTATTCCGGATACGCGCTGTGCCATCTTGAGGTCAACGTCCATGCCGTTGTGGGACAAAACAACGACCAGTTCAGCACCTTGGTCCCTGAGCGCATCCACCATAGACTGGCATTGGTTGTCTCGAATGCCAAAACTCCAGTCTTCTACCATGTATCTTGGATTGGCGAGACTGGTATAGGGAAACGCCTGGCCGATAATGCCGACTCGGACCCCATTCAGTTCACGCAAGGTGTATGGTTTGAATACCTGCCCGGACTCTGGATCATAAGCTGGTTTGTCGTCGAACGCGGCGTCCTCAGTGAGCACAACGTTCTGCGCAAGAAACTCGATGGGATCCAGTTCACCGTCGATGATCGCGCGTACCCGGTCCATGCCATAGGTGAATTCCCAATGGCCGGTCATAATGTCGACACCCAGCAACTTACTGGCGCCAATCATGTCCCGACCCTGGGTCCACAACGCCGTGGCTGAGCCTTGCAAAGTGTCTCCGCCGTCCAGTAATAAACTGTGAGGCCGTAATGCTCTAATCCGCTTGATCAAAGTCGCAAGATGCGCAAAACCGCCGACTTTTCCAAATTGTCGAGCCATGGACTCAAAGTCCAGACAGGTGTAGGCATAGGCCTCCGGCGAACCCTGCGGGATCGAGAAATAATCTAGGAAATAGCTGCCCACACGGTGAGGCACCCTGCCGAATGCATCGCCCAATCCAATGTTGACACTGGGTTCACGAAAATACAGAGGTAAAAGCTGGGCATGGCAATCGGTAAAGTGCAATAACGACACATTACCGAAGGGGGGCAAATCATAAATCTGTGCCGGATCAGAACTACTGGAACGTCCAGTCAGCGGTAAGCCGGCCGCAGCAGCGAGACTCAGCAGTTGAATAAATTCCCGCCTATTGAGACTCATCGATTGACCTTAGGAACATTCTGCCAAGACCCGTTTTTCTTTGGATCAGATTCAAGACTGAGAAAAAAGCCTGGCGTGAGCCAGGCTTTTTTTGTGACGTATAACATTTGCTATTGCCGCTGACTGGGCACCTTGAGGGGAACGCCGGTGTTCATAACGGCCTCATAAAGCTCTAACGCCTTGTACTCAGTCCCCTGAGCCTTGAATGGCTTAGCACGAACCTGTTTGTTACAACCACCGTAACGACGATGAATAGTCCCCCAGGGTTTACCGGCTACAGCCCACTTCGTTCGATAGACCGGGAACCCGCTGGTATGGCCCAAACCTGGGCTCAGGACGTCACCGCGAATCTTGTTGCCTGCATTCTGGACATGACAGTTCGCACAGGAAAAATTCAGCTGGCCTCGTTTGGCCCAGTAAAACTGACGGCCTTTCTCATACCACTTCTGTGCACCGGCCTGAGAATAATCGACTGCCATGGGTTGACCATTAAACTGCGCTCGATAATGTGCAATCAAGCGTGCCATCTTTCCGACCTTGACGTTCTTGATCGGTTTCTCGCCATTCGCCTTAAGGCAAGCATTGATGTCTCCAACCAGCGTCCGCAGGTCATCTGTCGCCGCATCATAAACCGGGTACACGTTACCTGCTGCTAGGTCACAGTCGTCAAATGTCTTGCCATTGGCAAACGGCTTAACCCATTCTTCAGCTGCTTTGTCCATTTCGGTCTCGTAGGGGGGAAACTCCATCAGCAACTCCCAGTTGGCCCGGCGTTCAGCATATTGTGGCAACGCGTTTACCCCGTCAGAGTACTCAGCAAGTGTCACCCCAGGAAAGCGTTTCAGAAAGAAACTTTGGAATTCCTCGATGTCTTTTTTGATTTCGGCTTCGGATATTGCGTTGGCTGCGGGTGCTCCGATGACGAATGCGCCTGCCATGAGAACTGCTGTCAGAAATTTTTTCATTTTATCTCCTCCTGGAAACGCTCGGCCCACCGGATGTGGTTTTGATCTTTCCATGATCGACGTTACTTGATTGTCGCTTCAGTGCCGCCGGTCTCACCCTGATTGTCCGTCCACTGTACAGATACCGTATCACCGCTATTGGAGTTGGTGAGCAAAATCTGCGTCAACGGATTCTTGGACACCGCCGGACCGAGGCTCGCTTGCGCCACAGCAGCTCCATTGTGCGTGAAGACCATCGTCTTAACATAATGCGCCGGCACCTTTTTGCCGGTCTTTTTATCCTTGCGATTGCCGGTTTCCATTGGGTGTTTGACCAACACCATAACCACGTGACCGCCGGACTTGTCTTTCTTAATTTTCATCTTGGTTGCTGCCATGATCTTATCTCCTTAGTCCAGGTATTGTGGTCAACCGCCACAACCACCAACAGTCACTTTCACCACATGTGCGGCTTTATGTATTTTCCCACCTGCCTTAACGTAGCAGGTGACCGGTGAGGTCTGTCCCATCTTAATCCGTGTGCTGTAAAGTCCCCCGGCGCCCGGCATGACTTCGACTGACGTTGCCCAGGGGGCAGGATTTTTCTCTACCACGATCGCAATAGCTTCCGCATTTGACAACGATGTCCAGGCCTTAATGGGCACCACCGCTCCATTCTCGGCCTGAAGCGGCGCTTTAATACTGATGGCATCGCTGTCGACCACTGGCATGTCACCGAATAGTGCTTTTACCGCATCAGCTTCGTTCTTGGCATCAAACGCTGTTTCCGGCCAGCTCGCAGCCAGTACGCGACGGGGCGTCAGTAATCCGGCAGCGGCGGCAACAGCGATCGTTCCCGCAGCAAAAGATCCTTTGAGAAATACTCTGCGTTTCATGGTGGGTATAACCTCCTTTAAACTATTTCGTTACTATCGTTATCCTGTGTATTTAAAGCGTCGATAACCAGGCTACGATATTGTCGATGTCTTTTTCGCTGATTAATTTGTGTTTGCCAAAAGGCGGCATCGATGAATTGGGATTCTTGACGGTCGGATCCCAGATTTGGGCCCGAAGATCTTCGCTATTGGGAAATCGTGCACTCATAGCAACGAACGGTGGTCCGATGTTGCCTCCTGGCGGTAATGTCGCCGGCCAGTTATCCACCACGGCTTGATGACAGGACAAGCAATTTCCTTTTCTGCGAGTAATCGCTGCACACCAGCCTTTCATCACGCTGTCTGCTTCTTTGAGTTTCTTGCAACCTTTTTCGGTCGGCAAATCTCCCGCTGCCGCTATGGGCATGTAACTGCTCGCCAGTCCTAACAATAGAACCGCCGACACTGCGGCAAGAATATTTCTGAACATAATCATCTTGATCCTCCAGCTGATTGTCGTCGCAGACCTTTTACGCACGTTTATTCGAACGAACTCGCGGGTCTTACCCACTACTTGTAACGCGAATTTCAGTTCATGACAACCCATAATTCATAAAATCTGCTTGAAATTAACTTCTGACGTAAATGCGTCGACTACATAATGAACCAATTTGCAGGGCATTTCGATCGGTTTAGACCCCCCGATGGTCTCCCAGTGGTCCGACTCCACTCTAAGTACAGACCGCTAATATCTGCCGTGACGGTTTCTCTATTTTGTGTGGCGATTCTTTCAATTTGGCAGTCAGTCCTTCGGCTCGAATTCTTGCAGTATCTCAGTTCGACGGGCAGTAATACTCGCTGTCAAATAAGCGCTTGCTTGCGCGTGCTGCAGCGCAGCTGTCAACTTGGCCAGCGCTGTCTGAAGATCTCCTGAAAGATAGTGGTATTCAGCAAGTGCCTGGAATGATTCTGCGGTACGGCCAAGTTCGCCTTCAGCGCGTGCCAACAATTTGAACAGTCGCATGCTGTGCGGTAAGGCCCGAAGTCCGGCACGAATCACCGGTTTGGCCTGGTCAGGTTTACCGGCCTTGATCAACATATCGGCATAATAGCTCGCCAGTACAGGGTCATTCGGTACCGTCGCCGCGGCTTCAGCGAGCAGCTCCAAGGCATTGTTAAGGTCACCCGCCGCCTGCAGTGACTCGGCCAAGCCCACCACATAAAAAATATTGTTGGGTGACTGCGCCCGTAGTGACAGGGCCAGCTCTACGGACTGATTGTAGGCTCCTGTGCGCAGGCCGCTGAGAAGCAGGCCATAACGACCGGCACTTGCCACTTCTGGAATATCCGCTGCCGCCTGGCTTTGAAAAGTAGCGATCAGGTGTTCTGCATCTACGCCGTACCTCGCCAGGGCTCTCGCCCGCAAAAGCAAATACTCTTGCGTCTGCGACGTTGCTTCCTGAGCATGACCTACCGCACGTGATTCAATTTCTGCGACCCGGTCAAGTGACAGTGGATGAGTGCGAAAATATTCGGGTGTCTCGTTCACCTGAAACCGGGTATCTTGTACCAGACGCTGGAGAAACCGCGCCATTGCCTGCGGGGCATAGCCTGCAGTACTCAGTATTCTTAAACCAACGGCATCTGCTTCGCGTTCAAATGTGCGTGTATAGCTTAAATGATCCGATAGGGTTGCAGCATTTGTTGCGGCCATGGTGGCCGCACCTGCCTGACCGCCAAGAAGAATTCCAGCAATCAGTCCAGCCGTCGCGGGTATCTGCCGCTTACGAGCACGTTCGATCATTCGTGGCAAATGACGCTGGGTAACATGAGCCAATTCATGTGCAACCACCGAGGCAAACTCCGCCTCAGTTTCAGCGGTTGCAATCAGACCCGTAAACAAAACGATCTGACCGCCCGGACCTGCGAAACCATTGATCGCGGGGTTATCGACCAGATGAAACCCGATGATCCCCGGGTCTACGTTCAGAACTTGGGTCAAACGAGCGCCAATTCGGGCCACACCGTGCACCAGTAAAGGGTCTTCAATCAAACGCAAGCTCGTGCGGGCCAGACGGATGAATTCGCGGCCCAACGCCTGCTCTTCAGCAGTGACCACCACCTTCAGCGCATCACCATCCAGTCGAATCAAATCGGCGCCGTCAACTGGTGGGCAACGTAACACCGCCAGAGCAACGAAAAACAGACAGAACCGGGCCTGCACTAGCACCTTGGAAAAAGATGGTTTCACGGCCTGATTGTACCCCCGTCAGCGGTGACCCCCGGTTCCAACCTGAACGCTGACGTCATACCTATCGAACTCGATACCGTCTTTTTTGCTTTTATTGGCACCTCAGCGATGCGTTTAATCTTACGATTAGAATATCCTTCGGTAACAGATGCTAATTAACCATGAATCCAACGCCTGACAACGGTACACTGGTCTAGCCATTTGGTGGTGTAGGCACCGACCAACCAAGCGAATCACAATGTCTGGTGTTGTAACACCATGAATCTAAAACTACGTCGTAGAGGCAACCGATATGTCCAACTTTGACCAGGAACTCGATGCGCGCGGACTCAACTGCCCCCTGCCCATCCTCAGGGCCAAGAAAACCCTAAACGCGATGACCGGTGGTCAAATTCTGAAGATCATGGCGACCGACCCCGGTTCCGTCAAAGACTTTGAAGCATTCGCAAAACAGACCGGCAACGAACTGTTGGACTCTTCGGAGGTGGAGGGCGAGTTCCATTTCACGCTGAAAAAATCCGTTTGAACCGAGCCAACTGACAATAGCTGACTTGGCTACGACACCACCCCGAAGGGGATAAACCGTGGACTCTAAAAGACTGACCATCATAGCAACAAAAGGCACGCTCGACTGGGCTTACCCGCCCTTCATTCTGGCCTCGACAGCCGCGGCACTGGGCTACCAGGTGACCATGTTTTTTACCTTTTACGGACTGCAACTGCTCAAGAAAGAGCTCAACCTTAGAGTCAGCCCCCTCGGCAATCCCGGCATGCCCATGCCAATGGGTATGAACAGCTGGTTCCCGGTTCTGGGTACGGCCATACCCGGGATGGAAACAATGATGACCAGCATGATGAAAAATACCATCAAGTCAAAAGGCGTGGCCACGATTGAGGAGCTTCGGGATTTGTGTCTTGAAGCCGATGCGAAACTGATCGGTTGTCAGATGACCATCGATTTATTTGACATGAAGCGAGAAGATTTTATCGATGACATCGACATCGGTGGGGCTGCGACCTACTTCGAACACGCTGGTGAAGCCAACGTCAATTTGTTTATTTAGGGTATCACGCAGTTATCTCACAACCAGCCTAGTCAGGCGAACCGCCCGATTCACTACTCGGGTTAGAGCCGACGGTGAGTCAATACCGGAAAGCGGCGCCGTTTGTCCCGAACCGATTGAAGATCGATGTCGGCCAGCACCAACTGGGTTATAGGTTCGGTCTGCTCAGCGACAACCTCGCCCCATGGATCAATAATCAGGCTGTGGCCGAAGGTCTCTCGACCACCCGGATGACACCCCGCCTGCGCCGGCGCGATGATCCAGGCGAGATTCTCAATCGCCCGGCAACGCAGCAGAACATGCCAGTGCGCTTGTCCGGTTGGCACAGTGAATGCGGACGGAACGGTAAACACTTCAGCACCACGCTCACTCAGCGTTCGAAAGAGTTCTGGGAAACGCATGTCGTAACAGATCGTCAGCCCCACCTGGGTGTTGTGCAGGGGAACGAGCACTGGTTGTGACCCCGCGGTAGTTCGAGCTGACTCCTGATACGACTCTCCCCGGCCTACATCAACGTCGAAAAGATGGATCTTGTCGTAACGTGCAAGAAACTCGCCGTCTGCGCCATACATCAAACAGCTGTTCGTAACTTTTCCTTCTGTGCTTGCCAGCGGAATCGAACCCCCCACCAGCGAAATGCAGTGTTTTTTTGCCAGCTCCGACAGAAAACGTCGAACTTCCTGACCACGCTGGGCCGCAGCAAGTCTAACTTCATGATCTCCGGTCATCAGAGAAAAATTTTCCGGCAACACAACGAGTTCGGCACCAAACTCAGCCGCTTGATAAATAAGGCGGTCTGCGACTGTGAGGTTTTCGTCCATCACTTCACCGGAATTCATCTGGAGTGCTGCCACTTTCATCGCCATTCAACCTGTGCTGGTTTAGAGTTGTCGACCGGATTGCATCACATAGATAATTACGTGTCACCGGCTTCTAGCAGCAGCAGCAGGCGATCTTGCCCACCTGACCCGGGTTCCAGCACGATGTAGCTCGATGGAATGCCCAATGCAACCAGCCATTCGCGCAACTCCAGCGCCCAGGAATTACCCTTGTCACCTCCGGGATAACGGATGGTCACCTGTCGGCGAGAGTCTTCAATAAAAAGCGCCAGCAGTTTTTTGATCGGTGGTATAGAAAGTACGGTCTTGGTCGTGCGCCGATCAGGCCAATCTTCACCAAGAATAGGCTGCTCGAGCAACATCTCAGGGATGCCCTGACCCGCGAACAAATTTGGGATACCCCCCGAAAAAATCAACAATAAAATGATAATGAGGGGCCGAGTAATCACATCACAACCCTATCGACGTTTTCGTTCTCGCTAGCAACCGACTGCACTATGTTACGACCCTGACCAACCGGCCTCAGTTAACAACGCGTATGTCTCGTGGAGAGGTAAGCCCATAATATTCGAGTAGCTTCCGCTGATGTGACTGATAAATGTTGCTCCCATACCTTGGATCGCGTAGGCACCGGCCTTGTCGAAAGGCTCCGTGCCGTCGCAGTAGTTCTCGATCTGAGCACTCGTTAGCCGGGTAAATGTTACCTCGCTCACGACTGTCTGAGTCTGGATTGCCGTGCCCGACAGCAAGGCGATGCCCGTGTAGACCTGATGCGTCTGGCCTGACAACTTGTGGAGCATACACACGGCTTCACAACGCGAGGCCGGTTTACCCAATATTTCCTTGTTAATCACGACACAGGTATCCGCTCCAAGAATGGCTGGCACTGGTTTGCCGTGCTCGACAAACCAGTTTTTTGCGGTCGTGGCTTTACCGCTGGCGAGGCGTGCCACCATTTTATTTGGAGGTTCATCTGGTAACCGCGTCTCATCAAGGTCGACAACCAGAACGGTAAAAGGCACCTTAACCTGATTCAATAAGGCCCGCCGCCGGGGAGAAGCCGATGCAAGGCACAGGGGCACAGTCAGACCCTCTTTGTCGGTCGCCGGTTCCGATGATAAGGCAGTCCCATAACAATACTGTGGGCCCGATAGAGTTGTTCGGCAATAACAACTCGGACCAAGGAATGAGCCAGGGTAAATCTCGACAATGACCAACATTCGTCGGTTTGTTCAAGCACCTGTGCAGACAAGCCATCGGCGCCACCAACCAGAAGTGCAACATCCTGAGCCTGGTCAATCCAGTTGCCAAGTTTCTGTGCAAGATCCTCACTGGACAATTGTTTTCCCATGACATCCAGGGCAACCAGCCTATGGTCTGGTGGAGTCACTGACAGTAAACGTTCACCTTCCTCACGAACCAACTGCTCCACATCTGGTTTCTGGCTGCGTTTACCCGGCTCCACTTCCACCAGTTCCAGGCGGGCCGAACCTCGAAGCCGCTTTGCATAGTCAGCAAAGCCTTCATTAACCCACGTCGGCATACGCCGGCCCACGGAAATTAGCAGTAGACGCATCAGTTCAAAGATCAGTCTGTCTTTCCCGAGTGAGCTGAACCACGCTCGATAAACGATCGTCCCACAATCCTTCCAAGTCGTAGAACCCGCGGGTATCGGGCAGCATCAGATGAACCACAACATCACCATAATCTAATAGTACCCAGTCACTACCGGATTCGCCCTCGGTACCAATAGGTGACAGGCCTTGCGCCTTCACCTGGGTCCGTACATGATCTGCAAGAGCAAGAACATGACGCGTGGAAGTGCCACTGGCCACCACCATCCAGTCTGTGATGTCGGTAAGACGCCGGACATCGAGTTGTCGAACATCGTTGGCCTTGGCATCCTCCAGTGCGGCTAAAACCATGGCCTTGAGATCTTCAGTGGTTTGAACGCTGGGGTCAGTTGTGGTAGCCATACAGTGCATGATCCTTAATATAGTTGACGACCGGTTCGGGTAAAATCTCAGTGCTCACTGTGCCCTGCAATATCTCAGTACGAACGCCCGTTGATGAAATATTCAACTGGGGAACATCGACACAGACGACCGATCCGGCTGTACACCTGACCAGATCATCGCCTGTGTCCACTCTGGCCTGTATCCACCAGTCGGGCAGGACGGCAGGTAGATGCCAGCCGGGCCGGCCCATAACCGCGATGTGGGCCAGTTCCAGCAGTTCGGTCCAGCGGTACCATTCGGTCAGACGCAAAACTGTGTCAATTCCCAGAATCAGGCAAAGTGGCATCGATGGCAGTTCTTGCCTCAATTCCTCAAGCGTCACTACGCTATAAGATGGCCCCGCCCGCCTGATTTCCCGGTCGTCTGTTTCGAACCCTGGCCAACCGTCAACTGCAAGGCGAACCATTTCAAGTCGGTGAACAGGGTCAGCCAACGGTTCAACTCTCAGCAAAGGTGCCGCCGCCGGGATAAACAGCACTTTGTCCATCGGCAGTTGCCGCCTGACCGCATCAGCCACCTGTAAGTGACCGTTATGTACGGGATCGAACGTACCCCCAAAAATACCCACGACGGGGCTCGTGTCCGTTTTGTCGACGACGACTGCTCCCGAGACTTCAGGGTCGCACACTACCGGCGCCAAGTACGATGAACTTTCGAGTGGTCAATCCTTCCAATCCAACTGGGCCGCGGGCATGTAGTTTGTCTGTGCTGATTCCGATCTCCGCACCAAGGCCGTATTCAAAACCATCTGCAAACTGAGTCGATGCATTGACCATAACCGAACTCGAATCGACTTCCCGCAGAAAGCGTCGACTGGCCTCCAGGTCCTGGGTCACAATCGCATCGGTGTGGCCAGAGCCATAACGTTCAATATGCTCAATTGCCTGATCGAGGTTTACCACCACCCGCACGGCTAGGACAGGAGCCAGAAACTCCGTGCCCCAGTCCTCCTCGGTGGCAGCGATCGCGCCGGGCACCAGTTGCCTGGTACGTCCACAACCGCGGACTTCAACACCTTCAGCCTGATACTTGGGAACCAAACGTTGCAGTACCTTTTCAGCAACAGATTCTGCCAGCAACAAGGTTTCCATTGCGCCACATACACCGTAACGCCTGCACTTGGCATTAAAAGCAATGGCGACCGCCTGGTCAATATCCGCCGCGCTATCGATGTAAACATGGCAGTTTCCATCGAGATGCTTGATCACGGGTATTGTCGACTCACGGCTCACACGTTCGATAAGACCGCGACCGCCTCGTGGCACAATGACATCGACAAATTCGGACATTCCGAGCAACTCCCCCACCACACTGCGGTCGGTGTTGTCGAACACCTGTATGACTGAGGCAGGTAAGCCTGCCAGCTGCAAGCCTTCTTGCAAGTACCCAGCGATGGCGAGGTTAGATCGAATCGCCTCACTGCCACCCCGCAGAATAACGGCATTCCCCGATTTAAGACATAGCCCGCCTGCATCAGCTGTGACGTTCGGTCGGGACTCATAGATGATGCCAATCACACCCAAAGGCACTCGCATGCGGCCGACCTCGATGCCCGAAGGTCTACGATTTAATTCACTGATCTCACCCACCGGATCCGGTAGTGACGCAACCTGTTGCAAGCCTTGTACCATCGATCCCACCCGGTCAGGCGTCAGTTCCAAGCGGTCGAGCAGCGCGTCAGCCAGGCCCTGCTGTTTACCGGCCGCAACATCCAGGTGGTTTTGCTCCAAAATCCGGCTTTGTCCAGCGGCAATAGCCTGCGCCATGGCCAGCAACGCTTCGTTTTTCTGACGCGTCGACGCCTGCGCCACAATCCGACTGGCCGTGCGGGCTGCCATGCCACAGTTGCGAACGTATTGTGATAAATCGATGTGACTGTCGAGCGCTTCTTTCATATTTTCAATGTGTTAAGTCACACTTATAGAAATGGTATTTATACCACAAACCGACAACAGTACCTGTTCGAGTTCAGCCCAGACATTACCGGCCGCACTTTTACGACCCTTAACCACATAATCGAGCTGGCACAGTCGAGACAGCAACGCGGCCCAATATCCGTGTGGATGGCGTCTGAGTGCGGCGTTCACACAATTGACACGGCTGCGCCAGACCTGATGGCGGCGGAAAATGTCCGCTTGTGATTCTCCGCTGGCAAGCGCAGCTGAGACTGCTTCTAGCGTCCGGACCTCGCGCGCGAGAGCCCACACTAACAGCACCGACTCAGTACCTTCCCGCCGTAGCACACTCAATATCCGCAGGGCCCTGATCTCGTCTCCTGACAATGCAGTGTCCACCAGATTGTAGACACTGAAGCGGGCCTGATCTTGGGTAAGTTCATCCAGTCGTTTCTCGTCCAGCGTCGCGCCAGTCCCGAGTACGAGTGCCAGTTTGCTGATCTCCTGTGCTGCGGCCATTAGGTTGCCCTCGGCGTAATAGGCTAGCCTCTGGACTGCACCCGCAGTGCCGACGATTTCCTGACTGTTAAGACGTTGCTCGATCCATCGCGGCAACTGATCGCGTGTCAGGGCTCGGGCTTCTATCGCCAGCCCCCCCTTTTCCATTGCCTTGAACCATTTGCTGGACTGGCCCCGCTTATCGACCCGTCCCGCGATAACAACCAGGATAGTGTCCTCAACGTTCTCATCTAAATAAGTCAATATTGCCTTTGACCCAGCATCTCCTGGCTTACCTGTTGGTAACCGGATTACGATCAAACGCCGACTCGAAAACAATGACAGCGACCGGGCGTTTGCATTTAATTCTGACCAGTCCAAATCGACACCGGCGGTCATCGAACGTACTTCATCAACCCCTACCTGACGGGCTACCGTGCGGATTTGATCAGCCGCCTCTTCGAGCATCAATGGTTCAGCACCAAACAAAACGTAAGCACTGACCAGCCCCTTCTCTAACTGGGCATTGAGTGCTGATGGGTTTACTCGCAAAAGTCGATCATCCTTGTTCCTACCAACATCAAGAAAACTGCTCTGTTTTCAAACCTCCAGGAGAAGCTTGCGACACACTATTTAGGCGGCGCAAGATCTGCTGCACCAGGTCCTCACGCATGCGTGCACGTAAAGCATCTTCTTCTTGTTTCTTCGGTAGCACCTGGGTGCTCTGGTACTCCAGCGTTCGACTTAGCTTCAGGCGGGCTGGGCTAGCAAGAACACGACCGGTCCGATCTACGAAACGGCAGAGCACTTGGTAGGTCAGAATATAAGCTGTCGCCTGCCCGCGACTGTTGATGGACAGTACCTGACGGTCAAACTTGACACTGACAAGATCGATAATTGCACTCGCAATTTCGGGGTCATTAACTGCCCTGATGCCTCTGCGATTTAAGACTTTCGTGAGATCCTCTTTGAACTCGGCATTAGCCGCATTGACATAGGGTGCACTCAGTATGGGAGACAACACCATCTCACCGCGCAGGTGGAACCCGCACCCTGCCAGTACAAAGAGATAGAAGAACCCAGCCACGATCTGTGCCTTGTATCTGCCCCATGGCGAGACCCCACTGTCAACGCTGAAGCCTCCACCCGCCCCCATGATAGGCGTGTTCATCAGATCACCACGTTGACAAGTTTCTGCGGTACCACGATAAATCGTTTGATCTCTGATTCACCAATATGGCGGCCAATCTTTTCATCGGCCAACACTTGTTCTCGGATCTGCAGTTCATCAGCATCCATCGCTACCTCAATTTGACCCCGCAGTTTGCCATTAACCTGAACAGCCAGCTTACAGCTAGATGTCTGCAACGCTGCGGCATCGACCTCTGGCCAACTCGCATCGAGAAGCTCAACGCCCGAATTCATGAGCTGCCACAAACTGTGGGCAATATGGGGCACCACTGGTGACAACACACGTATCAGAATATCCATCGCCTCACGCAGGGCAGATTGCCGAGCGGGATCCTCGCCAGGCTCAAAATGATCCAGTCCATTACACAGTTCCATACTCGCTGCGATCACTGTGTTGAACTGATTTCGCGCCATATCCCGATTGATACGCTGGAGCACTGTGTAGACCAGTCGACGCATTTCACGGGTTTCAGCATCCCATTCGAAGGCCTGGTTTAAGTCGTTTGCGCCTGAAAGGCACGACTGGTGACGATAGACCAGCGTCCACAACCGCCGCAGGAAGCGCAATGAACCTGCAACAGCATCGTCATTCCACTCTAGGGTCTGGTCCGGAGGTGACGCGAACATCGTAAACAGGCGCACAGTGTCAGCACCGTAGCGATCCACCATGTCTTGCGGATCTACGCCATTGTTTTTGGACTTCGACATGGTGGTCCAACCCGTGGGGTTAACCGTCGTGCCATCGCGCAACCACACCGCGCTGATCGTTTTTCCTTTGTCGTCCCGCTCGACCCGAACCTCGTCGGGTGGGATCCAGGTTCTGCCGGATTCTGTACTGTCCTGATAGTACGCCTCGGCCAGAACCATCCCCTGACAGAGAAGCTTCGTGGCTGGCTCATCACTGCTGACAATACCTGAATCGCGCATCAGTTTGTGCCAGAAACGGAAATACAACAGGTGCATCACCGCATGTTCTATACCACCGATGTAATGATCTACAGGTAGCCAGTAATCGGCGCGTTCATCCAGCATTGCATCGGCACCCGGTGTGCAATAGCGAGCGTAGTACCAGCTCGATTCCACGAAAGTGTCAAACGTATCGGTTTCACGTTCTGCGGGTCGCTCACACTGAGGGCAGGCTGTCTGCCGCCATTGTGGGTCTGCTTTAATGGGTGACTGCACACCCATGAATGTGACATCTTCCGGCAGAAGGACCGGCAGTTGATCATCCGGGACTGGGACTTCCCCACAATGTTCACAGTGTACGACTGGAATTGGGCAACCCCAGTAGCGCTGCCGGGATACTCCCCAGTCCCGCAAACGATAATTAACCTGGCGACGGCCAATGCCCAAAGCTTCGACATGATCGGCAATACGCTCAAAGGCCGCATCATAATCAAGACCGCTAAACGTCCCTGAATTAACGGTCACTATGTTCTGTTTGTCTACCCACGCGGCCGTCTTTACATCAATTTCGCGGCCGTCTGCTGGAGCAATAACCTGCTGTATTGGAAGCCCATAACTTTGCGCGAACCCATGATCCCTTTCATCGTGACCAGGAACAGCCATGATTGCACCGGTACCGTAGCCCATCAGCACGAAGTTCGCGACCCAGACTGGAATATGTTCTCCGCTGAGCGGATTTACCGCATTCACACCCAATGGCAGGCCGATCTTTTCCATCGCTTCGAGGTCGACCTCACTGGTACCTCCGGTTCGGCACTGTTCGAGAAAGTCTGCTATCGCTGTGTTCCCGTCGGCCGCTCGACGCGCCAGTGGGTGGTCAGCGGCAACCGCCATGAAAGTGACGCCGAAAAGGGTGTCAGGCCGGGTGGTAAAAATCCGCAGCGGATCCCCCCCATCAGCGAGTGCAAAATCTACTTCCAGACCCACCGATCGGCCGATCCAATTTCGCTGCATGGTTTTTACAGAATCGGGCCAACCATCTAATTGGTCGAATTCTTCCAGAAGTTCGTCTGCATAGGCTGTGATCCTTATGAACCATTGCGGTATTTCTCGCTTCTCTACCTGTGCACCGGAACGCCAGCCTTTGCCATCGACAACCTGTTCGTTCGCCAGCACGGTCTGATCAACCGGATCCCAGTTCACCACTGCATTTTTCCGATAGGCCAGCCCCTTCTTTAGAAGACGCGTGAAAAACCACTGCTCCCACTGGTAATACTCGGGCCGGCAGGTGGTGACTTCTCGTGTCCAGTCATAGGCAAATCCCATGCGTTTCAGCTGCCCTCGCATATGCTCTATGTTCTGGTAGGTCCATTCCGACGGCGGGACTTTGCGTTGGATTGCAGCATTTTCCGCCGGCAGGCCAAATGCATCCCAACCCATGGGCTGGAGCACGTTGCGACCGCACATGCGCTGATATCGACTCATGACATCACCGATGGTGTAGTTCCGCACATGACCCATGTGAAGGTGGCCCGAGGGGTAGGGTAACATCGAAAGGCAGTAGAACTTTTCCCGGGTAGAGTCCTCAGTCACTTCAAAACTGTGGTTCTGCAACCAATAGTCCTGGACCTGACGTTCGATGACCTGTGGGTCGTATCGTTCGTCCATCGAACGGTTCATCGAACTGGTATGGGAATCAGACTGTTGAACCCATCACGCTCAGCGATCTTCGGCAGGCGCGGACAGATCTTCCGCGCAGGGCCAGTCACAGAACGGGAAAGGTCGTTGATCGGTGTTCCAAGATACGTATTGCAGCACGTTGTATGCAAAAAGATTGAGATCCGCAGTGAACTTTTTGAGTCGGATGTTGACTGAGCCCCTGAAGACGACCAAGACAAACTGAAAAAGCATACTGATTCCAACCAGAAACTTCACCACGTAAAACACCATAAAGAAGTAAACAAGCATCACCACCAGGCGCAACCAGGTTTCGCCGGTTCGAAGTTCAGTAGGTTCGTGTGCGTCCATTATCGTGAATATTCTATCCCCAGATCGGCCAGTCCGATCTGGGGTGACCTGATTTTACTATATTGAACCGCTTCCGCCGCGACTATCCTATCTGACAGATTGGGGGGCAACCTCCAAATTCGAAATGTCGATCCTATCGGATTCTGATGCCGGGTTCTTACACCTCCTCAAGCTTGTGTCGACAGGACTGCATGACACTGCCAGCACACTTCAAAACTGCCTGGGGAGGTCTCACCACAAGAATTGCATAACAGCTCGTCTTCCGAGCTGGTTTCGTAACGCTCAATCACTGCCCGGGCAGCATGAAATTGGTGATTCTGAACGATCCAAACATCCGGCCAGGTATCGGTGACTGGCAGTTCTCCGATAGCGCCCTGTGCGTTCTCATTAAATACCTGAGCGTTGATTCCGGCGCTTTCAAGTTGTTGCAGAATCAAGTGCGCTTCCGGCAGCGTTGCAGCAGTGTAGACGCGGCGCATTGTTCGTTGTAACTACCGTTCAGGAAAGATACTGGTGCTGTCTTGACCAGGGTACGGTGTTGTCCCGCCCACGGGCAAACAGAACTTGGAAGAGTTGTAACGATCCGTAGAGAAAGGCAGCAATCGAACCACACAGATAAAGTCGCCAGGCCCGAGCAAATGCCGGATCAAACATTTCGACAACTTCATCGCTGGCATCGTCATAACGCAACAACCAGTGTTCCAGTGTGCGGGCATAGTGCAACCTGAGATTTTCAACATCAAGTACTGAAAAATTGTTTGGCTCGAGAATGTCCATCATTTCTCGTAGGGTCGGTGGATAGGCACCTGGAAATATTCTTTTTTCAATCCATGCATTCATTAGCTTCGGTTGGTTTCGACCAATCGTGTGAATCAATGCCCGGCCGTCTGCGGCAAGGCACGTGTCGACTACCGAACCCAGAGCTGAATAATTCTGTTCGCCTACGTGTTCCAGCATACCCACCGATACAAATACGTCATATTCACCACTGATGTTCCTGTAGTCATCCTCCACGTAACGCACCCTGTCATCATACCCTTCTGCTTTTGCCCGCTCAGTGGCATACCTGGCTTGCTCATGAGAAATGTTCCAGGCTGTCACCTTGGCACCGTAATGGAGTGCCATGTGTCGGGCGAGTGATCCCCAGCCACAGCCGGCCTCTACTACCCGGTCACCCGGCTCAAGGCGTAATTTTCGACAGATGTGATCCATTTTGGCTTGTTGGGCCGCTTCCAGACTCATGTCCGGTTCCGGAAAATAGGCGCAGGTGTACTGCATCTCATGGTCCAACCACAACTTATAGAATGCATTACCGATGTCGTAATGATGATGGATATGGTCACGTGAACCCTGCAGTGTGTTACTGCGCGGTCTATTGCGGAAAAGAAGCTCAACCACTCGCGCAAGAAACGACCGCTGTTGTGCCCGACTGCCATACAGTTCAACCAGCAGCGCAACCAGATCGCCATCGATCTCGATATTGCCGGCTGCAAACTCATCACCGAACGCAACGTCACCTTTCAGGACTAATTGTGCGAGGGTCCGACGACTGTGAATTTTGATTGTCGCCAGCGATTCTCCCTGACGAGGTGTAATGCTAAAACCGTCCCACAATCGCATCGATACCTGAGGATCGCCCATCTGCTGAAACAACTGGCGAAGACCCCAACGTTCATACGCGCGAGAGAAACCGTTGCCAGTTGAGTCCTCGGTCCTGAAGCGCTCACCCGCTGCGGTTCTGCTGCTGACTGTTGAATTTCTGCTATCCAACGGTAAACATGCCTTATTTTTTTCTGAATAACTGTCGATGATACCTCGTCACCGTTATGCGTCAAGTGACTCCGCTCAATCAATATTTTTAACGCAGGCGACAGAAGATATGACTATGCAGTCACACCAAATATGCTGACTTGAATCCTAAGCCTCGGTATTTTTTGGCCAGGCATTAATTACCGCATGGACCAATGTAGCGAGTGGTATCGCGAAAAATACGCCGATCAGACCCCAAAGGCTCCCAAAGATTAAAACAGCCGAGATGATCGCCACGGGATGCAGGTTATTGACTTCTGAAAACAAAATAGGCACCAACAAATTACCATCTAATAGTTGGATAACAACATATGCAGCAAATAAATAACCAAATTCGCTACCCCAACCCCACTGGAACCATGCCACCAATACCACAGGAATTGTGACCACTGCAGCGCCAACATAAGGAATTAGGACAGACAATGCGACAAGCATGGCCAGCAAGGTCGCGTATTCGAGACCCAGGAACGAAAAAGTGATCTGGCAGGCAATCCAGACGACAACGATTTCCCAGAACTTGCCACGGACATAGTTGCCTATCTGTCGATCGACTTCGATCCAAACCTGTTCTACCAACTGGTGTTCTTTGGGGACGAAGCGACTTAACCACTGCATCATCACCTGTTTGTCTTTGAGGAAAAAAAATACCAGTAACGGCAGCAACACAAGATAAATCAGCACCGTAATCAGTCCAACAACTGATGACATAGAAATAGAAACTATTGCCTGACCCCAAGATGTCAGCTCTAAACGCATGGCTGTCATGATTACATCGATCTGGGTTTGAGAAACGAGATCTGGATACATGTCCGGTAGTTTCAGCATAGCTGCGTGCCCTTTCCCCAACATGTTTGGAATCTGCTGCACAAACTGGGTGGCCTGTTGCGACACCAACGGCAACAATCCAAAAAGTATCACGACGAAAAACAACAGAAATACGATAAATACGATCAAGACTGCAATAAATCGGGGTGCCCTCATACCCTCAAATTTACTGACCAACCCTTCCAACAAATAAGCGATCACGATTCCGACAAGTACGGGACCAATCATCTGACCCATCAGAATTAGCACCGCGAATAACACCAGGAGGAACAACCCCAAATACACAACCTGAGGGTTTGAAAAATGTTGCTTGAACCAGCTTGTAATAAATTCCATGCGCCAGGATTCCGGTAGTCAGTGCCGAGCCATGAGGCGTCAGAGCCTTAGTCTGACACGATTTCGTAATCGTGCGTAATCTCTGCAACCGCACCCAGCATCCTGGATGCTGAACAGTATTTTTCAGCAGAAAGGTCAATCGCCCTAGCGACCTTTTTAGGATCGAGGTCATTGCCACTGACGACAAAATGGGCGTGAATCCGGGTGAATACCTGTGGAATTTCTTCGGCCCGTTGCGCCTCGAGTTCCACTCGCATATCACTGAATGCCTGACGCGATTTACGCAGGATGAACATCACATCGATGAGCGTGCAGCCACCCATACCCAGCAGTAACATTTCCATAGGCCGCGGGCCCTGATTCTGACCGCCCAGATCAGGTGCCATGTCCATAGTTACTTGATGACCGCTATCTGATGAACCCAGCAGTGCGTTGTCCGCCGTAACCGTCACTGTTGCGTGCATCTGGTTAACCGTATCCGTTTAGTGTGTAAGATCGAACAAATCAGCCAACCGTTGGCCTGGTTCTTCAGCCCGCATAAACGCTTCTCCAACTAGAAAGCTACTCACACCGTTCTGTCGCATTAAAACAACATCCTGGGCTGTCTGAATTCCACTTTCCGTGACCACGAGCACATCGTCAGGTATCGAAGGCAACAAATCGAGCGTTGTCGTCAGCGTTGTCTTGAATGTATGTAGATCACGGTTGTTCACACCGATCATTTTTGGTTTGATCGCCAGTGCCAGTTCGAGTTCGTTCCTATCATGCACTTCGATCAGCATATCCAAGCTATAGTCAGATGCGGCTGCTGCCAACTCAACCATAGTCGTTGGGTCCAACGCCGCAACGATCAACAGTATACAGTCCGCACCGATAGCCCGGGATTCGGCGATCTGCCAAGGGTCGACTATGAAATCTTTGCGTAAAACCGGTAACCTGCTGGCGCAGCGTGCAGCCACAAGGTCCTCGGCCTGACCCTGAAAAAAATCAGGCTCCGTCAACACTGAAAGGCAGGCCGCACCACCTTTGGCATAACTCAAGGCGATTGAGGTCGGATCGAAGTCGGCACGTATCACGCCCTGACTGGGTGAAGCTTTCTTGATCTCAGCGATCACCGCGGCACCACCCTGTGACGTGCGAGTCAACAAAGCATCTATAAATCCGCGCGGTGGCTCCTGCGATGCAACCAGGCGATCAAGGGTTGACTGTGATGTCGTCCCACGCAACTTCGCAACCTGCTCGCGTTTACGCTCAAGTATGCGTTCCAGAATATCGGCGCGTGGCCTTTCCATGGCTAAGCGCCGTCAAGAAAATTCTGCAGTTGCTGGTGACCATACTGGGTGAGTATGGATTCGGGATGAAACTGAACGCCCTGGAGCGGCCACTCCTGGTGCCGTATACCCATAATTTCGTCATCATCGGCCCGTGCCGTAATTTCAAAACAATCCGGCAAGGAAGCCTCCTGAACCACCAAAGAGTGATATCGGGTGGCCTGAAAAGGACTCGGCACCCCCCTGAATAATCCTCCACCCTGGTGCAAGATCATAGAGGTTTTGCCGTGCATCAACCGCCTCGCTCGCACGATGACGCCACCGAAGGCCTGGGCAATACTCTGATGCCCCAGACAAACGCCCAGTATAGAGATATGCGCACCAAATTCCTTGACCAAATCTACCGATATGCCGGCCTCATTTGGTGTACACGGCCCCGGTGAAATCACGATATGGTCGGGTGCAAGTTTGCCAATTTCGTCGAGGCTGATCTGGTCGTTTCGATAAACGATGACTTCCTGACCTAACTCACCCAGATACTGCACCAGGTTATACGTAAACGAATCGTAATTATCGATCATGAGCAACATGTCTAATTTCCTGGACTAACTCTGTCAGTTACTACACCGGACTAGTCATCAAGCACTGCCAGATCGAGCCCTTGAGCAGCCATTGCTGCCGCGCGGAATACAGCTCGGCCTTTGTTCATACATTCTTTCCATTCTTGGGCGGGGATCGAGTCGGCAACGATACCAGCGCCGGCTTGAATGTATAACCGTCCATTGGCAATGATGGCTGTACGAATCGTAATCGCTGTGTCCATATTCCCGTTCCAACCAATGTAACCCAGCGCTCCAGCGTAAATACCACGACGGTCTGGCTCCAGCTCTTCGATGATCTCCATTGCGCGCACCTTGGGTGCGCCGGACACGGTCCCGGCTGGAAATGTTGCGCGAAGTACGTCAATCGCATCATAGTCATCGCGCAATTGTCCTACCACATTAGAGGCAATGTGCATCACGTGTGAATAGCGTTCGATTTCCATCTTTGCAGTCAGTTTGACTGAACCGATTTGGGCTATGCGACCAACATCATTACGCCCGAGGTCCACCAGCATCAGGTGCTCGGCAAGTTCTTTGGGATCAGAAATCAGTTCCTGCTCGAGATGCCGATCTTCTTCATCGGTGTGTCCCCGACGGCGGGTGCCGGCAATGGGCCGTACCGTGACTTGTCCGTCTTCTAGTCGGGCCAGAATTTCCGGAGAGGAACCGACGATGTGGAAATCCTCCAAGTCGAGATAGTACATGTAGGGCGAAGGATTGACTGTGCGCAGTGCGCGGTACATGGTGAGAGGTTCGGCCCGAAAAGGTATGGACAGACGCTGTGACAGCACTGTCTGAAAAACATCGCCGCTGCGAATATATTCCTTGGCCGCTTCAACAGCAGCTTCAAACTCGACTTGTTCAAACGAAGAAACAAAATCGTCCTCTGCAACCGGCGTAGTGGTTGGTACAGCCGCCGACACCGTCTCTTGCTGAATCTGACTCGCCAGCTCGTCTAAACGGTGATTACCGGCTTCAAATGCATCCTCTGCTTCAGGGTCGGTGTGTACGATGACATGGAGCCGACCACTGAGATTATCAAACACAACAACTTCATCTGACACCATCAGCAGAATATCCGGCGCTCCAACTGGATCGGGTTTGGCAGTCTCCCCCAGATGGGTTTCTACATAATTGATTGTTTCGTAGCCGAAGTAACCGACCAGACCACCGGTAAATCTGGGCATGCCATCGATTTGAGGGACACGGAACTGATGCTGAATCTGTTGAATGGCACTCAGTGGATCATCGGTCGACTGGCTGTGTATCACTTCACCGTCCTCTTCAATCACAACCTGATCACCGTCGACCTTGATCACGGTTGCACACGGCAATCCGATCATCGAGTAGCGGCCCCACTTCTCGCCGCCCTGTACTGACTCAAGCAGGTAGCTGTATGCACCCTGAGCAAGTTTGACATACGTGCTAACTGGCGTCTCGAAATCGGCCAGTACCGTCCTCACCATGGGGATACGGTTGTAACCAGCAGCCCGATATTGGTCATAGTCTAAACGGCTAATCATTTCAGAATTTTTCCTGAACCGTGGGCAGTTCCGGTATGTCTCGGTAGACTACAGCGTAGTTCAGTAAACACGACAAATGGTTCGATAGTGAGTTCATTGGGGTTTGAAGGCTGTCGTCCCGCTGATGAACAGCAATAGTATTGTCGATCTCCAGGAGATCTAGGTCTATTGTACTCAGCTGGCGACTTGCAGGCACTCACACAGCTGAACAATCGTATCGATTGCCCCATAAGTTGCGTCCTGTTCGATATCATCCTGGCCGGCATACCCGTAGGTAGCCCACAACACCGGAATCTCGGCGGCACCGGCAGCACAAATGTCGTTGATCGAATCACCGACCAGCACACAGGCTGTCAGCGGCACCCCCAGTTGCTCGGCGGCAAACTGAAGTGGCGCCGGATCGGGTTTTTTCAGTGGCAGATCGTCGCCGGATACCACAGCGCCGAAGAACCCGGTTAGCCCGGATTTCTCCAGCACCGGTTTGGTAAAACGGCTCGGTTTGTTGGTGACGCAGGCTAATGCGAGCCCACTAGATTTCAGCGTTTGCAACGTTTCATGGACCCCGGGATAAAGCGTACTGTCTTGGTAAACTGATTCGGCGTAATAGCGCTGAAAGAGGACATAGCCCTGCTCGATTAAGGATTCATCTGGCACATCTCCCAAAATCGCGGTCAGCGCGCGCAGGACCAAGCTGCGTACACCATCACCGACCCAACCCTTCACTTGCGTGCAGTTCACCTGGGGGTACCCCAGTGCACTCAACATTTTGTTGGCCGCAAGGGTCAGATCCGGCGCGGAATCGACCAGCGTACCGTCAAGATCAAACAGTACCGCGCGTACCGACAGGGGGCGTGACAGGGATCGCCCGGCCGAACCAGGGCCGGCCTGACTCATCGTCTAGCCTGGGCGAGTGCAGTACGCAACTCAGCGATTACTGAATCGTAGCGGTTTGGGTCCGAATCATTGCCGGCACTAAAAACAGCCGACCCAGCGACGAAGGTGTCAGCACCTGCTTGCGCTATGGCGCCGATGTTTTCCAGATTGACACCCCCATCGATCTCAAGTCGTATCTCCAAGCCCGACTCGTCGATCATCGCCCGAACCTGTTTAAGCTTCTCTAATGTGGTTGAGATGAACTTCTGTCCAGCGAATCCTGGATTCACTGACATCAGCAGAATCATGTCTATGTTGTGTATCGCATAGCGTAAAGAATCTAGCGGTGTGGCAGGATTGAACACTAGGCCGGGCCGACATCCGTTGTCTCGAATCAGTTGTAGTGTGCGATCAACATGGTCACTGGCTTCAGGATGGAAAGAAATATAGGTCGCTCCAGCATCGGCAAAATCGGGAATAATCCGATCCACAGGCTTTACCATCAGATGGACGTCTATGGGTGCCTCGATACCATGGCTACGCAAGGCTTGGCAAACCATGGGACCTATCGTCAGATTTGGAACGTAATGGTTGTCCATAACATCAAAATGCACCATGTCGGCGCCAGATGCGATCACAGCTTCGACGTCTTCACCCAGTTTTGCAAAGTCGGCTGAAAGAATAGACGGTGCGATAAGGTCTTGTTTCATGATCTGGCTTGGCGTTCAGTTTGAACCGTAGTGGTCATATGCTGGATCAGTTTTTCGTTACGGTATCCACAGATACAATGCTGATTCACCGCGCTGAATAAGCAGCAAAAGTTCGCTGGTTCTTCCGTTTACGATCTGTACCAGATCTTTCAGGCTGAACACTTTTTGCCTGTCCACTGTAAGAATAATATCGCCCGACCGCAGGCCCGCCTGCCAGGCGGCACTCTCTTGAGTGACCTCTACAACCCTTATCCCGGGTTGGCCACGCTGACTGCTGCTGCCGTCGACGTCTTCCAGACGAGCGCCTTCGAACCTTTTGCTGATCTGTACGCCTTGCCCGGATTTGGCAACCCGCGCCCTGATGCGTATTTTCTTGGTGAGCGATTCGTCTTCACGCAGATAGGTCACCTCGATTTCTTCATCAACGGGCAACATGCCAATGATGTTTCGAAGTTCTGTCATACCTTTGATGACTCGACCGTTTACCCTGGTGATGACATCGCCTTCCTTAAGACCTGCAGCCTCTGCTGCTGAGCCCGGTATAACCTGCATAATGAGGGCACCGTCGCCAGACTCAATACCAAATGCTTGAGCAAGCTCCGGTGTCAGATCTTGAATGTGTACACCGAGCATTCCGCGCCGCACTTCGCCGAACTCAATGATCTGCTTGATCAGGCTCATCACCATGTTGACCGGAATAGCAAAACCAATTCCAACGCTGCCGCCACCTCCAGAAATGATGGCCGCATTCACCCCAATCAGTTCTCCACGCAGATTGACCAGTGCCCCACCCGAGTTTCCCATGTTGATGGATGCATCGGTTTGAATAAAATCCTCATAACCCTCTATACCGAGTCGGTTTCGGCCAAGTGCGCTAACGATTCCGGAGGTCGCCGTTTGACTCAATCCAAACGGATTGCCGATCGCCACCACAAAATCTCCAACTCGAAGCGAATCAGAATCGCCAATATTGATCGCCCTCAGGCCTTGTGCTGGTATCTGGATGACTGCGACGTCGGCTTCGGGATCGGCACCCACCACCTTCGCCTCAAACGAACGGCCGTCATCCAAATGAACACGAATCTGGTCCGCGTTTTCGATCACATGATGATTGGTCACCACGTAGCCGGATTCACTGTCAATGATGACACCCGATCCCTGACCCTGTGTAGGGCGTTGTCTGGGCTGGCTGTCGGGACGCGAATCAAAAAAGTGCTTGAAAAATGGATCCGATTGAAACGGACTGCCGCTAGCTGACACCCGTCCCTCGGTCGAAATGTTGACCACAGTCGGTAGTACATCTTCCAGCATGGGAGCCAGACTGGGCAGAGTCTGGCCATCGAGTGCCAGCGGCAAGCCCGCTCCGTTCGACTGCATCGGCCCCAGAAGCAACATGAGTGTCGCACAGATTATGGTCCGGTAAATTAGTGTTTTCATCATTTGAATTCAAGCAAGAGAAATTAATCTGCCGGCACCGCATCCACACAGCCGGTAGACGAATTATATCAAGCTACAGCGAAACCCCATCAACCACCTTCGTTTGCCACACCATGTGGAACATGGCCAGTTGCCACAAACTGGCGCGCTGATTCGCAGTGTTCCGTCTGATCATCGAAAAAAATATCCGCCCCAAAAGTCCTCAGAAAGGCGCCTTTATCCAGCCCCCCCAGAAATACGGCTTCATCAATGCGTATGTTCCATGCCCTGAGTGTTCGGATAACCCGTTCGTGTGCGGGTGCACTCCTGGCGGTGAACAAAGCGGTACGGATTGGTGAACAATCTTCTGGCCAGTCAGACTGCAGATGATGAAGAATGGAAAGAAAATGTCGGAATGGCCCTCCGACCATGGGTGAATCTGCCGCTGCCCGTTCGGATTCGGAGAAGGCGACCAAACCCTGTTCCTGGTAGACCCGTTCGGAATCATCAGCAAACAGAACGGAATCGCCGTCAAATGCGATCCGTAATTGATCACCCTCGCTATCAACAATCTGCGAGGGCACGATAGTGGCAGCCGCGATGTTAGCGTCGAGCGCGTGTCGTACATCCTGGGGATCGGTAGAGAGAAACAGGTCGGCATTAAACGGTGCGACGTAAGGAAACGGACTGGCACCGCCTGAAAATGCAGCTCGTGTAATTCCCAGCCCGTAGTGGCTGATCGAATTGAATATCCGCAGACCAGTGTCAGCACTGTTGCGGGATATCAGTACCACTTCGACACGCCGGTTGGTTTTCGCTAAACGGTTAAGGTTCAGCAGTTTTCGGGTCAACGAAAAAGCCACTCCGGGCTTTAGAATCTCGTCTTCGTGGCTGATCTGGTACCGGCAATATGCGTCTACACCCTCTTCGGTGAAGACACGATGACTCTCTTCGAGATCAAACAACGCCCGTGAAGAGATGGCCACAACCAGACGGTTATCAGAATTGGCTTTCATCGGGGCAGTTTAGCACTGACTACTCGGGACTCATCAGACAGTACGGTACCTAAATCGCTTCAAGAATGAGCCTGCGATTACCATTACTGACAGCAGCAATATGGGTAGGTTACCCAGGCGTACAAACGGTGTGACACCGGACATCGGAACAACGCTACCGCGAACCGTATCGGGTTGAAACTGTGGTCCGACAGTGAGTAGTTTTCCCTTGGCAGAAATCAGCGCGGACAGTCCGTTATTACTGGCCCTGATCAGTGCTCGACCGCTTTCCATGGCTCGCATACGGGCCATCTGCAGTCGCTGATGAGGGGCCAGAGAGTTGCCAAACCACCCTTCCTCGCTGAGATTGATCAGCACTGTCGATGCTGGCAATGATTTTCTGATGAGATGTCCAAATTCATTTTCATAGCAGATCGAAACGCCGACGGGTTGCCCTGCCAGACGCATTGGCAGTTGCGCTGTCGGCCAGGCCGCAAAGTCAGACATCGGGATGTTCAGATAGTTCAGTACCCAACTGAAGAGTGGGCGGAATGGAAGAAACTCACCGAATGGCACCAAGCGCTGTTTGCGGTACATGGTATCAACTACACCCAGGCCCAGTGCGCTATTGAAGAACTCTGTTCTCTCGTTGTTTCGGCTGCGTTCCAGAACACCCAATAATATGTCGGCCGGCAGCGCCCTGAGTTGCGTGAGATAGGCCGGCGGAATTTGGTCATGGTAAAGCGGCAGTGCGGCTTCGGGCCAAACAATCAGGTCCGCCTGCTCTACTTGACGGGAAACCGACAAATAGCTCTGAGCGATTGCTTCAAGATTATCTGCAGACCATTTGCGCTCGAGGGAAACATTCTGCTGAATGATCGCGATCCGAAGCGGCTTTCCAGTAGATTGAACAAATTCAATACGATCAAGCACCAACACCCCCGCTCCTACAATAACCAGGGTACAAACTGCCAGCACACGGTCTCGTAGCGGCCCTGTAACCAACATCATGATCGCGCCACCACAGACAGCGCCGGCGGCACCGACTGCCAACACACCGCCAGCTGGCGCCAGTGCTGCCAATGGTGTATCAATCAACCCATAACCGAGATAGAGCCACGGAAACCCACTAAATAGCCAGCCGCGTAGCCATTCCCCAAGAATCCAGCAGGCGGGCATAATCAGCAGCAGTCTCACAGCTGACCGATGCTGACGACAACAAGACTGCAACCAACCCGTAGCCGCTACATATCCCGACATCATCAACACCAAAATTACAACGGCCAAGATGGCAAGCGGTGCGGGCATCTGGCCAAAGTCGTGCAGACTGACATAAATCCAAGATACGCCCACACCAAAGGCACCTAGACCAAACCAGAACCCCAACAAAGCTGCCTGCAGGGGACCGGCTGTTAACCACAACAAAAACAGTACCGCCAAAGACAGGGGTGCGACCAGTGCATACTCGAACGGTGCAAAACCCAACGGAAATAGACCGCCGGCTGCGACGGCAGTAAGAACTGGGCCGAACCGCCTCAATAAATCGCTAGAACTCAATGTGCTGGCCGAACACTTCGACCACCGGCGGTGTCAAGGCAAAGGCTTGCGAGTGACTCGCAGTAAGCGGGGAAGACGACTGTCGGCGCTGAGTACTTCGACATGAATCCCGGGCAGGTCTACTGATTCACCTCTGGCCGGTAGATGGCCGAGTTCGGACGTAACAAGGCCCCCCAATGTGTCGAACTCCAGCGGGTTCAGCGCCGTATCAAAGATTTGATTAAAACTACTGATCGGCATCATTGCCTTTACCACACAATAGTCAGTGCCACGTCGGAGAACCATACCGGCTCCTTCATCGACATCATGCTCATCCTCAATGTCACCGACGATCTGTTCAAGTACATCTTCAATAGTTACCAGACCAACGACACCGCCGTATTCATCCACCACAATAGCCATGTGATTGCGACTGGCCCTGAACTCCTGCAAGAGCACGTTCAGACGTTTGCTCTCCGGAATAAACACCGCCGGTCTCAACAGACTTTCCCAGGGCAGGTTATGGTCACCATTTTCACGAAGATGGCGCAACAGATCCTTGGCCAATAAGATTCCAAGTACTGTATCGCGATCACCGCCCGTCACTGGAAATCTCGAATGCGCTGATTCGATAATTACCGGTAGCAGTTCATCCATCGTCCGGCTGGAATCTACGGTAACCATCTGCGCTCTGGCAACCATGACCTGATCGACCTGAAGGTCAGAAACTACCGCAACGCGTTCCATCATCAGTAAGGTATCGTCATCCAGCAATTCTCTGTGATGGGCCTGCCGCAACACATCAAACAGTTGCTCTCGACTCAACGGCACCCCGCGAAGAAAAAGCCACAACCGACTGATGACAGGGCGCCACCATTGTTGTCTATTTGACATAAGCCGAGCCTATCACCTAGCGCAATTGATAGGGATCTGGAAATCCCAACTGACGAAGAATTAGCACTTCGAGTGATTCCATATCAGTGGCCACGGCATCGGTTATATGGTCATACCCACACAGATGCAGTACGCCATGAATAATTATATGGGCCCAGTGTGCATCTGCGGCTTTGTTCTGTTCTTGTGCCTCGGTTTGAACAACTACCGAACAAACCACGATATCACCACTGACTCCCGTGCGCTGCGATCCAAAATTATCCGAGGGAAATGAAAGAACGTTAGTAGCGGAGTTCTGGTTCCGGAACCGGACGTTAAGATTCTGCATTTCATCTTGCGTAACAACCCGTACCGTGATCGACACAGCTCTTTTTTGTACAGACTTCAGAGCACAATCAACCCAGGCTGTTATTCTTGATCCATCCGGCACTAGCTCGTCGTCAAGACTCAGCTGGACTTCGATTGCAGTGTTCACTACTTTGGTCTTTCTCCCTCGTCGACTTCATAGGCTTCCACGATTTTCTGAACCAGAGGATGCCTGACTACATCACGTGAAGTGAATTGAGACACCGCTATGCCTTCTACATGAGCGAGTACACCACTGGCATGACGAAGCCCTGAGCGAGATCCCTTCGGCAGATCGACCTGTGTCACATCCCCCGTGATTACACTTTTGGAACCAAAGCCAATCCGTGTAAGAAACATTTTCATCTGGTCGCTCGTCGTATTCTGAGCCTCGTCAAGAATGATGAACGATTCATTCAGCGTACGGCCACGCATGTAAGCCAACGGTGCCAACTCAATAATTCCTCGAACCATGAGCTTGCCGACACGCTCAAAACCCAACATTTCGTACAACGCGTCATAAAGAGGTCTGAGGTATGGGTCCACTTTCTGACCAATATCACCCGGCAAAAAACCAAGCCGCTCACCCGCCTCAATTGCGGGTCGCACCAAAACAATTCTGTCTACCTCGTTATCTGCCAAGGCCTGCACAGCGCAGGCGACGGCTAGGTATGTCTTGCCGGTACCAGCTGGCCCAATACCAAAGGTGAGATCATGAGCCATGATGTTACGCAGATAGGATCGCTGGTTTGGATTCCTGCCTTGAATTATGGTCTTGCGAAAACGAATCACAACATCTTGGGCTTCTGGTTCGCCAGTTTCTTCATCATACGGAATCTGTGAGATTGCCAAGTGAACCTTTTCCGCAGTCAATGCTGGATCAGTCTCAGTATCACGGTACAGTGCTTGGAGCACGGTCCCTGCCTGCTTAACAGCATCAGACCTACCGTCTATACAGAACAGGTGCCCCCGGTTAGAGATCTTCACACCGAGTCGTTCCTCGACCTGTTTGAGGTTAATGTTGTATTCCCCACACAGACCAGCGAGGCGCTGGTTACTTTCCGGATTGAGGTGGAAGGTGACCGGAGTTGTTATCGTCTTCAAGCGGCGTTGCTTGCCCGTGTTTGACCGGTTCTCATGATAGCAGAATTATGGGAAGTGTCCTCAACCCTGTGGCCACGCAGAGAATTCGGCAGCGCTTCGGTTATCATGATATCAACAAACTGGTTCTCACACTGTGAAGAACTCAAAAAATTGACCACCCGATTGTTGTCAGTGCGACCGCTTAACTGTTGGGGATCTTTTCTTGACAGTCCGTCGACCAGAACCCGTTGGAGGGTGCCAATCATCTGCTGACTGATCGAACTCGCAAACTGCCGGATTCGTTCCTGCAGGCGGATTAACCGCTGCTGTTTGACCTCTGCAGACAATTCGTCCGTCAACACTGCCGCCGGCGTGCCCGGCCTGGCACTGTAAACAAAGCTGTACGACTGGTCGAATCCCACACGGTCAACCAAGTCCATGGTCTGATCAAAATCGTCATCAGTTTCACCGGGGAATCCAACTATAAAGTCAGTTGAAACTGACAACCCTGGGCGTTGTAACTTCACCTGCCTGATAATCTGTTCGTAATCTGCCACGGTGTAACCGCGTTTCATCAGTCTGAGTATCCTATCGGAGCCACTCTGTACCGGGAGGTGAAGATGGCTGACCAGTTCAGGTACATCGGCATAAACATCTATTAGATCCTGATCAAAATCGATCGGGTGAGAGGTGGTGTACCGCAACCGCTCAATACCTTCTACTGCCGTGCTGTAACGGACTAGTTCCGCAAAACCGACCTTGCCGCCACCGTGTCGGGCGCCGGCATAAGCGTTGACGTTCTGTCCGAGTAGCGTTACCTCTTTAACACCTTGCTCTGCAAGTTCATAGATTTCTGTGATCACATCGTCAAACGGTCGACTGAATTCTTCTCCTCTGGTGTAGGGAACGACACAGAAAGTGCAATACTTACTGCAACCTTCCATGACGGAAACGAAAGCTCGGCAACCGTCGCTCTGCGGCGGAGGCAGGTGGTCAAATTTTTCGATCTCCGGAAAACTGACGTCCACCCGACTCTGTCGCTCTGACATCAGTGCATCGTACATCGATGGCAATCGATGATAGGTCTGTGGTCCAAATACCAGATCGACATAAGGTGCTCGACTGAGAATTGCCTCTCCTTCCTGGCTGGCCACACAACCCCCCACCCCAATCACCAGTTGTGGCCGGCTGTCCTTCAATTCACGCCAGCGGCCCAGTTGTGAGAATACTTTCTCTTGCGCTTTCTCTCGTACAGAACAGGTGTTCAGCAACAGAACATCCGCCGATTGGGCATCATCGGTCTTTTCCATGCCGTGTGATTGAGCGAGCAGATCCGCGATCCTTCGTGAATCATAGTCGTTCATCTGGCAACCAAATGTTTTGATAAACAGCTTTTTCATCATTTTTGGATCAAATACTGTGTGGACTTTGCTGCCTCAGTCCCACCGATCATCTCGCACAAAAATCTGTTCAGCTCTCACTTCAAGCGCGAAGAGGTGAAGCGGTTCATAGGCCGGCGGTGCTGTAACTTCGCCGGTACGGATACTGAATCGAGCACCATGTCTTGGACATTCTATGACATCGCCGTGAATACAACCGGAAGCGATTTCCGCACCGTCATGGGTGCAAAGGTCCTCAACTGCAAAGTACTCCTCAGCGATATTAAACAAAGCGACATCGGTGCCGTCTATATCGACAACCTTAACTTCACCAGGTTTCAACTCGTCAGTGGATGCAACGTTTAACCAATCGCTCATAGTCGTTCAGAACAGGCCCAGTTCCAGCCGACCCGCCTCACCCAAACGGTCCATATCCCAGGGCGGATCCCAGACCAGTTCAAGTTGAACATCACCAATACCTTCAACAGTTTTTGCGGCGTTTTCAACTTCACCCGGAAGACTCTCAGCGACTGGACAGTTTGGCGACGTTAACGTCATATCAATGCTGGCATTAGTGTCCGGGTCTATATCTATCCTGTAGATAAGGCCTAGATCATAGATATTCAGAGGTATCTCGGGATCGTAAATTTCCTTAAGTGCTGCAATAACTCGACTCCGCAGTTCGGGGTCGCCACCACCTGTAACCTCTGGCCCTGTTTCTAGTTCGGATTCTGTCTCAGCGAGATCCTGGTCGGCATCAGTGCGGGTGATTACAGTGTCTGGAGTAATCGCACCCTCTGAAACGGGCTCGATCACGGCATTGTCATGGGCTAGCGACGATCCATCCACCGCAAACTCTGCATCACTGGCCGATTCACCGGCTTGTGCATAAGGCAGTGTCGAGTCTTCATTTTCGTCACCCATAAACTTGCCGACAAACGCATCGTAGTGTTTCTTAATACTCATAACTTGTCTACACCTTTAGGTTTCGGTTGTAACGCTTGCGCCACCCTTAGACAACGCTGAACGGGCTGTGTGCCACGCCAAGGTCGCACATTTGATACGCGCCGGATAAGCCTTAACACCGGCCAGTATATTCAGCGTCGACAGATCAAGCCGCCCCGTGAAATCAGAATTCTCACCGACTGCCAGGCTGCAGAATGCCGTGACATACTGATCGGCCTGCACGACGCTCAGATGCTTAACAGTCTCGGTCATGATCGAAGCTGACGCCATACAGATCGCGCAACCGCGGCCCTCAAACCCAACTTCTTTCACTGAGACGTCGTCGCCGAGTCTAAAGAACACATTGACCTGATCACCACACAGAGGATTCACCCCTTCGGCATGTCGATTGGCCAATGTCAACTTACCGTAATTCCGTGGATTGTTGTTGTGGTCGAGAATTACGGCCTGATAAAGATCTCGTAGCTCAGTCATTGTCTAAACATCTCGCGTACTTTGTCCATCGCCCGAAACAGCACATCGATTTCATCGATCGTGTTATAGGGGCCGAAGCTGGCTCTTGCCGTGGCTGAAACCCCGTAATGCGTCATTACCGGCATGGCACAATGATGTCCGGTACGAATCGCAACTCCTTCTTGATCAAGAATTGTTCCGATGTCGTGTGGGTGTATACCATCCAGGGCAAAAGACAGGATACCTGCCTTGACTGGTGCTTGGCCAAAAATCTGCATGTCTTTTTCCGCGTTCGCCCGTTCAGTTGCGTAGTTGATCAACTGATGCTCGTGCGCGGCAATGCAATCGGAGCCCAGCGCTGTCACATAATCCACGGCAGCACCCAGACCAATAGCCCCGGCGATATGCGGTGTTCCTGCTTCAAATTTGTAAGGCAGATCGTTGTAGGTCGTTTCATCAAAACTGACTGTTTTGATCATGTCACCCCCACCCTGCCATGGCGGCATGTCTTCGAGTAGGGATTCTCTACCGTACAACACACCGATGCCAGTGGGGCCATAAACTTTGTGTCCGGAAAACGCGTAGAAGTCACACTCCAGCGCAGTGACATCGACCGGCCCGTGCGGAATCGCCTGTGCACCATCCACTAGAACAACTGCACCGGCATCGTGCGCCAGTTGAATAATTTGCCCGACCGGGTTGACCGTACCCAATGCGTTCGATACATGTGTCACGGCAACGATACGTGTCTTTTCGGTGAGTTGGTCCTTAAGCCGCGACATCTCTAGCACACCCGTATCGTCAAACGGAACGACCTTGAGTTTGGCGCCGGTCTGTTCGCACAATAACTGCCAAGGGACAATGTTGGCGTGATGCTCCATCTCTGTAATCAGTATTTCATCGTCAGATTGCAGTTTGGCACGGCCATAACTCTGGGCGACCAAGTTGATTGCCTCGGTCGTTCCGCGGGTAAATACAACTTCTTTGACTGATCTGGCATTGATAAACTGTTGCACCTTGGTACGCGATGCTTCATAAGCCTCAGTTGCGCGCTGACTAAGGGTGTGAACACCACGATGCACATTCGAGTGGTCATGTCGCTCGTAGTTGTTCAGCGCTTCGATAACTTGTTCGGGCTTCTGCGAACTCGCACCGCTGTCCAAATAAACCAGCGGCCGGTCATTGACCTGCTGGTGTAATGCCGGGAAGTCTCGCCTTACCGCCTCGACATCAAGTGGGGAGAGTGCACCTTGTGTACTGGCTCGAGGGATGTTCATCAACTGGTGTGCGTTATGGACGACAATAGATCGCTGACACAACGTTCAAGGTAGCCCTTGAGCGCAGGCTGCTCGATCTTTGCAAGGACATCGGCAGCGAAGGCTAGTGTGAGCATTTTGCGCGCTTCGTCCTCACCGACCCCGCGCGCGCGCAAATAGAAAACAGCTTTGTCATCCAACTGACCGACAGTGACCCCATGCGCACACTTCACATCGTCTGCATAGATCTCAAGCTGCGGCTTGGTGTCTACTTCGGCATCTCTGGATAGCAGCAGATTGTGATTGCTCTGCTCTGAATCGGTCTGCTGGGCTCCTGATCCGACTGTAATTCGACCGTGAAAGACAGCCCGGGAACGGTCATCCAAAATGCCTTTGTAATGTTCCCGACTGGTGCCGTCTGGTGTATGGTGAACCACATGCGTATGGTTATCAATGTGGCTTCGACCTCGACCGAGATAAAGGCCGGTTAGATCAACTGCCGCACCGGGCGCATTCAGATTCACCAGCACGTCGTTACGTACCAGACCACCACCCACTACAACAGAGCAGGCGTCAAGCCGACTCGATTGATCCTGTTGGACAAAAAGACCGCCAACGTGAAAACTGTCAGCGCTTTCGTCAACAACCCGGTAATGATTTAACCTGGCGCTGTCATCGAGTACCACTTCGGTGACAACGTTAGTCAGTGACCGAGACTTTGTTGCCGACAGGTAACGCTCGACAACGGTCGCAGAACTGCCGGATCGGCACAGCACCAGGTTTCGGGGCAATCCCAGCCGATCTTTGCCACTACATGCTGAAACAAACAGAAGTTCGATCGGTTTATCGAGCATGACTTCAGCACCGATTTCTACAAAAGCACCATCCGATATGAACGACGAATTCATCGCCGTAAATCCATGCGGTGATTCCGGTAAAGCTGACCCCAATGCGGATTTCAAATACTCCGGCTCAGACTGCAACAACTGCGCCATACTCATGACCCTGACACCCCGGGGCAGATCGGCATCACTTGACAATTCAGACACGAAAATCCCGTCGGCAAATACGAGCCGATGACTTTTTAGTTCGGGCACTTTCAGTTGTTCAATAACCGCGGTCTCAGACCAGCTTTCCGAACGCAGGACCGGATCGAATTTGGTTCGTGTAATCGATCGCGTGTTGGTGTATTTCCAGTCCTCCAGCCGGGTCGTGGGTAGCCCAACATCAGCCAGAATCGTCTTGGCCTTGTCTCGACTGGCGTCCAACCAAGGCGTGCCAGCAGCCGGCAGTGCGCCAGCTGCGATCTGCTGTGCCGCAACATAGTCGGCGGCGTCGGCGTTAGAAGCAGCGATATTCACTGGTTCAGGCCCTGGTTTCGAGAAGTTCGGCGGTTTGGCCTTCTATCCAACCGTAACCGTGCTCTTCAAGCTCTAAAGCCAGCTCTTTACCACCCGACTTGACCACTCGTCCACCGGCCAGAACATGAACGTAGTCAGGTACGATGTAATCAAGCAATCGCTGGTAGTGTGTGACCATAACAATCGATCTGCTCGCGTCCCGCAACTCATTGACACCCTGGGCGACGACTTTGAGAGCATCGATATCCAGACCCGAATCAGTTTCGTCCAGGATAGCAAGTTTTGGTTCCAACATGGCCATCTGGAATATCTCGTTGCGTTTTTTTTCACCCCCAGAAAATCCTTCGTTAACCGCACGGTGCAAGAATTCTTCCTTCATGTCGACCAGCTTCAGTTTCTCGCGTACCAGCTTGAGAAATTTCACCGCATCGAGTTCGCTTTCCCCGCGATGTTTTCGAATTTCGTTGACAGCTGCTTTCAACAAATAAACATTGCTAACTCCTGGAATCTCGACCGGATACTGGAAGGCAAGAAAAACTCCCCGACGCGCCCTTTCTTCAGGATCCATTTGCAGTAGATCTTGGCCCTCGTAAATAACCGAACCTGCCGTGACTTCATAGCCGGGGTGACCAGCTAACACATTTGCGAATGTGCTTTTACCTGAACCATTTGGGCCCATTATTGCGTGAACTTCACCTGCCTGGACTTCGAGGTTAAGCTCATTGAGGATCATGCCCCCGTTAACAGCAACATCAAGATTAGTCACGCTCAACATTGGTTTTTACTCCGCCATACTCGTTCTAATGATTCATTCCACCACATCATCCCACAGCCCCCTCCAGACTGACGCCCAGCAGCGCCTGCGCCTCTACCGCAAACTCCATTGGCAGTTCCTTGAATACTTCCTTGCAAAATCCATTGACAATCATCGATACCGCGTCTTCTTCCGACAAACCTCGTTGCCGGCAATAGAACAACTGGTCTTCGCCAATTTTTGAAGTGGTTGCTTCGTGTTCGACCGTTGCGGTTGGATTTTTCACTTCCACGTAGGGAAAGGTATGTGCACCGCAGCGGTCCCCCATCAGCAGGGAATCACACTGGGAGTAGTTGCGCGCATTTTCAGCACCCTTAAGTATCTTAACCTGGCCTCGATAAGCGTTCTGGCCACGACCCGCTGAAATACCCTTGGAGATGATCGTACTACTGGTGTTTTTGCCAATGTGGACCATCTTGGTTCCTGTGTCCGCCTGTTGGCAGTTGTTGGTCAGTGCTACTGAGTAGAATTCTCCAACCGATCGATCGCCCTCAAGCAAGACGCTGGGATACTTCCAGGTAATTGCTGATCCTGTTTCCACCTGGGTCCACGATATCTTGGCCTCGTCACCTCTACAGGCCCCACGCTTGGTGACGAAGTTGTAAATGCCACCGCGACCTTCCTCGTCGCCCGGGTACCAATTTTGTACTGTAGCGTATTTGATCTGGGCACCTTTCATTGCCACCAGCTCAACCACCGCGGCGTGCAACTGGTTCTCGTCGCGCATCGGCGCCGTACATCCTTCCAGGTAACTGACATAACTGTCTTCGTCCGCGACAATCAACGTTCGCTCGAACTGCCCGGTATTCAATGCGTTAATTCGAAAATATGTCGACAGCTCCATCGGGCAACGCACCCCCTTGGGGATATAAACGAATGAGCCATCGCTGAAAACGGCCGCGTTGAGGGCAGCGTAGAAGTTATCCCCCGCTGGCACAACTGCTCCCAGATATCGGCGCACCAGTTCCGGGTGCTCCTGCACAGCCTCTGAAAACGGACAGAAGATCACCCCGGCTTCAGCGAGTTTGCTCTTGAATGTTGTCGCGACTGACACGCTGTCAAAAACCGCATCCACAGCGACACCCGCGAGGAATTTCTGTTCTTGCAGCGAAATACCCAGCTTGTTGTACGTCTCCAGGAGTTTCGGATCGACCTCATCGAGGCTCTGGGGGCCGTCTCCCACACTGCGCGGCGCAGAATAATAACTAATCGCCTGAAAATCGATCGGTTGGTAACTGACATGTGCCCAGCTAGGCTCAACCATTTCCTGCCAGCGTTGAAACGCACTCAAGCGCCAGTCGAGCATAAATTCAGGTTCGTTCTTTTTTGTAGACAAGGCTCGAATTACATTTTCGTCCAGCCCAGGTGGAAAGGTGTCCGTTTCGATCTCGGTGACGAACCCTTCTTTGTAGTCACGACCGATCAGGTCACTGATTGCCGATACTGATGAATTCATATTTATCGCCTGTAAGAATTTGGAACACAAACAGAGGTTGCGAGAAACCTTCTGAATATTGTGTGAAGGGATTAGTACCTGTTAGTCGTCCCCGTCAATTGATCAGATTCAACGACGATAGACTGCAAGCCACTGGAGTGGCTCTGTTGTTCAATCTCCTGACGCTCGGCTACCTCTCGCACTTCCGGCCTGTTCACAAGGTTAGACAATGTGATGCCGTCTAAAAACTTATAGATCTCCAGACTAAGGTCTGTCCACAGCTCGTGGGTCAGACACTTTTTGCCATCTTGGCAGTTTGCCTCACCACCACATCGGGTCATATCCGCTTTCTCATCAACCGCAGTGATGATTGCTGCAACTGAGATGGCCTCAGCACTCTGTGCAAGCCGGTACCCCCCGCCAGGACCCCGGGTGCCCTTGACCAAACCGTTACCGCGTAATTTGGCAAATAGCTGCTCGAGATACGAGAGTGAGATCTCCTGTTTTAACGCAATGTCCTGGAGCGTCACAGCGCCCTTGCCCTGATTCAGGGCCAGATCAAGCATCGCGGTCACCGCGTAACGGCCCTTGGTTGTCAATCGCATATTTACTGCCCCCCTGTGTTCAAGATAGTGCCCGAAGCGCCGCAAATTCAGTCGCTGGACGAGAGGGTCACTCGCAAGTTGACGTTCTTGCGTTCACCCCATTGGCTTATGCATCACTGGAATAACCAAGTAATATTATAAGGATATTAGTCGAAAAAACCAAGTGTTATAGTTGGTTAAATGGGCGCTTTATGGTCGCCGAGCCATAGCCAACCAGCTGTAAAGTCCTACAATGACGCCAAATAGGCACAATCCAGTACCCACCCCCTGGGCCGCCGCCATCGATCCCAGCGTCTCACTGCCGAACAACAGTATGAGCACACCAGACAGCCCGACTGCACTACCAAGCAGAACGCCTGTCAACCGCCGCTCACTGCGGTCAATCCGACAATTCAGCGCCTCAATCTCCCGGGTTCGGGCCTTTGAATGCGATTCATCATCTTGGAAGCGCTGCAACAGATCTTGCGTCAGGCCCGGTAGCCGTGGCAACAGTGCGGCGATGTGCGGGAGTTCCTGTCGAACGGTATTGAATAAGGCCTGCGGTCCGATCTGCTCACGCATCCAACGTTCGAGGAACGGTTTGGCCGTTTCCCACAGGTCGAGTTCGGGATAGAGCTGACGCCCCAAACCTTCGATGTTCAACAGGGTTTTCTGCAATAAAACCAACTGCGGTTGCACCGGCATGTTAAACCGCCGCGCCACCTGGAAAAGCCGGATCACCAGTCGACCGAATGATATTTCGCTGATCGGCTTGGCGAAGATCGGTTCACAGACGGTACGAACCGCTGACTCAAATTCGTCAGCGCGGGTATCCGCAGGTACCCACCCCGCCCGCAGGTGTGCTCGAGCAACAGCCCGGTAGTCACGATTGAAAAAGCCAAGCAGATTTTCGGCCAAGTATCGCTTGTCCTGTTCGCTCAGTGTTCCCATGATACCGAAGTCAACCGCTCGATATTGACCATCGGGGCCAACAAAGATGTTACCTGGATGCATGTCAGCGTGGAAGAACCCATCACGAAATGCCTGTGTAAAAAAGATTTCTACGCCATTGTGTGCCAGTTGCTTCATGTCTACACCAGCTTTTCTTATCGCGTCGACATCGCGTATAGGTATGCCACCGATCTGTTCCATGACCATGACGTCACGCCGGCAGTGCTCCCAGTAAACTTGCGGCACGTAGATTAGATCGGAGTCCAGAAAATTATGGCGCAACTGGGCTGCATTTGCTGCTTCGCGCATCAGGTCAAGTTCGTCATGGATCGTCTTATCGTAGTCTTCGACGACTTCCACCGGGCGCAGTCGTTTCGCGTCTGACCAGTGCCTGTCCGCCATATGCGCAAGGGCGTGAAGCACGGCGAGGTCCCTGTCTATCGCAACCTCTATCCCGGGGCGCAACACCTTGACCACTACTTTGGTCCCGTCAAGAAGCCTCGCCCTGTGTACCTGGGCCACTGAAGCCGCGGCCATAGGCTGATCTTCGAATTCAGCCAGATGTGTTTCCACAGGTCCGTCATAGGACAATTCAATGACAGCACGCGCTGTCTTACCGGGGAAAGGTGCAACACGGTCCTGGAGCCGGGTTAACTCACTGGCGATATCTTCAGGGATCAGGTCTGGCCGTGTCGACAATAGCTGACCGAACTTCACGAAAATCGGACCGAGTTCCTCTAGCGCCTCCCGCAGTCTCTGGCCACGCGGTTTATCCAGATTTCGGAACCAGAAACCGGGGAAAAGGTAAAGCAAAGCCCGATACGGCCGGAACAGGTGCAAAACCGTGATGAACTCATCCAGCCCGTGCCTGACCAGGATCTGGACGATACGAAACAACCGGAGTGTCTGCCTAGCGCCGACCATTATCCGCCTTTGCGCTCAACCTTTTCCAACGTACCCAGGCGCCTTGCCAACTGCTCAGTGTCATCTCGCAGTTGATTTACCGCAATAAGGAAACGGTCGATTCTTGGTCTAACCACAAGAAGCTGCTTCTCTTCAGTGAGATACTCGCCCGTATTGACAGCAATCGACTGACCGATCTGCTCGGCCCATTCGGCGAAGGACCGAATCTGATTACCAGCCTGGCGGGCCGGAATATCACCGATTAGTGATGACAATCGTTCTTCGAAATCTGGCTGTAGCGATCTGAGAAAATCCCGCATTACTGCAACCGAATGGGCGTCACCACTGATCTCCAGCAACTGGTCAGGGTTAGCCGATCCCCTGACGCTAGCGGTCGCACTTCGCACATATTCGAGTAATCCACCCTCGATGACAATGTCGGGGTTTTGATCGTGATTGATCTCAATCGACACCCGGTCTCTATGGGGCAGAAGGTAGAAACTTCCGTCGATTGATTCGATGTTCATTGCGATGACCTTACCTTCTAACTTGGCCAACAGCTGCACAGACCCAGGATCCATCGCCAGCGTTGCGTTCAGGGTACGCTCAAGAACCGTCGCCATGATCTGTCGGAATTCCATAAGCGTTCAGAGCTAATCCTCAGTATCGAAACCCAACATGCAGTGCCACCACACCACCGCTCAAGTTGTGATACGACACATCTTCAAGTCCAGCTGAGAGCATCATATCTTTCAGCGTTTCCTGATCAGGGTGACGGCGGATAGATTCGACGAGATAGCGATAACTTTCTTCATCACCGGCGACTACCCTGCCTAGAGGGGGTATCAGCTTGAACGAATAGTGGTCGTACCAGCGGGCAAAAGGTCCGTCTCGCGGCTGCGAAAACTCTAGAACCAGCATGCGGCCGCCTGGTCGAAGCATCCTGGTCATGGCTTGGAGTGCAATCGGGATATGCGTCACATTTCTCAACCCAAAGGCGATGGTCACACAGTCAAATCGATGTTCAATGAAAGGCAGTTGTTCCGCGTTTGCGATCAGTAGTTCAACCCCTTGGGCTATACCGGCGTCTACAAGTCGCGACCGGCCGATCGCAAGCATGTCTGCGTTGATATCCACACCAACAACCTGACCGTCGGGGCCTACACGCTCTGCAAATCGGCGAACGAGATCAGCTGTGCCAGTGGCCACATCAAGAATTTTGTGACCGGAACGTACACTACTTCTGCTGATCACGAAATCTTTCCACAAGCGGTGACCACCCAGAGACATCAGGTCGTTCATTAAATCGTATTGACCTGCTACGGATCGAAAGACACTCGCAACCAGCGTATCTTTCTCATCTTCGTCGACCTGACGGAAACCAAAATGTGCGGTCTGGGGATCAGTACCTTGCGTTCCCACGGTCAATACACTCCTGTTGGCGGCAGGAGACGATACACCCTTTACGAACAGTGATCGTCTAGTCTGCTTGAAGCCAGCCGGCGACCTCTTCAGCAAAATAGGTCAAAATGGCATCAGCGCCAGCGCGCTTAAAGCCCAGCAAGGCTTCGCTGACAACTGCGCGACGCGTCAGCCAACCATTCTGAGCTGCTGCACTCAACATTGCGTACTCCCCACTGACCTGGTACACGAACGTGGGCACACCGAGTTCGTGTTTGACCCTGAAGACAATGTCTAAATAAGGCATTCCGGGTTTGACCATGACCATATCAGCACCCTCGGCGAGGTCCAGCTCGACCTCCCGAATAGCCTCGTCCGAATTCCCAGGATCGACCTGATAACTGTATTTATCACCACCTCCGAGGTTTGCTGCAGACCCCACGGCATCACGAAAAGGCCCGTAAAAAGCTGAAGCGTACTTGGCTGAATAAGCAAGAATCCGTGTATTTGCATAGCCCTGTCCTTCAAAGGCCTCCCGTATCGCCCCGATTCTGCCGTCCATCATGTCAGACGGTGCCACGATCTGTGCACCAGCCTCAGCGTGAGAAAGAGCCTGCCGGACAAGCACTGCCACTGTGGCGTCGTTGACGACGTAGCCGCTTTCGTCCAGCAGTCCGTCCTGTCCGTGACTGGTGTAACAATCCAGCGCAACATCAGTAATCACGCCCAGCTCGGGCAAGTGCTCACGCAACGCACGTACAACGCGGGGAATGAGTCCTTCCGGATTGAAAGATTCTTCAGCATCCGTCGTTTTGGCTTCTGCTCGTATGACTGGGAACAATGCGATAGCTGGAATTCCTAACGCAACCAGGTTCTCAGCTTTATTGAGAATCAGATCCAAGCTCAAGCGTTCAACACCTGGCATGGTCGGGATCGCTTCACGGTAATTTTGCCCCTCGCACACAAATAGGGGTTGGATCAGATCTTCACAGCTCAAAGTGACTTCACGCACCAGTTTTCGGTTGAAAGCATCCCGTCTGTTACGTCGCATTCGGACGCTGGGGTATTGGTTCATGGCTTATCAGCCCTTGTGTGTGCGTTTTTTGGTCGCAGATTTCCGTACCACGACTTTTGTCTTGACGGCTTTCTCCTTGGCAGCTTTTTTCTTAACTACTTTCTTCTTGGCAACCTTCTTCTCGGCAGCTTTTTTCTTAACTACTTTCTTCTTGGCAACCTTCTTCTCGGCAGCTTTTTTCTTAACTACTTTCTTCTTGGCAACCTTCTTCTCGGCAGCTTTTTTAGAGTCCCTAGCAGATAAGCGTTGCTTCGCCTGACCAACAGCTTTGTCATTGTCAGCACGACTGTCTTTTCGAACCACCTTACCGCCACTGATCAACGTTACAGCATCGGATCGATACTCACGACCGGTTTCTATCGCGATTACTTTCGTCTCCAGAGGTCGAATCTCAGTGTCTACGATCTCACATATCCGTTTAAAAATATCCTGAATATCGCCCTCTCCCTCGACAGTACGTAATTTGTGCTGGGCCTTGAAATACGTAATCAGTGGCACTGTATCCCGGTCGTAAGCGTCCAAGCGTGCGCGTACTGCGTGCTGATGATCATCCGGTCGTTGAACAAGCTCTTTTGAACCACAGTGTTCACAGATTCCGCGTTTGGCTGGCGGCGAGAAATATCGATTGTATGATGCGCCGCATTTCGCGCATTCCAGGCGTCCAAGGGTTCGCTTCACAACCACTGCTGGGTCGAGCGAAAAATACAAAGCTAGCTGTAGCGGCCGGTTCATCCAGCCCAAACGAGTATCGAGTTGCTGGGCCTGGGGGATCGTGCGGGGAAAGCCATCCAGGACAAACCCTCGTTTGCTTTCATTGCTACGAAGCCGTTCCGTTACAGCGTCGGTTGCGATATCGTCCGATACCAGTTCGCCAGACGCCATGATCGATTCAACCCGTTTACCCAGATCCGTTTTCTCTGACACTGCCTGTCGAAGAAGTTCTCCACTGGAGATCTGTGGCACTCGGTATTTCTCAGCCATTAATTTGGCTTGAGTTCCCTTTCCGCAACCCGGCGCACCCAACAGCACTATTCTCATTCCAGAATCCTTGTTTTACTGGTGTTTTATCAACAAATACCAAGCCGAAATCTCAGCAGCCCTAACTATCAAATCTCTCCGCTCGATGAAAAATCGGGGCGCTTACTATAGTTCCGTTTCTCCATCTGTCAATGTATTCGCAGGTTCCGTTGGTTGCCGCTGCCAATATAATGTTGAATGACCAGCGCGATCGGCGATCAGATTGCGTTCCAGCAGGGTAAAAATCGGTTGCCAGCACGGCAACATTACGAGTATCGCTATACTTGATTTTTCAACGGTCGTACTTGATAGCCCAATCAATTTCATCATTAAGGAAAAGACCATGACCCAAGGCAAAAATGCGTTTTATGCACAGTCCGGCGGTGTCACCGCTGTAATCAACGCTTCAGCCTGTGGTGTGATAGAGACGGCACGGAGTAATCGACAACAGATCAGTAAGGTCTATGCGGGCCGCAACGGTATCATCGGTGCATTAAACGAGGATCTCATTGACACCAGTCGTGAATCAAAGGCCACTATTACAGCACTGCGCCACACCCCCGCTGGCGCATTCGGTTCCTGCCGCTACAAACTCAAGAGCCTTGCTGAGAGTGCAGCCGAATATGAACGACTCATCGAAGTCTTCAAGGCGCACAACATTGGTTATTTCTTCTACAACGGCGGGGGCGATTCTGCCGACACCTGCCTTAAGATCTCTCAACTTGCCAGAACAAAAGGCTATCCGATACAGGCCATACACATTCCCAAGACTGTGGATAACGATCTGCCGATTACCGACAATTGCCCAGGATTCGGTTCCGTTGCCAAGTACATCGCCGTCTCCACGCGTGAAGCCAGTTTTGACGTGGCCTCCATGGCCAAAACATCAACCAAAGTTTTTATCGTTGAAGTCATGGGTCGACACGCTGGCTGGATTGCTGCAGCGGGCGGGATGGCGTCGGACCGAAAAATCGAAATTCCAATACTCATCGTGTTCCCGGAAATTCCTTTTGAACGCGAAAGCTTTACGGCTGCAGTCACCCGCAAGATTAAGCGTTTTGGCTACTGTTCAATCGTTGTGTCGGAAGGCGCACGCGACGCGACTGGCCGTTTCCTAGCTGACCAGGGCCTCAAAGATGCATTTGGCCACACGCAACTCGGTGGTGTGGCGCCAGTCGTCGCCGGAATGATCCGCGATGACCTCGGGCTGAAGTACCACTGGGCGGTTGCTGACTATCTTCAGCGTGCTGCCCGCCATATCGCCTCCAAAACCGACGTCGACCAGGCCTATGCCACCGGCCGTGCGGCGGTTGAATTCGCTCTAGCCGGCAAGAACGCCGTTATGCCAACTATAGTACGGATATCAAACTCTCCCTATCGCTGGACGATTGGCGAGGCAGACTTAAACCGAGTTGCAAACCGGGAAAAAAAGATGCCCCGCAGTTTCATCAGTCGCAACGGTTTTGGCATTACGGCCAGATGCCGACAGTACCTGATGCCTCTAATCGCTGGGGAAGACTATCCGCCATACCGTCAGGGCTTACCGCAATATGTGCGATTGAAGAACACACCGGTTAAAAAGAAACTGGCAAACACTTTCAACCTTTGACTGGACCGCTAGCATCTGCATGACATTACTGTATTCGACCATTGTCGAGAATCCTGGTGGACTTGTCAGCCACCCCAGCTAGACTATGTTCTCGGAACACCGGGATTTAACGGTAGACAGAACAGGGAACAAAAAACCGCACCAGACCATCATGAATCAACCGACCGCACAGACAGAATATATTACGCAGGAGCCGTTCTACGCGACTCAAGGGGAAGAAATTCAGGTCTTTGAAGCAGCTTACAACAACTGTATCCCGGTACTGCTCAAGGGGCCTACCGGTTGTGGCAAGACCCGCTTTATGGAACATATGGCCTGGAGACTGAAACGCCCCCTGGTCACAGTGTCGTGCCATGATGATCTAACCGCCTCAGACCTCGTCGGCCGTTATCTAATAGTCGGTGGTGAAACACGCTGGATTGATGGTCCGTTGACACACGCTGTACGAATGGGCGCGCTGTGTTACCTTGACGAGATCGTTGAAGCCAGAAAGGATACGACCGTGGTCATCCATCCGCTGGCAGATGACCGGCGAGTACTGCCGATTGAGAAGACAGGTGAAACAGTCAAAGCCCCGGGGGAATTCTGCCTTGCGATTTCCTACAACCCTGGCTACCAGAGTGTCCTTAAGGATCTGAAACAAAGTACCCGGCAGCGATTTGTGGCCATAGATTTTGACTACCCCGAAGCTGAACTCGAAGCGGGTATCGTTGCCCATGAATCAGGCATCGATAAACAGATGGCACAACTGCTCGTTCGCTATGCTGCAATGACCCGTAATCTTAAAGGCAACGGATTGGAAGAAGGCGCCAGTACACGGTTGCTCGTCCATGCAGCCAAACTCATGCATAGCGGGGTGGAACCCCGCACAGCCTGCCGTGGTGCCATTGCAGCATCACTCACAGATGAGCCCGACATGCAGGCAGCAGTCAATGAACTGGGCACGACCTTGTTTTAGCTCACCGCAAGGTAAATGACCATGACAGATATTCATCCAGCACCGGTGCTTGGCATCATTGGTGGCAGCGGTCTGTACGACCTCGAGGGACTGGAGGATATCCACTGGCAACAGGTTAAAAGTCCCTGGGGAGATCCATCCGACGAGTTACTTCGTGGTCGACTCGACGGTGTACAAATGATTTTTCTGCCCCGGCATGGTCGGGGACATAGACTCAGCCCGAGTAGTATTAATTACCGAGCCAACATCGACGCACTCAAGCGAGTTGGTGTGACTGATATTATCTCCCTGTCAGCCGTTGGTTCATTTCGTGACGATCTAGCGCCAGGGACCTTTGTGATTGTCGATCAGTTCATAGATCGGACGTTTGCGCGAGAAAAAAGTTTTTTTGGCACCGGTTTGGTCGCCCACGTGTCGATGGCACATCCGGTCAACACCCGACTGGGTGACTGGTGCGAGGCCGCCTGCCGGGATTGTGATATTCCAGTTCAACGCGGCGGAATATACCTTGCCATGGAGGGCCCACAGTTTTCGACTCTGGCCGAATCAAATCTCTATCGACAATGGGGCTGTGATGTGATCGGTATGACTAACATGCCGGAGGCTAAACTCGCCCGTGAGGCCGAGATACCCTACTGTACGGTCGCGATGGTGACCGATTACGACTGCTGGCACCCTGGCCACGACAACGTTGATGTCGAGACAATCATCGGGGTCCTTCTGGATAATGCTGCCCGGGCCCGTTCACTGATCAAAACAGTCGCTCCTCGAATGCGAACTCGACCGGCACTGTGTCCTTCAGGGGATGACCGGGCACTGGAGTCAGCGCTCATTACAGCACCTGATGCCCGGGACCCGGCCATCGTAAAAATGCTCGACGCGGTTGCCGGCCGATTATTTGTCTGACGGCAAACCCACTATGGACATCAAAACACTTATTCGGTCTATACCGGACTATCCAAAAGCCGGTGTTATTTTCCGCGACATCACCACATTGTTGCAGCACCCCGCCGGTTTTCGTAAGACCGTCGACGATTTAGTTCAACCATTCGCCGGGAATCAGATCGATGCTGTAGCCGGGATTGAGGCACGCGGATTTATTTTGGGCGGAGCAGTTGCGCATCAACTATCTATTGGTTTTATCGCCGTACGCAAAAAAGGAAAACTGCCGTGGCAAACTATCAGCAAGCACTATGATCTCGAATACGGCACGGATGAAATTGAAATTCATACCGACAGCGTCAAGTCGGGAGACCGGGTCCTGCTGGTTGATGACCTGATCGCCACTGGTGGGACGGCATGCGCGACCGTTGCCTTGCTTCGTGACGCTGGCGCACTCGTTGTGGGTGCGAGCTTCGTGATCGATCTACCTGACCTTGGGGGGAAAGAAAAACTCGAGGCGATGGATGTTCCCACGCGCACTTTGATCGCCTTCGAGGGCGACTAACATCAGGGCAGATTGAGTGGCTCTGTTCCGGAGCGCTCCCGAATTCGGTCGATCGCCCTGCGTATCGACGGCCGCTTCACGATAGCCAACTCGAGTCTGTGTTTTCCTGGAAATTCGAGCAGGCTTATCCCAATCAAAATGGTCAGAATGCCCTGCCCTGGCAATACCAGCATAGCCAAGCCAAGCAATACCAGAAGCACACCGAGCAAATTCTTGATGACGCGAATCACCAACCATAGGCCGGTGTACCGATAGCGCCAGCTATCTCGGTCCGCTTCAGACCGCATAAAATAATCCGCATCCATACGACCGATGGCCATAAAGATCACAATGGCGTAAACCCCGGCCAGGAGCAACGACACGACCAGCATACCCGTGACCACCAACGGGTGTGTCTGCACCCACAGTAGTACAGTACTTAATCTACCCATTTCTACCCCTAATCTGCTGAACGCACACTGTAGCTTGAGCCGGTTGATTCCAGCAAACAGGTCCAAATCCAGCCAAACCGTAGCCGCTCGGTATACTTACTTGACTCAAACGGCTGTACAACAGTACCAATTGCGTTGATGCCTGAAGATAAATCCTTTTCTTTTGAAGCACTTGAAGAACGTTTCGACGAAATGCTCGACGCGGTCCTGTCATCAAGGCGAACGGCCCGGGAACCCGCGCTGGCCCTATCGGTCTGCACCAGAACACAACAAGAGTTCACGCTCCACTGGTTAGAGGTCATCATCCGCACCAACTCCGAGATGGGTTTTCAGTTCGTCCGTCACGCAGCGCGAGCATTTGAGTTTATGGATCTGAGGCAGGTTGAGGACTGGATCATTAATGCTATGGATGTTTACGATCGCCAAGGTCTTTATCCCGGAAGTGAAGCCTTCGCTGCCGTTGATACTTTTGCTCGTGAAGAGAATCTGCGCCCGGTTACGGTCCGCCTCGACGAGACCGTCGGTGTACTTAATCATTACATCCGTGGTCTGGCAGGTAGGTCCTTACGCATTGAGTCCAGTGATGAAGTTTTTACAGATACTGAAGTGCTCTTCCTGCCGGCTCTGCTCAACCGTTATGGTGATAAACAGAATAACTTCACGCTGTACAAACTCATGGCAACCTATCTTTGGGCACAAACGCGCTTTGGCACATTTCGAAAACAAACCCAAGACGATCCGCCACTATCAGCACGCCTGGCTGAATACTCAGAGCCTCAACGAGCGCTATCGATTTTTTTCGCGCTCGAATCAATACGACTTGAAGCTTGCATTAAACGAGAGTTGCCCGGATTGTGGCGCCAGATGAACACTCTGCTAGAAATTAGCCGCGATAAACCTGCAGCAATCGAGTGGCAAAATGCACTATCTAAACTCAAAGAACCGACCTCGACCATCGAGACAACACTTGAACAGCTTAAGCTGATTTATCCACAGTCAGTCACCGCACCCACTCCCCAACCCTGGCAGGGAACTCTTCAACTCGAACTCGCTGAACAGGTACTCGCCATACGAATGGAACAGGATCGCGAAGAACTCAAGGTCCGCCTAAGCAAACTGCTACGCGATGATCAAACCTTGGATGATTCAGCAATACGACAAATTGAATTGCTGACGCCGGAAAACACAAACGGGGAGATGGAGTTGATGCTGGAGATGGACGGCAACCCTGTGGCCACTCCGCCCGACATTAAACAGATTCTGCAGTCAATGCTGCTGGATTTGGATGAAATCCCACCGGAATATCTCGTAGCTGCTGGGGCGGGAGATTACGACGCAGGTCCTAACGAAGACAGAAGCGCCAAAGACGTGTGGAAAGGATCCCACCGCGAAGAAGGCGCACTACACTACGATGAATGGGATTTCCGACGGCGTCACTATCGTAAAGGATGGTGTGTGCTAAGAGAAATCGACATGAGATCGGTGGACAAGCCGTTTGTGGCAGAAACGCTTGAAAAATACCATGGCCTAGTCAGTGAAATTCGTCGGAGTTTTGAAGCGCTTCGGGGTGGTGAACGACGACTAAAACGACAGCCTTATGGGGACGATATCGACCTGGATGCCGCAATTGAAGCCCGAATCGAAGCCATTTCTGGCCGAGAGATGCCGGAAAACCTCTTCACCCGCCCGCAACGACTCGAACGCGATATTGCTGTGATATTTATGGTCGACGTCAGTGGTTCGACGAAGGGCTGGATCAACGACGCAGAAAGAGAAAGCTTGGTGCTGCTGTGCGAAGCTCTAGAAATTCTAGGTGACCGTTATGCTATTTATGGCTTTTCCGGCATGACTCGGAAACGCTGTGAGCTTTATCGTATCAAGCGAATTGATGAAACCTACGGCCAGGAAGTCAAAGCGCGTATCGCCGGCATTCAACCGCAGGACTACACGCGTATGGGCGTAACAATCCGCCACCTTACTCACCTGTTTAAAAATATTGATGCTCGGACACGACTCTTAATTACGTTGTCAGATGGCAAACCAGATGACTATGACGGCTACCGCGGTGAGTATGGGATCGAAGATACTCGGCAAGCACTTGTTGAAGCCAAGCGTGCGGGCATACATCCGTTCTGTATCACTATCGATCGCGAAGCACGAGACTACCTGCCACACATGTACGGAGCAGTCAACTACACACTGGTCGACGATGTACGCCAGTTGCCGGTCAAGGTATCAGAGATTTACCGGCGCCTGACCACCTGACAGCCTATAGTCCGAAGCCCTTTTATAGGGCATTTTTTGTGCCCTCGTGAAAAAAGTTGACCGACCCAATATGTTGGGCGTATGCTCTGTTCGATGCCACAACATATAGTGTTATTGTCCAGACCTACCCAAACAAAGTGGCGTTTTCAGATTCGTAAATAGCAGCGGCAGATTAACGGGCTCCCCTTTAGCTTTGAGGGTGCAGCCTGTGGGGTCTTTTACCTCCCCCTAAGGAATAACAACAAATGACAAAGGCATCACTGGAACAGCACAAGACCGACGCCTCGAGTGTTGAGTTACAACCTGCGTCCATTGATATCTGGGACAAGAAGTACCGGCTCAAAGCAAAGTCCGGCCAAGTAATTGACCACACCATCGATGACACCTTCAAGCGGGTCGCAAGCGCGTTGGCCGCGGTTGAACAGACCAGCGAAAAACAAGATCACTGGTATACAGAATTTTTGTGGGCGCTTAGAAACGGCGCCATCCCGGCGGGCCGGATCATTTCTAATGCGGGTGCTCGGGAACACAAACCAGCGACCAGTACGATCAACTGTACCGTGTCCGGCACTATCCCTGATTCAATGAAAGGCATACTGACTGAAGTTCATGATGCCGGTCTGACACTGAAAGCCGGTTGTGGCATTGGCTATGAGTTCTCCACGTTGCGGCCAAAGGGCGCTTTTGTGAGCGGCGCAGGTGCTTACACCTCCGGACCGTTATCTTTTATGGATATTTTTGACGCCATGTGTTTCACGGTCTCTTCTGCCGGTGGTCGTCGAGGTGCACAAATGGGCACTTTTGACATCGCCCACCCAGATATCGTTGATTTTATTCAGTCTAAGCGAGAAAACGGCCGACTTCGGCAGTTCAACCTATCCTGTTTAGTTACCGATGAGTTTATGCAAGCTGTACGAAATGATACGGACTGGGAACTGCTTTTTCCTGCTCTGGCAACGGAAATTGATGATGCTGAGAGCCAGATCACTTGGCGCTACTGGCCCTGTCGTGAGGGCTACGTCACCAACGATAAAGGCGAGGTCGCCTGCAAAGTTTTTCGCACGTTGCCAGCTCGCCGGTTGTGGAACTTGATTATGTCCTCAACCTACGACTACGCTGAACCGGGATTTATTCTGATTGATCGAATCAACGAGATGAACAATAACTGGTTCTGTGAAGAGATCCGAGCGACCAATCCGTGTGGCGAGCAACCTTTGCCGCCTTATGGCAGTTGTTTGCTGGGCTCGATCAATCTAACTCGCTTTGTGGAACAACCGTTTTCAGCGAGTGTGCGTTTTAATTGGGAACAGTTCCGTCGCGTCGTCAGTATATTCTCCCGCATGCTAGACAACGTAGTTGATATTCACGGGTTGCCTCTTGATCAGCAAGGACACGAGATCGAATATAAACGGCGTCACGGAATGGGCTTTCTGGGACTGGGCTCTGTATTGGTGATGATGCAGATGAAGTATGGCAGTGAAGATTCACTGGCTTTCACTGAACGCGTTTCACGGGAAATGGCTGAGGTCGGTTGGCAGACCGGTGTTGAACTCGCTATAGAAAAGGGGCCCGCACCGATTATGCAGGACGAGTTTACGGTCGATAAAGAAATGCTGGCCAAACGACCCGAAATGGAAGCTGATGGTTATCAAAGTGGTGACCGTGTTAGAGGGTCTATCTTGATGGCAAAATACAGTCGTTACATGCAACAGTTTCCTGATGAACTCACCGATAAGATTGCTGAACACGGCGCACGCTACAGTCACCACACTTCTATCGCGCCTACTGGCACCATTAGTTTGTCCCTGGCGAATAATGCGAGCAACGGCATTGAGCCGTCTTTTGCCCATTTGTACAGCCGAAACGTCATACGCGAAGGTCGAAAAACCAAAGAAAAAATCGATGTCCTGTCGTTTGAGTTATTGGAATATCGCCGCTTGGTCAACCCTGCTTCGACGCCAAACGACGATAACAACGTGCTACCGGATTATTTCGTCAGCGCCGATTCCATAACCCCCAAACAGCATGTCGACGTACAGGCTGCTGCGCAAAGATGGATTGATTCGTCGATTTCCAAAACTGCCAACGTGCCCACGGACTACCCGTTTGAGGATTTCGAAGATATCTACATGTACGCCTACGAAAAAGGCCTCAAAGGCTGCACGACCTTCCGGTTTAACCCGGATGCCTTTCAGGGAGTACTGGTCAAAGAAGAAGACCTGGAAAACACCACCTATCGCTTCACCTTGGAAAACGGAGAGATGGTCGACGCCAAGGGCAACGAAGAAATTGAATATGATGGCGAAACCCATACGGCCGCCAACCTGTTTGATGCCCTAAAAGAAGGTTACTACGGCAAATTTTAGGGTGGAAAATGGTTATTAAGATCGACAACCCCATCGCCGACTTCGAGGTAATCAAAGCCGAGGATGACCCGCCGAAGACCACTGGGATGGCGCCGGAAAACGAGGTGATCGCGGGCGCTGAGGGTTCTGCTTCCAACGTCATTCAGATGCATGAGAAGCTCGAACGGCCGGAAATGCTGATCGGAAGCACCTACAAAATCAAGACCCCACTGTCAGAGCATGCACTTTACGTCACCATCAATGACATCGTACTAAATCCTGAAACACCTTACGAAAAACGCCGCCCATTCGAGATCTTTATCAACTCTAAGAACATGGACCATTTTCAGTGGATCGTTGCTCTGACTCGAATCATCTCGGCTGTTTTTCGCAAGGGCGGCGATGCCACTTTTCTAGTCGAAGAACTACGCAGTGTATTCGATCCTCAAGGCGGCTATTTCAAACGAGGTGGAAAGTACACGCCATCACTGGTTGCTGAGATAGGAGATGCGATCGAAGCACACATGAAAATAATCGGCATGATCCTAGAAGATGATCTCGACGATCATCAACAAAAACTGGTCGATGACAAACGCCAGGAATATGAAACCAGAAATCAGTCTGGCTCTGAGAACAGTTCGACCACTGGATTTCCCGCCGAAGCCAGACTGTGCAAGATATGCCAGACTAAGGCTGTGGTTCTTCTCGATGGCTGCATGACCTGTCTCAACTGTGGCGACTCTAAATGTGGTTGAACGGTTTTCCGCAACACCATTGAACACGGTTCAATGCAAGCTAAGTTTATGATTGTGCCTCGAACGACCATTTTGCAACGCTAGTACTATTACCGCTTAAACTCCCTGCCCTAACTATGCGTCTGCCGACCCTGTGTCAGTGCGCGTCTGGGAGACTGCCTGGAGTCTCAAAATCAATAAACGCCTTGGACTAGAGATCCGTTCGACGGATCGCTCAATCTGCTGTTTAATTCAATCGACTAGTCACTACGTTGCAAACATGGACATTTAAGCCGATGCCTATTCTTAGGTGACCAGTTAAAGTTAAACCATGTTACATAGACACCCGTTTCGGAGAACGAGATGACTACACCGAAAACGTTCGGTTTCGACACCCTGACCCTGCACGCGGGACAACAACCCGACCCGACAACGGGTGCTCGTGCTACACCGATCTACCAAACAGCATCTTATGTTTTCAAAAGTGCCGATCATGCAGCAGCACTTTTTAACGTCGAACGTGCCGGACACGTGTACTCCAGAATCACCAATCCGACCACTGCAGTTCTGGAAGAAAGAATAGCGGCTTTAGAGGGTGGCGTCGGTGCGATTGCCACGGCTAGCGGCCAAGCAGCATGCCATCTGGCTATTGCTACTCTGATGAGTGCGGGCTCACACATCGTATCCTCAGGTTCAATTTATGGTGGCACCCACAACTTGCTGGACTACACTTTGCGCAGATTCGGTATCGAAACTACTTTTGTCGACCCTCGCGACCCGGATGCGTTTGCAGCTGCTATACGGCCGGAAACCCGCGTCTTATTTGGCGAGACGCTCGGTAACCCTGGACTGGAAGTGCTGAATATTCCTGTCCTGGCCGAGGTTGCACACCAGCATGGTCTGCCACTCATGATTGATTCAACCTTCACCACGCCGTATTTGTGCCGTCCATTTGACCTCGGCGCTGACATTATTTTTCACTCGGCCACCAAATTCTTAAGTGGGCACGGTGTCGTCATTGGTGGTCTGCTGGTAGACAGTGGCACTTTCGACTGGGAGACCTCGGGAAAGTTCCCAACAATGACCGAACCTTATGCCGGCTTTCACGACATGAATTTCGCAGTTGAATTTGGCCCCGCAGCGTTTATCACCCGTGCCCGCAAAGAAGGTGCGCGAGACTTCGGTGCCTGTATGAGCCCGACCACGGCATTCCAGGTGCTTCAAGGGATGGAAACCCTGCCGCTTCGTATGCAGCGACATGTTGAAAACACGCGGAAAATCGTCAAGTATCTGTCACAGCACGATGCTGTGGAGTGGGTCAGTTATCCGGAGTTGCCCGACCATCCGGATCACGAATTGGCCCAAAGGATGTTGCCGCGTGGTTGCGGTGCCGTTTTCAGCTTCAGTATCAAGGGCGGGCGGGCTGCAGGGCAGCGATTCATCGAAAAAGTCGAGCTGCTATCACATCTTGCCAATGTGGGTGATGCCAAATCACTCGTGATTCACCCCGCCAGCACGACCCACCACCGGATGGATGCCCAGGCGCTTCAAGCGGCCGGCATCTCGGAAGGGCTGATTCGCCTGTCTGTGGGACTGGAAGACCCACAGGACCTGCTGCAGGATCTAGAAACCGCTTTAAGCGCTGCGCAAAAAGCCTGAGCACAGGAGGCTGATTAACCATGTATATCAATGCTAACCAGAAAAATATTTTCGCCTATACAGGTGCCCGCGACCATCAGTCTGAACAGGAATCGGTCGTCTTTGTACACGGGACCGGTATGGATCACACTGTCTGGGTCCTCCCCGCGCGTTTCTTTGCCCGGCATCAGTACAACGTGTTGGCAACTGACCTACCCGGCCATGGCCGTTCCGAGGGACCTCCACCGGATACTATCGAACACATGGCTGATGAAGTCGTCGCTGCAATGGATGGGGCGAATATTGAAAAAGCCGCCTTGGTTGGCCACAGCATGGGTTCGCTGGTGACGCTTTCCCTTGCAGCCCGCTACCCGGAACGCACACGTTCGTTGGCGCTTATCGGTACCGCTGTACCGATGGCGGTCCACAAGTCCCTTCTGAGCAGTGCTGCACAAAACGACCACGCTGCGATCGACATGCTGACCTATTGGGGTTACAGCAAAGCGGCTCAACTCGGTGGCAATGAGAACCCCGGAATGTGGATGGTCGGCGGCACCCTGCGACTGCTTGAGAATTCAGACAACGATGTCATTCATGCCGGCCTTGCAGCCTGTAATTGCTATGACACCGGGGTGGTGAACGCCGAGGCTGTACGGTGTCCAACCCTATTTATCTTGGGAACCCGTGACATCATGACACCTGCCAGAGCTGGCAAAGAATTGGCCAAAGTGATAACGGGCGCGCGTGTCGAGTTGCTTGAGGGTACGGGCCACTCGCTGATGATGGAACGGCCCAATGATGTGCTGGACGCGCTGATTACTATCGTCTAGAACGAAAGCCCGCATAAAGTGCGCCAAAATAAAGAGGGCCCCGAATAATCGGGGCCCTCTAGATACAACTTGCGCTATGCCTGGCAGCTTACATCATACCGCCCATACCGCCCATACCGTCCATACCGCCACCTGGCATCGGTGGCATCGCCGGTTTGTCTTCGGGTACTTCAGCAACCATTGCCTCGCTCGTGATCATAAGACCAGTAATCGAAGCTGCATTCTGAAGTGCCGCCCGAGTGACCTTGGTCGGATCCAGGATACCCATCTCAATCATATCGCCATATTCCCCGGTACCTGCGTTGTAACCGTAGTTACCGTCTTTACCAGCAACATTGTTCAAGACAACAGAGCCTTCTGCCCCGGCATTGGCCACGATCTGACGCAGTGGTTCCTCGATAGCGCGCTTGACGATACTGACGCCGACATCCTGATCAGTATTGTCGCCCTTAACACCTTCGAGCACACCCAGACACCGTACAAAGGCTACCCCTCCGCCAGGAACCACGCCTTCTTCTACTGCGGCACGGGTTGAATGCAACGCGTCTTCGACGCGGGCCTTCTTCTCTTTCATCTCAATCTCGGTTGCCGCACCGACCTTGATTACGGCGACCCCGCCGGCAAGCTTGGCGACGCGCTCTTGCATCTTCTCTTTGTCGTAATCCGAGGTGGCTTCATCGATCTGGACACGGATCTGATTGACCCGGCCTTCGATATCGGCCTTGGCGCCGGCACCGTCGATCACGGTGGTGTTTTCCTTGGTGATCTGCACGCGTTTGGCACTACCCAGATCATCGATACTGGCAGCTTCGAGGCTCATCCCGACTTCTTCGGAGATTACCTGCCCACCGGTCAGAATTGCAAGATCCTGCAACATCGCTTTACGTCGATCGCCGAACCCTGGCGCCTTGACAGCACAGACCTTAACGATCCCGCGAATATTGTTCACGACCAGAGTCGCCAGCGCTTCGCCATCAACATCTTCAGCGATGATCAGCAACGGCCGCCCGGCTTTGGCAGTCGCCTCAAGCATCGGCAGCATGTCCCGGATATTTGAGATCTTCTTATCGTGAATCAGAATCATCGGATTTTCCATATCAGCCGACATCGCGTCCTGATCATTAATGAAATAAGGCGAGAGGTATCCACGATCAAACTGCATTCCTTCGACCACCTCAAGTTCATTTTCCAGAGTCTTGCCTTCTTCAACGGTAATTACACCTTCCTTACCAACCTTTTCCATAGATTCGGCAATGATGCTGCCGACGGACTCATCGGAATTCGCGGACACGGTACCCACCTGCGCGATTTCTTTATGATCCGCACAAGGCTTAGAGATGCTCTGTAGCTGATCAACGGTCGCGATGACCGCCTTGTCAATACCACGCTTTAAGTCCATTGGGTTCATACCCGCAGCGACGGCTTTTAGACCTTCACGCAGCATAGACTGCGCCAACACGGTGGCTGTCGTGGTGCCGTCACCGGCCACGTCCGATGTCTTGGAGGCTACCTCTTTAACCATCTGTGCCCCCATATTTTCAAACTTGTCTTTAAGTTCAATTTCTTTGGCGACAGAAACCCCGTCTTTAGTGACGGTAGGTGCGCCAAACGATTTGTCGAGTACTACATTTCTTCCCTTAGGCCCGAGCGTCACCTTGACGGCGTCGGACAGGATATTTACACCCCGCATCTTCGCTGCACGGGCTGCTTCGCCGAATTTAACTTCTTTAGCTGACATTACTGTATTCCTTTATAGATATAAATCAGTGTTGATGTTCAACGGTCCGAGTGATCGGTAGGCTTAACCCTCGATAACTCCCATGATATCGTCCTCACGCATGACTAAAACTTCTTCACCGTCGACTTTTACCTCGGTACCGGAGTACTTGCCAAAAAGCACCTTATCTCCTGCTTTGACGTCCAGTGACTGCCGTTCGCCGTTCTCCTGGACCTTACCGTTGCCGGTCGACAAAACTTCGCCCGTCATCGGTTTTTCCGCAGCACTATCGGGAATCACGATTCCGCCGGCGCTCGTACGCTCTTCTTCGAGTCGTCGCACAACGACGCGGTCGTGAAGCGGTCGAATCTTCATTACCTAAATCTCCTAAAGTATTGATGGATGACAACAAAGGGGCGAGTATGTGGTACAGCTAGCACTCACCTCTATTGAGTGCTAATGATAGCTGGTTTCAGCTCCCTGTCAAGTGGGCCATTGCCACTCAATCATCCAGCCGGTGATAATCGGTTTCAATACTGGATTTACCTGGGCTGGAATTCACGGAGGTCGATCCCGGATGGATCGGACCAAACCGCCGGACAGCCAACCGGATTAGCGACCGTCGGAGTGGCGGCGTCAAGCACGCAAACCCCACGATATCCGTAAAAAACCCCGGTGTGAGTAACAATGCGCCTGCAGCAAGAAGAAATAAACCCTCCAGCAATTCGAGTGCCGGCAACTCACCGCGGGCTGCACTTTGACGAACACGGTTCAGAGCAGACAGGCCCTGCAGCCGGACCAGCCAAGCACCCACCAGCGCCGTGAGGACAACCAGTGCGATGGTCCACGGTGCCCCAATGACGTTCCCCATCTTGATCAACAAAAAAATCTCAACCAATGGAACCGCGAGAAAAATCAGGAAAATAGTGGGCACTGTTAAGGTCTAGTTAAGGTCTAAGTGGCACGGTTGACTCAACAGCACAAAACTTAATTCGATTGTGGACGTTAAGTGTAGTCGATTGCCAGACGCTCGTTGGTCTAGGTCGCTACAATAGCCCAAGATGCATAGTCGGGTGGTAACAATGCTCGACGTCTACCGCTCCAAGATGATTTGTACAGCGTAATAACTCAACGCGATTGTCTCGATTTGCTCATGAAAACGATAACCGCCCTGCTCCTGCTGTTATCAGTAATGCTATCCCCATTAAATGGGGTAGCCCAGCAGGACAGCAATCTCCTTCCAGCTGAAGAAGCATTCAAGTTCCACGCCTCGGTGGTCAACCCGAATACGATCGAGGCCGTATGGACGATCGCTGAGGGTTACTACATGTATCGCAGTAAGTTTGGCTTTACAGCTGAACCTGTTCAAGCCGTTTTAGGTGACGCCAGATATCCTGCCGGGACCATCAAACACGATGAGTATTTTGGCGAGGTCGAGACTTACACAGATTCAGTTCGCATCACTTTGCCGTTGGATAGAGATCACTTTGTCGGGGGTCCATTGGTCCTGTTCGCGGTAGGTCAAGGCTGTAACAAACCGGTCGGCGTTTGTTATCCACCGATTACACAACGTGTCCAAATAGTCGTACCCGTCACGACGTCGTCATTAAGCAACGATCAGCGCTCTGGTTCAGTCAAGACGAGTTCGGAGTCATCCAGCACTGGTGGCAGCGTGACTGCATTGCAGACATTGCTGGGCACCACCGCTGGTGATGTCCAGGAATTTCTCGATCCCGAGGATGCATTTCAGGTGGAGATCGAGATCGCTGGCGAAAACGCTCTGGCGGTACATTTCAAGATCGCACCGGGATACTACCTATATCGTGACAAAATCGCTTTTCAGGTTGTGCAAGGTAATGCACAGGTTCGCGCATTCGACCTGCCGCCAGGCACTGTAAAACAGGACCCCTATTTTGGTGCTGTTGATGTTTACCTCATTAGCCGTAGCATCATTGTGCCCATTGAGAGAAATAATCCGATGGCTGACACGCTCAGCGTGTCCGTCAATTTCCAGGGCTGTGCCGAAAAGGGCATTTGCTATGCGCCCATGAACACAATCCGCAAGATTGAATTGCCCAGCTTCGTGAACACCAAGACTAAGGGCCAAGCTGAAGGGGCATTATCAGCCCGCAACCTAATCGCTTTTTTCGGTGCCGCTTTCGTCACGGGGTTACTGCTAACCTTTACGCCGTGTGTACTGCCCTTAATTCCGATTCTTTCCAGCATCATCGTCGGTCAAGGCGGCACTTCCAGTCGCCTCCGGGGCGGGGCGATTTCATTGGCCTATGTACTGGGGACGGCCGCGACTTATGCTGCAATCGGTGCTGTGGCAGGCGCGACCGGAGAGCAACTGCAAGCCTATTTCCAGAACATTTGGGCAATTGGCTTGATCAGCATCATCCTCACACTGATGGCATTGTCTATGTTTGGCCTCTATGAAATTCAAATGCCTGCCTTTGTACAGTCAATTCTGACCGCGCGTACGACCAGTTTGAGTGCCGGTTCGTTTGGCATGATTTTTCTTCTTGGTGCAGTGTCCGCACTGGTAGTCGGTGCTTGTGTGTCACCGCTGCTGATTTCTGTACTGAGCATCGCTATTTTCCATGGTGACCCCTATCTGGGTGCTGGGCTGATGTTTTCTATGGCGCTGGGTATGGGCGTGGTTCTCATTGCCATCGGCTTCGGTGCAGGTATCTTACTGCCTCGAACTGGCGCCTGGATGGATCGAGTGAAACATCTGTTTGGTGTGATGCTGATTGGTGTTGCCATTTATCTTCTTGGCACCATCCCTGCTGTACCTGTTTTACTGTTGTGGGCAGTGCTCTTAATCATGTTTGGCATCTATCTCGTTAAAAGCCAGGGCCCTATGCTGAAGTGGCGCTACGCCTGGAATGCTTTGGGTACCCTTTGCATCATCTGGGGAATGTTGGCAATGTTCGGCGGCTTGAACGGTGGTCGTAATATCCTGCAGCCCGTCAGCTTAGCGCTGTTTAGCGAGGAGGTATTGAAGGACGCTGTGTCCGTAAAAGGCCAACCTCAATTTTACAAGGTGACCAGCGTGGCCGAATTTGAACAGCTGCTATCTGACGCCCGCTCAGATGAGCAATCTGTGATTCTGGACTTTTATGCAGACTGGTGCACTGATTGCCTGCGCATGGAAAAAACAACATTTAACGATCCGCAGGTACGCACAGACCTGACCCAATTCCGTTTGCTCAAACTGGACGTCACCGATCCCTCAGATCCAGTTGGTAAAACCATCAAGCAACGCTATGGCGTATATGGTCCCCCAGCGCTGCTGTTTTTCGACGCACAAGGTCAAGAACTGTTGGCAAAACGCCTCTACGGCTACCTTGACCCGAACCGTTTCCTCTCTCTGCTCAAGAGCCTTAGAGAATGACCACCTAGTGGGAAACTCAAGGAAAACCTTGGCAGTCTACACCCTGCTTGCATTGGTGGTGGTGGCGGCTGGCGGGTACTGGTTAAGTCAACTGCGTTCGCCTTCTGTCACTGACATCAGCGCCGGGGCTGACACCATTATTTCGTTTGACCTGCCTACCAGTACGGGAGAGGAATGGTCAACGCAAGTGATTGACAACAAAGTGGTACTGATTAATTTCTGGGCCACCTGGTGCGCACCTTGCCGAACTGAAATCCCCTTACTGATCGCAATGCAGGCACGACATGCGCACGAGATTCAGGTCGTGGGTATTGCGGTTGATGATGCCGAGTCCGTTCGCCGGTTCGAGGATGAAGTGGGCCTGAACTATGTCTCATTGATCGGCCTAACCGCAGGTCCCGAACTCATGCAGCGCTACGGCAGTGCTGGACAACTGCCATTTACTTTAGTGTTTGACCGAACCGGTGTGCTCCGCTACCGAAAAACGGGCGAACTACAAGCGGCTGAACTCTCGGACTGGTTAACACGCCTCCTCTAAGCCATCGCCTAAGTTCGTCGAAATTGACGATATTTGTACCTATATGACTCAAACATCACCGAACTAGACAGACTAGATAGCTTCGTGCACAATGGACACCTCATTTAATCCTTAAGGTCTTCCTCCCGTGAGACACATCCTGCTACTGCACGGCCCCAACCTGAACTTACTGGGCACTCGTGAGCCTTCACATTATGGTCACCAGACGTTGGCTGATATCAACCAGCTGGCATCTCAAACCGCTGCCAGCAAAGGTTTTCAGCTGACGAGCTTCCAATCGAACGCGGAACACGAACTAATCGAACAAGTTCATGCAGCAGCGACAGATGGCACCGAATTTATCGTGATCAACCCCGCGGGCTTTACGCATACCAGTGTGGCTTTACGTGACGCACTCGCAGGGGTGGCGATACCGTTCATCGAAGTGCATCTGTCGAACGTCCACGCCCGAGAGAGTTTCCGCCGCCATTCTTACTTTTCTGATATTGCGCTAGGGGTTATCGCGGGTTTCGGTGCCATGAGTTACGAGTTTGCTCTTGAGGCTGCCATTGCACACCTTGAATCCGGGCACTGAACACCGGGCAACAACTGATGGATATCCGCAAAGTTAAAAAACTCATTGAGCTGCTTGAAGAGTCTGAATTGACTGAAATTGAGATCAGTGAGGGTGAGGAATCGATTCGTCTGAGTCGCAGCAATAACGGAACCCAAGTGTACTCGGTACCAACTCAGGCCATACCACCCGCGCCACTAAGCACAGTCGCCGAACCCTCATTGGATGACCGCGCGGCTAGCGTGAGCTTTCCAGCGGATCAAGTGTCCGTGGTTTCACCCATGGTAGGGACCTATTACGCCTCACCAAATCCTGACACCCCAGCCTATGTCAAACTGGGAACCGAGGTAAGCGTGGGGGATACGTTATGTGTTATTGAGGCGATGAAAATTTTTAATCCGGTCGATACTGAAAGCGCCGGCATCGTCTGCAAGATTTTCAAGCACAGCGGCGACCCGGTTGAATTTGGTGAGCCTCTTTTCCTGATTGAATCTTTATCTTCCTGACCGGTGTCTGATGATTGATAAATTGGTGATCGCCAATCGCGGTGAGATTGCGCTGCGAATTCTTAGAACATGCCGTGAGCTCGGAATTCGTACTGTTGCACTGTATTCCGAAGCGGATCGGGATACACAATACGTACGCCTGGCTGATGAATCCGTGTGTATCGGTCCGGCGGCAAGCACAGACAGCTACCTGAATATTCCGGCTGTGATTGCCGCAGCTGAAGTAACAGATGCTGTTGCGATCCATCCAGGTTATGGATTTCTTGCAGAAAACGCTGATTTCGCCGAACAGGTCGAACAGAGCGGATTTATATTTGTGGGTCCTTCAGCAGACACAATCCGTGTGATGGGGAACAAAATTGCCGCTATTGAGCAGATGCAAAGAGCCGGTGTGCCCTGCGTGCCAGGTTCGAACGGCCCATTGCCGAACGACAATACGGCAGTCGCGAAAATTGCTGCGGAAATCGGTTATCCCGTCATTATCAAAGCCGCGTCGGGCGGCGGTGGCAAGGGGATGCGGGTTGCCCACACTGAAGCCGCGCTACTCAATGCCTGGCAACTGACCCGTAACGAAGCACAAGCATCCTTCGGAGATGCCACAGTTTACCTGGAACGTTATCTGGAACGTCCTCGTCATATTGAGTTCCAGGTACTTGCAGACACGCACGGACATGTGATCCATCTTGGAGATCGGGATTGCTCAATGCAGCGTAGACACCAAAAGATCATAGAAGAAGCACCTGCCCCAGGCATTGATCCGAAGTTGCGGGCAAAGATGACTCAATGCTGTATAGACGCCTGCCACGTCCTGAACTATCGAGGAGTCGGTACCCTCGAATTTCTTTATGACAACGGTGAGTTCTTTTTCATTGAGATGAATACACGTATCCAGGTCGAACATCCAGTAACCGAAGCGATTACCGGGATTGATATTGTCAGAGAACAGATGCAGGTGGCGGCAGGTCAGCCACTTGAACATACTCAGGCGGACATCATTTTCAGGGGGCACGCTGTTGAGTGCCGCATCAATGCGGAAGACCCGGACACGTTTCTGCCATCACCAGGCACAATCACTCAGTACCACCAACCGGGCGGACCTGGTATCCGGGTGGACTCTCATATTTATAACAACTACACCGTACCACCTTACTATGATTCCATGATCGCCAAAGTCATTACCCACGGCGAGAACCGTACACAGGCATTAACCAGAATGAGCGGCGCTCTCGAGGAGATGGTGATCGACGGCATTAAGACCAATATTCCACTTCAACAACGCCTGGTAACTGATTCGGCCTTTGTACGGCAACCGATGGATATCCACTACATCGAAAGGAACCGGCGAAGCTGACCTGGCCGGTCGCATAACAGGCTCCGTTGGCATTCTGTCTCCTGTGGATTATTGGCTGCAAATCAGCATTACCGTTGAACAACCCGCCGTTCAGCGGATCACTGAAGCAATGGACGGCCTCGGTGCTGTGGCAGTGTCACGGCAGCATGCCGGGGGCAGCGCGCGTTTTGACACTGCATTATCCGATTTTCAGGGCTGGTCAACAGAAAATGTCAGCGGTCTTTTCCCGCCAGACGCCGACCAAAAGACTATCTGTAATTACCTTCATGACGCCAGTGGCGGACACACCGGGATCAATTGTCAAATCTTAGCGGACCGTAACTGGGAACGGGTTAGCCGAGATCAATTCAAACCAGTCAATGTCGAAGGTGATCTATGGATCTGTCCAAGCTGGTGTCAACCGCCGGTCCCTACCGCTGTCAATATCATAATTGACCCAGGTCTGGCTTTTGGGACTGGTACACATCCCACCACTGCGCTTTGCCTCAGGCAATTAAACAAAATTGACCTCAGCGAGCATACGGTACTTGATTGGGGCTGCGGATCGGGAATACTGGCAATAGCGGCACTGAAGTTGGGTGCTTTGCGAGCAACAGCCACAGACATCGACCCTAAGGCCTTGAGCACCACTCTGCAGAATGGCCTGAACAACGAGATCGGCGACCAACTGACGGTCGAGACGCCCGAACAAATTGTGAGCCCGATGATCTTTGACATCGTCATCGCCAACATACTGGCTCACACGCTGATCGAACTGGCACCACGGCTGAATTCACTGCTCGCAGCCGATGGGATGGTGTTACTCAGCGGAGTTCTGGGCGCTCAGGCTGAAACTGTATGTGCCGCATTCGGTCCGGGCTATACTTTTGATACCGTGCCGGCAGACGAATGGATTTTGCTTATCGGTACGCGCACAACATGTAGGCCCATCAAACATGACGTATAACGAACAGACTTTGCTTGAAACTCGCTGTAACGGTTGCAAGGGCATCCTATCAGTAACGGCGGATACCCTGGCTGCTGGGGCAGGTCTTGTTCAATGCGGTGAGTGCGATACAGTATTCAACGCAGCATGGAACCTGGTAGAACAGATTCCAAACCCGACACAAGCCCGGTCGTTACAGAATCAATCAACTGCCGGTACATCAGCAGACCAAAATTCTGATTTTGACCAGTCCAAAGTGGACCCGCGACCGCGATTATTTGATCTAGAGACAGAACACCTCGATGAATTGCAACTGCCGGCAACTGAAACAGAAAGTCTGGATGAGATAAAAAGGGTACTTCGCGGCGAGCGAGGTTTCGGCCCAACTGGAAATCAGAAAGTGTCCGATTTCCATTCAACAACCTATCAAACTGAGCCCAGACTCGGTCTAACTGATAGCGCCCGCGACTTCGACAGCGCATCAACTAACACAGCCACTCTCAGCCATGGTCATTCGCAGACTGTACATCCAGCCCCAGCAACATCCAGAAATCTGATCTGGTTCAGCGCGTCAGTGGTTGCTGTTTTGGCATTGTTTCTACAGGCACGCTACGTGTTATTCGACCAACTCGCTGCTATTCCAGCTGCCCGACCCTACTTGGTTCAAGTCTGCAAAAACTTCAATTGCAGCATACCGCTACCGCTGTCGGGTCCTGTATTCCGCGTGATCGAAACCAAGGTTGATCTGCATCCGGATATACCCGGTGTTGTGATCGTTAAAGTTCGCCTGCTTAACCGCAGCACACAACATCGAACCTACCCCGCGATTGAACTGGCCTTGAGTGACCGAAATGGCCGTATTGTCGGCCGTCGTACATATTCACCAAAATCGTTTCTCACAATAGACGACCTCGATAAAAAAGTGCCACCCGGGGCTGATGTGGTCGTGGTCGTAAACCTAGCCCAGCCCGAAGATAATGCAGTAGGTTTCGAGGCTAGGATAGTCAGTAGCTAAGTCAATTTTCAGCTAGATATCAATGACGGATTCCAGTATTCAACTCGGCCGGGTCAGGCTACAGGGCAGCGTATTGGCTGCACCCATGGCCGGCGTGAGTGACCGACCGTACCGTCGACTCGCCCGCATCCACGGTGCTGCACTGGCTGTGAGTGAAATGATTAGTGCAAACCCCGCACTTCGTCACTCGTCCGAGAGTTTGCGACGAATTGATCACAGCGGTGAAACAGGCCCTATTAGTATTCAGCTGCTCGGAGCGGACCCGTTACAGATGGCTGAAGCTGCGAAGTTCAATGTAGATCGTGGCGCCAATATCATCGATATCAATATGGGTTGCCCATCCAAGAAAGTGTGCAATCGCAGGGTCGGCTCCGCCTTGTTACGGCATGAAATTCTGGTGGGCCAAATCTTGGACGCTGTGGTTTCAGCAGTTGATGTGCCAGTCACACTAAAGATTCGAACGGGGTGGGACCCAGATCAACGCAACGGGGTTCGAATCGCAAAGATCGCAGAATCGGCGGGCATAAGCGGGCTGTCAGTACACGGTCGTACTCGGCAGTGCAAATTTCATGGTCCAGTCGAATATCAGACCATCAAGCAAATAAAAAGGGAAGTAGGGATCCCCGTCATCGCCAACGGTGACATTGATTCGCCACAAAAAGCGAAGCGAGTGCTGGAATATACCCAAGCTGATGGAATCATGATTGGCAGAGCAGCGCAGGGACAACCCTGGTTGTTCGGTCGCATAGCCAACTATTTGAACTGTGGAATCGATCCGGGAGACCCGCATCCAATCAGCAAACGTGATACCCTTCTGACGCACCTGAGCGAGTTGTACTTGCTCTACGGAAACGTCAACGGTGTCCGGATTGCACGTAAACATGTGTCCTGGTACACCTCGGCAATAGGAAACGTTCAAGTGTTTCGCAGACGCTTTAATCTAATCGACAAACCTGATGAACAGATCGAGTTTGTCAGGCGCCATTTGATTGGCCCGGAGGGGTAGGGATCACTGAGCATGTAGATACTTCTGAAGGCAAACCACTTAACCACCACGTCAAGCAGTCTATAGAACGTTATTTCAGAGAGTTGAATGGTGCGCAGCCGGCTTCGGTTTACGATATGGTTCTGCGGGAAGTCGAGCGCCCTCTGCTTGAAGTCGTTATGCAGCAAACCAACGGAAATCAGTCTCGTGCCGCTGAGGTTCTGGGCATCAACCGCAACACCTTACGTAAGAAACTTAAGTTCTACCAACTGATCAGATGAACTCTGCTGTGCCGCTGCGCTGGATTATTACTGCCGCAACTTTGACCTTGGGAAAAACACCATGGCAACGGAACGCTTTGCGCCCGTAAAACGTGCGCTCATCAGCGTCTCGGATAAAACAGGTGTCGTAGCCTTTGCACGTACGCTTCGGGAGCTCCAGGTTGACATCCTCTCAACCGGTGGTACAGCCCGATTACTGCAGGAACACAACATCGACGTTATCGAAGTTTCTGATTACACAGGTTTTCCTGAAATGATGGCTGGGCGTGTAAAGACCCTGCATCCGAAAATACACGGCGGCATTCTGGCTCGACGCGGTACTGACGAAGGCAACATGGCAAAAGCAGGAATACTGCCCATAGATCTTGTGGCTGTTAACCTTTATCCGTTTGAACAGACAATCGCACAACCGGACTGCTCCGCCGAACGAGCAATCGAAAATATCGACATTGGCGGGCCGGCGTTGCTGCGAGCCGCGGCCAAGAACCATGCGGACGTTACAGTAATCGTCGACAGCAATGACTACGACTGCATTCTCACAGAGCTCAGCGCCAATGGTGGCGTCTCAACGGCAACCCGCAAACGCTTGGCAGCAGATGCTTTCAGTCACACCGCCCGTTACGATGGATTGATATCCAATTACCTGACGGACAGCGATGAAAATAAAGGTTTACCACGGACACTAAATCTACAGTTCCAGAAAGCCAGCGCCCTGCGCTACGGTGAAAATCCCCACCAAATTGCGGCCTTTTATCGGGAAGCATCGCCCGCCCCTGGCACTTTAGCAACAGCTCATCAGACCCAAGGTAAACCACTGTCTTTCAATAATGTTGCGGATGCCGACGCAGCACTTGAATGTGTCGCGGCTTTTGATACAGCCACCTGCGTTATCGTCAAACATGCTAATCCCTGTGGTGTGGCCTGCGCCGACACCTTGCTCGATGCTTATCAGATGGCTTATGCGACTGACCCCACCTCCGCTTTTGGCGGCATTATTGCGTTCAACCGAGAGCTTGATGCCTCTACCGCCCAACAAATACTCGACCGACAGTTCGTAGAAGTCATCATCGCGCCCACCCAAAGCGAACAGGCGGCTGAAGTGCTCGCAGCAAAAACGGGCATACGCGTTCTGCTAACAGACATTATCGCAAGTGAAGCCTTTGAACAGCACCACTTCAAACGCGTTGGCGGCGGTCTTCTGGTTCAAGAACAAGATCAAGGACAGATGTCAGTCGACGATCTTAAGGTCGTGACCCGGCGCGAACCGACTCCCGAACAATTTCGCGACCTGCAGTTTGCCTGGACAGTGGCCAAATTCGTTAAATCAAATGCGATTGTATACGCCGCTGATCAACGAACAATCGGAATCGGGGCTGGGCAGATGAGCCGTGTTTATTCAGCCAAAATAGCCGGCATCAAAGCAGCGGACGAGAATCTGAACCCCGCGGGTGCCGTCATGGCATCGGACGCTTTTTTCCCATTCAGAGACGGTATTGACTCAGCCGCGGCAGCCGGAATCAGTGCCGTTATTGAACCCGGCGGCTCAGTCCGCGACGACGAAGTCATTGCAGCTGCGGACGAACACGGGCTTGCAATGGTATTCACGGGCATGCGTCACTTTCGGCATTGAACACGATGGCAAAAGTACTGGTAGTCGGCAGTGGGGGTAGGGAACACGCACTGGCCTGGAAGCTTGCACAATCCGACCGTATAAACACGGTATTTGTTGCCCCAGGAAATGCGGGCACGGCGCACGAAAACGGCGTGGAAAACATCGCTATAGCGGCTGACGATACCGATCGGCTTTGTGAATTTGCCCAACTTGAAGGAATTAATTTGACCGTCATCGGTCCCGAAGGACCACTTGTAGAAGGTATCGTTGACCGTTTTACCGAAAAAGGGTTGCGCTGTCTGGGACCTAGCGGTAAAGCTGCCCAGCTTGAAGGGTCTAAATCTTTCGCCAAGGATTTTCTGCAGCGCCACAACATACCGACTGCCGAACACCAAGTGTTCAGCGAGTCAAGAAAAGCTTACGCCTGGCTTGAGTCAAATGAACCGCCTTTTGTCATCAAAGCCGACGGTTTGGCTGCTGGCAAAGGCGTCATCATCACTCACGAACTCAAGGAAGCAAAGCAAGCTATTACGCAGATTTTGGAAGAGCAGCGCTTTGGCGACGCCGGCAATCAGGTGGTCATCGAGCAATTCTTGAGTGGAGAGGAAGTCAGCTATATCTGTCTAGTCTCCGGGAAAGAGGTGCTGCCCCTGGCAACCTCCCAGGACCACAAGGCTCGAGATGACGGTGATCAGGGACCCAACACCGGCGGAATGGGGGCTTATTCACCGGCACCGATCGTTGACCCGTCACTCGATCAGCGCATTCTAAAGCAGGTCATAGAACCAACCGTCAATGGCCTGGCTAGCGAAGGAATTCCTTACACCGGTTTTCTTTATGCTGGCCTGATGATTGGCGAAGATAACGTACCACGGGTACTTGAATTCAACTGCCGCCTCGGTGATCCTGAAACCCAACCGATACTGATGCGACTAAATTCGGATCTTGCAACACTGTGCGACGCGGTACTCGACGGTCATATTGCAGACATCGACGTCGTCTGGGACAAGCGCTGTTCTCTGGGCGTAGTGATGGCATCGGCTGGATATCCGGATTGCTACGACATCGGTCTGCCCATCGACGGCCTCGATACGCCAGAGAAAGACACCGTCAAGGTCTTTCATGCAGGCACCCATGATCGAGATGGACAGGTACTTACCAGCGGTGGTCGCGTACTGTGCGTAACAGCGCTCGGTTCTGATATTGAATCAGCCCGCGACTTGGTCTATAGCACAATAAAGTCGATACACTGGCCAGGGTCTTTCTGGCGTGCGGATATTGGCCACCGTGCGCTAGCCCGGCAAGAAACCGAACACAAGTAAGGAGAATTGATATGAGCAAAAAATTTGTCTCGGTCTTGATGGGATCCGATTCCGACCTCTCAACCGTACAATCTACTCTTGATACCTTGAGCGCCCTGGCAATACCTTTTGAAGTAAAGATTACTTCTGCCCACCGTACGCCCGATGACACCCGTCGTTATGTGCGTGACGCTGAGGAAAGAGGCTGTACCGTATTTGTTGCAGCGGCGGGTCTGGCAGCGCACCTAGCTGGAACAGTTGCTGCCCATACACTAAAACCTGTCATCGGAATCCCCATGGACGCTGGACCACTCAACGGGCATGATGCACTGCTGTCCACTGTCCAGATGCCTGGGGGAATACCGGTCGCCTGTGTCGCCATCGGCAAAGCAGGGGCAAAAAATGCCGCTTATCTGTCCGCACAAATACTTGCAATCAGTGACGCCGAACTGGCGGAAAGACTTAGAGCCGAGAGGGAAGCAAACGCCCAACTCGTTCGAGATAAAGATCACAAGTTGCAAACAAACCTGGATAAACAAAATGTCCTTTCGGCGCCAGATTGAAAAAGCAGTCGAAGTTTGTGCGGCAGGCGGGATAATTGCTTACCCGACCGAATTCTGCTTTGGGTTGGGCTGCGACCCGCTCAACGAAACCGCCGTCCGGCGGATACTGACACTAAAGCACCGGAGTTGGACCAAAGGGCTGATCGTGATCGCAGACGATGTTCGCCGGCTGGGACGGCTTATTGATTGTTCCGACAGCAGTTCACTCACAGCACCGCTCGCCAGCTGGCCTGGGCCACACACCTGGTTACTGCCGGCTTTAACCGCTACCCCCCGTTGGCTGCGCGGTCAATACGATACCCTGGCGGTACGACTCACTGACCACCCACTGGCAATGGTACTGTGTCGACAAAGTCGGTCTGCGATCGTATCCACCAGCGCAAATAGAAAGAATCAGCCTCCACTACGTACCGCCAGACAAGTCCGGTTTGAATTTGGTGATGACATAGATTGGATAATTGATGGCCCAGTAGGCCGGGCAAATTCACCGAGCGAGATCCGCGATGCCCGTACTGGCCAGCTTGTCCGCGGTGGAAACTGAAACAGACGGCTTTGATCTAAACCCCCACTATGACTATTTCTACTAGTGAGGAAGTTCGAGAATTTTTCAGAACTCTGCAGGATCAGATCTGCTCGGCACTAGAACACACCGACGGCAAGGCGTTATTCACAGAAGACACCTGGACACACCACAAAGGGGGTGGCGGACGCACCCGAATTCTGTGCCAGGGAGCGCTTTTTGAGCAGGTAGGTGTTAACTTCTCCCATGTTAGGGGAGACCGACTGCCAACGGCCGCAACAGTCCATAGACCCACCCTGGCTGGTTGCAAATATGAAGCCATGGGCGTCTCCCTGGTGATTCATCCACTCAATCCCTATGTACCAACAGCCCATATGAATGTTCGTTTTTTCACAGCATCAACCGGTGAGAAAGATGGGGTCTGGTGGTTTGGTGGTGGTTTCGACCTCACCCCTTACTACGGATTTGAGGAAGATGCTATTCACTGGCATCGCACTGCATGGGAGGCCTTAAGGCCTTTTGGTGAGGACCTTTATCCTCGCATGAAAAAGTGGTGTGACGAATACTTTGTTCTGAAACACCGCGGAGAACAGCGCGGCATTGGTGGATTGTTTTTTGACGACTTCAATGAAGGTGGTTTTGAAAATTCCTTTGGAGTGACCCGTAGTATCGGTGAACATTTTCTGCCGGCTTACCTCCCAATTGTAGAGCGGCGGTGTGCAACCCCCTACGGCACGAATGAACTCGAGTTTCAGCGCTATCGGCGAGGTCGATACGTGGAATTCAATCTAGTTTATGATCGCGGCACATTATTTGGTCTACAAAGTGGTGGTCGTACGGAATCAATTTTGATGTCGCTGCCGCCCGAAGTGTCGTGGCGATACAACTGGAAACCTACCCCAGGTTCTTCTGAAGAAGCACTTTACCTTCAATTCCTTCGACCCAGAGACTGGCTCGAAGATGAATCATGAACTGATCGAGAACAACTAAACCCATTGGCTAGACGTCTCTATACCCTGCTGCTTTGGTTGCTGTTACCTATCGTACTGCTACGATTGGTCGTCAAAGGATTCTACAGCTCCGCCTACCGCGACCGCTGGGCAGAGCGTTTTGGGTACGGCCCGAATTATCCCGACCGATTCAATGTCTGGATTCATGCTGTGTCTGTTGGGGAAGTTAATGCAGCCACTCCGCTTATTACCAATCTTCTCAGTGCTCGGCCAGACTGCCGGATTTTGGTCACAACGATGACCCCTACTGGATCGGAAAGGGTACGCTCAACGATTGATCAACAAGTAACCCACTGTTATGCGCCATATGATTATCCGTTTGCCGTAACGCGCTTCCTACAAAGGACATCACCTGACGTTCTGATTCTGATGGAGACGGAAATCTGGCCAAACATAATTACTCAGTGCGATCGCATGGGAACGAAAGTCTTAATGACGAATGTCCGCATGTCAGAAAAGTCACGCCGGGGCTATGCGCGTGTTTTGCCAGTAATCGGGCTGGCTCTGACCAAGGTATCTGAATTCGGTGTCCAATCCGATAGTGACCGACAGCGGCTGATCGATCTGGGCGTCTCCCCGAATAGAGTAACCCGAACCGGCAGCATGAAATTCGAGACCAACTTACCGCTCAGTCTGCGAGAGGTCGCAGAAGCTGTGCGGCGAAATTGGGGACGCGACCGTTCCGTGATCGTTTGCGGCAGCACTCACGATGGTGAAGAATCACTGCTTTTAGGCCTGCTCAAGGACCTGTCCGAACAGTTTCCACAGACGCTACTGGTCTTGGCACCCCGACATCCGGAACGTTTTGATCAAGTTGCCCGACTGACCGTTCGATCCGGATTTAACATGGCACGACGCAGCCAGCAGCATGGCCCTATTCCAGACTCTGTGTCTGTTCAGATTGCGGATACCATGGGTGAACTTGCAATGCTTTATGCCGCTGCCGACATTGCCATCGTCGGAGGCAGTTTGATTCGTATAAAAGGAATCGGTGGTCATAATATTTTGGAACCCTGCGCGGTAGGTGTGCCCGTTATATTTGGGCCTTATATGCGCAATTTTTCTGAGATCAGCCAGCTTGCGCTCGCTCGTCAGGCTGGGTTTCAGATTGATGGTTCTGAGTCGCTTAAAGCGCAGGTGTGCACTCTGTTACGCGATGCCGATCTTCGCGCAACAACTGGTGAAAACGGTATACGTATGGTATCTGAAAACACCGGTGCCACTGACAGTACACTAAAACTTATTTTGCCTTATCTAAACCAACGCAACTAATCAATTATTACGCCCAATGACTCAAATTGATCGGTCTTTCTTAGCTAGATTAGCGGTAGTTTTTAACGCCATCGTGCAACACTTTCGAGATGTTGTTTGACAAAACAATTGCTGATTACTACTCAGTAAGAATAAATAAAACTACTTCACTCACCTATAAACATACCTCAACATTAGTTACACAGCATTTAATTAAAGTGGCTATCGCTTGACATTTGTTTTTGCCTGACTATAGTTCGCGCTTTAGGAGCAACTGTGTTTTGTTACTCCGCGTTTGTGAGAACGAAATGTTTAACGGTAAAACTATCTCGAAAAATTAAATGAGAGCTTTAACGTTATAAATTTAAACATATCGTTCCAATCAACAGCTGGCAGTCAATAGCTCACCTCACATCAACCCTAGCAGAGGAAATTAACTATGGCGGCAAAGAAAAAAGCCACGAAGAAACGAGCAGCATCCAAGAAAAAATCAACTCGGCGAGTAGCGAAAAAGCAAGCGACAAAGAAAAAAGCAGCGAAGAAGAAAGTAGCTAAGAAGAAAGCAACTAAGAAAAAAGCAACTAAGAAAAAAGCAGCTAAGAAGAAAGTAGCTAAGAAGAAAGCAACTAAGAAAAAAGCAACTAAGAAAAAAGCAACTAAGAAAAAAGCAGCTAAGAAAAGGCGCTAAGAACGCGTAACAGTGACGTTAATCAACCGTTAGGCAGACGTTCCTAACTCGAAAGAGGCGATGGCTCAGGCCGTCGCCTCTTTTGTGTTTTTGGGGTAGTTTTCTCGCCTGCTGGCTAGAAAACGACCGGAATCTATGGAGCGATTAACGCCGGTGTGGTCGCCCGATGACCTGCGAGATCTGGTAATCCCAGGTGATATAGCCCGAATCTTCGGATGTAGGAAATGACAGGTTGGTATTGAACACCTGTGTCTGACCGGGTGGTACATTCTTAGTGATCCTGGCCGTCACCCACCCCAATCCGTTACAGTTGCCCCGATCTGTTTTACCCTGAGTTGGGCAATCCAGCATCTCAATTTGTACTACAACCTCGACTATAGAAGAAACTAGCGAGTCATTGCGTAGAATGCCTTTCATGTCGTAACTACCCGCGTAACCTGGAGTCATGGTCACTTGGGATAGTTCGACCTCTGAATCCGAAATCAGCGAGTCGGAACGTTCGTCATTTTTTAAATTCAACTGGTAGATAATGACTGCGACTGCGAGAAGTACAACCAGCAAAGTAAACGCCAGTCGAGGATAACGACTTGCTGAGACGACAAGCGTAAGCCCGATAATTCCCAGCACGAACCAGTGCATAATCTTACTCCCTAGCCGAAGGCTCCAAATTAAGTTGCCGAAATAACTACAGATTCATTATCCCTTGTTATAACATCATTACGTAGCGCGATCGTTATTGGATTTCGATATCATTGGATTTCACACTCGATTCGAGCCTGACTCGACCATGAACAATCACAGATGAAATCTCGTTAACACAATATTCACAGCAGGGAGGCGATACTCATTGAAATATGATGACACACACTGCAAACGAGTCTTGGGTAACATACAACTATCAGCGTGCGATTTAGACTATTGCAGCGTGAGTCGCTTCGATGTCAACCGGACAAGTAACGCTAATCAATTCTAGGAGTTTGACCGGATGCGCTACCAAACTGGGATTGACTCTGATCGCAACCGCAGCATAGGCATCATTCTTGCTAACCTGGGAACACCTGACGCTCCAGATTCACCCGCCGTACGCAAATTTTTGGCTCAATTTCTACATGATCATCGTGTGGTAGAACTACATCGAATGATCTGGTGTCCAATACTTCACGGCATTATTCTCCGGTTTAGACCAAAACGCAGTGCCACCGCCTATCAAAAAATCTGGTCACCCGAGGGATCGCCTCTTCTAACAATTGCGAGACGTCAAACCGATCTAATCTCGGATTATCTTCAGCAAAAAATCGAGCGACCATTGTATTTTGAGCTGGGCATGCGTTATGGCAACCCGTCAATTGTTTCCGCACTGCATAATCTGGCTGAACGGGGCACAGAACAGATCCTAATTCTGCCACTTTACCCACAGTATTCGTCTTCCACTACCGCATCGATCTATGATGCAGTAGCCAACGTTGTAAAAAGCTGGAGAAACCTTCCAGCACTGCATATCGTTCGTGACTATCACCTCAATGAGGGTTACCTCAATGCGCTGGCGGCGTCGATTTCTGAGCACTGGACGAAGCAGGGTAGGGCTGAGCAGTTACTGATTTCTTTTCACGGCACACCAGAGCGCTACCGGCAGGCCGGCGACCCCTATGCCGAACAGTGCTTTGCTACCGCCACAGCGCTTGCTGAAAAACTCAAGCTGTCGCAAGACGACTGGCAGGTAGCCTTTCAGTCTCGTTTCGGTCGTGCAGTCTGGCTTCAACCGTACACCGATAAAATTCTGGTACAGCTCGCCAACCAAGGTGTTCGTAGTGTCGACGTGATCTGCCCGGGGTTTTCTGCAGACTGTCTTGAAACACTCGAGGAAATCGAAATCCAGAACCGGGAGATATTCCTGCGCTCAGGTGGCGAACAATTCCATTACATTCCCTGTCTTAACGATCGTCAAGACCATGTCCTGGCGCTAGGATCGATCGTGGAACAGGCGTTGGCTGGCTTTGCTCCCTGAGCCTTCCTATATAAAACCGCCTTCTGGACCTGCTCATTGAAAAGACTCTAACTAGGCATTGAATAATGTGGCCGTTACATCTGTCGCACCAAGCGGATGACTTCTACCGTCTGGGGCTTGATTTCGTTCCAGAGATAAAACGACGCTGCTGCCTGTTCCACCAGCATACCCAAACCATCGCTGACTTGCTCCGCTCCGTGATCCTTGGCCCACTGCATAAATACCGTGGGTTCATCACCGTACATCATGTCGTAGGCCAGAGCATTAGCTGCAAACAGCGCGTCAGGCAGCGGCGGCGTCTCGCCGGAAAGACTCGCAGAAGTGGCATTGACCACCAGGTCAAAATGACAACCTGAAAGGTGATCCAGCCCCACTGCCTCGACCGGGCCGTAACCTGCAAACGCAACCGCCAGTTGGCGGGCTTTCTCCGCGGTACGATTTGCGATCACTAGTTGCTTAGGACCGGCCTCCAGCAGAGGCTGAAGCACACCCCGTGCTGCTCCACCGGCACCCAGAAGCAGTAGTCTTCGACCGCGCAATCTCAGTCCCAGGTTTTCCTCGACATCTATTACTAGGCCGACACCATCGGTGTTATCGCCATAAATATCACCCTCTTCTCTAAAGCAAAGCGTATTTACCGCTGCAGCGATCTCAGCGCGATCACTCACATGATCACACAACTGGCTTGCTTCTTCCTTGAACGGAAGGGTCACGTTGAGACCGCACACACCGCCTGCCTGCAGGTTGTGTACTCCCTGAACGAAACCTCCCCGATCAAGCTGAATCGCCATGTATTCGAGTTCGAGCCCACACTGCTGCGCAAAAAGTCGGTGGATCTGTGGAGATTTACTGTGTTCTACCGGGTGTCCCACCACACCGAACTGGCGTTTTTTTGCTCCGAGGTCAAACAAATCTTTCATTACACTGGGTGGTCATCCTAAATGTGCGTACCATCGAAACAGTACTGACACTGTGGGTAGCCTGACCGCATAATCTCATCTCAGCTGCCATCCAGTGTATTCGATACCATCGGTGTGCGTCATGCCGGAAACTCCTCAGTAGCAGGTGACCCTGAAGATGAAATTACAGCGCGTAAACGTAATTGACTCCCACACAGGTGGTGAGCCTACAAGGATTGTGATCTCCGGAGGGCCGGATCTCGGTAAAGGTGACATGGCCAGTCGGCGGAAAATATTCCAAAATGAGTATGACCAATTTCGATCTGCCATTGTCAACGAACCCCGAGGCAGCGACGTTTGGGTTGGCGGCATTCTGTGTGAACCAACCAGAACGGAGACAACCGCCGGAATCGTCTTTTTTAACAATGTAGGTGTGCTCAACATGTGCGGTCACGGCACCATTGGTCTGGCAGTCACGTTACATCACCTGGGCCGAATCGCTCCCGGTAACCATCTGATTGAAACATCGGTAGGCGATGTCAGCATCTGCCTGCAGGAAAACAACCGAGTCACTGTCACAAACGTTCCAAGCTATCGTTACAGACAGTGCGTCAAACTTAAGCTTGATGGTGGCGACACCATTTATGGTGACATTGCCTGGGGTGGGAACTGGTTCTTTCTCGCGCAAGACCCACAGCAACATGTCACGGTTGACCATATCCCGCGCCTCAGTGAAATCGCCAACCGGATTCGCGCGGCGCTAATTCGCGATGGAATTACTGGAGACGATGGCGGAGAGATCGACCATATCGAACTGTTTGGTCCGGCAGATGATCCAGCGGACAGTCGCAATTTTGTACTCTGCCCGGGTGGTGCCTACGACCGATCCCCTTGTGGTACGGGCACCAGCGCCAAACTGGCCTGCTTGATGGCCGATGGCAAACTCGCACCAGGAACGACCTGGCGCCAACAAAGTATCGTCGGCAGTGTCTTCGAAGCCGAGGGGAAGTGGCACCAAGACCGGGTAATACCTAAGATTACAGGCAGTGCACATATCAATGCCGAATCTACTTTGATTCTAGATCCAGAGGATCCTTTCTGTATGGGTATAACCAGTTGAGCCATCACACAAAACACGTTCTGGTGATAGGCGGAGGCGTTATTGGCACAGCCTGTGCCCATTACCTCGAGGCAGGGGGTTATTCAGTCTCACTGATAGACCGGGGTCGAGTCGGTGGTGAGGCATCGCACGGCAACTGTGGCGTGATCTGTCCGAGCCACCTTTTACCCCTAGCAGAACCTGGCGTGATTGGTCAGGCGTTGGGTTCGTTTTTTCGGCGACGTTCACCTTTTTTCGTAGCGCCCCGCGTAGATTTCGATCTATGGCGCTGGCTATTCAGATTTGCCGGAAATTGTCGTGAAGATCAGATGATAAAGACAGGTCACGCAGCACTTAGTCTGTTACAACAATCTAGACGACTCTATGACGAATTAATAAATGAATACGGACTGGCTTGTGACTGGGAAACCACGGGGACACTTTATGTGTGTAAGCTGCCCCAGACGTTCGCCTCGTTTTCTAGCACAGTCAAACTCTTGCAGACCGAATACGGTGTTGCCGCACGGTCTTATCTTGGCGAAAACATATCGGCCTTGGAACCGGCGCTGCGCCCCGGGTTGGCCGGCGCCTGGCATTTTCCTGGAGACGCTCATCTCAGGCCAGATCGACTGCTTCAAAGTTGGCGAGATTCATTGGTCGAACGAGATGTCAAAATACTGGAAAATACAACGTTACAAGAACTTGTGTTTAACGATGGCCGACCCACAGCTGCTCGCACGACACAGGGCGAAATCGTGGCAGACCATTTTGTTTTTGCGACCGGCGCATTCACCCCACAGCTTTCCGACCAGCTTGGCTGGTCACCACCGATTCAACCGGCCAAGGGGTACTCACTGACCATGCCCCGACCCAAGCGTTGTCCAAACTATCCCCTTAACCTCGTTGATTCCGGCATCGTCGCAACTCCCTGGAAGAGTGGTTACCGGCTGGGATCGATACTTGAATTTTCAGGTTACAACCGGAGGATCGATCCACGTCGAGTAACACTACTTCGAACCGGAGCCAATGAATGCCTTAAAGAAGCCTGTGCCGACATGATCGAGGAAACCTGGGTTGGATGGCGCTCGATGACGCCAAACGGGCTACCCTGTATCGATCGTTGTCCCATCGCGTCCAATGTCTATGTTGCCGCCGGTCACAATATGCTGGGCATGTCGATGGCAACCGGCACCGGGCAGATGATCGCGCAAATGATCGATGAACGGGTCCCGTCTGTTGACCCTAACGCCTATCGCCTACAGTTCTGAGTCCTCACAAAGATCCGCATTATCGAAGTGTAGGCCCATACCTTGGAACTAATGACAACGGCCAAAGACATTGTTAAAGATAGTGTTGTTGGCCTGCCGTCCACTCTTCGGCCTTTAGTACTGTCACGCCTGGAAACCCTACTGGACCACCTTGAAAACCCGGCGGTCCAAGTCAATCCAGATGATTCGAATCAACAGGCCGTACAGGCATTGGCCCGAATCGTCGCCTGCAGTGACTTTATCGCCCGCGTTCTGTCTCAGGAACCGGGACTGCTTCAAATATTCTGTGGTCCGTCGGGTGTCGAGCAACCAAGGCACCCAGGCGAGCTAACAACTATTGTGCAAGAGATCGGGAGACGAATTGTTCATCGTACCGAGCTGGCTAGGGAACTGCGTCGCTTAAGACACCGGGAAGTCGCACGAATCGGATGGCGCGACCTTGCTGGGTGGGCAACACTGGAGGAAGTAGTCGCCACACTGTCGGAACTCGCCGATGCCATCATCGAAATAGCGCTGGCCTGCGCTCACCGCGAAGTTGCAGATCGCTACGGACAACCTATAGGGGATGACACTGGTCTCCCCGTCGCGTTGACGGTATTTGGGCTTGGTAAGCTCGGCGGCAGGGAACTGAACCTGTCTTCTGATGTCGATCTTATATTTGCCTATGCTGAACCAGGCGAAACACTGGGTCCGAGCAAGATCAGCAATCAGGAATTCTTTATCAAACTGGGTCAGGTGCTGATCGCTATCCTGGAGGAGCCCACAGCAGATGGCATCGTCTACCGCACCGACATGCGGTTACGTCCCAATGGCGACAGCGGGCCGCTCGTACTGTCTTACGACGCGATGGATCACTATTACCTGACACACGGACGGGACTGGGAACGTTACGCCTTGATCAAGGCTAGACCTGTTGCCGGGGATCGACTCGGCGGTACCCAGTTACTTAAAACACTCAGGCCCTTTATATATCGCAAGTACCTGGATTTCGGCGCCATTGACGCGATCCGTTCAATGAAAGCACTGATTGAGCGAGAGCTTCAGCACCAGGATATGTCCGACCACATCAAACTAGGTCGAGGGGGTATACGAGAAATCGAGTTTATCGTGCAGAGCCATCAGATCATCCACGGTGGTCGTCATCAGGTGCTCCAAACACCAAGTATCTGGTCCGCCCTGACTGCTCTGGAATCGTTGGACATTCTAGACCACCAGTGTGTTGAACAACTGCGCTCCGGTTACGATTTTCTACGTCGGCTCGAACACCGTCTCCAGGTCTTAGACGATCAACAGACTCATCGTATCCCAAAAGACCCCGTGGAGAAACAACGCATCGCCACAGCCATGGTCTTCGATTCTGAAAGTCATCTTTTTTCTCGGCTCAGCCAAGTAACCGAAGGCATCCATCAGATTTTTGTTGACATATTCACCCCTGTTGCAGACCTCGACCCTAAAGATACGACCTATCTGGCCGATATCTGGCAAGGTGAACTGCCGACCGACGCAGCGGCCAAAAGGTTGACTGCAGCGGGCTTTAAGGAATCCGGCAAAATTATCCAGTTGCTGGAAAACGTTCGCACAAGCCGTTTTTATCTCGCTTATTCGCGTGAAGGCCGTGAACGCTTCGATCGACTGTTGCCGCTTGCCCTCGAGGAATGCGTGCAGTCCAGCGAACCAGAAGTCATGCTCACCCGACTGTTATCGGTCGTCGAAACAATCGGCCGACGCTCCGCTTATCTCTCACTGCTGTCCGAAAATCCTCTCGCGCTTAGACAGCTGGTACAACTCACAACGGCATCAAGTTCAATCAGTAACTGGATCGGTCAACACCCGGTTATCCTTGACGAACTATTGGATCCGATCACAAATTTCGAGGTTGAAAAGCGGTCAGCTATTACGCAGGAGATCACTAAAAAACTGGGCAATGCCAACAGTACCGATCTCGAACGGGATATGGACCTGCTCCGTGAATTCCGCTGGGGTTATAACCTTCGTGTCAGTGCCGCTGATATTGCCGGGCTACTCAGTGTGCACGACGTGTCCCACGCACTGTCTGCGTTGGCCGAAGCCCTGATGGAACAGGCGTTAGATAGCGCGCACAAAACTCTGATACCGTCGCTACTGGACATAGACACAGCCGAACTGGGAATTATTGCGTATGGGAAGCTCGGCAGTGGTGAGTTGGGATACAACTCCGACCTGGATATTATATTCGTCTATGACCAGCCATCTTCGATAAGTGCGTCAGCCGCCGCAGATCGCCGCTACCGACTGAGTCGGCTGGTGCAACGACTGGTCCACATTCTTACGGTGCGAACCCCGGCTGGAAATCTCTATGAGATCGATCTGCGTCTTAGGCCCGACGGGCGATCCGGTACGGTAGTTACACCATTGGATGCCTATGCACGGTATCTGCAGGACAGTGCCTGGACCTGGGAGCACCAAGCACTCGTTCGGGCCCGGATGATCTGTGGAAATGCGCCATTGGAAGAGCGGTTTGAAGCAATCCGAAAAGATATCCTGCTAACGTTTCGCCAACCGACCACGCTCGCCCAGGCGATTGCCAACATGCGTGATCAAACCATCGCCGTTAACTGCCGCAGCACAACAAGCCAGTACGATCTAAAACTGGATCGAGGCGGGTTGGTCGACATAGAATTCCTGGTCCAGTACTGGGTTCTGAACTGGGCCCGAGATTACCCTCAACTCGTGGTTGATCGAGACAATTATTCCATCATCAAGGCATTGCTCGACGCAGGCCTGATTGATGCGGACACCGGGTCTTCCCTATTGGAAATCCTTACGCTCTACTTGACAACAGAAAACCGACTCAAGCTCCAGGAGATGCCTCCATTGATCGACCAGAACCAGCTAGCCATGGAACGTGGCAGAATCACATCACTCTGGCAACAACATTTGTCTGTCGACTGAATCACAGCAAAAACATTCCGAACGCTTTATTCGACCCGTACCCTGACTACCATGCGGTAGAATTATCCTCTCGATTCAGCCTGCACACACTGCTCTACAGTTATGCACAAAGGACCCACCATCGCCGTCATCATTGGTTCATTTCACCGAGCCTATGGAGAAATCATGCTGGCCCAGGCGCACGAGACTGCGATGCATGAAGGACTACAGCTGGACGAGCCAATTTGGGTCCCCGGCTCAATGGAAAAACCGCTTGCCCTGAAAAAGGCGTTAAAGCGAGCAGCTATTGTCGGTGCTGTAACACTGGGCATTATTGAACGTGGTGAAACTGGGCACGGTCTCGTTATGGCACAGGCCGTGATTAAATCAATTATCGACCTTCAGTTGGAAACGATGAAACCAGTTGGAATCGGTATATTGGGACCCGAAATCACCCCAGAGCAGATTCAATCTCGTCTTGAGACTTATGCGCGAGATGCTGTGCTCGCGGTTAGCTGGATGCTTCGGGACACCAAAAATATTCCACTCTAGACAGAACATCACTGGTTGACAGGGGCGTACTTGTGCTCTAAACAGGGGCGCTTGATGTTCAGATTCAAAGAACACAACACACTGGGGAAATCCTGATGTCATTTTCAGACCGCGACGGCACTATCTGGATGGACGGCGAAATGGTGCCGTGGCGAGATGCCAAAGTACACGTGCTAACACATTCGCTGCATTACGGGCTGGGTGTGTTTGAAGGCGTGCGAGCCTATCAGGGCGAACAGGGGACAGCTATTTTTCGTCTGCACGATCACACGAATCGGTTTTTTCAATCAGCACACATTCTCGGTATGGATATGCCCTATGATGCCGACACACTCAATGACGCACAGAAACAGGTGATCCGGGCCAACGGCCTTGAAGCTGCCTATATCAGACCACTGGCTTTTTACGGATCCGAGGGCATGGGAATTCGTGCCGACATGCTCACAACACATGTGGCGATCGCGACCTGGGAATGGGGTGCTTATCTCGGTGATGACGGATTGAAAAATGGCATCAAGGTCCGTACATCGTCCTTGACGCGGCACCATGTCAACATCACCATGTGCCGAGCCAAAGCTTGTGGTAACTACATCAACTCGATTCTGGCCCTGCAGGAGGCTGTCTCAGCCGGTGCAGACGAAGCACTGATGCTTGATGCTGAGGGGTATGTCATGGAAGGCACTGGCGAAAACATCTTCATTGTGCGCGATAACAAGATCTACACACCTGATCTGACCTCCGCACTCGAAGGCATTACCCGCGATACGGTAATTACGTTGATCAAAGAACTCGGTATCGAGTTGGTAGAAAAACGGATCACCCGTGATGAGGTCTATATCGCAGATGAAGTATTTTTCACCGGCACAGCGGCTGAGGTCACACCTGTCCGGGAACTCGATAACCGCACCATTGGTTCGGGTAAGCGCGGTCCGGTCACTGAAAAACTCCAATCATTGTATTTTGACTGTGTCCTAGGTCGCCACCAGGCGCACCGTGACTGGTTGACCCCAATATAACAACCACTGCCAAGATGCCAATTCCAACAAAGCCCCCGATCGGCCAGACCGAGACGGTAACAGCCGATCAGCATACCGCTGTCCAAACCCGAGAAATCGCACACAGCGAACTGCCCCTTTTCTGCCCCCGTGAAGACACGACGCTATGGAGCCAACACCCGCGTGTTTATCTGCCTATCGAGAAGGGAGGCGATGCCTTGTGTCCTTATTGCGGTACGCGATTCATTCTTAAAGACAGCTCCTGACAGGCCAACCCCGGGAGGTGGGTCCACCTTATCTGGTACCACCATGACCACAATCGCCTCTAATATTCTGGTGGTCGGTCCGGCCTGGGTCGGTGACATGATCATGGCGCAGAGTCTTTTCATCAAATTGAAACAGACCCGGCCCCAGTGCCGGATCATGGTCACAGCACCCGACAGTACCTTACCCTTGTTAAGCCGTATGCCGGAAGTCGATGACGCCATAGCAGCGCCTTTTGCACACCATCGTCTGCAACTCACTGACCGTATTCGCCTGGGCCGACAACTGCGACACCGCCAATTTGATCAGGCCATTGTCCTGCCGGGTTCTATCAAATCGGCGCTGGTACCGTTTATAGCTAGTATTCCGCACCGAACTGGCTACCGGAAAGAACCCCGTTACGGACTGCTCAATGACTTGCGCACGCTCAACAAGGAAAAACAACCCCGGCAGGTACAGCGTTTCGTGCAACTTGGGCTGTCAGCAGATGCCCCGCTTATCGAAAATACCCCGAGACCCAAACTAGAATCTAAGCCTGAATCTGTGCCCGACATCCTGGCCAACCTCGCCGTCCCAGTCGCCGACACCCCGGTACTCGCGCTATGTCCCGGTGCAGAGTACGGCCCAGCAAAGCGCTGGCCAGTCAGGCATTTTGCCGCACTCGCGTCACTTAAACTGAATGAAGGCTGGCGGGTTTGGCTACTGGGTAGCTCCCGGGACGCGCCTTTTGCCCTAGCTATCAATGACGCCGTTCATGGGCGCTGTGTAGACCTCAGCGGACGGACCAGTCTGGACCAAGCCGTTGACCTGCTGAGCGCTGCGACTCAAGTTGTTAGCAATGATTCTGGACTGATGCATGTTGCAGCTGCTGTCGGTAAACCACTGGTAGCCGTTTATGGCGCGTCGAGCCCTGAATTCACCCCACCACTGAGCCGCAATGCCCGAAGTGTGTCTCTGGAACCCGACTGCTGGCCTTGTTTCCAGCGGTCCTGTCGATTTGGACATACCCGATGTCTCGAAGATCTCTTGCCACAACACGTTGCCGACGTGCTGGCTGAAATTGGACAGATCTGAGGCTAAATATTCAAGAAAAGACCGTGTGCCCAGATATAATGCCCATTGTTACAATCGTCTGAGCCAAAAATTTGGCGACATCTCCCCTCAAAATTTTAGTTACCGGTGGTGCGGGATACATTGGCTCGCACACTGTCCGGCAACTACTGGCAGCGGGACATCAGGTGACTGTTGTCGATAATCTGTACAGTGGTCATCGTTGGGCAGTGCCACCAACGGCTGACTTTCACCAGCTTGATGCTGGCGATGAGACCGCCATGTCGTCACTCCTACGCCAGCAGCGGACCGATGCAGTCATTCACTTTGCCGGGCATATCGTTGTGCCTGAATCCATCGCTGAGCCAGCAAAGTACTATCGCAACAACGTAGTCGGATCATTAAACCTGATCCGCGCATGTTGTGCATCAGGGGTAGGGTGCTTTATTTTTTCTTCCAGCGCCGCTGTTTACGGAGATCCAGAGCAGATCCCAGTTGCCGAACACCATCCCACGATACCGATCAATCCCTATGGCCGAACCAAGTTAATCACTGAATGGACGCTGCGTGATATGGCGCTTGGTGGTAGGCAAGGCAACACTGGTCTCAAGTACGTTGCACTTCGCTATTTCAACGTTGCCGGTGCCAGTCTTGACGGCACTCTGGGTCAGGCAACTCCGGAAGCAACCCACTTAATCAAGGTCGCGTGTGAAACCGCAACCGGGCAGCGCCCGTCAATATCAATGTTCGGTCACGATTACGATACCCCTGATGGCACCTGTGTCCGTGATTACATTCATGTCGAGGACCTCGCAGCAGCCCATTTATGCGCGCTCGATCACCTACAGTCAGGGGGTGAATCACAGGTTTTGAACTGTGGCTATGGTCGAGGTTTCAGTGTCCGTCAGGTTCTTGATACCGTCGAGCAGGTCAGCAGCGAGCGCTTATCCATCGTAGAGGCTGGGCGCCGGGCGGGAGACCCTGCCAATTTAGTGGCCGACAACCGTGCGATTCGGGAGGTCTTAAACTGGACACCACAATACGATGACTTGGCGATAATCTGCCGTACGGCCTACAACTGGGAGTGCCGTCAGCTGCAATAGCCGGCTATCTACTTGCGTTAATATTGACCCTAAAAATCGGCAGTAAAGACGGTTACACTATCCACAATGGCCTATCGAAAAAGGGGCCGTTCTCCTCATGAAAATTGCATTCTGTCTGTTTAAGTATTCGCCCTATAGCGGCTTGTCACTCGACTTTCTCCGAATTCTGGAGGAGTGCAAGAAGCGGGGGCACGATACCCACGTTTTCGTATCCGAGTGGCAAGGAGAACGTCCGGAAGGAGTCCCGTTTACGGTTCTAGAGCCTCTAAAATTTTCCTTGAAATTCTCAAATCATGCCCAAAACGAGCAATTCCATAACAAACTGGAGGTAGAACTCAAGAAACAGACCTTTGATGTAGTTGTCGGCTTCAACAAAATGCCCGGTCTTGATCTTTACTATGGAGCAGATAGCTGCTACGTCGGGGATAAAAGCACTCTGTACCCACCCATCTACAAACTGTCGGCACGCTATAAGGGCCGGTATGCTTTTGAAGAAGCCGTATTCGGTCTGAAAAGCCAAACGCTCATTCTTTCGCTATCAGAGCGACAGAAAAGCGAGTACCAAGAGAATTATTTCACTCCCAATGAGCGATTCCACTTGCTTCCTCCGACACTCGACAAAAGTTTCTCACCAATTACAGATCGCGTTCACCAAAGAGAAAAGCTCCGCGTAGAACTCGACCTGCCTATCAACGATCTATTGCTGATGTTCATTGGGTCCGGTTTTCGAACTAAAGGGCTAGTTCGGGCTATCAATGCTCTAGCCAGTCTGCCGATAGACCTCCAAGAACACACTAGCCTGATTGTTGTTGGTGACGATGATGATGAAAAACAATACCGAAAACAGGCCGATAGGCTGTCGGTATCTAAGCAAGTCCTTTTCCTAGGCGGGCGATCACGAGAAGACATCCCCAAACTGCTTGCCGCCGGTGATCTGATGGTGCACCCGGCACATAACGAAAATACAGGCACGGTTCTGCTTGAAGCTATTGCTGCAGGACTCCCCGTCTTAGCAACGGATGTGTGCGGTTATGCGGACCATATAAAAGCCGCCGAGGCAGGTACCGTGTTGGATTCACCGTTCGACCAGGAAGCGCTGAATTCTCAGATGGCGAGCATGCTAACCTCTCCTTATCAGAAACAATGGTCTACAAATGGCCAACGCTACGGCAAGAATCCAACCCTTTACAAAATGCCAGCCAAAGCCGTTGACGCCATTGAGACTTACGAACGTAGAAAAACCTCCCCAATAAACTACATATCTGACAACCAAGATATAGGCAACGTCTACTTACGCGAAGATCTTGGCCAATTGAATTTTGATGAGCTCTTGGATATTGGGAAGAACGCAATTGGTGGTCCCCACAACGTCGTAGAGGCTCGAAACAAGCTAGGTGAAGAGGGTCGCCGAACTGTTTCCTTCAGTCACAACGGTGAACGTTACTACTTGAAAATTCATGATGGTGTGGGTTGGAAAGAAATTGGGAAAAACCTGACCTCTCTCCGGTTGCCCGTATTCGGTGCGGAAAATGAATGGAAAGGTGTCCACCACCTTCGTCGCCTGACACTGCTCCAGAATCTTGGACTGAATACCCTCAACATCGCGGGTTATGGCACCCGGGAACGCCGTTTTGGAAAGATATTAAACAATCCTGCTAAACGCCAATCGCTGATCGTGACAGATGAAATTCCAAAAGCTATAAGTCTTGAAGATCTGTTCAAAGATACAAATTTTTGGGGGCGTAGTGCCAACAAGCTACCCGATAAAATTTGCTTTAAACGCTGGTTAATCGAACAACTCGCACAAACAGCTCGAGTTCTACACAAGAGCGGTGCCAACCATCGGGACTTCTACCTCAGCCATTTCCTGCTGCAGCGAACCAAAGAATCGCATGAACCAACGCCCGAAAATAGCAATCTTTTCCTTATCGACCTGCACCGAATGAAGATTCATAAACCAACGATAACCGCCTGGTTCAAGGCGATCTGCATAGGGATGCTAAAACTGCAACGACCGCAGCCACCACAGAGCGTAACTCCTTCGCGCTGGAAGATGAGAGACGTGTCTGGACTGCATTACTCCAGTATGGATCTCGGCCTAACCAAACGCGACCTAATACGATTCATCGCCACTTACGAAAATATCAGCAACCGACAGGTACTCAAGGCATTGCAAGACAACGACAGCTTTTGGCGTAACGTACAATCACGCGCCCACAACCTGTATCGTTCTGAAGAGCGTCGCAAAAGAAAGACAGGCAACGTTGCTAACGCCCCTCTGACACCGGCCAGCACCCAGCACTGACCTTACCAAGGGACGCAACACAATCTGGGATGCGCAATTTGTAGATGGAAACACAATCGCAGATTCCGACGGGCGATCTCACGCTGCTCTCCGATAGCGCGAGCCAATTTTCCTCAGGTCATCTGCATATACACCATTATTTACGTGATGATTCACCGCTGATACGCCACACTCTCAAGAACCCAGATCTAGCATTGTCCGATCCAGAATGTCAGATCATAAAAAGCGACAACACAACTACTGTTGGACTGATCTTCCGAGATAGTTACAAAATTGCAATCAAGCGTTACAACACCAAGAATGCCTGGCATCGTCTCCGCCGCACCGTTCGCAGCTCACGAGCTGAGAACTGCTGGCATTTCACCCGAATCTTGCGGAGCCTGGATATTTCTGTGGCACCGGCTGTGGCCTGGATCCAGGAAATCCAGGTTGGTTTAAAGGGTAGATCCTGGTTCGTGTCTGAATTTGTGGATGGAATTAGCTGTCTAGACCATCTCAAAAGGGATGTTCCCCATGCCGAGATCGAAAAAACCTTGGGTGAGATTGTCGGGATCCTGTGCAAGCTGAGGCATAAGCACATCTCGCATGGCGATCTCAAAGCAACCAACATTCTGCTGTCGGACCAGGGACCTGTGCTGATCGATCTCGACGCTATGCGGCAGCATAAGACTGAATCAACTTATCAACAGGCCGCCAGAAAAGACATAAATCGCTTTCTTCGAAACTGGCAAGACAACCCCGTTTTACTGGCTACCGCCCGGCAATTGCTGTCGGCCCAAGGTTTCCCAACCGACCCCCCGTCTTAGAAGGAAACTCGCGCCGCGTAGAATGGATGGTCCGATGGTCCGGTCGGGGTGTGCCACGCATTAATAATTTTCAACCCGCGAACAAGCAACCAGTCGACGCGTCCAGGCGGCCCCCCGGCCAGGCCAGCTGCGTCCTGCACTGCAAATGTCTGTAGCCGGTCAAGGCACTCGTGGCCTGCTTCAACGTTAAAGTCACCGAGCAGAATCGCGTGATCGTACTGTTCAAAAACATCCAGTACCCGTTCAAACGGGTGGCGTTGACGATCCGGATTAGACAGGTGCGTGTTAATGACATGCACCGTCTTGCCGTTCACACTGATCTCGTATCGCGTCAGGTTGCGATAGCCCTTGCCGGACGTCGGCGATAAGGGTTCACGATGCCAGTGCTCGACGGGAATACGTGTAAGCAGGGCGTTGCCTCGATTCGGCACCAGACATCGCCGACGCGTGGGGGCGAAATGAACCGCGCAAGCGAGCTTTTCTGACAGCGAGTGAGCCTGGTTATTCAGTCCGCGCCAGGTTGATCCTTCGACTTCCTGTAACCCAACAATGTCACAGTCTTTAATCACCTCGGCAATGCGATCAAGATCGCGCCGGCCGTCAGTCCCCCGAGACCGGTGAATATTGTAGGTGCCGATGGTAAAGCTGTCGCCGGTCGGCTGATCCACACGGGTTATGTGCTTAAGTTCTGAGCCTGAGGCGGGACCCAACGGCCAGTACTTAAACAGCAGAAGATAACCGCCCATTACTGCCACTGCCGAAGCCAGGAAATCAAGTACCGACATCCGACCACTCGAGTTGAGTATCCATCGCATCTGGTTCATCGTTATCGACCGATGTCGCGTCAAAACAATGGGGTATCGTCGATAACATCAAGTCTGCGAATCCGGTCAGTTCAATCGTGCCGCATTGACGAGGCGTGCTTGATCAGGGACCATCATTGTAGCGAGGTTTTTGAATTTGGATAAACACCCTATGAAAACTGCTTTTCTGACTGACCCAAGGTTTGCCGAACATGAAACCGGGCCTGGGCATCCTGAGCGTGCGGCCCGTCTGACCCACACGCTGGACCACCTGCGCGCACAACAATGGTTCAACCAACTAATACCCGTCGAATCACAGCTTTGCGACGAGCGCTGGCTGCGTAGCGTCCATGATCGTACGCTGATAGAGCGTGCACGACAGGCCTGTAGCCAGGGACGGGCGTATCTGGATAGTCCCGACGTCGCGGTGAGCCCAGCCTCATTCGAGATTGCGCTGCGGGCCGCCGGTGGCGTTCTTGCCCTGACCGATGCTGTGGTCCTCGGTAAAGTAAATAACGGCTTTGCTCTAATCCGACCTCCCGGCCATCATGCCGAGCGTGACGTCGCACTTGGATTCTGTCTGTTCAACAACATTGCGATCGCTGCCTGTTATCTGCAACAGGAATACGGGCTGGAAAAGATCGTTATTTTGGACTGGGACGTCCACCATGGGAACGGGACGCAACACAGCTTCGAAAGCGACCCCAGTATTTTCTATATCAGCCTGCACCAATACCCACACTATCCTGGAACCGGCGCTTATTCCGAAACCGGTATCGGCGACGGGTCCGGTACCACACTGAACTGTCCAATGCCCGCGGGTAGCGACGACAGCCACTACGAACAAGCCTTCCGAGAAAAAATACTGCCGGCTGTCAACGACTATGGACCAGACGCGATCCTGATTTCAGCCGGATTTGACGCCCACCAGGCAGATCCCCTCGGGGGTATCAATCTGTCTACAGCATTCTACGGGTGGATGACCGAGCGGATGCTGGAAACCGCAGACCAGCATGCTAATGGACGACTTATTTCTGTGCTTGAAGGGGGCTATGCACTGGATGCACTGGCCGCGAGTGTCAGCGGTCATCTTCAGTCCCTGGCCGGCATTTCTTTACCCGACGAACGTTCATCCAGAAACGCCCAATAACAGAAGAACCAGTGAGAGTGTAATCATTGAAACGGCTGTGCTGACAACCGTCGACGCAGCAGCTAACGGTACCCCCGTCGAGTATCGTTCCGCAAACAGGTAAGTGTTAATGCCTACCGGCAGAGCCGCCAACACCACGGCGACCGACAGCCACAACGAGTCTAACTCCAGCACAAAGCGTAGAACCAGCCAGACACCTACTGGAAATACCACTGTCTTCATCACGCAGATCGCAACTGATGCACCCAGAGAGCCCGCAACACGGTACTGGCTCAGTGCAGCACCCAATGCAAACAGCGCACACGGTGTTGCTGATTGAGCGAAAAGCTCAAGTACACCCACCAGCACCGTAGGTAAAGACAAGTCCATCAGGTTGACCAACGTACCCAGTGCAATCCCGGCGAGGTACTGATTGGCAATAACGCCCCGGGCAAACGACCACAGACGCGAATTCTGATCTCTATGGCCAGCACCCGAGACCTGAACCAGCGTCATTACGGGAAACATCACCAACGCCTGGGTCGCTACCAGCATAAACAATGGCAGGGTCGCGCGCTCACCAAAGATAGTCAGCACCAGGGGGATACCCAGCGGGATGAAACTGCCGTAACTGCTGCCAAACGCAAATATACCGGCCTCCCTAGGTCGATAACCAAAAACCAGGCCAGATACGGTAAATGCCACAGCGAAAAATCCCAACGCACATCCGTAGTAGCCCAGCAGATAACTCCAGGGCAAGACGTCGGGCAGATCGATCTTGGCCATGGCGTAGAACAACAACAGCGGAATTGCGAGGTTGAACACATAGATCGAAATGCCGTGGATGGCCGCCTTGTCCAGCAACCGGACACGGCCGGCTATATAGCCACAGATCACGACGCCAAAGATGGGGGCAACGATAGCAATGACCACATCAGCCATATTTAGATCTCCTGTCAACCAAGGGCAACGTGATACAGATCATAGCGCTGCCAGTACCTGCGCATCAGCGAGGCGTTCCCGGCCTAGTCTCAGCTAAATCTCCATTACGGTTGAATAGCATAGGTTTGCGGGCCTGCAGTTTGCTATTTACCGATCGCACGGTTAGATTTTGCTCCACTGTAGGGCATTTGTTACGAGAAATGCCACAGTCAAGGCGATGATGGGGACGAGTAGCCGATCGCGCTCGCGCAGCAGAGACCGGGGGGCGCTGAAATCCCCGGGCCGGGCCCCGGTGAATATCACCCCTGAGCCACTGACCGAACAACGCCACGGCGTTCACTAGGCTCAGTCGGTTGACTCCCGAAACCGGGTTGCGGACAGTACGCTGTCCATGAGGTCGCCGAGCATTGACTGGTGACAAAGCCGGGTGGTACCGCGCGCGGATTCTGATTGACCCCACAGATTCGAGACGCCCCGGAGGCCGCAAATCAAGGCATCCCCCCGGGGCCTTACTCATGGAGAGCGATGAGATGGTATTCCAGAGGGCTTCTAGCCGATACGATGGTCCGACACTGGAAGCTGATGTGCTCGATTTCTGGCGAGAAAACCAGGTATTCGAAAAAACCCTAGCCAATACCGAAGGCCGCCCTCTGTTCACCTTCAACGAAGGGCCGCCAACAGCCAACGGGCGTCCCGGTATACATCACGTACTCGCCCGTACATTCAAGGATATTTACCCACGCTACAAGACAATGCGCGGTTTTCATGCCCCGCGGAAGGGTGGTTGGGATACCCACGGCCTGCCAGTAGAGCACGAAATCGAGAAAGAACTGGGTATCTTCGACAAACAAGAAATCGAGTCGCAGATCGGGGTCGCAGAATTTACCCGACGTTGTCGAGAGTCTGTTATGCGTTATATCGGCGACTGGGAAAAAATGACCGAGCGGATGGGTTTCTGGGTGGATCTTGACCAGGCCTACTACACCCTGGATAACCAGTACATTGAATCGGTTTGGCACCTGCTGAAAACCATCTGGGACAAAGGTCTGATTTATCAGGACTACAAAGTAGTCCCCTACGACCCACGAATTGGTGCAACTCTATCTTCACACGAAGTGGCGCAGGGTTATCGGGAGGTCGAAGATCCGTCAGTCACCGTCCGTTTTAAGCTGACCGAGACTGACCACACCGCCTTTCTCGTCTGGACAACCACTCCCTGGACCCTGCCATCCAATCTCGCCCTGGCTGTGGGTGCGGACATCGACTATGTCTACATCCAATACGGTGATGAGGTTCTGATCCTCGCCGCGGCACGGCTTCAAAGTACTATGAGAGAAGCCGATTACAAGGTCATTAAAACCGTCAAGGGCCAGGATTTGGTTGGACTTCGCTACCAGCGCCTGTTTGACCACCTGGCAGCCGACGGCGATATCTGTCGGGTACATGCGGCGGACTTTGTCAGCACAGACGATGGTACCGGGATCGTGCACGTTGCACCCGCCTACGGGGTCGACGACCTCGAGCTGGGACAACGCAATAATCTGCCCGTCGTTCACGGCGTTGGGCTCGATGGCTATTTCAAATCGGAGGTGACGCCGGTAGCGGGCTTGTTTTTCAAAGATGCCGATCCCGTCATTATCGACCTGCTCGAAACACAAGGCCTGTTGTTCCGCCAAGAAAAATATCTGCACAACTATCCATTCGGCTGGCGAACAGGTGATCCATTGATCTATTACGCCAAAAATGCCTGGTACATCCGGACGACTTCGGTTCAGGAGCGGATGGTGTCACTGAACCAGACCATCAACTGGGTGCCACATACCATTCGCGACGGCCGATTTGGCAACTGGCTCGAACACAATGTCGACTGGGCGCTCTCACGCGAGCGGTTCTGGGGTACGCCTCTGCCACTGTGGACCAACGGAGAAGGAGAATTTATATGCATCGGCTCGGTTGCAGAACTCGAAGCGTTGTGCGGGCGATCTTTAGACGAAGTTGATCTCCACCGACCTGCCGTTGACGACATCGTATTCAATCATCCTGAGACGGGCCAGGAATATCGCCGCGTTCCGGAAGTGATTGACTGCTGGTTTGATTCAGGGGCAATGTCTTATGCCCAATGGCACTACCCTTTCGAAAACCAAGAGACCTTTAACCGGCATTTTCCAGCTGAATACATCTGCGAAGCGATTGACCAGACACGCGGCTGGTTCTACAGTCTGCACGCCATTGCAACACTGGTCTCTGACAGTGTTGCCTACCGCAACTGTGTCTGTCTGAGTCATATTGTCGACAAAGACGGCAAGAAAATGTCCAAGTCGTTGGGTAACATCGTCAACCCCTACGATGTTTTTGACCACATTGGCGCAGACCCGTTACGCTGGTATTTCCTGGCCCGTCTTGCTCCGGAAGTCCAGAAGCGGATCTCCGTCGATATCATTGCTGAAGTAGCAAGCTCCTTCATCAACACGCTCTGGAACACATACGCATTTTTCACGCTTTATGCGAACCTGGACAATATCGATTTCTCCGACACATTAGATGTTGCAAAGCGACCGGAAATCGACCGCTGGGCTCTGGCACTACTCCACCACACCACTGAAACCGTCACCGCAGCTCTGGATCGGTACGATGCACGGGCAGGCGGCGAAGCAATTGAGAGCTTTGTTAGTCAGTTGAGCAACTGGTACGTGCGGCGCAATCGCAGGCGTTTTTGGAAAAGCGAAGCCGGTGAAGACAAGGATTCAGCCTACCTGACACTTTACCAGTGTCTCAAAACGATCAATCGACTGCTGGCGCCGTTCATGCCGTTTCTGACTGAATCGATCTACCAGAGCCTTGAACGCCCTGTGAACACGGCAGCCCCGCTCAGCGTCCACATGACTGATTGGCCAAAGCCTGATTCAGCGTGGAAAGATGACGACCTGATCGCCTCTGTCAATATTCTCCAGAAAGTGGTCGGACTCGGCCGGGCGGCCCGGGAAAGTAGTCGAATCCGAGTACGCCAACCATTGGCCAGACTACTGGTCCGGGTTCCCACTGACAGCCACGCTGCCGCCATAAAACATCAGGAAATGCAGGTTCTGGAAGAACTCAATGTCAAGTCCCTAGAGTTCATCGCCCGGGATGCGGAGCTTGTCTCCTACCGGTTGAAACCCAACCTACCGCGAATCGGCAAACGCCACGGCCGCCTCATCCCCGCTATTCGTGAGGCATTGTCCAAGGCCAACGCAGCAGCAGTAGCGACTGCTCACGCTGGGGGCGAATCAGTGACTCTTGATATCGCGGGCCAGGAGATTGAATTTGAGCCCGATGACTTGTTGATTGAAACCACCTCCGCCTCAGGATATTCAAGTGCCGAGTCAGAAGGATTCCTTGTCGGCTTGGATACGAAGCTGACGCCCGAGTTGATCGATGAAGGGTTAGCCCGCGAAATCGTCCGCAGTATTCAGGAGGCACGCAAGAATGCGGGCCTTGAAGTTTCGGATCGCATTCGACTGCATGTCTCCGGATCAGCCGATATAGACCGTATCTTGCTGTCCTACCGCGACTGGATCATGGCCGAGACACTGGCTGAATCCTGGGCTGAGTCTGGACAAAGTCCAGATTATTCAGTCGATGGTGCGCTTGAAGTACACAACTGGCATATCGAACTGAGCAAACACTGATGCTGACCAGTTCCATCTCATTTCAGTGGCCGACACACTGCATCAACCGATAGATATGAATGGGCAAAAGCCCATACCAAACATTACCCTCTTGAGTTATCAAACTATTCGACATGCCAACAGGCTGTGATCAGTATCTGGTTTGGGCAACGTGCTCAAAATAATCAGTGTTCCAATTCAGTGTCTGATAAAATTCTTACCCAGTATCGTCTTGCTCTAATAATTTCCAAAGGAGGCCCAATGTCGCGTCGTTTTCTTTTCACCTCTGAGTCTGTTTCTGAAGGCCATCCCGATAAAATGGCTGATCAGATTTCTGATGCCATTCTCGATGCCTGTCTTGAACAAGATCCGAACTCACGCGTGGGCTGCGAAACACTCGTCAATACCGGACTCGCTATGGTGTCCGGCGAGATCACGACCACTGCCCAGATCGATACCATCGACGTAGTACGCGACACAATTAAACAGATCGGTTATTGCTCATCTGATATGGGCTACGATTACAATAGTTGTTCCGTAGTTGTTGCGCTGGACAAACAATCACCAGATATCGCACAAGGTGTCAACGAAGGTGAGGGTGTAGACCTTGAGCAGGGCGCAGGTGATCAGGGTCTGATGTTCGGCTTTGCCTGTAAGGAGACCGACGTCTTGATGCCCTTTCCAATCACCTATGCTCACCGCTTGGTCAAACAGCAAGCTGACGTGCGCAGGGCCGGCACTCTGCCATGGCTGTGTCCGGATGCCAAAAGCCAGGTATCTGTACGCTACGAAGACGGCAAACCGGTCAATGTCGAGACCGTGGTTCTATCCACCCAACACCTCGATGACGTTGATCATCAAACGATTAGTGAAGCTGTGATTGAAGAAATCATCAAGCCCATTCTGCCGGAAAATATGATCACAGCCGACACACAGTTCTTGGTGAATCCAACTGGCCGTTTCGTGGTCGGCGGCCCGCATGGAGACTGCGGATTGACTGGCCGAAAGATTATTGTCGATACATACGGTGGGTCCGCTCATCATGGAGGTGGTGCATTTTCAGGCAAAGACCCCTCCAAAGTTGATCGATCAGCAGCCTACGCTATCCGCTACGTGGCCAAAAACATTGTAGCTGCGGGCCTTGCCGACCAATGCGAGGTACAGGTTGCGTATGCCATTGGGGTCGCTCAACCAGTCTCCTTACTCGTCAATACCGCGGGCACCTCCAAAATACCTGAAGAGGAGATTGAGCGCCTCGTACGGGAACATTTCGACCTGCGGCCCAAAGCTATCATCCAGATGCTGGACCTACTGCGCCCGATATACAAAAACACGGCAGCTTACGGTCATTTTGGACGCAACGAGGCGGACGGATTCCCCTGGGAACGAACTGACAAGGCTGCAGCACTGCGGGACGCAGCCGGACTGTAGTTCAGCTCTGGCTGACTGCTGCATTTGCGGTACCGGTAGCAGTCTGTGTACACCTGTTCATTACACCGAGTGGATATAATCTAAGTTACATCCATACCCAATTGATTGGTAGTCCTATGACGCTGCCGAGAAGCGCTGCAACGGGCACTCGCCCGCCAGGCTCGGATTCACAGTCGTCATTTTCGATTCAACGGCGCTTTCTAAGATTGGAGCGTAACCATGAGTACTGCTGTTAAACCTGAATTTTCTGATTTCCAGGTCGCCGACCTATCGCTGGCAGGCTGGGGCCGGAAAGAAATATCTATTGCCGAAACCGAAATGCCCGGGCTGATGGCGATGCGGGACAAGTATGCGGACCAGTCTCCGCTACAAGGCGCTCGTATTGCCGGCAGCCTGCATATGACTATTCAAACCGCAGTCCTGATCGAAACCCTTGAAGCGCTGGGTGCCGAGGTCCGCTGGGCATCGTGCAACATCTTCTCAACACAGGACCACGCCGCGGCCGCCATCGCAGCAGAGGGCACACCCGTCTTTGCTTTCAAAGGAGAATCTTTGAGTGAATACTGGGCCTATACCCATCGCATTATGGAATGGAGTGACGGTGGAACACCAAATTTGATTCTAGATGATGGCGGCGACGCGACTATGCTGATCACGCTGGGGAGTAAAGCCGAACAGGATGCCAGCGTATTGGATAACCCTGAGAGTGAGGAGGAATCGGCGCTGTTCTCGACAATTCGAGAACGCCTCAACCAGCAACCCGGCTGGTACTCGAAGATCCTTCAGAATATCCGTGGCGTAACGGAAGAAACCACCACCGGCGTACATCGTCTATACCACATGGAAAATTCCGGCGAACTGCCGTTTCCGGCCATTAACGTCAATGACTCGGTGACAAAGTCAAAATTCGATAACCTCTATGGCTGTCGTGAGTCCCTGGTCGATGGAATTAAGCGGGCGACCGATGTCATGGTGGCCGGAAAAGTTGCCTTGGTCATGGGTTATGGGGATGTCGGGAAAGGATCGGCGCAATCACTGCGTGGTCTTGGCGCTACCGTTTGGATTACCGAGATCGATCCCATCTGTGCTCTTCAGGCTGCAATGGAGGGATATCGTGTAGTCACACTGGATGACGTAGTCTCAGATGTCGATATATTCGTGACCGCTACCGGCAATTACCAGGTAATCAACCACGATCACCTTTCGCAAATGAAAAATCAAGCGATTGTCTGCAACATAGGCCACTTCGACAACGAAATTGACTGTGCGTCTCTGAAGCAGTACACCTGGGAGAACATCAAACCTCAGGTCGACCACATCATTTTTCCTGACGGCAAGCGGATCATATTGCTGGCCGAAGGGCGATTGATCAATCTGGGCTGTGGCACCGGCCATCCCAGTTTTGTAATGTCTAATTCCTTTACTAACCAGACTCTGGCGCAGATCGAATTGTGGAACAACCCAGATCAGTACGACAACAAAGTATATGTTCTACCCAAGAAACTAGACGAAATGGTCGCCCGGCTTCATTTAGAAAAAGTCGGTGCAAAACTTACGCAGCTCAATGACCAGCAAGCCGCTTATATCAACGTAGACAAAGACGGTCCCTATAAACCTGACTACTATCGCTATTAAACCGACGTCAAAATAAAAAAGCCCCCAAATTTGGGGGCTTTTTGTATCGTCTAATTCATCACTTCAGGCTGTTATATCAGGAACGAGTCTACCTTCGAGCAGCGTAATACTGTCCTTAAGAAAAAGCTTTCGTTTTTTGAGTCTTCGCATTTGAAGGTCATCGAATGTTGGATCGTTGGCCATGTTCTGCAGTTCTTTGTCCAGCGCGCGATGCTCGGATCTGAGTTCCTGAATCTTGGCCACAACACCAGTACCTTGCTCTAGTATCATAGGGTCGCTTTCCTCATGCGCTCTTGGTCAAAGCGCTGTGCTTAATAAAACCCCGGGGATTATGTTTTCAGTTTCAACTACAGATCAGGTCCCCTGTTGCCTGCCCTAGAATCCATGTTACTCCTTTTTCACACGGCTTTCACCCCTCTGTTTGGTACTGCCCCTTGAATCTTACACACCTTGTTCGAACCACAAATCTCGCCCACAATCCTGTTAATCCTGACCAATCACGGTCATGACCGTTACCCGAAAGACCAGAAGAAAATGGAGCCAGTCGCTACCTGGGAAAAGCTGCTGTTGGGTGTACTGGCCCTGCTGGTTATCCTGTGGTTTTCCCCGGGTATCAACAAGATGATGGGGGTCAGTCGTGATGCAAATAGCGACTGGATCGGATTGGCCATACCCATCGCTATGGTGAGCCTTTTCGTGTTTTTATTGATCCTGATAATCTGAAATCAGTGGTGCGGTGAAAATATATCTACCAATTACAATAACGTCGGAGCCCTAACCCGGATACCCATGACCCCAGAAAAAACCACGCTAGACCGCATTTACCTGAGTGACTATCAGCCACCGGGTTTTCTGATCACCACGACAGTCCTCCACTTCGAGCTGTCAGCCAATAACACTCGGGTTCGTTCACAACTATCGATCAGACGACGCAACAGTAACCAAGGCTCGCTGCGACTCGATGGCGAGGCACTCGAATTGGAAAGTATAAGAGTCGATGGTAAAGAGCTAACGCCAAATCAGTACACGATCGATGACCATTCGCTCACAGTACACGATGTGCCTAGTCAGTTTACGCTCCAGATTGAAAACTATATAAGCCCAGCAGCCAACACCAAACTTGAAGGGCTCTATCTATCCAGTGGTAATTTCTGCACCCAGTGTGAGCCGGAGGGGTTCAGACGGATCACCTATTTTATCGACCGGCCTGATGTGCTCTCTGAATATACCGTGACCCTCAACGCGTCGGTGACAGATTGTCCCGTCCTATTGAGCAACGGAAACATCTTATCAACAGAAACGCTTCCAAACGGTCGTCATCAAGTCACGTGGCACGACCCGCACCCTAAACCCAGCTACCTGTTCGCATTGGTTGCAGGAGATCTGGGGTTTATCGAGGATCGTTTCACAACCGCAAGTGGTCGGGATGTTCGATTGCGAATCTACGCTGTTGAACGAGACCTCGGACAGTGCCGTCACGCGCTGGATGCACTGATACAAGCAATGCGGTGGGACGAGCTGCGCTATGGCCGGGAGTATGACCTTGATTGTTTCAACATTGTTGCAGTCGAGGATTTCAATATGGGGGCCATGGAAAACAAGAGCCTCAATATCTTCAATACCCGTTACGTCCTTGCACTTCCTGAAACAGCCACTGACCAGGATTATCAGGCGATCACCGGGGTGATCGGTCATGAATACTTCCACAATTGGTCCGGAAACCGCGTCACATGCCGAGACTGGTTTCAACTCAGTCTGAAAGAGGGTTTCACCGTTTTCCGTGACCAGGAGTTCAGTGCAGAACTGGGTTCGGCTGGCGTCAAGCGGATTGAAGACACCAAACTAGTACGCGGCCCACAGTTTCTCGAAGACAGCGGACCAATGGCTCACCCTGTCAGACCTGCCTCTTATTCCGAAATCAACAACTTCTACACACTAACGGTTTACATCAAAGGTGCTGAAGTGGTGCGAATGCTGGCAAACTTGCTTGGCCCGGTTCTGTTTCGAAAAGGCTGCGACCAATATTTTGATCGCCACGATGGTCAAGCAGTGACAACTGAAGCGTTTATCAGTGCTATGGAACATACCAGCGGCCTGGATCTCTCGCAGTTCAGACTCTGGTACGAGCAGGCTGGCACCCCCAAACTGACTACCCGAGGCACTTATGATGCCGAGATGGCACGCTACACACTGACTGTCGCTCAGCAATGCCCGTCCACCCCTGATCAGGATCAAAAAAAACCGCTTCATATTCCCCTAGCCACCGCCTTATTTGATCGCGCCGGACAGGCGATGAAGACAACCATTGGTGCGCAGGGCGATCCCAAACATGAGCATATGTTGAGCTTGTGCCAGCAGGAGCAGCAATTTGTATTTGAAGGCGTCGTGAAAGAGCCAGTGGTTTCCCTATTACGACGGTTTTCGGCACCAGTAGAACTCGAATCTGATCTGTCAGGTGACGAACTCGCGATTCTGATGGCGCATGACGACGACCCATTTAACCGGTGGGATGCGGGGCAGCGCCTTTTCAGCACCGAAGTATTGCGTGCGTTCGAGGCGGCTGTTGAGGGCAATTCGTTTTCGCTCAATGAGCGTTTTGCAGTGGCCTTTGAAAATACGTTACGGCACGACTTCGATGACAGATCGTTTCAAGCCTATGCCTTGGCCCTACCAGATCATACCCATCTTTTACAGATCACCCCCATCATTGAGCCGGACCGACTCCACCAGGCCAGAAAGACAGTGAAACTGATACTGGCCAGACGATTTACAACAGAATTTGAAGCGCTTTACCACCGGCTCGAAGCGACAGGGAACGACCAAACTAACTGCATCAACAGCGGTCAGCGTGCCCTGCGTAATACCTGTCTGTCTTACCTGATGGCGCTTGAACAACCCGAGTTCACACGTCTGGCCAGCCACCAGCTGCAGGCAGCCGATAACATGACCGATGCGCTGGCTGCTTTGACCTTGCTCGCCTGTTCACCACATCCAGAACGCACTGCTGCTCTGGCTCACTTTTTCGATCGTTGGCAAGATTACCCGCTGGTGATGGACAAGTGGTTCCGGGTTCAGGCAACAGCGGATTTGCCTGGAACGCTCGGTCACGTGAAAGCGCTCACATCACATGACCTGTTTCAGCTGGAAAACCCCAACAAAGTGTTCTCCCTGCTTGGGGCCTTCGCCCATGCCAACCCGCTTCATTTTCACCAGGTCGATGGTCAAGGCTATGCATTCATCAGCGAATACATATTGAAACTAGACCATACCAATCCGCAGGTCGCAGCCCGACTACTGTCGGCCTTCAATCTCTGGCGGCGTTACAACCGCGAACGACAGGAAATGATGCGTGAGCAGCTTGAACAGATTCAAGCACAACCCGCATTGTCTAAAGACGTGTCTGAAATTATTAATCGTATTCTCTCTTAAATGGCAGCCCAGATCCTCACCTCGGCCATCTGCTGACAGATTCTCTACAGTGTTATGATCTATCTTGATTACCTGATTGTTAAGCGCTGTTGCAATTGAAAAAACCACCCAACAGATCGCTGGAAACATCAAGCCGCGAAGACATCGATAACTTTCTGCAGCGGGTGAGATCCACACCACTGGCTTCCCGCCCAAACGGCCGGGGACGACTGCTATTCGCCATGGATGCTACAGCCAGTCGGGAACCCTTGTGGGACAGAGCCTGTCACATTCAGGGTCAGATGTTTGAAGAAACCGACACTTTGGGCGGTCTCGACGTACAGCTTGTTCACTACCGTGGCTTTATGCAGTTCTCCTCGACACCCTGGACGAGTAACGCCGAGACTTTGCTCAACCACATGACTGCCATACGTTGTGCCGCAGGACAGACCCAGATTGCCCGCGTTCTCTCACACGCCACAAAACAGAACCAGCCCGTCAACGCTCTGGTATTTGTCGGTGATGCCATGGAAGAAGACCCGGATGTTCTGTGCAAACTGGCTGGTGAGCTTGGCATCCTCCAAACCCCTGTGTTCATTTTTCAGGACGGTAACGACCCAATTACTGAACGCACGTTTCGCAAGATTGCTCAGCTTAGTTCGGGTGCCTGGTGCCGGTTTGACGCTAACAGCGCTTCACAGTTACGCGATCTTCTATGTGCCGTGGCAGTTTATGCAGCTGGGGGGCAGAAAGCACTTGAACAATTCGGTCGTAAGCACGGTGGTACCGTACTCAGACTCAGTCACCAGATCAGCAACAAGAACTGAAAATATGATCCGGCTGGTACTCGCTTTAGTCGCTCTGGTGGGTCTGATGTGGCTGGCATCGTGGCTCGGCAAGGCGACACCAGCCCAACGTAGCAAGGCACTCAAGATGATTTTGCTCTACGGCATCGCCGGTATGCTGTTGCTGCTGGTAGTCACCGGCCGAATTCACTGGATGTTTGCAGCAGTCAGTGCGGCACTGCCCTGGCTACAACGGGTATTAATGGCGCGGCGGGTATGGCAGATGTTCAAATCGACACGTGGCCCAGCTTCTGGCCAGGTCTCAAAGGTGGAAACCGCTTTTCTGCGCATGACACTGGATCACGACAGCGGCGATCTGGCAGGTGAAGTTATTGCCGGGGCATTTGCCGGACAGCAGCTCGAGCAGATGAGCCTCGAAAATCTACTCGAGCTGTTATCCACCTGTCAGGTACAGGATGCCCAGTCTGCTGCTTTGCTCGAAACCTATCTTGACCGCCACCATGGCGAAAACTGGAGAGCGGATACCGACACTGGAGACACGGCAGCAGTACCACCCAGCGGTCACATGAGCCGAAGAGAAGCTGCGGAGATTCTAGGTGTTCCCGAAGACGCAGCGAACAAGGAAATCAAAGCCGCACATCGCCGTCTAATACAGCGCCTGCACAGCGATCGTGGTGGATCGGATTACCTGGCCACTCTGATCAACCAGGCCCGAGAAACCATGACCAGCTGATCAGACAGCCATCGAGATGTTTTCTCCCCTTCAGTCGCCTTATACTCAGATGTTATATGGTCCACACCAGCTAAACGCGGAGCGATTCACGAAAAAGGTGCTTCTGCATGAGGCCCCGTCGGGCGCCGGCACACCTACCATCCTGGTCAATAACTACACCCCCCGTCCATATGAGCAACCAGCGCACTCGCAAAACCGTTAGCCAGACAACCCTGCCTGGCCCGCTGCAGATTGCGCTTGTGACCGTGATCCTGATTGGTGGTATGTTGTCCTGGCCAGAACATCTGAGTTCCACAGAATGGCAACGCAGCGCTGTGTGGGGTGTGGACCGGCACGTCATCAGTGAAGCTATAACGTCATCAGTGCAGAACAATACGTATCCACACGAGATCACCGTTACCAGTCAAGGCCGGCGACTCCCCGCAACAATCCACTACAACACCGATCGGGCTCTGCGTGATTCCGTCAACGCGATTTTTGAACAATATGGACCGGATTACGGGATGTTTGTTGGATTGGATCCCGATACCGGCAAGATTCTGGCACTGGTCAATCACCGCCGCAAGACAAAGCCCACTGCCAATTTCGCTTTACAGGCAACGTATCCGTCTGCTTCGGTCTTCAAGCTTGTAACAGCCGGCGCTGCTGTCGATCTGGGAAAAGTTGACGCTGACACCGTCATTCCATTCAACGGTAAAACCACCAGCCTTTACCGCAAACATGTACTACACCACAAGGACAATCAATGGACCCGGCACCTGCCTCTGAAAATGTCCTTTGCTAAATCTGTCAACAGCGTATTCGGTCGACTGGGCGTGCAGCAAGTCGGCGGTAAAGCGCTGCTGGATTACGCAGAACGACTGGGGTTCAATCGGGAGATCCGAAGTGATGTCGAGATAAGTCCCAGCCGCCTCGCGCTAAACCTGGACGACCCTTGGTCTATCGTAGAAACCGCGTCTGGCTGGACCCAAAATACCACGATGAGTCCGGTCCATGCTGCAGTCCTGGCGGCGGCGACCATTAACGGCGGCTTTATTGTCCAGCCGAGTCTTATCGATGCAATTACGGATACCAACGGTATCGTTCTGTATGCTGATGATGAGCCCTATGCCCAACAGGTGTTCAGCGAGTCAACTGCCCGCCAACTACAGGCTATGATGACTTTAACAGTACGCAAAGGATCGGCAAAAAAGTCGTTCAATAATTTTTTCACCGGCAAGATGTCAAACATCGAAGTCGGTGGCAAAACCGGCACACTCAACGGGACAAACCCTGCCGGTACTTATGATTGGTTTGTGGGCTATGCCCGTCGCGGCGACCGTAAGTTGGCTTACGCGGTTCTTTGTATCAACAAAGAAAAGTGGTATGTAAAATCGGCCTATGTCGCACGTAAAGCGATAGAGCATTATTTCTCAAAACAAGTGCTGTAGCCACAGGCTCAGCAGATTCCCAGCACAAGTAGAGCACAGCATATTGCAGCAGTATCTTGATGTCGTCGAAAGCGTACTCAGTGGCGGTCATCGAAAGACCAATCGAACTGGTGTGGATACTCTTTCAATCTTTAATTTGAATTATCAGATTGACTTGCGACAGGGCTTTCCACTACTGACCACCAAAGAGATTTCCTGGAAAAATATCGTCGTTGAGAATCTGTGGTTTCTGTCGGGCAGAACCGATATTGGCCTGCTACACCGGCATGGTTGTAAGTTTTGGGACCCTTGGGCAGATGAAGACGGCCACGTGCCCAGTGCCTATGGCAACTACTGGCGACAGTTCCCAGTACATGATCAGGACAAGGCCTCGTTTAACGATCAAGTGGCCTGGGTTGTGAAAGAACTCAGGAAAAATCCGGACAGTCGCCGGTTGGTCGTATCCGCCTGGGCACCGGGCAATGCCCAGTTCAGTGGTTTACCTCCCTGCCATGCGCTGTGGGTGCTCAATGTTCAACGCGACGAGGCTGGCGAACCCCTGTTGTGCCTACACTTAACCCAGCGTAGTTGTGACGTTGCGCTAGGGCTACCCTATAACATCGCCGGTTACGCTTTCCTGCTTGAGCTGTTTGGGCAGTTTGCGGGTATACCTGTGGGTTACTTTGGGCACACCTTGATCGATGCGCACATCTATACCGCCAAGCCTGACGGCAGTATGGCAGAGTACGACCATGTACCTGGTTTACGAGATCAGCTGCTGCGAAATCCCAAACCATTGCCACAGCTAACCATAAACAGTGCTATTCGATCGCTCAACGATGTGGAAGACCTCCTCAGTGCCACGACGGACGAGTTGCTCAGCACTTTTTCTCTGGCCGGCTACGAACCCGAACAGGCGATTACTTTCAAGGTGGCCGTGTAGCTGTACGATGACAACAGTAGCTGCACTGATTGTCAGGAGTTTTCTACCGGCTCAAGTTAGGGGCTGACATTGCGCGCAGCAATTGTGGCAATCACTCAAGACCGTGTCATCGGTGCAGATGGAAAACTACCCTGGCACTATTCGGCCGATATGAAACGCTTTAAACAGCTGACTCTGGGCACCACCATTATTATGGGTCGCGGCACGTGGGAATCGATAGGTGCAAAACCACTGTCCGGGCGACGCAACATTGTGATCACCCGCTCGCTGCTGGATGGTGTCCAGTGCTATACAACGATCCCAGCCGCCCTGGCCACCTGCACTGGCGACGTCTGGTTTATCGGTGGTGGGCAGCTCTATGCAGCGGCTCTTGAATTCTGTGATTTCATCGATGTCACACAGGTGCCTGACAAGATCTCAGCTGGTAATACCGTGTATTTCCCGGAACTGGACCCAGGTGTGTGGCAGGCAGAACCGATGACGCCACTCGCAACAGATCCTAGGTTGAGTCATGGCCGTTATTACCGACGATCGACAACAACCTGAAGTGCCGAAAGGCAACATTCAACCTGGCAACCTTGACTTGAGTGATTAGCGGGTATGGACGTTTCTTTCATATTTGATGATCTGAACGACGCTCAGCGTCAGGCAGTATCCAAAGATCCCTGTCCGATGCTTGTTCTTGCCGGTGCTGGAAGCGGCAAGACCCGCGTTCTGACCCACAGAATCGCCTGGCTTGTGACAGCACTCGAGGTGTCGCCACTGTCTATCCTCGCTGTTACGTTCACCAACAAAGCGGCCCAGGAAATGCGACACCGAGTAGAACGCATGATCGGTTCTCCTATGCGTAATATGTGGCTCGGCACGTTTCATGGCCTGTCACACCGTTTGCTGCGTACTCACTATGCCGACGCAGGTCTTTCGAATTCTTTCGAGATCCTTGATGCCCAGGACCAACACCGTCTGGTGCGGCGTTCACTTAGAGAATTGAATCTTGATGAGGGATTCTGGCCACCGCGACAGGTACAGTGGTTTATTAACAGCAACAAGGAGGAGGGCCGGCGACCTACACAACTTGAAGGGTCATCAGATAACCAGCATCAGACTCTGACCCAGATTTACGCCCACTACGAATCACTGTGTCAGCGCTTTGGACTGGTTGACTTTGCAGAACTTCTGCTACGGAGCCTGGAGCTAGTTCAGAACAACGAACCAATTCGCGACGCTTACCGGAAACGATTTCAGCACATCCTGGTCGACGAATTTCAAGATACCAATACCATACAGTACCGTTGGCTAAAACTGTTGGCACAGCCACGCAACAGCATCACTGCTGTGGGCGACGACGATCAGTCGATCTACGGCTGGCGGGGTGCCCGAATTGAGAACATGACCTTGTTTCAGAAAGACTTTCCCGAGACGCAGATCCTGCGACTGGAACAGAACTATAGATCTACTGGAACAATTCTCGCGGCCGCAAACAGTGTAATCGACCACAACGTCGGCCGAATGGGCAAAAAACTGTGGACTGAAGATCAGGCCGGGGCACCGATTAGGCTTTACGCTGCATTTAACGAAATCGACGAAGCTCGGTTCGTCTTGGAACACCTTCGCGAGTGGGTGCACGAAGGCCATCGCCGTGATTCTATTGCCATCCTCTATCGCTCAAACGCACAGTCCCGTGTTTTTGAGGAACTCCTGCTCAGTGAAGGCATTCCTTACCGAGTCTATGGTGGACTCCGATTTTTCGAGCGAGCCGAAATCAAAGATGCTCTGGCATACCTGCGCCTGATCTCAAATCGCCACTCTGATCCGTCTTTTGAACGGGTCGTCAATGTCCCCACTCGCGGCATCGGTGCACGAACAGCCACCGCAATCCGTGAACATGCCAGGGCATCTGACACCTCCATGTGGGCCGCTGCAGTTGAATTGGCAAGTAAAACACAAATACCGACCAGAGCCCGGACCTCGCTGAATTATTTTATCGATCTCATCGAAGCGCTTGACGCATCGACACGAGACCTTGATCTAACTGAACAGACGGACATCGTTGTGCAACGTAGCGGGCTTATCGATCACTACCGTAAACAACATGGTGAAAAAGCGCAGACGCGGGTAGAAAACCTCGAGGAACTCGTCAGTGCAGCCCGTCATTTCAATTACGACCCGGCCGACGACCAACATCCGGACCCACTATCGGAATTTCTCGCACACGCTGCGCTGGAGGCCGGTGAAGGCCAGGCAGAAGAGTGGGAAGATTGCGTACAATTGATGAGCCTTCATTCGGCCAAAGGGCTTGAGTTCCCGCTTGTATTTCTGTGCGGTCTGGAAGAAGGCCTCTTTCCGCATCAGCGTTCGATCGATGAACCGGGTCGACTCGAGGAGGAAAGACGTCTATGTTACGTCGGTATGACCCGGGCCATGGTGCAACTATTTCTGACCTGGGCTGAGGTCCGGCGGCTGTATGGCCGGGAAAACTATACCCGCCCGTCTCGTTTCCTAAGCGAAATCTCAGCGGAACTGGTTGATGAAGTCCGTTCGTCCACCGTATTGCCCCGGGCTACCTCAACACCTGCCGAAGCCTTGAACACCGTGGCTCAAACGAGCAGCCCGGGTATCAACCTGGGGGCTCGTGTACATCATGCCAAGTTCGGTCAGGGTACTGTCGTTAGTGTAGAGGGGCAGGGTGAGCATGCCCGAGTTCAGGTTCGATTCGAAACTGCTGGCAGCAAATGGCTGGTGTTGGCCTACGCCAACTTGGACCCCGCTTGATCGATGTCGGTGGGAATGTGTTCGCTGCTGCCACTCAGTTCAAGCGAAAGGAAACTACGAGACCCGCAAATACACAGGCACCGAACCAAGTATTGTTGATAAACGCCTTCAGGCACATGCCCCGATCGCGACCGCGACACAATCGGTATTGATAACCAGCCGTTACCGCAGCACCAACCAGGCCTAGATAGTACCAACCGCTCAGATGCAGCCCCCAGCCGATGATGCCAAGTACCGCCAGTGCGAGAGCCTGCAACACCGCGTTGGCCAATAGATCATATCGACCGAAAAGAATGGCGGTAGATTTGACCCCGATTTTGAGGTCATCGGGCCGATCAGCCATCGCATACATGGTATCGTAAGCGACCGTCCACAACAGATTAGCACACAGGAGCCACCAGGCCAGTGCCGGTACACGACCGGTTTGTGCGGCAAATGCCATCGGAATCCCCCAGGAAAAAGCAATCCCTAAAAACAGTTGTGGTAGGTGTGTGAAGCGTTTAAATAGTGGGTAACTGATCGCAATCGCTGCGCCAATGAAGCCCAGTACAATGGCTTGTCGGTTCAGGGTTAACAACAACCCCAGTGCCACCATCATAAGGGCTGCAAACAGGATCAGTGCTTCCCGCGTAGAGACGTCGCCCATTGCCAAAGGCCGGTTTCGAGTTCTTTGGACGTGCGGATCAAATGCACGATCAAAGTAATCATTTATCACACATCCTGCTGCACGCATAACAATTACACCAGTGACAAACACGACGACGATCTGCACTTGTGGTTGACCACCACCGGCAATCCAGACAGCCCAGAGTGTGGGCCACATCAGCAACAACCAACCGATCGGTCTATCGAGCCTTGCCAGGCGCACATAAAGAAACAGGCGATCACGCACTGTAAAACCCATCTTCAGTTCTGAGCCACCGACGGATTAACCGATCGATCAACTTCGTCTCACCGTTTTCAAGCAGTTGAGCTGCAACATCCCGGACACCTTGGAGTAGCGTGTGATCGCGGGTCAGATCAGCAATGCGAAATTGCGGCAGGCCACTTTGACGCGTGCCCAGTAATTCGCCCGGACCACGTAGTTCGAGGTCCTTCTGCGCGATCTCGAATCCATCATTGGTCTCGCGCATCGTCGACAGCCGCGCTTTTGCCCGCTCTCCGAGTGGGGCCTGATACATCAAGACGCAGGCCGACTTTTGGTCTCCACGACCCACTCGACCCCGTAATTGATGCAACTGGGCCAATCCCAATCTTTCGGCATTTTCGATCACCATCAGGCTGGCCTCAGGCACATCGACACCAACCTCAATAACCGTTGTTGCAACCAAAAGGTCGACCTGGCCACTCCTAAACCCATTCATGACGGCATCTTTTTCTGTCGGTGTGTTGCGACCATGCAACAGTTCGACCCTCAGTTCAGGCAGATCCTGACGCAAAGACTCTGCGCGCTGCGTCACCGCCTCTAGGTCCAACAGCTCTGATTCATCGATTAAAGGACAGACCCAGTAAGCACGCATACCCCGGGCACAGGATTCCCGGATACGTTCCTGTACTGCCTGACGCCTGGAATTGGGTATCACCACCGTCTCTACTGGTTGTCGACCAGGCGGCATCTCATCGATGACCGAAACATCCATGTCTGCATACATCACCATAGCCAAAGAACGAGGTATCGGTGTGGCTGTCATCACCAGCTGGTGCGGTGCACGATTATCTGAGCGCCCTTTATCCCGCAGCGCCAGTCGCTGCTCGACACCGAAGCGGTGTTGTTCATCTACGACCACCAGTCCCAGGTTGTGATAGTGGACATCGTCCTGAAACAACGCATGGGTCCCAATACCGACCTGAACATCACCATTGGCTAAGCGCTGACAGGCTTGTCGACGAGTCGCTGCTGCTGCCCGACTGGTCAGCCACACTGCATCTATTCCTAGGCCCTGGAGCCAGGTCTCAAAACTATCGAAATGCTGTCTGGCCAACAGTTCGGTCGGTGCCATAACTACAGCTTGGCAGCCGGCTTCTACTGCGGCGAGCACTGCGGCAGCAGCCACCACAGTTTTCCCGGATCCCACATCCCCTTGTACCAGTCGCATCGTAGGAACAGTACCGGCCAGATCGTTGAACACCTCCTCAACAACTCGGGCCTGTGCACTGGTCAGCGGAAAATGCAGTTGCTCACAGAGTTGCGGCCAAAGCTTGGTAGACGGCGGCATCAACGGAGCACACAGCCGATCGCGGTGGGATCGCCGCTGTCGTATCGCAATATGATGCGAGAGCATCTCCTCAAATGCCAGCCTTTGCCGGGCAGGATGAGATCCTTGCATCAGGAAATGAGGATCGGTCCCTACAGGTGGACAATGCAGTATGGTGAGGGCGTCGGCTAGCGATATCTCCATACCGGGAACGCCAACGCCCTTAGGTAGCAACTCTTCAATCTCCGTGGCACAACGTGGCAGCGCTTGTCTGATCATATCCCGCCATTTACGCTGGCCGACACCATCGGTAGTCGGATACACCGCTGTCAATGCCTGCTCTGTAGTCGCCTCCGACTCACTGTGCAGCAAACGGTATTCAGGGTGAACCATCTCCAGGCCAGTTGGACCTTGGCGTACTTCACCAAAACATTGGATCAAACCTCCTCGTGCCAGTGAGCGTTGTTGGGTTGCTGTGAATCGGAACTGTCGCATTGTGATTGTGCCGGTGTTGTCTGAAATAACCGACACCAGACTGCGACGACGTCCCATGCGCACGCCGGAGAGCTCGATCACACCAGTCACAAGTGCATCGCTACCGGCTGTCAGTCCACCCATGGGTGAAAATCGTGTGCGGTCTTGGTAGCGCAGTGGCAAATGAAACAGGACGTCCTGGACCGCGCGGATTCCCAACCGGGCAAGCCGGGATTCGATTTGGGGGCCAACACCCTTAAGCACCGTGATTGCCTGAAACGCTGCCCTGGACCCGGCAGGTTCGAGCAAATTTTGGTTAGCCACGGAATGGGTCAACTGGCAGCATGAGACAGGCCTAGTTTTCTACCAATCAACCGGGTAGTCGCACTGTCCTATACCGGCAGATAAACAATCGCCTCAACTTCGACTGGAACACCTTTGGGAAGAGCAGCCACACCGATAGCGGCCCGGGCAGGATAGGGTTCATCGAAATACTCGGCCATTACTTGGTTGACCGTCGGAAAGTCAGTCAGGTCGGTCAAGAAAACTGTCAACTTGACAGCATCGTCAAGACTCGCTCCGGCAGCGTCAGCGACTGCCGACAGGTTATCGAACACACGCCGAATCTGGGTTTCCATATCACCTTCGACCACCTCCATAGTTTCCGGATCCAAGGGAATTTGCCCGGATATATAAAGCGTATTACCGGCAACTACCGCTTGCGAATAAGCACCGATCGCATCCGGTGCCTGCGAAGTGCTGATAGCCTGTCTACTGGTCATCGTGTTTTGTCCCTCGTTCAGTTGACTACATCTGGAGCATTATCCTCTTGCTCGAAATACGCGAATTACTGACCGCCGCGCTCTTAGCCGACGAATAATCCGGGCAAGGTGTTGGCGGTTTGAGACTTCTATCGTAAAACGAATCGTCGAGTTACGATTATCCCGCGCATTGACTGCAACACTGTTGATATTGGATCCTTCTTCGGCGACCAGAGCAGCCAACTGAGCAAGTACACCCCGGCGGTTAAGCACTTCCAGTCGTATGTCTGCCGCAAATTCCCCCTTAACTTCATCCGACCACTGTACGTTGATCCAGTTCTCAACGCTTTTTGCCTGTTTAGCCGCATTAGGGCAGGTTGTGGTGTGAATAACAATACCACGACCAACGGAAAACAGACCCGTTATCTTGTCGCCGGGAATGGGCCGGCAACATCGGCCATAAGACACACTCATCCCCTCAACACCCTTGATCGGGAGAGGCCCACTTTTAGTTTTCTTCAACGGGACACTACTGTCGGGCAACAACTGGCGCGCGACCATCATGGGCAAGCGTCTACCCAATCCGATATCCGCTAATAACTCATTCCAGTCTTCTCGATTGAGTCGTTTGAGCAACCCAATCTTCTGGCTGGTTTTCAACCGGGTTGTCAGACCCACAGATTTCAGTGCCTGGTCAAGTAACTGACGACCGAGTTTGACAGCATCACCTTCCTGTTGAGACTTAAGATAATTCTGTATTGATGCACGGGCCTTGCCGGTGACAACATAATGAAGCCATAGCGGTGTTGGGCATGCGGACCGAGCTGTGAGTACTTCGATGTGATCCCCATTGTTGAGCACATGGTGCAGCGGTATGGCTTCATTGCTGATCTTGGCACCGATGCAATGATTACCGATGTCCGAGTGGACCGCGTAGGCAAAATCCAGCGCGCTGGCGCCTTTAGGGAGCTTCTTTATATCGCCTTTAGGTGTAAACACATAGATTTCATCTGGGAAAAGATCGGTCTTTAGGTGCTCGAGAAATTCCGAGGGATTACCTGACTCTTGCTGGGTTTCTATCAGATCGACTAACCAGCTATGGGCCACTATCTGCGGTGGCGCTTCACCGCCATGAGACTTGTAACGCCAGTGTGAGGCAACGCCCGACTCTGCAACCCGGTGCATGTCGGTGGTTCGGATCTGTACTTCGATACTCTGGCCAAATGTACCAAACAACTGTGTATGCAGTGATTGATAGCCGTTAGCTTTGGAGATCGCAATGTAGTCCTTGAACATACCGGGTACCGGTTTGTACAAGTTGTGAATAATGCCCAGCACCCGATAACATTCGTCCACTGTATTCACGATAATACGAATCGCAAAGATATCACCCATTTCCGCCATCGGTACCCGCCGATCTTGCATTTTTCGGTAGACGCTGTAGATGTTTTTCTCACGACCGACCACGGTCGCATTTATCCCGGTCTCCTCGAGCTCTTCAGTAATCTTCAAACGTGAACGGTCAACAACCCGCTTACGATTGCCCCGACGTTTACTGATCTCTTTGCGAATTGCGGAGTAACGCTTGGGATAGAGGTGCTGGAAACTTAAGTCTTCCAGTTCCTGGGTCCAGGTATACATGCCCAGACGGTTGGCGATTGGTGCATATATATCGAATGTTTGTTGGGCAATTCGCTTGCGCTGATCTGAACGCAAAGAATCTAGGGTGCGCATGTTATGGATTCGATCAGCCAGCTTAATCAGTATCACTCTGATATCCTTCGCCATGGCCAGGAGCATCTTGCGGAAGTTCTCCGCTTCCGCATGCTCCTTAGATTCAAACTCGATCTGGTCGATCTTGCTGACACCATCAACCAATAACGCGACATCTTCACCAAACAGTTCCGCCAGCTGCTCGCGTAAAGTGGGGGTGTCTTCTATAACATCGTGAAGGATGGCGGCAGAGATGCTGGGACTGTCGAGCCGCATGTCCGCAAGAATCAGCGCAACAGACAGGGGATGGGATATAAAGGCCTCGCCACTCCGGCGACGCTGTCCATCGTGGGCATCCGCACCGAACAGATAAGCCTTATAGACGGCTTTTACTTCTTTGGGATCTAGATACTCCTCAAGAACCTCGATCAGATCACTGATGACCACCTTGCCTGTTGATGCGGGCGGTCGTCCTTCTTTACTGGACTGAGGTTCTTTCCTCCTCGTTGTTACTGCTGTCGTCGGCATTGCTGTCACCTGTATCGTCGTCTGCCGCACTAGATTCGTTGGCTGCGGTATCTTCTTTCAGACTCAGATCTTTTGTCTCCGTCTCAGCTTTGGTTTGAACCTCTTCGATTTCACCGAACAGTTCTTTCTCGAGATCGATTTCTTTTTCTTCGAGAATGTCTGGGGTTACTAACCCTTCTGCAATTTCGCGCAGTGCAATGACTGTTGGCTTATCACGGTCTTCCGGTACCAGGGGGTCGGCACCAAAGGTCAGTTGCCGGGTACGTTTTGCGGCAACCAGCACTAACTGAAATCGGTTCTCAACATTTTCGAGGCAATCCTCGACGGTAACTCTGGCCATTTTGTTTCTCCGGCAAACCAGGGGATGCAGCCCGTTCCCGTCTGGGGCTGCGAACAAACGCGCGGCTGACCAGGTCTGCCTTCAATCCGGTCGAGGAGGCTGCGCTAACTGTATGGGGTATCTGAAGTTTTGAGTTTAACGTTTTCTGCGGAATTCACAAGGGCAGCTAAGTCTAATCCAGCTGCTGACGTCGGTGGCTGCTGATGGAGTACAAGTTGTTTGAGTTCAGTCACGGTATCGTCGAATCTATCGTTGATCACGATATGATCATATTCAACGTAATGCCGCATCTCATTGATTGCTCGTTGCATGCGATAGTCGATCTGATCTCGGTTATCGCGTCCACGCTGAGCGAGACGTTTTTGCAGCGCTTCAATGGAAGGCGGCAGAATAAAGACGCTGACCGCATCGGAGTTGGACGCTCGGACTTTTCGGGCCCCCTGCCAATCAATATCCAGAATCACTGTCTGCTTTGCTGCCAGAGCTCTGTCCACACTACCCCTGGATGTCCCGTAGTAATGGTCAAACACCCTCGCGTACTCAAGAAATTCCCCGCGTTCGATCATTTGTTCAAAAACAACTGGACTGACAAAGAAATAATCAACACCGTCTACTTCTCCTCGACGCAGACTACGGGTCGTGTGGGATATGGAAACCACAACATGTGGGCAGTCATTCGCAATGGCCTGGGCCAGGCTAGTCTTGCCGCCCCCTGAAGGTGCTGAAAATATCAACAACTGCGGTATCTTCTGCCAGCCAGTCACACACTGTACCTACTCAATGTTTTGGATCTGCTCGCGCATCTGCTCGATCAGTACTTTAAGGTCGACCGCTGCAGTTGTGGTTTCGGGGTGATTTGATTTTGAGCCCAGGGTATTGGCTTCTCGGTTGAGTTCCTGCATCAAGAAATCGAGTCTTCGACCCACGGGGCCCGACCCATTGAGAATATTTTCAACCTCGGCCAAGTGAAGTTGTAGCCGATCGATCTCCTCAGTTATGTCGGATTTAGCCAGTAACAGTACCAGCTCCTGTTCGAATCGTCCGGGCTCCAACTGTTCAGCAAACTCACTGACACGTTCGTTGAGACGCTGACGAGCGTGCTGGTCCAGTTCAGGCCCGCGGCTTTGCACACCGATGACGATATCCCGAGCAGCCGCAAGTTTCGCGTTAATCACCACAGCCAGCTGTCGACCCTCACGCTGCCGCTGACTGACCAGTGCGGACAAGGCATCCGCTAGAGTAGCTTTAGCAGTTACGCTCAGCTGGTCCTCATCAATCCGCTCGGGTGTCAGCACACCAGGCCACTTGAGAATATCTGCTATAGATAGTTCACTCGCAACAGGCGCTGTGGACTGCACGGTTCTCGACCACGCCATCAGCTGGTTTATTGTGTCCAGGTTGAGCTCAGGGCTATTTGCTGAAGATTCAGCTGACTGGCATCGAAGTACAGCGTCTATCCGGCCCCGGCTCAATGACGCCTTAATAGTCTCACGGAAACTCATTTCCGCGCTACGAAGTTCCTCAGGCAACCTCATGGAGATTTCCAGATACCGATGATTTACGCTACGAATTTCCCACACCAGCCGGCTTTGCTCTGACTGTGATTCGTGCTGAACAAAAGCTGTCATACTGCTAATCAAACGCAGGTCTCCGATATATCAGGTTAAAAGGGGTCGGTATCATCGACCCCGTTCGCACCACTGCAACTATAGTGTAGTTGATGCTGGGCAAGGCTTTCGCTCCAGCCAACAGACAGGGCAACAGCAAAAGTGGCCGCTTGTCATTTACCTGGAACACCCGGAGTGTTATGGTCAACCTATCTTTGGTCATACCAAATTACCAGAAAATTTATGGATACTCCGCGCGTTTCAGACATCGTCGTCGAAAAAATTGAGCGGTCGATTCTCGAAGGCACGCTGAAACCGGGTCAACGTCTACCCGCCGAACGAAAATTTGCTGAGCAAATGGGCGTCTCCCGCCCGTCGTTGCGTGAAGCGCTCCAGAAACTGTCCGCCCGCGGCATGCTTGTCGCACGCCGCGGTGGGGGCACCACCGTGACGAAATCCCTGAATCCCGCACTTGAAAATCCACTGCTGGAACTCATCAGTAATTCACCGGACTCTCATGCAGACGTGCTTGAACTGCGGCATGCGATCGAATCATTGTCTGCCTATTACGCAGCCAGCCGGAGAACCGAGTCGGATATCGAACAGATTCGAACCTGTTACAAACGACTGATTATTTCTCACAGCCGCCAGGATGCTGCACTAGAAGCTAAAGCCGATGCAAACTTTCACCTCGCCATTGCAGAAGCGTCACACAATGTTGTTCTGGTACATGTGATGCGCAGTCTATTTTCGCTGCTGCGGAAAAGCATCCGCTACAACCTGGAGAATGTCTACGCACAGTCGGGACGTTTTGAACACGTACGAGACCAGCACTATCACTTGATGACCGCGATCATAAACGGTGATCCTGATCATGCGCGCTCTGCATCAGATCGACATATCGACTACGTAGAGCGTGTATTGATTGATATTGATTCACAGCGGCAACGAGAAGCACGAGCTAGCCGACGAGCATTAGGGGCAGCCACAGACTGAATCGGATTGAGACACCCAGCATCCCGCTCGACCACGACACCGATACCGACACCGACTACTGGATCACCGACTTGTTACGTCTTTTAATACTTTTTTCCCTGACAATCGTCTTGTGGATCGCGTTATCGGGGCACTTCGATCCGTTTCTTCTCAGTCTCGGACTGCTCTCCGCGGCAACCGTAACCTTGGTCAGCCATCGCATGGGCGTTATCGATGCAGAAGGACAACCTTTGGGACTGATACCCGGACTGCTTCGCTATGCACCCTGGCTAGCTAAAGAAATGGTCCGAGCCTGTATTGATGTCGCATGGCGAATCACACGACCCAGTCTTCCGATTCAACCGACCATAATTCGAGTGCCCGCGAATCAGCAGACGGTGCCGGGTCGTGTCAGTTTTGCCAACTCAATCACCCTGACACCTGGAACTATCTCCCTCGATGTGCTCGAGAAAGAGATTGAAGTACATGCTCTGACTACAGAATCCGCGGCAGACCTCAAAAGTGGAGAAATGGGAAAGCGCGTCGAACACCTGGAAAGTGGCTAATGCTGACACTGGTGACCATAGCTTTGCTGGCAGCAATGGGGATGGCGCTAATTCGAGCGATCAAGGGTCCGACTGTTTACGACCGCATTCTTGCTTCAAATACTTTCAGCACAAAAACTGTCCTGATGATATCTGTACTCGGATTCTTGACCGGAGAATCCGAGGTTTACCTTGATATCGCCTTGATGTACGCGTTGGTGGGCTTCATTGTCACCGTTGCTGTACTCAAAGTTTCTGAGTTCGGTGACCTCGGTCAATCCCGACCCGACTCAGGAGAAAATAGGCAATGAGTCAGGCTCTCGATATGTTGAGCGTACTACTGCTTTTCTTTGGCGTACTGTTTATTCTGGTGGGCAGTATCGGTCTGCTGCGTATGCCGGATGTCTTTACCCGCATGCATGCCGCAGGTATTACCGACACAATCGGAGCCGCAGCTATCATTCTGGGCCTTATGTTGGTGGCTGGATGGACGATTGTTCTGATCAAACTCTTAATTGTTTTGCTTTTTCTGATGTTGCTGAATCCAACAGCCTGCCACGCACTGGCTCGTGCAGCAGTCCATGGCATTCGAAGTCCGTGGCAGGGAGAATCAGAACAACAACAGTGATTGAACTAATCAACATTGTATTACTAGGACTGCTGGTTATTACCGCTTTAGCGGCAATTCGCCTGCACGATCTTTTCGCCGTGACGATTATGTTCGGGATCTACAGTCTCCTAGCTGCCGCGGTGTTTGTAGTGTTAGACGCGGTCGATGTTGCATTTACTGAAGCAGCCGTGGGAGTTGGTATTTCCACCATACTCATGCTGGCAACTATCGGTCTTGTGGGGCGCCAGGAAAAACCACCGTCACACCGACCACTACTACCGTTAGTGGTAGTCATTGTGACCGGTGCAGCTCTAGTTTATGGCACGTTTGACATGCCGCCTTTTGCCGCCCCGGATGCACCTGTACAACAACATGTTGCACCCCGCTATCTTGAACAATCTCCCCACGAGATTGGAATACCCAATGTGGTGACAGCTGTACTCGCCAGTTATCGTGGTTACGATACATTAGGTGAGTTAACCGTGATCTTTACTGCTGGCGTTGGAGTATTGGTGCTTCTCGGCTTTCGACGCCGTCGTAGTCATATGGCTGACTCTCCGGAAGAAGAATCGTGAAAGACATTCCAGTACTTCGGGTAGTTACCAAAATTACGATCCCGATCATTCTACTGTTTGCTATGTACGTACAGTTTCACGGGGACTATGGTCCCGGCGGTGGGTTTCAGGCCGGCGTTATTTTTGCCGCAGCTTTTATTTTGTACGGCCTAGTCTTTGGTACCTCAGCTGTCCGACAGGTGGTATCACCTGGAATTCTGCGGCTACTGACGGCACTAGGCTTATTGTTGTTCGCCGGCGTCGGTATCCTCACCATGCTACTCGGCGGCGACTATCTCGACTACAACACACTGGGCCAAGACCCGTTACATGGTCAGCATCTGGGGATTTTCCTTGTCGAACTCGGGGTCGGTATCACAGTAGCGGCTGTCATGATCACCGTTTTTCTGGCCTTTGCCGGACGCAGGGACTGAACGTGGAAGTTCTCGCGCTCTACAATTACTGGGTCGTCATATTTCTAATGATGACCGGGTTTTATGTGGTTATTGCTAGCGGCAACCTCGTCAAAAAGATTATCGGTATCAACTTGTTTCAAGCATCGGTATTCATTCTCTATATCAGCATGGGCAAGGTCAGTGGTGGTGCTGCACCCATCCTGCGCGAGACGATACAAACCTACTCCAACCCTTTGCCTCATGTGTTGATTCTGACTGCGATCGTGGTCGGGGTAGCCACTACGGCACTGGGACTGGCCTTGGTTGTCCGCATAAAAGAGGCCTATGGCACAGCTGAGGAAGATGACATCCATCGCCAGGACGAATCTCTGTGACACTGGCCCAACTACCTGCGCTTCAGGTCATACTGCCGTTGATCGCAGCGCCACTTTGTCTACTGCTTCGCAGCGGTCGTCTAGCGTGGTTGCTGAGCATCCTGGTCAGTGCAACCGCCCTGATAATTGCAGTACTGCTACTCAGACTGGTTCTTGAAAATGGTACGGTTATTTATACCTATGGCGGCTGGGCAGCCCCTTGGGGAATTGAATATCGCGTGGACATTGCTAACGCGTTTGTGTTGGCAATCGTTACCAGTATCAGCACCGTCGTATTGCTGTTTTCACGGGTAGGTGCTTCCTGGGAGATTAAGTCTTCCGGACAAGCTCTTTTTTACACAAGTTATCTTCTATGCCTGACTGGTCTGCTGGGAATGACCGTCACCGGTGACGCTTTCAATCTGTTCGTATTTCTGGAAATTTCATCATTGTCCAGTTATGTCCTTATTGCGATGGGGCCAGATCGGAGAGGACTGACCGCTGCTTACCAGTACCTAATAATGGGAACGATTGGTGCAACCTTCATTCTGATTGCGGTTGGCCTGCTCTACATGGTTACGGGTACCTTGAATATGGCCGATCTGGCCAATCTGCTTCCCGCTCTAGAACAAAGCCGTACCGTGCGAGTCGCATTTGCTTTTCTGACGGTCGGCATAGGACTTAAGCTGGCAATGTTTCCGCTACACCTATGGTTACCGAACGCATACGCATACGCACCACACGTCGTTAGTGCTTTCCTCGCCGCTACCGCAACCAAAGTAGCGGTCTATGTTCTCGTGCGATTCATTTATGACGTTTTCGGATCAAGTTTTGCCTTCGACAGTATGCCGTTGCAGTTCATACTGGTAGTACTGGGTGCTGCGGCTGTATTGTCAGGGTCCACGGTCGCAATTTTTCAGCATAATATTAAACGCATGCTGGGATACTCCAGCGTGGCACAGATCGGCTACATGATTCTGGGTATCAGTCTCGCATCAGTTAGCGGCCTCACAGCAACGCTGGTCCATCTTTTAAATCACGCGTTGATGAAGGGTGGTCTTTTTCTAGCACTGGCCTGTATGGCCTTTCAGCTGGGTGGAACTCGCCTAGTTGATCTTGCCGGTGCCGGACGACGTATGCCCTGGACCTCGGCTGCATTTGTAGTCGGCGGATTGAGTCTTATAGGTGTGCCTCTAACTGCCGGCTTCGTCAGCAAATGGCTGCTGGTTGTCGCTGTGCTGGAGGCGGGCTGGTGGCCGGTGTTAATCGTTATTGCCGTAGGTTCATTGCTGGCCGTCGCCTATATCTGGCGAGTCATTGAGATGATCTACTTTCGATCAGCCACAAACCCAGACGAGCATTCCGAAGAAACGCACTGGTCGTTACTCGCACCAGTATGGCTGCTGATTGTCGCCAACGTCTACTTTGGTCTTCACACCCAATGGTCTGTTGGCGTAGCTCAGCTTGCCGCACAAATGTTGTTTGGAGGTCAGGGTTGAATACTCTCACGCTGGCCGTGATATTACCTTTTGCGGGAGCGGTGGCAGTGTTAATAACCGGGTCACGCCCCAATCTACGTGAATGTGTAAGTCTCGGTACCGGAATAACTCTGGCGGGATTGGTCGCTAGCCTACTGCCTGCCGTGCTTGCCGGCCAACGGCCGCACATCACGCTTGCTGAGCCCATCCCCGGCATACCCATTGCGTTTGAAGTGGAACCGCTTGGACTCCTCTTTGCATTGATTGCCAGTTCGCTATGGGTTGTCACAACCCTCTACTCGATTGGATACATGCGCGGTCATGGTGAAACCAATCAGACGCGTTTCTATGCGTTTTTTGCCGTGGCCATCGGCAGCACTATGGGTATTGCGTTTTCGCAGAACCTCTTTACGTTATTTGTCTTCTACGAGCTGCTGACGTTGTCGACTTACCCGCTTGTTACCCACGCCGGTACCCAAGAAGCAAAGCAAGGCGGCAGAGTCTATCTAGGCATTCTCCTGTCAACTTCAATCGTTTTCTTCCTGTTAGCAATTGTCTGGACCTGGACAATTGCTGGCACGACAGATTTTCGTGTTGGCGGCATCCTAACCGGTAAAGCATCCCCATTTGTGATTGGGCTTCTGTACGCCCTGTTTGCTTTTGGCATAGGAAAAGCGGCGCTCATGCCATTTCACCGCTGGCTGCCGGCAGCCATGGTGGCACCTACACCTGTCAGCGCGTTATTACATGCGGTAGCCGTGGTTAAAGCTGGTGTTTTCTGTATTCTCAAAGTCACCCTATATGTGTTCGGACTGGACCTCGTCACCACAAGCTGGGCATCCGGTTGGCTGCTGTGGATTGCAGCCGCCACTATTATCATTGCCTCACTCGTCGCTTTACAACAGAACAATCTCAAGCGTCGTCTGGCTTACTCGACCATTAGCCAGTTATCTTACGTCATCCTGGGTGCGTTCCTCGCCAACGCCAGCAGCATTATCGGGGCATCCACCCATATCGCCATGCACGCTTTCGGCAAGATCACATTGTTTTTCTGTGCTGGCGCTATCCTGGTGGCCACCCACAAATCGGAGATCAGCGAGATGGATGGTCTGGGCCGACATATGCCGTTCACGATGGCAGCATTTCTGATCGCCAGCATCAGTATCGCCGGGCTGCCGCCGCTTGGCGGCGTCTGGAGTAAATGGTACTTGCTACTTGGGTCGCTGGACGCGGGTTATACCGTACTGGTCGCAGTCCTGATGTTGAGTACACTCTTGAACATCGCTTATTTACTACCGATTCCCATCCGCGCGTTCTTCGCTGGTGATCGAAACACTCCCAGAACCATTACCGAAGCACCTGTACCTTGCCTCATTGCAATTGGCGTAACAACGGCGATGTGTATGGTGTTGTTCTTCTATCCGGATCCAATCCTGCAGTTGGTTGGCCTGCTAGTCGGCTGAGGTGACATAAGATGACCACGCCACTTATCAAAACAGAAGTGATCTCAAGGATATGATTTTCCGCCTGCTTCTAGCACTTTGCATTTTACTCGTGGTGCTTGAGCTGGTTGTGCATCGACATTCGACTTTCCCGTGGGAGGGGTGGCTCGGATTTTACGCAGTTTGGGGCTTCGTCTCGTTATTCGGGGTCGTCATCATCGGCAAACAACTTCGCCGATTTATAAAACGGCGTGAGGACTACTACGATGAGTAGTCTCCCGCCAGGACTGATCCTAATTCTCGGTGGCCTAGTCCTGCCCGTATTGCCCAGGTCAGTTCAAGCGAAAGGTGCACTGGTACTGCCGGTATTGGGGCTGTTACAGCTGCTATTTCTGTCTGAAGGAATGTCAGTCGATGTCGAAATCGCTGGCTATAGCCTGCTCCCGGTGCGGGTAGACAAACTGAGCCTAGTGTTTGGCTACATTTTTTATATCGCTGCTTTTCTCGCGGCGCTCTACGCACTACATGTCCGCGACACTACCCAACACGTGGCCGCAATGATGTATGTCGGAAGTGCCATAGGTGCAGTGTTTGCCGGAGACCTGATCACCCTGTTTGTGTACTGGGAAATCACCGCGTTGACGTCGGTTTTCCTGATCTGGGCTAACCGCAGCGAACGCGCCTACCGGGCGGGCCTGAGATATCTGGTAATCCAAATCGGTTCTGGGGTGTTGCTGCTCTCCGGCATCTTGTTTTACTTCCATGAGTCGGGCTCGCTGTTATTCACCCAACTGATCGGCCCGGGAGAGAGTCTTGTCACAGCCGGCCCGGGCGTATGGCTGATTTTTCTTGCGTTCGGGATTAAGTGCGCTTTTCCTCTGCTGCACAACTGGCTACAGGACGCCTACCCGCAGGCCACGATAACCGGCGCAGTATTTCTGAGTGCGTTTACAACCAAGCTCGCAGTCTACGCGCTGGCCAGGGGATTCCCGGGCACAGAAGCGCTCATCGGCATTGGTGTCGTAATGACCCTTTTCCCGATTTTCTTTGCGGTGATCGAGAATGATTTACGCAAAGTATTGTGCTACAGCCTTAACAACCAGCTAGGCTTCATGGTCGTTGGCATTGGGATCGGCACCGAACTCGCACTCAATGGCGCTATCGCCCATGCTTTTGTCCACATCCTTTACAAAGCACTTCTGTTCATGTCCATGGGTGCCGTGCTTTACCGCACCGGAACAATCCGCGCGTCTGAACTCGGCGGACTCTACCGATCGATGCCCTGGACAGCGGCATTCTGCATCGTCGGCGCAATGTCGATTTCTGCCTTTCCGCTGTTCAGCGGGTTTGTCGCAAAGTCGCTGACCATGTCTGCAGTGATCGAGGGGTATTATGTTTTGACCTTTATAGGACTCCTGGTCGCATCCGCCGGTGTCATGGAGCATTCGGGTATCAAGATCCCGTATTTCGCATTTTTTGGACGCGATTCGGGGATTCGATGTCAGGAAGCACCTCTTCACATGTGCTTGGCAATGGGTGTAGCTGCCGTCTTGTGTATTGGGATCGGCTGCTTTCCCGATCTTCTGTATGCCCTTTTGCCTTATCCGGTGGACTACGAACCTTACGCTGACTTTGGCCACTCGTTGACACAGTTTCAGCTACTGCTCTTCGCCGCTTTAGCCTTTGCCGTACTCCTACGAATGGGTCTGTATCCGCCCGAGCAGAATGCCATCAACCTCGATACCGACTGGTTCTACCGTCGACTGGCGCCTAACGTTATCCATAGCATCACGAACAACCTGGCAAATGTTACAGACCGGTTAACCGCAACGACACGGTTAGCTGGTCGAACCCTAATGCGTTCCGTAATCCGCCACTATGGGCCCGAAGGTACGCTGGCCAGAACCTGGCCAACCGGCAGCATGGTGCTGTGGATCGCGGTGCTGCTGGCCGCCAGCCTAGTGCTGTACTTTGTTTAGTCCAAGATCAACGAGCACTGATGGCCACACCAACCGCTGTAGGCATCCTAAATATGGATAAAATAAGCTGATGAGCGCCTGGCCTGATACTGAACTGAAAGACCGTCTTGGTATTCGCTATCCCATTGTTCAGGCGCCGATGGCGGGGTCATCTACACCGTCGCTTGCCATCGCTGTCTCGGAAGCCGGGGGGTTGGGCTCACTTGGGCTTGCTATGCATACACAAGAGGCTTTGCGTAAAGATTGTACGACGGTATCCGAGGCTACCGCTGCGCCCTATAACGCCAACTTTTTTGTTCACTACGAGCCGGTCGATGATCCTGAGCGAGCTAACAATACTCGTTCTCTGCTCGCACCCTACTATCGTGAACTGGGACTCGGCGAAGTACCGGATGTGGTTACGCCAGCACCGTCTTTCAATGAAACCCACCTGCAAGCCGTGCTTGATCTTCGTCCGCCGGTGGTGAGTTTTCACTTTGGTCTACCAGGGGATGATGCGTTCAAGGCGATCAAGGCAGCTGGTCTGTTCACTCTGTCGTCGGCAACCAACGTGGCTGAAGCCCGTGAGCTCGAAGCTCGAGGTATCGATGCGGTTATCGCCCAGGGTTTTGAAGCCGGCGGGCATCGCGGCACGTTTTCAGAACCTTACGAAAGGGGTCACGTGGGGACTTTGGCGCTGGTCCCCCAAATTGTCGACGCGGTATCCATCCCCGTGATTGCGGCAGGTGGCATCGGCGACGGCCGTGGTATCGCTGCCGCGCTTGCCCTTGGCGCAAGCGCTGTACAACTTGGCACTGCGTTTCTAACCTGCCCCGAATCAGCCGCACATCCGATTTACCGTCGGGAACTCAACGAAGCACGTGATGATCAAACAAGGATCACACACGCTTTCTCCGGTCGACCAGCGCGAGGCCTGGAAAACCGATATCTGCGTGAGATGACTGGTCATGAAGGCATCTATCCGGATTTTCCGATTCTCAATTCCCTGACAGGACCACTGCGTAAAGCCAGTGCAAAACAAAACAACCCTGATTTTCTGTCTCTATGGTCTGGTCAAAGTGCCGCGATGTCTAGAAACCTTCCCGCCTCCGAACTGATACAGCTGCTGGTCACAGAAACAGAATCTGTTCTAGAGCGTCTGGCGACAGTACGTTAGTTGTGCCAAGTCACTGACGCTGGCGTTATTTAATTCGCGTCGTAGCTCAAAGCGCAGAACATAAGCTGAATCAGTCCATCGTGTAGATGCCAAATTTTCTGAGCGCATTTCGGATTCGGAGTTACCGCTTCCAGTGGGGATCGGATCTGCTCAACTCGTGGGCATTCGAAATGGAAACGCTCATCCTGGGCTGGTTTGTACTGGTTACTACCGATTCGCCATTCTTGCTGGCCGCATTCGCGGCTCTTACCTTCAGCGGGACCCTGCTCAGCCCGTTTTTCGGCGTATTGGCAGACCGGGTCGACCGCCGGGCCATACTGATCACACTGCGGCTGATTTACGGCGCCCTGGCGAGCGTCATTCTATTGCTGGCACTTGTCGGCACGGTACAGCCGTGGCAGGTCTTTGTTATCTCCGGTATAGCCGGGCTGGTACGACCATCGGATTTTGCTGTGAAGTTTGCGCTGATCGCCGACACAGTACCAACTGGAGATCTACACAATGCGATGGGCTTTTCACGAGCCACCATGGACTCAGCGCGCATCTTCGGCGCACTGCTGGGTGCGGGCCTGTTTTCCACGTTGGGTATAGGCGCGGCCTATGGCGCTGTCGTAGGGCTTTACCTGGTGAGCGTACTGCTGGCCTGGCGAATCACGCCAATACCCAGACAAGCCAGCGAGAATACAAGGCCTTGGACAGACTTAAAGTTGGGTTTTTCTTACATCCGCCGTAATGAAACTATCGTCGCAATCATGGCGCTGGCTTTTCTCGCCAACTTCACTGGGTTCCCTATGATCCGCGGTCTGTTGCCCGCCCTGGCGCGTGATGTATACGGCATGGATGAAACCGGTCTGGCACAGCTGATCGCGCTATTGGCACTCGGTGCACTCCTGGGGTCCCTAGCGACAGCAACGATCCTTCGTGTCACAAAACCAGTCCGCATGATGGTGATCTGGTTGGTGGTATGGCACCTGTTCATTTTGTTGTTGGGCCTATTCTCTATACCGATGGCTGCTAGCGTGGTAATTACGGTGATCGGGCTCGCGCAGAGTTTCGCGATGATCCCAATGTCTGTTCTGTTGCTTAAGATTACTGATGAGGTCTATCGGGGACGGGTATCCGGTGTACGCATGCTGGCTGTTTACGGTATGCCGATGGGACTACTCACAGGCGGGGCGCTGATTGAATGGATTGGCATACCGGCGACTACTGTCATTTTCGGGTTGACCGGTATACTGACGACCTTAGTTATCGTCGCCCGGTGGCGCACTATACTGACCACCTGATCCCGTGATGGCATTGTTCTAACGATGTACTTCAGTTGACCCCTACCTGAGTGTGAATCTATTGCGATATCTTGCTGGACTGCTGGTATTTCTGTTGGCAACGACTGTTACCTCTGCTCAGCATTATGAAGCTGGGGACATCCATATCCAGTCGCCCTGGGCGCGAGCGCTACCCCCCGCCAGCCCCAACGGTGCAGTCTATCTGACGCTCACAAACCATGGGGCCCATTCCGACAAACTGTTGCGTGCATCGGCTGATGTTGCCGAACGCGTTGAAGTTCATTCGCACACCCTCAAAGACGGAATGATGAAAATGCGTCGGGTCGAATCGGTGATCCTACCCCCCCATGAAAATGTGCTGTTTGCACCAGGGGGCCGACACATTATGCTAATAGGTCTTAAGCAACCGCTTGCGGCGGGGGACCAGTTTGCGCTTTTACTAGAATTCGACCAGGCAGGACAAACGTTAGTCGAGGTCGTCGTACAAATAGCTGATGCTGAAGGCGCGGAACAAATCCACCATAACCACGCCACTTC
>CZRL01000120.1_pt1 | contig 180042 bp, 174 predicted proteins | sample 734451 | NCBI WGS metagenome assembly CZRL01 (sample SAMEA3597868, study PRJEB11362) | hydrothermal vent metagenome | biome: marine hydrothermal vent biome; feature: marine hydrothermal vent; material: ocean water | place: Atlantic Ocean | collected 2010-09-19/2010-10-04 | reverse complement strand
CACCCAGATTAAATATACCTGCGTGAAAATATCGTAACTCACCGAAGTGCTGGCCTGCTGCGGCATTGCTCAGAACAGCCGCTGATTTAGGACCCTGAATCTGCAACACCCTGGAGCCGGGATCGGTCACAGCAACATCCAGACCCTCGGTAAAAGCCAACAACCACGATTCGAATTCACCGTTGGCGATCACATACCAGAATCGATCTTCCGCCAACCGTATGACCACACCATCCATCAGTATGCCGCCCTGCGGAGAACAGGCAATGGCATAGCGCGCACGCCAGCATTTAAGGTTGTCGATTCTGCGTGTTAACACCCGCTCCAGAAGATTGACCGCATCAGGGCCGGAAATCTCCAATGGCTTTTCGGGCACATCGTAAAGGACGACGCTTTGACGCAGCCGCCAGTAATCATCAATAGCATCACCGCCAAGCGTCAATGGATAAAAACGATTGCTGTACAAACCAAAAACTGTCTTCTCGTTGACATATTTATCACTGTACGGCGACTGTTCAAACCGCTTGGAAGACAGGCGAACAACCGAGTGAGAGTCGGCATAACTCAGTTTTCGTCCGTTGGTGCTGGCTTTTTTCATGTTTGATAGCGAGACAGTTCTGCCTTCCCTTCAACGCAGTTTCGACTCACAGGGATTCATACTCACCGGCCAAATACCGGTCTCGCAATTCAAACTTCCGAATTTTCCCAGACCCTGTCAGCGGAAAGGCTTCTACCTGAAACCACAGCGCAGGGGTTTTCTGGGGAGACATGTTCTGCCGGCAGTGGGTATGCAGGTCCTGCGGATCGATTGCCTCGACGGTCGCCGCGCGAACAAAACAGGCCACGATCTCCCCCCATTTGTCATCAGGCAGGCCCACCACCGCCACCTCTAACACCGAAGGATGTTCAAGAAGGACGTTTTCAATCTCCGCCGGGAACATATTCTCACCGCCCCGGATGATCATCTCCTTGACCCTGCCGGTCACCCCGACATACCCCCGTGAATCCATGGTTCCCAAGTCGCCTGTGTGCAGCCAGCCCTGCTTGTCGATGGCTTCAGCACTCGCCTGTGCATTGGCGTGGTATTCAATCATGTTGCAGTATCCCTGCACGCAGATCTCACCCACGGTATCGAAAGGTACCACTTTGTTTTCTTCTATACTGCGAATGGAGACGGAGGTCTGCGGCATGGGTTGCCCGACGGTACTACAGATATCATCAATTGAGTCTTCGGCGTGATGTTGGGTAATCAGCGGCGATGTCTCGGTCTGTCCGTAAACGGTTTCAAACTTGCAGTCAAAGGCGTGCTGTATGTTGCGTACCAACTCAGGCGCGACCATCGCACCACCTGATACGACCATTTCCACCGATGATACGTCAGCGGGCTCAACGCTGAGCGACTCGAGCAGTGCCACCAACATTGTGGGCACTCCCAGCATTCCGGTAATGTGTTCGCTTTCTATAATTCGAAGAATGGCTGCCGGATCAAATAATTTGAACAGTACCATTTTGCAACCAAATTGAAGGCACCCCAGTGATATCATGCCGCAACCACTGGTATGAAACATGGGCATGAAATTCGCCCAGGTTGAATCAGGTGTCGCCAGGGCCCGCTTGGCATAGAAGCGGGCGTTATTCGTCAGGCTTCTATGCGCCAGTACCGCACCTTTTGGAAACCCCGTAGTTCCGGAAGTATATTGAATCTGCGCGGGGTCATCGGGACATACGTCCGGCAACACCGATGCCCTGTCGCCCATTCGAAAAAGCGCAGCGTGATCATCCACATCGACAATCTCGCGAACCGCTGCCAGGCCCTCAGTAGCCTTCAACGCAATCTCGTGCATCGGATTGCCCCGATAATGTTTCACCAGGAAAAGCGCAACTGACCCCGATTGTTCAAGCACATACCGCAACTCTTTGTCTTGATAAGAGGGATTTGCGGTGACCAGAACAAGCCCTGCCAACGCACAGGCATACTCGATCAACAGCCATTCCGGAACATTGGGTGCCCAAACGGTGATCCGTTCACCTTGCGAATACCGACTCGCCAGCGACAGTGCTAGTTGCTCACTGTCCGACAATAGCTCGCTATAGGTCCAGCTACGACCCGTCTGACCTTCCATGTCGACTTCGAGAAGGGCCGTGGCGGACGCCCGCTCCACAGCAACCTCACGCAGCAGATCGCCGACGGTCACCTCCCGGACGATGTCGTCTTTCTGCGCTCTAATCAGCGACTCGGTTGGTTGCAGGAAATACATCAACTGCTCTTAATCGATACTGTTAAGGCCCATAGGGTTACTCTCCGACAACCGCGTTAATCGCCGGTATCACATCGGTCGCCATCAACTCCATAGATCGAACAGCAAGTTTCTTATCCTTCCAATCATGCCCGGCATAGAGCAAGGTGCCAAAGGGTCCGACTTCGTCACGAAAACCCAGCAGTTGGTCAGTGACACTTTGTGGCGTTCCAAAAATGACCAATTGTCGAACAATGGTGTCCAGATCCAGGTCTTCATCAGCCTGATTCCGATCTGTCTTGAACAAGTTAGCTCGACCGGCTTTTACCAGCTTGGTAAACAGTGACCTGTAGTAATAATAGTAGGGCCCGTCTTGTGCCAACGCGTAGCTGCGTGCTTTCTCCTCAGAATCAGCAACAAATATACTTTTGGCTACCCGCCAGTTGGCAGGATCGGCGACCCGATCTCCAGCCAAACAACCTTCTTCATATTGTGGCCAGTGTGTCTTGACCCATTTTGGTTGGAGGAAGTTGGCCGAAATTGGATCCCAGCCCCGTGCGGCAGCCGCTGCGACCCCTTTGGAAAAGGGCGCAACTGCCGTCACTACGATAGGTGGGTGCGGTTTCTGATACGGTCTCAGGATCCGACCCTGCCCGATATCGGGTATCTGTGTACGATCAATGTCCACATTCCAGTACTCCCCCTTGATGTTGTATGGCGGCTCACTGGTCCAGATCTCGAGCATATGATTAATGCACTCTAGAAACATCGCGTTACCTATAGGTCCAGCTACGACCCGTCTGACCTTCCATGTCGACTTCGAGAAGGGCCGTGGCGGACGCCCGCTCCACAGCAACCTCACGCAGCAGATCGCCGACGGTCACCTCCCGGACGATGTCGTCTTCCTGCGCGCTAATCAGCGAGTCAGACAAGTGTAGTGTGTACATGGTTATTCAACTCAGTCCGTAAGCAAATTGACCCAACTAGCGCTACTTACCGGTTGGTGCCCCAAATCTGAGATTAGCTAAAAAGCCCACCACCATTAACCGCCCTGTTACCCATCGCAAGCAAAGTATCGGTTGACTGGATATCATTGGCAATCAGGATAAGGATGTCGTCATTACTGTTAGAGATACTATAAGCTAAATTACCAATTTATCCGCCTAATGAACAGGAACAGACCTAACGCTGCGAAGACACAATCATGGACAACCACAACATTACAGAAGATGCCCTATCGAGACTCAACAACTGTGACGATCCCCGCCTCAAAGAAATAATGACATCGGTAATCAGCCACCTTCACGCTGTTGTGAAGGAGGTTGAGCCAACTGACGAAGAATGGCGACAGGCAATCGACTTTTTGACTCAAGTAGGTCACTGGTGTGACGACTTTCGTCAGGAATTTATTTTGTTGTCCGATACCCTTGGTGTCACCATGCTGGTAGACGCAGTAACCAATCGAAAACCAGTCGGTACAACAGAGAGCACGGTACTCGGCCCTTTTCATGTTCACGGCGCTCCACATTTACCTTTTGGCTCAAATATTTCCAAAGGTCAAACGGGTGAGCCGACCCTTGTAATGGGTCGCGTACTGAGCCAAAACGAATTACCTATAGCGGGTGCGACGGTAGATGTCTGGCAAGCATCGGCCCAAGGTCTCTATGATGTTCAGGAATCTGAACGATTCCCTGATATGAATCTCCGTGCGGTTTTTCATACCGACAAGAATGGACGTTTTGGTTTCTGCACTGAAAAACCAGCGTCTTATCCCGTACCTACAGACGGCCCGGTAGGAACAATGCTCAAAGCGCTTGGCCGCCACGCTTGGCGGCCTGCCCATCTTCATTTTATGATTTCAGCAGAGCAGCACATCTCACTTACGACACATCTGTTTGTAAAAGGTGATCCCTACCTTGAGTCAGATGCAGTCCAGGCTGTGAAAGACAGCCTGATTGTTGACTTTAGTCTCTCTCACGATAATGCAGAAGCTGATCTATTTGGGCTACCTACACCGTACTACAAAGTCCAAGAAGATTTCGTTCTAGCAACCGCTAATTAACCACAGCAGCTATAGAGAATTAACACCATGACTTTTGATGAACAGGACCTTGCTGCGCAGGCTTCACTTCGACAACTCAAAAAAGATATTCAAACAGCCGAGCCCGCAACGCTCCGGCTCTTGCTCACAGAGGCGCGAACGATTAACACCTGGACAAATCAAGAAGTATCAGTCGAGACACTTAAAGAAATCTACGAGATCATGAAAATGGGGCCAACCAGTGCGAACAACTGCCCGGCCAGATTGATTTTTTTGAAATCATCTACCGCTAAAGAAAGACTTCGTAAAGCTCTAAAACCGAATAATATCGACAAAACCATGAAAGCACCGATAACCGCAATCATTGGTTACGACATAGACTTCTGGAAGCACGCCGAAAAGACCTTCCCGCAAAATCCGGCTACCCAACAGGCATTTAAAGACAATCCGTCGGGGTCGCAAATGGCCGCATTCCGAAACGGTTCTCTGCAAGGGGCTTACTTTATTATCGCTTCTCGCGCACTCGGACTCGATTGTGGACCTATGTCAGGATTTGACAATACATTGGTAGACGAGGAATTTTTTGCCTGTACAACATTTAGATCAAATTTCCTGTGTAACCTTGGCTACGGAGATGTGAGCGGAACGTTTAAGCGCTTACCACGCCATGAGTTCGATGAGGTCTGCAAGATTTTCTAGTTCTCATACTTCTATCATTGCAAAGTGATAACGGAGTCGGCTGTTACTTGGTCATTTCATCGGCAGAAACTACACAAACAACCGCCTGATCTTCAATATCTTACGGGATAATCCTATAGTAGCCACATGACTCTACAGACACTGATCGTACTGGCACAGTTTTTAGCCGCTCTAGGCGTTATTTCCTCTGTTGTATACCTTGCCATCCAGGTACGCCAGAATGCCAAAATTACCAAAGCTCAGTTTGGCCACAGCCTGACATCACGACTCTACGAACGATACTTTCTCGCAGCCAAAGATCAGGAGTTCTCTCGCTTCCTGGCGAAAAACTGGTCCACGGATGAACTCGAAGACTACGAGTACTGGCGCATCACCCTGTGGATCAATACCTGCCTGGTCGATATTTTTGACACCTATGATCAGTACAAGTATGGGCTGGTAGATATTACCCATCTCAACATGCGCATGAACCTTCTCAAGGCCGGGCTCATGAAGACTCGGATGGGCCGACCGACCTGGGAGTTCTGGAAGGTCAACCGAACCCCGGAATTCATTGAATGGTTCGAGACCGAGATTTATGGTGGCCCGCTCACAGATACGGATCCAGCAGAATCTGCGTGGCAGGATCTCAACATGAAACGCGATTAAATCGCAGGATCATTAGAAAATGACAAGATCAAATCTACTTCTCGACGAGACTGCCCACGGCGTGTACATCATCAGTGCTACACCGTTTAGTGACGATGGCGCTCTGGACTACCCCAGCCTCGACCGCCTGATCGACTTCTACCTTGACCAGGGCGTACATGGCCTGACACTGCTGGGTGTCATGGGCGAAGCACCAAAACTCAGTTCCGAAGAGCAAAGCCAATTCATGCACCATGCGCTACGGCGTGTTAATGGCCAACGACCGGTTATTGTCGGAGTGAGCAACCCTGGGATCGATAATCTAGTAGTACTGTCACGTGAAGCCATGGACGCGGGCGCAGCCGGCGTCATGGTATCGGGTATCCCTGGACTCAAAACAGATGAACAGGTCTACCGATATTTCTCCCAGGTTATCCATGCTCTGGGTCCTGAAATTCCAGTGTGTTTACAAGACTACCCACCGACCACCACCGTCTACCTGTCGGTCGGCGTGATCAATCGACTCATTACTGACTTTCCATCGATCAAAATGTTCAAACACGAAGACTGTCCCGGGCACCGCAAACTCAGCAGTCTGAGGCGTGCGCCAGACACTGAAGGAACCCGGCGCGTAAGTATCCTGTCCGGTAACGGTGGCCTATACATGCCTCAGGAACTGCGCCGGGGTGCAGATGGCGTTATGACTGGATTTGCCTTCCCTGGCCTGCTGGTATCAGTGTACGAGATGTTTATGACGGATCAGACAGACGATGCCGAAGACCTGTACGATTTCTATCTGCCGCTAATTCGTCATGAACAACAGATCGGACTGGGCCTCGCCTTACGCAAAGAAACACTGCGACGGCAAGGTGTTTTAGCCTCGGCTAAGTCCCGTGACCCAGGACCCAGATTAGATCAGGACGACCTGGAAGAACTGCAATGCCTGTTCGACCGCCTCCTGTTAAAGCTCAAAGCCAATGGCAAGGCTATCCCAGGAGGTCTCAACCGTTAGTTGCGCCACTTAAACTCTGTTTTGTATTGAAACTATTTATCATAATAAAACCATGGTATTTATTCACTTGATCAATGCACATTTTGTTCGGACAATGGAGGTCCTATAGTACTGCTGGGTAGTGAGGCTGAGCGCCCGTATCAGTCGATGACATGTATTTGATCTGCACTGGCAACAAATTATTAAGGGAGGAAACAATTATGTTTAGGAAAATTTTCAGAACCGTTACCGCCATCATAGTCGGGGGACTAATCAGCTTGCCCACCATAGCTGGAACGACCTGGGATATGCCGATTGTCTGGCCAGACGGTAACTTTCATGTGAAAAATGCTCGCGTTTTTGCAGAAGAAGTGAATAAAGCTACTGGTGGCAAGGTCACCATCAATATTCATCCAGGTGGGTCCTTAGGTTTCAAAGGCCCCGAAATGTTGACTGTCATGAGAGATGGATTAGTTCCTATCGGAGAAATGCTGCTGAACCAACAAGTTGGCGAAGCTCCCCTCATGGGCCTAGAAGCAACACCCTACCTCAGTTCTGGCTACAGTGACCTGGCAAAACTACACAAACACTGGCTACCGCGCATCCAAGAAGTTGCCGAAAAATACAACCAGAAATTCCTATATATCGTGCCGTGGCCAAGACAGTACGTCTACACCAAAGTACCAGCCTCATCCGTTGCAGATCTTAAGGGGATTAAAATCAGAACCTACAACAGATCGACCACTGGCATGTTTAACCGTATTGGCATGACCTCTGTTCAGCTACCCTGGGGTGAGGTTGTGCCTTCGCTAGCTGCCGGTACCATAGATGCGGTAACGACATCAGCAAGCTCGGGCGTTGATGGAAAGTTCTGGGAGTTTCTCAAGTATATGTACCCAACAAGCCACGTATGGTCCTCCAATGTGGTGTCAGTGAATCTTGATGCCTGGAACAGCTTAACTCCTCTTACCCGCACTGCGATTGAAGGTGTTGCGAAACGATTGCAGCCCCAGTTCTGGGATGTATCCAAAGCGGAGGATGCGGCAAAAGTAAAAATTCTCACTGATAACGGTGTAATCGTTGGTGAAGTAACTGCATCGATGTTAAAAGATATGCAAGAAAACACTGCGCCAATGCTAGCTGAGACAATCGAGTCGATCGGAGACCCGGCCGGCCAAATCATCGACGCTTACAAGAACGAACTTAAGTAACTGAGCAACCCTTCTATCCCCGCCACCCTACGCAGGTGGCGGGGTTCCTTGTATTTATAGCTCGACTTAATATGGATTCAACAATCGGAGCCCTTCAATTAGGACGTTGCTGAAATATTTAGATTCACTATCTCGGATAATTGCAGGAGCAGCTGCGGTTGTTACTGTTTCTATCGCCGTAGTAATTATTTCTGAAATTATCGCTCGATCCGTATTCAACTATAGTTTTAGTTTTGCCTGGGAGTACAGTGCTTATGCCATGGGGGTCGCAATGTTCTGCGGTGCAGCTTTTACCTTGCGGACAGGCGGACATATCCGGGTATCACTTCTGCGATCAGTTTTACCCAATAACGCGATCTACTTAGTTGACATTGTCTGCACCGTACTAGGAGTTTGTATCTCAGGGGTTCTGGCTTATTCCCTATCTATGCTTGCCTGGAGATCGTTCATATCCGGCAGTACATCTCCTACGATATCTGCTACACCACTGATCATTCCCCAAGGACTCATTGCATTGGGTGCAGGACTGCTCGCATTGCAGATGCTCGCACGACTGATTCGTTTGATCATCAAAGAAAGCCCGGAGGATGAGTCGACGTCGTTTCAAGTCGAATAAACATAGTGGATCCTTTCGTCGTACTTATCACTGTTCTTGTACTACTGGCCTTGTTACTGGGCATCGGTGTTTGGGTGGGTCTATCCTTGTTTGCAGTGGCGATCATAAGCCTTGCACTATTTCGTTCAATGCCAGTAGAAAAGCTGCTCGCCCAACTCACTTACAACACAGTGACGACGCCCGAGATGGTTGCACTACCAATGTTTATCCTGATGGCTGAGATACTGTTTCATACTCGTCTATCGGCCTCTCTCTTCAAGGGACTCGCTCCTTGGACAAATAAGCTGCCAGGTAGAATGGTACATGTGAATGTACTCGGCTGTACTTTGTTTGCTGCAATTTCGGGATCATCCGCCGCAACAGCTACAACCGTCGGCCGTATAACACTTTCTGAACTATTCAAACGAGGCTACGATAAAGATCTCGTTATTGGCTCTCTGGCAGGAGCAGGCACACTTGGATTTCTGATTCCACCTTCGATAATTCTAATCATCTATGGTGTGCTATCAGAGACATCTATTCTGAAACTCTTCATTGCTGGAATCGTGCCTGGACTGATTCTAGCTCTGGGATTTATGGGCTACCTTGCCATTCGTGCGACACTTAACCCCAGCCTGATTCCAAGCGAAGACATCAATCCCACCTGGCGAGATCGATTAAACGGATTGGTTGATCTTGGCCCAGTTGTGTTTCTCATACTGCTCGTTCTGGGCTCAATGTATGCTGGATTTGCCAGCCCATCGGAGGCTGCAGCTGTCGGTGTCCTAGGAGCCGTCCTTGTATCAGCAGCGCAAAAGACTCTGAGTTGGAAGACAATCCGCATGGCTTGCCTGAGTGCCGTACGCACTACTTCCATGATCGCGCTAATTGTTGCTGGGGCTGTGTTCTTGTCAGTAGCGATGGGATTTCTGGGTGTGCCGCGGTTAATAGCTGGAGAAATCGCAGCTCTGGACTTATCTCCGCTGGCGTTGATCCTGTTACTGCTTGTGTTCTACGCCATCCTCGGTTGTGTACTCGATGGCCTTTCGGCTATCGTCATGACGTTGCCAATCACGCTACCGCTAATCCTAGCCGCAGGATTCGACAAAATCTGGTTCGGCGTGTTCGTTGTTATCGTCGTTGAGATGGCACAGATCACACCACCTGTTGGATTTAACCTGTTTGTGATTCAAGGACTGACTGGTGAAACAATAGGTCGAGTCGCACGTGCCGCTTTACCGTTTTTCATGATTATGTTCATAATGGCAATCCTTATTGCATTGGTTCCAGAAATTGTGATGTTTTTACCTGATGCCATAAAGCTCAGGGGATGACTGGTACCAGCCTGAAACAGGCCGGCTGACTGCCTGTTCAATTATTTTGTTGAGGACCATTAGATTTGACCCAAAATAAGATTGAAGTTCGACTTGCGGTAGACGTTGGTGGGACATTTACAGACATCGTGCTTAAAACGCCCGAAACCCAAACCACGGTTAAGGTACTGACAACAACTTCTTCCCCGGAGGAAGCAGTTATCGCTGGCGCGAAAGAAGTCTTCGCGTCCGCAGGAATTGATCCCGTTTCAGTCGATCTTGTACTCCACGGCACGACGCTCGCCACAAATGCAATCCTCGAGCGCAAGGGCGCTGTTACGGCATTGATCACGACTGAAGGGTTTAGGGACGTTCTCGAGATCGGTTACGAAACCCGCTATGACCAGTACAACGTTTTTTTAGAAAAAGTCACACCTCTGATTCCCCGGGACAGGAGATTGTGTCTTTCTGAACGGATTGATATCAATGGTCACGTAATTCTTAAACTGAACGAGTTGGCAATACCCGAATTAGTACCCAACCTGGAGGCAGCGGGTGTAGAAAGTATTGCGATCGGATTTCTCCATGCCTATGCCAACCCTGCGCATGAGCAAACCGTCGGACGCAAGCTGGGTGACCTAATGCCGGATATCCCGATCACTCTGTCATCGGAAGTCTGTCCAGAGATCCGTGAATTTGAAAGGCTGTCGACCGCGGCAGCTAATGCTTATGTACGGCCTGCGATGGAAGGATACCTATCCCGCCTTGAAATCGGTCTCCAGGCAATTGGCCTGACCTGTCCGGTATTGCTGATGACCTCAAGCGGTGGTTTGACCACACTGGAAACCGCAAAACAACAACCGATCAGGCTGGTTGAATCGGGCCCCGCGGGAGGTGCGATTCTCGCCCGTGATCTTGCTGTGGAATTGGGCCTTAACCGGGTGATCGCCTTTGATATGGGCGGCACAACCGCAAAGATCAGTCTGATCGAGGACTTCGAACCAGGAAAAGCACGTGAGTTTGAAGTCGATCGGCAGGCTCATTTCAGAAAAGGCAGCGGTTTACCGCTTCGAATTCCTGTGATTGAGATGGTCGAGATCGGTGCAGGTGGTGGCTCTATTGCTCGCATAGACGGTACCGGACGGGTCACTATCGGGCCAGACAGCGCGGGGGCAGATCCTGGGCCTGCAGCCTATGGTCAGGGTGGCACACAACCTACGATTACCGATGCTGATATCGTGCTCGGCAAAATCGATACTGAGCAGTTTGCGGGCGGCAAGCTATCTCTCGATTATGATGCGGCAGCGAAAGCTTTAAACACAAATATTGGCGAATCACAGGGACTCACTAGCCAGATGTCGGCATTTGCGGTCAACGAAATGGTAGACGAAACCATGGCCAACGCCGTGCGTGTTCATACTGTAGAAAAAGGACACGATGTGGCAGAACACTCTGTAATCGCATTTGGCGGTGCAGCGCCGCTACATGTCGCCAGACTGGTGGACAAGCTGGGTATAGACTGCTTCATCATTCCGGAAAATGCCGGTGTCGGGTCTGCCGTCGGTTTTCTCCAGGCACCGGTCTCGTATGAAGTTGTACGCAGTCTTCATATGTCCCTTGACGATTTGGACCGCTCACGAATAGACCAGGTCTTCGATGAAATGCGCGAGGAAGCCCTGGCAGTTGTCCAAGCTGGCGCAGGCGACAGCCCACTGACTGAAGCGCGATCTGCATTCATGCGCTACCGCGGCCAGGGCCATGAAATCTCCGTACCCATCAGTGGTGATACTTTTGACGAGGTCGCCATAGCGGCGTTGAAGTCGAACTTTGACAAACAGTACGCTGCTCTTTTCAGACGGACGCTACCCAACGCAGAGATCGAGGTACTGACCTGGGCGCTAACGATCTCAACCTCAACACGAACTCTCGTTGCAGGAAATTCGGACTACACTCCAACCCAAGCTGTCGCTGTCGGGGAGCGCCAGGTGTTCGACGCTGAAACAGACAGCTACATACATTCGCAGATCTATAATAGGAACGACCTTCAACCTGGATCAACCCTGAGGGGTCCAGCAATTATTATCGAATCACAAACTTCGACTTTCGTCCCCGGTGGATTCAGTCTCAATGTCAGCACCAATGGCCACCTAGTTGTTAAACGAGATACAGGACATTAGAACCATGAACACAAGCGGAACCCTCGACACAATTCGAATGCAGGTGATGTGGAATCGATTAATTTCAGTCGTCGAAGAGCAGGCCCAGACACTGATGCGGACCGCTTTTAGTCCGATCGTTCGCGAATGCGGTGACCTATCTGCGGGAGTATTCGATGCCCGTGGTCGCATGTTGGCTCAGGCAATCACCGGCACACCTGGACATGTGAATTCTATGGCTGAGTCGGTCAATCACTTTATCGATCATTTTCCACTTGAAACCATGGTCGAAGGTGATATTTACATCACCAATGATCCGTGGATGGGCACTGGCCATCTAAACGACTTTGTTCTAACCACACCGTGTTTTCGAAATGGCAGCCTGGTGGCACTTTTTTCATGCACCTCCCACCTGACGGACATCGGTGGAATTGGGACTGGCCCCGATGGAACCGACGTTCACATGGAAGGCATCTACATTCCCATGCTTAAACTGGCTGACGCGGGCAAAATCAACGAGACCCTGATGGCCATGGTCCGGTCTAATACCCGCCAACCGGTGGAATCAGAAGGTGATGTCTATTCCCTCGCGGCCTGCAATGATGTCGGCTGCAGCCGCCTGGTGGAAATGATGGATGAATTCAAGCTGGATGATCTGGATACGCTGGCTGACTTCATCTGTCACCGATCACTCACTGCCGTTCAAGCGGAAATCGTTGCTCTGCCCAACGGGGTATACCACAACAGTATGCACATCGACGGCTTTGACGGGCCTCTGGAACTGGTTGCAGCGCTGACCATAGACGACGAGTCGGTGACCGTTGATTTTGCCGGTACTTCAGATATGACGCTACACGGCATCAACGTACCGATGGCTTACACCACGGCCTATACCTGTTTCGGTCTCGCCTGTGTGATTTCACCCGGGGTGCCCAACAATGCGGGTTCCCTGGCGCCGTTTCGTATCAAGGCACCGGAAAAGTCAGTACTAAATGCGCCCTATCCGGCAGCAATTAATGCCCGCCATATTGTCGGTCAGATGCTGCCAGATGTAGTTTTCGGCTGCCTGGCACAGGTAGTACCCGAAAAAGTGCCCGCCGAAGGTGCATCCTGCCTGTGGAATCTGACATTTCGCGGCAAAACCGATCGTGGCGCAAACGACTCAGATATTTTTGCCGTTACGGCAGTGACCAATGGTGGCACAGGCGGCCGCCCCATCAGCGATGGCCTTTCTGCCACCGCCTATCCTTCTGGTGTTCGTGGTACACCGGTTGAAATCAATGAATCGGTTGCCCCATTACTATTCTGGCGTAAGGAGTACCAGCCGGACTCAGGCGGCAGCGGCCGCTATCGCGGTGGACTCGGCCAGGTTATCGAGATTGAAAATGCGATCGGGCAGGACATGGAACTGCTGGCTGCGTTTGACCGAATCGATTTTCCGGCACGCGGTCGGGCCGGCGGCGCTGACGGTGCTGCAGGACGTGTGGCGCTCAAAAAAAACGGGAAACTGCAAGGCAAGGGCTGTCAGCACATCCCCGCAGGCGATCGGCTGATCATCAACACCCCAGGCGGTGGTGGATTCGGGCCCGCACCTGAGCGGGACCGGCAACGCGTCAGACGAGATCTTACCAACGGCATCATCTCACACCACGCTGCTGTCGGAGACTATGCATTAACCGACGGGTAAACGGTTACCGACCTGTGCAGGAAGCCGGGCAATCATGGCCTGCATATGTTCAATCGTGGCGCCACAACACCCTCCAATGATCTGTACACCCTGGTCGACCCAGCCACGACAGGCCTCAGCAAAAATCTCGGGTGAGACATTACCAACATCAAGAAAACTGGGGGTTGGCAAGCGATCTGTCTGATCTACTGGCGGTTGAACACCCCGCGTGGTCTCCGGATAAGCCATGACCGGCCCAGTCCAGCGTTCACACAACACCTGCAGTCCGGGCGTCGTAGCCCCAACCGTGCTGTGCATGATTCCAAAGACGTCTCCTCCGATCTTTTGAAGCGCATCGACGATCTCATCCAGTGGCAACGGCAGTGGAGGTACATGGTCGGCAGTGATGCGCCCTTGGGTAGCCAGATCCCACCCGACCACAGCACCATCGTTCTCAAGACTGCAGCTGATACCCACCCAAACCGGTAAGCCGGTCCCAACGGCAGCCTCCAGCGCACGACTCGCGTGCTCGATATCAAGCATCATTTCGAGGATCAGAAAATCGACACCCGAATCAGCCAGCGTGTTCGCCATCTCCCGGTAGTTTGCGATCTCCTGTCTCTCGGTGGGGATAAACCGAGGATCAGGACTGATAAAACCTGGCTGCCAGGCCACTGTGTTCGACATACTGCCTGCAATCGCCACTGGCCGACTTGGTGCAACAGCGTCACGAGCCTTTCGGGCCAACGCAACGGCTTGCTGATTTATCGCGACGGTATCGTTATCCAATCCGGCACCAGCCAGAACATGGCGGCAGGTTGCAAACGTATTGGTTGTGATTACATCCACGCCGGTACGCATATAGGCCTCATGCACCTGCTGGACCTTCTCTGGATAGCTCATGTTAGCAACAGCACACCAGGCTGCGCTGTCCATCTTGCCGCCTAATCGTTCGATTTCGGTACCTGTCGCGCCATCCAACACGATGATACCGCCGTGGGCTATTTTTTCGTCCAAGATCATCGTGTCATACGCTTAACAGGCCTATTATCTTCGGCAGGGAAAATTCGCTATTCCTCGACACTTACTGAAGAGATATTCAAAACAGCAGGTCTAATAGTATAGAAACTGTATCAATAAGTAATACCGGGGCGACCCAGCCACAAGTTGTTTCAATGGTAGAGTGTCTCTATTTGAATGATCCTGATGGGAATGCATTATGTGGCAGCCGATAACGGATCCTAAACAAATTCAACGCGCAATGGCAGGCTATCCCTGCTGGCTCGAAATGGATCTGGATAACCTGCGCTTCAACCTTGCCAACATCCGTTCCCGGGTGGGGGTTGAAGTCATGCCAGTGGTGAAAAATAATGCCTATGGCCACGGGCTGGTTCCGGTGACCCGGTGCCTTTATGACGAAGGTGTACGATGGTTCCTGGTGGCCAAGTTGTACGAAGCTGACGTGATCCGCCAACAGTTTCCGGAATCAAAGGTGTTGTGTATGGACACCTTGTTTGGTGATCCCGCCTATGACCTGGTGGTCTCTCGCGGCATCTCTCAAGCGGTGTTCACACTGGACATGGCCCAGCGACTGAACGACACCGCACAACGGCACAATACCCAGGCCAGTGTATTCATCAAAGTTGATACGGGCCTGAGGCGTGTGGGTGTACACCACGAAACTGCACCGGACTTTATCGAGGCTGTCTGCAAATTGCCCCATATCAGGCTCGAGGGACTGTTCTCCAGCTTCATGCAACATCCAGACGAAGACCAGAGCATGCTGCTCCGATTCAACGAAGTTGCCTCAGAAGTGGAACGGCGGGGTATAGAGGTACCGCTGCGTAGCATGGCCAGCACCAATGCGATATTTCACCAGCCCGAGGCATGGCTCGACATCGTCCGTCCTGCAATGTGCCTGTACGGTGTACACCCGTTTCCCAATGACCGCAACGTCGACCTCGCATTGAAGCAGGTGCTTGAACTTAAATGCCGAATCGAGTTTGTAAAAGATATCCAGGCAGGTGATTCAGTCACTTATTTTGGTACTTTTGTTGCCGAACATCCCATGCGCATCGGCACCATGCATATGGGGTTTTTTGACGCGATTCCTCGTGAACTCGCCAACAAACTCCGGATCAAAGTTGAGGACCGCTACTGTCCTGGCATTGGCACCATAGCGCTCAACCATTCCCTGCTAGACCTCACTGACACCGCAGTTGAAATCGGTGACACGGTTACCGTGATCAGTCGTGACGGCGAAAACACCCTGTATGAGGTTGCGACCGCAGCAGGTTGGATGGTCTACAGTGTGATGAATCACCTAAACAGCTGGTTGCCGCGACTTTATCTCGAAAATGGCGAGCCCACTGCCCTGCTGGACCCAGTCAAATTCGGCTCACCATAAGGCTACTCTATTGACTTAAGGACACAGCCATACCCAGGTAGAACCCAGGTTCTACCTGCACGAAATTCCAAACTGTCGACCTGCCCATGACAGAATCGCTCAGGGCAATGAATAGAACTTATCGTTCAGAAGACAACCACGAACGCCACAACAGCCATGGCTGACATTGCAACAGCGCGGCGCATGGAAGACATTTCAGACCACCGCTCCCTGATTCCACTCCAGGTCACGGGAAAACTGGTGAAGCGACCAATGACCATGAATTTACTGTTCTTACTTCGACCTGACACAAAACGACTTCGCTCCACAACACACTCCTGACTACTTCAATCAACAATGAAACATTCTCTTTCATCCGCCCGATAATCTCAGGGCGGCTGCGCTTTATACCGACTACTGGGGTAATACACAAGCAATTTTTTCTACGCCGGCTGTCAATGAAGAGACTGACAGTCGCACGGCCAGGGTTGAAACACCCTTGAGCGTCACTTATGCTCAACAGGTAAGAAACCTGCGATCGGACGAATCGACTCACACGAAACCAATAGAGGAAACTCATGGGACTCGACCTAGCAATTAAGAACGGAACCATCGTAGACGGGTCTGGTGGACCACGATACCGGGCAGACATCGGTATTCAGGACGGTAAGATTGTCGAGGTGGGTCGCATCCACAGCAATGCGAACGAGGTTATTGATGCTGAAGGCAAGGTGGTCGCCCCAGGATTCATCGACGGCCACACCCACATGGATGCCCAGGTTGCCTGGGATCCTTCGGGCAGTTGCTCCTGCTGGCACGGTGTAACCAGCGTGGTCATGGGCAATTGCGGCTTTGCACTGGCACCTTGTCGGCCGGAGCAACAGGAGTGGTTGGCGCGTTGCCTGGAAGCGGTTGAAGACATCCCGACCGATGCAATGATGGCCGGAATCAACTGGACCTGGGAGACCTTTCCCCAATACCTGGATAATGTGGAAAAACTGCCGAAAGCCATCAATTACGGTGCTTTTCTCGGACATTCTGCGCTACGCATGTACACCATGGGCGACCGCGCCCTGACCGAAATTGCTACCGAGGACGATTTAAAACAGATGGGCGACTCAGTCTCTGAAGCCTTGGGTGCCGGTGCGCTGGGGCTGAGCACATCACGAGCCTCAACTCATGTGACACCTGACGGATCCCCCATCGCCAGCCGTATTGCCGACTGGAGTGAAATCGATTACCTGGTTGATGTGATGGCCCGACACAATCGCGGCATATTCCAGATCGGACCGGATGTGGCCAGCGGCGCGGCCCATAAAACGTTTTTGGACCGTCTGCAGAAAGTCGCCGTAGACAGTGGTCGACCAGTCATGTTTGGCACCCTCTCGACTCGGCAAGGTGTGGATCCATTGCCCTGGCAATCCCAGATGCAGTATCTGGACGACACCGCCGACGCTGGTGGGCGAATATTTGGTCAAACAACGACACGCCCGATCATTGCCCTGTTTTCAGTCAAGTCGTATCTGCCATTTGACAATCTACCAGCCTGGCGTGAACTGCGGGAACTCCCTATCCAGGAACAACAACAACGCTTCGCTGACCCAGGCATCCGACGCGCTTTGGTCGCTGACGAATCGGGGATGAAGCCGAGGGACAACACCTTCCAAGGAGGTGGCGCAGCGACCACAGACCCCAAGAAACCCGACTATACCAACCTGTATGCACTCAAGGGTGTGGATTGGGATGACCCGACTGTCGATGAGTTGTCCAGGATGCGGGGCCAGCATCCAGTGGAGGTCATGCTCGACCTGATGATAGAGAATGAGGACCAGTTGTTTGTACAACCCCTGGTTAATGAGACGCCAGAAGATGTGCTGGGCATGCTCCTGCATCCCCGAACACTGGCCACGTTTTCAGATTCTGGCGCTCATGTCTGTCAGGAAATGGGGTCCTCGTTACAAACCCACCTGCTGAGCTACTGGGTTCGAAACCGGAAAATGTTTACGTTGGAGGAAGCTGTTCGCATGGTAACCTTTGATAACGCTTCCGCATTTGAGCTCCCCGACCGCGGGCTGCTGCGACCCGGCTATCGCGCCGATGTGGTCGTCTTTGATGAGGCAACCATCAAGCCCCGATTGCCTACCGTTGAATCAGACTTACCTGGCGGATCACGGCGTCTGGTCCAGAAAGCGGACGGTATAGCCGCTACCGTGGTGAACGGCACAACAACATTACTTGATGGTGAGTCGACCGGCTGCTATCCCGGTGAGGTTCTACGCGGAAACGGATAGAGTCGCGACCTGCCATAACCCCTTTAACCCATCTAAAGATGGATAAAAACAGCTGGCCGTCGAGCGCTCTCAGCAATACAAAACCCCGCCTGGGCCGATAAAGCCCCGACCCCAGATCAAGCCTGGTCAGAATTTACACACTGCAACTCATGTCTGTTCCACAGCACATCGGCGATTTGATCTTTCCACAACCATCCGGACACTTGGCCACAGCGACGGTTTGCCCATCATCGGTGGTAATGTGGTCGTGTACCAGTTCCTCACCGCACTTCGCGCATTTCATTCCTGTCACACCCATACCACACTGATCACAAACATATTGAACCATGATCGATCTCCTTATGTTCCAACATCGAGTTATTTCATTCAGCTGGGTACTTAACCAGTGCAAATGAACCTGGATTACAGCACGCGACACACCAACTGACCAAGGTCTATTCTCAGACAGCATCAACCGATTGTTCAACACTGTTTAATACAGGGTAATCATCCCGCTACAACAACGACTTCCACAAGTGCTTCTACACCAACATTGCCATATCCAAATTGACAAACAACCCCATATGACGAGGCTTTTCGGGTTTACCCCTCACGCAGCCGGTAACCTCATCTGCATCATCTCGATCATCTGGTAAAACCCGTTGGTGCGGTTCATGGAAAGCAACTCATCCATTTTAATCGCGCGGAAGTGTTCGGTGGTGATCTGACGGGCCTCGTCAAGCGGTGAGGCGTTGAAGATATCGAGCAGCATGTAGGCATAACCACCCGCTATCAGCGCGTCACTGTAGGCCTTAAACCTATCGTCTTCCCAGTCCACGTACAGTTCGAACTGACAGTAACTTACCTGGTTTTTGGGTAAACGCCCGTCCATACTGAGCGGGTCATCGATTAATTTCTTCCCGAGCGAAATCATCCAACGGTAAACCTCCATACTGTCGATAGCCTGAAGAGCCTCGATGTTGTCCTTGTATTCGTTGATCTTGTCTATGAATGCCATTTACCTGCCACACCGTTGTTTTCAGAAATTGTTGTAGATAGACCGGGAACGACTCCATCTGACGTCAGGTTACTGACAGCAGTATTATGACATCTTCAGTCAAATAGATACCCCCCAGGGGATCGCCAGCATGCGCCCAACCTCACCAAACTCTGACCAACGAACCACAAGACAGTTCGAGACACGTCACAGCCGTCGGGCCAGAACGAAATTGGTCGAAAGACTAAAGCGCAAAGGCATCCGCAACCAGGCTGTGCTGGATGCCCTTGAGACTGTACCGCGGCACCTGTTCTTGGATCCAGAGCAGTTTGACAATGCCTATGTCGATACGGCCCTGCCCATCGGCCACGCCCAGACGATATCGCAGCCATTTGTCGTTGCTCTTATGAGCGAGATGCTCCTGACGGCCACAAAAAAGAACCAGCGCGTTCTGGAAATCGGCACTGGATGCGGCTATCAAACTGCCATCCTGTCTCATCTATTCGACAAGGTCTACTCGGTAGAACGAATTCTCTCGCTTTCACAGAAAGCGGGGGCAAACCTGGAATCGCTGTGCATTAACAATGTCACGCTGCAGCACGGTGACGGAACAACCGGATGGCCAGGACAAGAGACATTCGATGCAATCATTGTCACCGCGGCCAGTGACAACCTGCCCCAACCACTTCTTGCTCTTCTTGAAGCCGACACCTGCCTGATTGCGCCGATCGGTGCCCCTGGACATCAGCAATTGACCACGCTACGCAACCAAAACGGCTTGATTTCCAGTAAGACTACCGAGGCCGTGCGCTTCGTACCGCTTCTGTCCGGAATCTGTGATTGATCAGGCGGTATCAAGACCTGTCATCGGCCGGGCATCATCCTCGGGCAACCAACTACGGCCCTCCCCTGAATACAGCTCACCCGGATTACCACGCGCTGTAGTGCGCCACATCAGTCGCTGGTGGTTCTGTGCATCGTACCAGGTCGCACAATGCAGCAAGTTACGGTTGTCCCAGATCAGAAGATCGCCTTGACTCCATTCGTGAACGTAGGTGAATTTTGGCTGAGTGATATGCCTCATCAGTTGATAAAGTAATTTCGCACCGTCGCCCTCAGGGCCCGGTTCCATACCGACAAAAGGCCCATCGATCCAGTCCATCTGTCCTGCTTCACACAAATAAAGTGATCGTCTGCCTGTCACCGGATGAGTTCGTACCACGGGTTGGCGTTGTGGCCATTGGTGCGGTAGCAAAGGTTTTGGTGTCTCACCGGCTTTGACAGCATACTCGGCTCGCCCGATACCGGGTATTGCATGAATACCCTCCAATGCCTCAACCGTGGCTTTGAGATCAGCTGGTAGTGCATCGTAGGCACCCGCTGCGTCGGCAAAAAGCGTCTGTCCCTGGCCGGTTGGCGACGGAATCACAGCATAAAACAGGGAAATGTCGGGCGGCGGACGACGAAAACTCTGATCTGTGTGCCATCCACGGCGGTGCGGAAAGTTGACCGGCAGACGACCTGCCGGTGTCAGTGGTGGATCAGGCCGAACCGGTGGCATCTGACAACTGGGCGACATGTTCGTGATCTGAAGGATCTGCGAAAATTCAGAATGAATCTTGTTCCGTTCGGTTAACGTTTGTTCGTAGTCCTCAACCTCCGGACCAAAGAACCGACTCAACCGTGTGAGTAATCCAGGTTCCGCGGAAATGTCATTAAGTCCGGATAAGTAGAGCAGACCACCCGCATCGTAGAGAGCCTGTGCCAGGGAACCAGGAGAGGATTCGAGGGCACACACAGCTAAATCAAGGGGGGAGGCCTCAGTAAGGCTGATCTGCCCACCGAAAGATGCGCTAGTCAGCGGATCAACAGTGAAGAACCTTCTATAGCCTGAATCTGCATTCATGGACACCTCGCCTAGTCAATAATCACGGTTACCGGCTTCACAATTGTAGGGTGTGGGGGCAAACAATAGCTACTGATCTGTCGCTCATGGCATGCTGATCGGCCGGTATAATGTTTCCAGCCAAAGTCACACCGCAAAGGTATCAGTTTCAATCATCCAAATGAACCCATGACCGAGATTACATTAACGCCGGCGATCGAGCTTGCACAACAGGTAAAGCGCAAAGAAATCAGTGCAGTGGAACTGCTCGAACTGCACCTGCAGCGCTACCGACAGCATAACCCGGCAATCAACGCCGTCGTATTCACGCAAATCGATTATGCCTATGAACAGGCACAGGCCGCTGACAAAGCCGTGGCCCTCGGCAAAACAACCGGTCCGTTACACGGTGTGCCCATGACCATCAAAGACAGTTACGACTGGATCGGTTCACCGTCGACCTGGGGTATGCCGGAAATGATCGACAATTATCCCGAAGTCAATGCCGTCGCTGTGCAGAGACTGCTGGACGCGGGGGCGATTATCTATGGCAAGAGCAATGTTCCACTCAAACTTTCCGACTGGCAGTCATTTAACGAGATCTATGGCACCACCAACAACCCCTGGGATCCGACGCGTACACCCGGTGGATCATCAGGCGGTGCGGCAGCTGCACTGGCGACCGGAATGGCCAGCCTGGAGATCGGCAGCGACATTGGTGCCTCAATCCGCAACCCGGCGCACTTTTGCGGTGTTTACGGCCATAAACCGACCATGGGCATCGTACCGCTTCAAGGCCACCTGCTACCCGGAGACACGGCCTACCACGATATTTCAGTGGGCGGCCCCTTGGCACGAAGTGCTGGTGATCTAAAACTGGCCCTGGATATTCTGGCAGGGCCAACGGGCGATCTCGAAAAGGCCTGGCAGTTTCAACTCCCACCGCCACGCAAGAACAATCTTGGTGAATTCAAGGTTGGGGTTCTGATGGAAAGTCCTGTGTGTGTGCAGGATGAGCAACTGACTGAACAGTTACTCGACACGGTCGCAACCCTGGAAAAAGCGGGGGTGCAGACCGACCGTGCAGCCGATCCAGGTTTTGACTGGCGTCGATACCAGGAGGTCTATCTGCTGTTGCTTCGAGCCACCACCAGCGCCAGCTATACCGATGAGGAGTATGAGTTTCATCTTCAAAGTGCTGCTGCACGAAATTCTGATGACACTGACTACCGGGCCTATCTTGATCAGGGCATCACGATACGCCATCGCGACTGGTGGGCGCTGCACGACGAACGGGAACAGATGCGCCTGCGTTGGCGGGCATTTTTTGAACACTATGATCTTCTACTGTGCCCGACCGCAGCATCTCCGGCCTTCGTGCACGATCACACGGGTGAGCGGCCCGACCGAACTATCGACATAAACGGGCAACAGGAGCCGGTTGTGGACCAACTGTTCTGGGCGGGGCTGTCCGGGGTGGTTTATCTGCCATCAACCGTAGTACCGGCGGGACTGACCCGTTCCGGCCTGCCCTGCGGCTTGCAACTGATTGCACCCTACCTGGAAGATAACACTGCAATCCAGTTTGCACAGTTGATGGAAGATGTGGTCGGTGGCTTTCAGCCGCCACCCGGGTATGAATAACCGAGCAACAGCAGGTGTAGCCGTTAACTATCGCCGATCGAACAACCGATGAATAGCGAAATGGCCAACCCAGGGCATTCACAGCGTTTCAGTCCTGGTGATCCTGCCGCACGCGAACACCTGCTGGATCAGGGCTATGCTGTCTTCAAGTCAGTAGTCGCGCCCAAGCAATGCAGTATCAGTCTTGGACACTTCTGGGACTGGATCAGGGTGGCCTCTGATCAAAAGGTCGTCCCAGGCAATGTTGATACCTATCATCACTGGCCCACAACCGTAAGTAAGGGGGGCATTCTGGCCTACCAGGGAATCGGCCAGAGCGAATTCTGCTGGAGCATCCGCAGCCAGCCCAAAGTGATCGAAGCTTTTATAACACTGTGGCGAAACGAAGACTTACTGACCTCCTTTGACGGCGCCTGCGTGATGCGCCCCTGGACGCACGACGCCTCATGGAAAACTCAAAGAGCTTGGTTCCATGTTGACCAGAACCCCGCGGTCTATCCTGAATTCGACTGCATCCAGGGGCTGGTGAACCTTCTACCAATGACACACGATTCCGCGGCGAATCTGCTAATACCAGACTCCCATCATCACTTCGGCACGTATGCCGCGCGCTATCCTGACATCGTCGACAACCTGCCTCAGGACGAACATTATTTCGAGATTCCAGCAGAAGATCCTGTCCTTAACCACCTGAACTTCAGACCCCTACGGATTGATCTTGAACCTGGCGACCTGCTGTGCTGGGATTCCAGGACTGCACACTGCAACTGCCCGGGCACTGATGGTCAGGCCACCGACCCAGTAGACAATCTGTTGCGAGCCACCGTTTTTATCTGCATGGTCCCGCGCCGCATGGCAAGCGCGGCGGTAATCGATGCTCGTAAACAGGCTGTTGAATCACAGACCACAACCACACATCGACCCCACATATTTTCCCCCACCGATGCTTACGCGGACTGGCAGACTAGAGTGAAACGCGGTGAGCGTTTGATATACCCGGACAAACCCGCATCGATGACCACACAACGTCTTCGCCTTATCGGCTACAGTACTCAGGACACCGGGATTCCGACCCATAATTTGCATTCGTGATGACAGCCCAATCGCTAAAACTAGAAGGACGCGTCGCTATCGTCACAGGCGCGGCGCGGGGGATTGGCCGGTCCATTGTCAAAAAGCTGGCGAATGAGGGCGCACAGGTGATTGCCAACGACCTGGATGCAGCCCCACTTGTCGAGAGTGTCAACAAGCTGGCACAACAGGGACTGACGGTCCACGCCCTGCCTGGCGACATCACCGAACAAGCAACAGCCGAGGCTCTCGTCTCCATCGCACTCGAACGTTATGGCGATCTTCATATCGTCGTCAACAATGCCGGTTACATCTGGAATTCAGCAGCAGTCAAACACACCGATGAACAGTGGCATGCCATGCTAGATGTTCACGCGACAGGCCCGTTCCGATTGTTGCGCGAAGCCGGGCACCACTTCCGCCAGCAGGCGAGTACCAATCCACCGGACACGCTACGCAAGGTTGTCAATATTTCATCGATTTCCGGCATCTACGGCGCGGCAACACAATTGGCCTATTCGAGCGCAAAGGCTGCCGTTGTTGGCATGACGAAAACACTGGCCCGGGAATGGGGCCGTTACCATGTCACTGTCAATTGTGTCGCCTTCGGCTATATCGATACCCGCCTCATAGAACCATTCGAAGATCAGCCCAACCGCGTTACGATCAAGGACCGTGACCATCCGGTTGGCCTTACTGCAGCACAACGAGAATCAGCGAAGGGGATGACCGCACTCGGGCGCTTGGGCAGACCCGAGGATGCAGCAAATGCGGTTTATCTGCTGTGTATACCCGAATCCGATTTCATCACGGGTGAGGTACTGGTCGCCAGCGGCGGCCTGATGAACTAATCGGCCAGGCGGCTGTCGATAGCTGATCAACGTCCCGCGTACGGTATCATTGCAGGACCGCCTTAAACACAATCTCGGTAGCTGACTTGTGGCTAAACTTTATTTTTATTTTTCAGCGATGAATGCCGGCAAGACCACGACTCTGCTGCAATCCAGCCACAATTATGCCGAACGCGGCATGGAGACACTGGTGCTCAAACCCCGAGTCGATGAGCGCGATGAGACCGGTCGAATTCGCTCCCGAATCGGCCTTGAGGCCGAAGCTGTCAACTTTAGCCGCGGTGACGATCTACTGCAGATGATATGTGATCGGGTGAACCAAGGCCGTCTCGACTGCATCCTGGTGGACGAAGCACAGTTCTTGAGCATCGATCAGGTCAGACAACTCACTGATGTCGTCGACCGACTCAACATTCCGGTGCTGACGTACGGTCTGCGCACTGACTTCCGTGGTGAGCTTTTTGAGGGCAGCCAACAGCTGCTGGCTCTCGCCGATGAACTCAGAGAAATCAAGACCGTGTGTCACTGTGGTCGCAAAGCCATTATGACTGTACGACTGGACAATGATGGCAAACCGATACACGCGGGTGAGCAGATACAAATCGGCGGCAACGAACGCTACGTTTCGATGTGCAGACTTCATTTTAAGGATGCGCGTGGTGATACTGAGCGATAATCGACACTCACACGCTAAAAACCCATATTTAGAGAGATTACAGGATTAATCATGACGGCTAGCGCAATACGCTGCAGCAACGATCTGAAACTCAGTAAAGCCTTACTCGCCCGGCAGGAAATCAAGCGCCTCAATCAGTCGATCAAACGCCAGTCAGAAAAAGGCGAGCAGTCCGCCACCCGCCGTCATCTACTGGCCACATCAGTCCGACTCAGCCCCGGCATGGCTGCCGGGGTACATCAAAAAGCCGACCTTTGTGTTGAACGACTTGGAATCGATAGTCCGCTAGAGCTCTATGCCTATGCGAGTCCACAATTTAACGCAGCCTGCTTTAAGCCTGAGGAAGGCCGGGTCTTTATCATGTTCTCATCCAGCCTGCTGGAAGCCTTTAATGACTCAGAACTGCTGTTTGTCATGGGGCACGAGCTCGGCCATCATGTTTATGACCATCATCAGATTCCGATCGGCTATGTACTCAGGGGTCGACAACCGCCACCAGCCGATTTGGCGCTTGATTTATTTGCCTGGTCTCGCTACGCCGAGATCTCCGCTGACAGGGCCGGCGCCTTTTGTGCGCAAGACCTTGAAAGTGTTGCGCGGGCACTGTTTAAGCTGGCATCTGGCATTACCGACGAGCGGGTCGTTCGGTTTGAACTCCATGAGTTTCTCGCCCAGGTCGATGACATGCTGGCATTTGATGACAAACCGGGCCAAGGAGCGCCCAAACAGGACTGGTTCTCAACGCACCCGTTCAGTCCCTTACGAGTTAAGGCACTGAAGCTATTTCATGAATCTGACCTGATGGGGACCACCGGTATGGATAAACCGACCCTGGAAGACCAAGTGCATCAGATCATGAGCCTGATGGAACCGGACTACCTGCAAGGTAAGACAGACAGCAGCCGCGCGATGCGCGATCTATTTCTTGCTGCTGCGGTTGTTATTGCTAACGCCTATGAGGGCATCAGCAAGAAAGAACGCGACTCTCTAAAGCGTTACCTGGGTAAGACTTACTCGCTCGACACACTGGACTCTGACCGACTTAAAGAAGATCTGCCGCGTCGAACAGTTGAAGTCAAGGATCGCGTCAGCCAGGCCCAGCGCATGCAGGTACTGCGCGACCTGTGTGTCGTTGCTGCTACTGAACAGCCGATCTCGGACGCTGAAAGAGATCTGCTGAACCATATCGCATCTGAACTAGAGGTCCCGGTGGGGTTTGTAGTCCAATGCCTGGAATCAGACATCGAACTCGACTAATAGTCATAACATGCCTTTGTCGACCACTGTGCACTAACAACCAAGCCAATGGGGCAAAGAGCCAGGGGCTTTCCTTAACACAATACGATCAAAGGAGTTGATTCACATGGGTATATCGATTGCAGGCAAGATCGCAGTGGTCACCGGGGCAAGCCGTGGCATCGGAGAGGGCATCGCCCGGGTATTTGCTGACGAGGGTGCAACCGTGATCTGCGCTGCCCGCTCCAAGGACGATGGTAATACAGTGGTTCAGTCAATCAATGACGGTGGTGGCCAATCTGAGTTTTTTCAGGCGGACATTCGCGACGAAGATGATTGCCAGGCACTCGTTGAACACGTTGTCGGTGCTTATGGCCGACTGGACATCATGTGCCACAACGCAGGGATATATCCAGACCTACTGATGGAGGAGATGCCCACCGAGATCTGGGACGATACTCTAAACACCAATCTGAGGTCGTGCTTCCTACTGACAAAACCCTGTATTCCAATCATGCGACAACAGCAGTGGGGTCGGATTCTCTTCACCTCCTCGATCACGGGTCCTAACGTGGCTCAGGCCCGACTCGCAGCCTATTCCGCCAGCAAAGGTGGCGTAAATGCATTTATCAAGGCAGCGTCACTGGAACTGGCCAAAGACGGAATTACAGTCAACGCCGTCAGTCCAGGCAATATCCTGACCGACAGCCTCAAAGAACTCTACGGTGAGGACGGCGCCAAGGAAGTCGCTAAGGTGATTCCGGTTGGTGATCTCGGTGATACTGCCGACATCGGATACGCGATGGTGTACCTCGCTTCTGACCAGGCCAAGTTTGTTACCGGACAGGCAATTGTGGTCGATGGCGGGCAGATCCTGCCTGAAGACCCGGACTCATTCCTGCGCAACGAATAACACAACCGCCCGACTAGATTCAGGCAACGCGTCAAACTGGCAGTGCCCTTAACTGCATAGACACCCGTTTTACCTGACCGATCGTCTCGAGCGAGACTTCCTGGAAGCCCAGCGCATTGTGAAACTCTCGCGATGCTTCGTTCAAAGGTTGTGCATTGTATTCACAGACGATGTTTTGGATTTTTTGGCCAGTGGCCCATGCAAATAGATCCTCGTATAGGATTGTGCCCAGGCCCTGACCTCGAGAACCGTCTCGAACGACGATCCTGTCGATATAGGCAAAATCATCATAGTGCTGATCAAACCACTGATAATTCACGCTGTCATAGTCACAATCAGGACCCAGCACAAGTAAGAAGGCCGTGAGCTGGCCATCCTGGGTAATAACCCGGTGATAGCTGCTTATGTCGTGTAGTTGCTGAATCCGTGCAGCATCCATCGGACTCGTAAGATTCACAACACTGTAATTGAGCGATTCGATGGCATCAAAATCGTCAACCAACGCAGGTCGAATAACAGGTGTCAAAGCGTCTGACTTCACCGATTCTTTCCACACAAAGACTGTCGGAAAAGTGTCAGCGACTTCACGCACACTGCGTGTCGGCGTAGTCCCTGTTTCATACTCTGGCTGGTTCCAGTGCCACAAAGGGGCGCGGACACTGATGGTCTCTTGACTGTCTGCTCAAAAGGCTGATGGCCACCCGATCACTAAAGTAATTCATCCGGATAACATTTCAAAATAAAAAGGCGGGCCGAAGCCCGCCTTTTCTATACAGCCATTGACTGTCTGGACTACTTCGCTAACCAAGCGTTGAAACGCTCGTTTAACTCATCCATGTGATCAGCCCAAAAATCGAAGTTGTAGGTCAGTGCTGTTTTGAAGTTGTCCGGTGCAGTCGGCAGATGCGGCAGGATAGCCGGATTGACGAACTGCGCTGACGACTTACGCAATGGCCCATACGAGATGTAGTTCGTGGTGTCTGCCAGCGCTTCAGCACTGGTGCAGAATTTCAGGAACTCGAGTGCGGCGTCCTTGTTGGGCGCACCCTTCACTACCACATAGGTATCCAGGTCAAAGACCTGTGGGCCCCACATGATCTCGAAAGGCTTGTTCTCCACATACATGGCGTTGAACAGTCTGCCGTTATAAGCCGTAACCATTACGACTTCACCATCAGCCAAAAGCTGTGGCGGTTGGGCGCCAGCTTCCCACCAGACGATGTCGTCTTTAAGCTCAGATAGCTTTGCGAACGCACGATCCTGACCTTCCTTCGTAGCCAGAACTTCATAGATCTGATCGTTTGCTACGCCATCTGCCATCAGCGCCCATTCCAGATTGACACGCGGCACTTTACGAAGACCGCGTCGACCCGGGAAATTCTTGGTATCCCAGAAATCCTTCATGGTAGTTGGCATACGGTTTATGCCTTTAGTCGCTGTGATGGTCTTTCGGTTATAGGCAGGTACGGTGGCCCAAGAGATGTTACCCACATAGCAGTCGCTAAGTGCACCGTCCACGAAATCCTCGGTGGCGGGTGTGCCATCGGGGGCCGGCAGCCACTGTGAGTGGTCGAGCTCTTCCAGAAGACCTTCGTCACACCCTCGCAGCGCATCCTGCGGTGTGGTGTCGACGATGTCCCACTGCACATTACCGGCTTCCACCTGTGTTCGAATCTCAGCCAAACCGCCGTTGTAGTCCACAACATTGAACTGCTGGCCGGTCTTAGCCTCGTAAGGCTCGATGCACGCCTTGACCTGACTGGCGGTATACGACCCACCCCAAGACACAAACGTGATCTTGCCTGCAAACGCCGTTGCACTCATCAGGCCGAGGCCGATAGCTGCTGACGTCAGTACTGCTGTTGTTTTTAACTTGCTCATTGACTCCTCCAAAATATTACAAATCATAGGGAAACGTAAATAAAATGAATTAACTGACTGTATCCTGATAAGAAATACCTATCTACAGAAAACAATCCTACACAACACGACTATTATACGACAGCCTCAGATTACTGCCACTCCAAGCTGGAATGATACTTTGCACACAGTTTTTCTTAGATATTAAGTACTTAAGACGGCAAAGTGGTTCGCAGCCGCTCACTTCTACGACGCAGCATCTCGATTGCAATCAACAGAACGATGGAGAATGCTACTAGCAGAGTCGCTACCGCCAATATGCTGGGACTGATCTGCTGGCGAAGGCCCGACCACATCTGAATAGGAATAGTCTTCTGTCCGGCATCGGCAATAAAGTAGATCAGTACCACTTCGTCAAATGACGTAATGAACGCAAACAAAGCCCCAGATACCACGCCTGGAGTAATCAGTGGCATGATGACCTTGAAAAAGGTGCGCAGTGGTTTGGCCCCCAGGCTGCCCGATGCCCGAATGAGCGTCTCGTCAAAGCCAACCAGTGTCGCCGTAACCGTGATCACCACATAAGGTGTCCCGATGGCCGCATGGGCAAGAACCACTCCCAGATGCGAGTAGGCCAGACCGATCTTCGAATAAAAGAAGAACATACCCGCCGCAGTGATGATGATCGGCACGATCAAAGGAGAAATCAGCAGGGCCATAATTGGCTTGCGAAAGGGCATTTGCGTACGACTCAAACCCACAGCAGCCAGCGTACCTAGTGTAGACGCGACCAGTGTGGCAAAAATCGCGATCAAGATACTGTTACGCGCGGCATACGCCCACTCGTAGCCACGGTTCGATCCAGACCCGCATTCCTGAACTTTAGTGCTGGTCGTGAATGCGTCTGCGGCTTCTGTCGCTTTCTGAGTACACATGCCCAGTACGTCTTTATACCAACGAAAAGAAAACGCGTCAGGATCTAACCGCAGCATTCCCTCGGTAAACGTGAAATAAGGCTCGATATTAAAAGACAATGGGACGATCACCATAATCGGCGCCATCAGGAAGAAAAACACCACGCAACAAATCCCCAGAAACACGTAATGCCAGGTACGCCCCAAGGGTCCGGTGTAAGCTGGTACGCTCATCAGGGACTATCCAAGTTTCATCTTGTCTATACCGACGACCTTGTCGTACAGGTAGTACAAGATCAACACTGCAACCAACAGAATACTCCCCATCGCCGCAGCCAACCCCCAGTTGAGGGAGGACTTCATATGGAATGCAATCTGGTTGCTGATCATCTGGCCCTTACTACCACCCACCAGTGCGGGCGTAATGTAATAACCCACTGACAACACAAAAACGAGCAAACTACCCGCACCAATGCCGGGAATAGAACGAGGCCAAAAAATCCGGAAAAACGTGATAAAGGGATTGGCACCCAAAGACTGCGAGGCCCGAAGCTCGTAAAGCGGTATCGTTTTCATCACGCTGTACATCGGCAATACCATGAAAGGTAGAAGAATCTGCGTCATTGCGATCAGGGTACCCCTCAGATTGAAAATCATCTGAATACGTCCTTGCTCCGATAGGATGCCCAACCAAACCATAATATCGTTCAAAACACCCTGGGTCTGCAGCAGCACAATCCAAGACGTCGTTCGTACCAACAGTGAGGTCCAGAATGGCAGCAGCACCATAATAATGAGCAGGTTGCTAATCTTAGGTGGCGTGGTGGAAATAAGGTAGGCAATCGGATAACCGATAATAAGCGTCAGCAGTGTAACCAGCAGGCTAATCCACAGCGTCCGGATAAAAAGCGTGACATAGATCTGCTTTTCTTCAGGTTTTTCGATCACCTTACCCAAATCATCGTAATCGAGATCCATTGCATTCAAAAAATAGCGCGCAGTGTATGGAGGGCTCACTTTTTTGATGACCGCCCAGGTGTGTAGATTCCCCCAGCGTTTGTCCGATTTGATCATGGCCTCCCGGTAGGGACCCGACTTGATCTTTTTGAACTTGCGCTTCGTTTTCAGGATGAGGCTTCGTCCACCCGATAAACTGTAGTTGACGTGTGTTGCAATTTTTCCCAGGTGGCCGGCTTTCTTTGCTGCCGTGAGGTCATGGAACGCTATCTCAAAAACCTGTTCGGAGGGCAGTTCAATTCCGTCCCACTGCAGCACAGCGGCCGCCAAGTTGGGAACCAGGGTGGTCATCCGGGGGTTATCTACACTGCGAAACAGCATACTCAAGATCGGAATCGCAAACGTGACAATGATAAACAGCAGCAGCGGCAGGACCATACCAAGCGCAATGTACTTTTTCCGACGCTCCGCGCGTGCCAGCTGCTCCTTCAGCGGCACACCATCAATCATAATGGGTTGTATTGCTTTCGCCATGGGATGAAGTACGTGACTTTCGATTAACTACTATGGGTTTAAAAGCACTACGCTAGGCCGGTGCATCCAGTGCACGACAATCTTCCGAGTGCCAGCCGACCACAACAGATTCACCTTCTGTCAGATGACTGTGTCGAGCCGCATTCGGAACTTTCACAATAAATTGGTCCTGGCCACACAATGCAAGGCGCGCACGAATGTGATCACCCAAATAAATCAATTCTTTGACTGTTCCCTGCACGGAATTATCACAACTGCCTGCCTCAGGATTGATGCTCACCCTTTCAGGCCGTAGTGACAACGTTGTGCGCGTGCCGGGTCCAGCGATATTGATTGCTAATGCCTTCAGGGACTCGCCAGTCTGGAGCTCAGCTACGCAGTGACCGTTGCTGACTTCTTTTACTGTGCCGACGAACGTATTGTTCTCACCAATAAACTGCGCGACAAAAGCATTCTCGGGCTGTTCATACAATACATCGGGTGCCGCGACCTGCTGAACCACACCATCGTCGAAAACACACACGCGATTGGACATGGTCAAAGCTTCTGATTGATCGTGTGTCACATAGACCACGGTTACACCCAGATTCTCGTGGATATGTTTGATCTCGTACTGCATCTGCTCACGCAGTTGCTTGTCGAGTGCCCCGAGTGGCTCGTCCATCAACACCAGCTTGGGCTCGAAAACAAGTGCTCGCGCCACGGCAACCCGCTGTTGCTGACCGCCCGAGAGCTGTCCCGGGCGTCGACCGCTGAAACCTTCCAGCTGGACCATGCCCAACGCTTTGTTTACACGCTCGTCAATCTCAGACTTAGGTGTCTTTCTGACTTCGAGCGGGTAGGCCAGGTTCTCGCGGACCGTCATGTGCGGGAACAGGGCGTAGTTTTGAAAGACAATCCCGATATCCCGTTTCCACGGCGGCACATCGTTAATCGCAGTACCGTCTAACATGATCTCACCGCTGGTGGCGGTCTCGAAACCCGCCAGCATCATCAAGCAGGTGGTCTTGCCAGAGCCAGATGGGCCTAGCATGGTCATAAACTCACCTCGTCGAACACCCAGGTTGAGGTCCTTGACCACGAGGTTCTCACCATCGTAACTTTTCTGAACCTCGTTAAAGCTTACGTAAGCGTCTGTTTGACTCGCATCCATAGTCTTCAGCAGTTCCTTGATTTGTTAGCTGCGGTTCTTGACACGCTACGCAAGCTGTCTAATTCACCGAGCTGTTAATTCTACAATCAATAGGGTAATTCTATTAGCTAACAAGTCCACCCGTAGACTTTTATCCAGCAATCCTTCAGTTTTCCCACACTGCACCCCATTTTTCAAGCACCATTCATACCTATTGCCTCTACTGTGGTGAAAAATGGCGCACTATGCAAAGATTGCACTAAGTTAAGTGGTTTTATATTGCATCTGGGGTCCGAGTCAAGTAACGCTCATGACGTCGCCGCAACAGCTCAACACAAAACAAAACTACCACTGACAATAACACCATGATCGTTGCAACAGCTAGTATGGTCAGTGTAATTTCTTGTCGTATGCCAGACCAAATCAACCGTGGCAGCGTAATCTGATCTGCACCGCCCAGAAATATCACCACGACGACCTCATCGAACGAGGTCACAAAAGCAAAAAGTGCGCCGGTAATGATTCCTGGAAAAGTCAGCGGAAATATAACTTTTCTAAATGTATTCAGCGGTCGGGCCCCAAGACTGTACGATGCCCGTACATACTGCTGATCAAATCCCATTAAGGTGGCTGTGACCGTAATCACAACAAACGGTGTACCCAGTGCCGCATGGGCCAGTATCAGACCGAGATGGGTATACGCCAGGTGATACTTAGAGTAATAAACAAAGATACCGGCGGCCGTAATGATGATCGGTACAATCATCGGTGATATCAGTACTGCCATGATCAACCGCCTGAACGGCATGTGGGAGCGGCTCAAACCAACAGCCGCCAGTGTGCCCAGTGACGTTGCAATCACTGTAGAACAAATTGCTATAAAAAAACTGTTGCCGGCCGCCGATGCCCACTCTGAACCATACCTTGAGCGAATTGCTTCATAGGTCCCAAATATTTCTCGATACCATTTCAAAGAGAATGCATCTGGGTCCAGACGCAACATGCCCTCACTGAACGTAAAGTAGGAGTCCGCGTTAAACGACAGCGGAATGATGACCAAGAGAGGCCCAATGAGCAGCAGAAATACCAAAGCACAGATCAGTAAAAACAGGTAGTGCCAGATTCGACCCAACAGCCCGGTATAAGAAGGCAATCTACTCACATCCACCCCGACATCAGATGTCTTGTCAATGGTTGCGGAAGATAAAGACTGGTGTTAGCGAAGTACATGAGTGTCCATTGTCGACAGTCACACTCTATACTACACCGCGTTCTCGAAGCGCCCTAATCACCTCAGGGCTATGTGCTATCTGACGCCCATCGATCCACACTTGACGCAACTGCTGCAAACTGTATCCGAGCATTAACTTTCGAGCGGTCAACATGACTATACGTAGTCCGGTACAGGAGCGCGGGTATTGTAATGTTTGCACCCGTTCGAACAGAAAATATCAGATCGGTATAGCTCCCTATTTAAGCACTGACGGCTGACAATCAGAACTATTACCGATCGTACAGCAAGATTCCTTGATGATAGAATCCTCGCCCTTTCTTACCAACCGCTTTTGAAGTGGAGTCAACCGACCACCATGATCAACGTCAAACATCTGATTGACTGGAAATTTTGGCGTGATGAAGATGTCCGTCATGTGCTTGAGCTTGCGAAAACCGTCAAGCACAACAGGAAGGATTATCAGAATCATATGCAGGGTCACACTCTGGTTATGTTGTTTCAGAAAACCTCGACCCGTACTCGCGTATCGTTCGAAGCCGGCATGACCGAACTCGGCGGGCACGCCATCAATCTCGACTGGCGGGCCAGTAACTTCGCATTAAGCAAGGTGCGGTTTGAAACGAAGTACCTCAGTCGAAACGCTGCCATGATCATGGCCCGGCTCAAGGACAATTCGGATATCGTAGAAATGGAAGCCGCAGCCTCAGTACCTGTTATTAATGGCTGCTGTAATCTGTACCACCCCTGTCAGGCACTCGCCGATGTACTGACCATCGCAGAGGATCGGGGTGGCAGTCCGGATGGCGCACGGCTGACCTATGTTGGTGTTTACAACAATGTAGTCAACTCTCTGGTCTCAATCAGCAGTACCCTGGGAATTCATCTGACCCTGGTCTGTCCCGTCCGCGATGTAGACACAGTGGACGAAGAATCCCGGCAGCGGCTTCAGGATGCCGGGCTCCTGACCGAAACTCTGGAGGTGGCCGACGCCGTATCACAAGCCGATTACGTATACACCGACACCTGGCTGGACATGGAATATTTCAATGACCCATCGTACCAGACGGAAAAGGACCGGCGAAGTGAGTTGATGCTGCCCTACCAGATCAATTCGACCCTGATGGCCGGGAGCCGGGCCAAGATCATGCACGACATGCCCATTCACCCGGGTTATGAAATCGCAGAGGATATGGTTGAAAGTGACCAGTCGATTATCTACGATCAGGCAGAAAACCGGCTCGATGCCCAAAAAGCGATCATGCTGCACCTGCTGCATGAGCTCTGATCGAATGATGGACGACGTTCAGCACTGTCAATCGTAGAGAGGATCTCCCGTTTTGGCCTTTCGCTGGCGCCAGACAATGAGCAGCCCCCCACCGACAATGAGGAAGACCCCGGGGATCAGGCGATGGAAAGGTGATTCATCGAAAAACATCCACCCCAGAAAAAACGCAAACGGAATACTGAAATATTCAAACGGCGCCAGATTGCTCGGTGCTGTCAGACGGTAAGCTGTCACCAGGCAGAACACAGCTGAACCACCGGCGACACCCATCGCCAGCAACCACAACCAGTCCTGGTAGGTTGCGACCTCGACATAACCTCCGGTGAATACCACCAGCACAACAGCGCCGGTCAGAGCGCCAGCCAAAGCGTACAGATTGATCAGCGCAGTTGATACACTTTTGTCAAACAGTTGTGCAGTAACGCTGGAGGCGGCATAACCCAGCGCCGCACAGACGGGCAGCAGCGCATACACATTAAAACTGCCTGCATCCGGGCGCATCACCAACACAATACCGACAAAACCCGTCCCGACTGCTGACCATCGCCAGATGCCAACTCGATGACCCAGTATCGGGATCGATAACAAAGTCACAAACAAGGCGCCGGAAAAAGCAATCGTTGACGCGGTGGCGAATTCCAGATGGATGAGCGACAGATAAAAGCAGAACTGTGCGATGGTCACAAAGCCCCCGCGGGCGATCGCGAGCTTCCATTGCACAAGCCGCACTGGTCGGCCCGATTCGCGCCAGTCGCGCGAATAGAACAGCACCAAAACGCTGGGGATAAGCCCAAACACATTTCTCAACATCGATAACTGCTGGGCGGGGTATCGTGCGCCGAGATGCTTGATAATGGCTCCCATCACATCAAACAGAAAAATCGCAAGTAGAATGATGGCGATCGCGTTAAAAAGGGGCGACTTCTGTGTCAGGGTATTCATAAACCGGCCTCTAGAGCTCGAATAGCCGTCTTACGATTTTTCTGATTTATGCCCACAATCCTGTTGAAACCTACCTCGCACTTACCTAGGATGGCGTGGACAATAGCGCAAACCGACTCTCGCAACGAGCAATTTCATGTCTCATTCAACTTTGCTATACCAGCGCGACGGCCGACTGGCACGAATCACACTTAATCGACCAGAAGTACTCAACGCCATCAACTCCGCTATGCCCGACGAACTTGCTGATGCGGTACAGCGAGCAAACGCTGAGCCGGACGTGCGCGTCATTGTTCTCTCAGGTGCGGGGCGCTCTTTCTGTGCGGGTTACGACCTTGATGCCTATGCGCAAACCCCGGGGGCCAACCCCGGCATCCAAGAAATGCCCTGGGATCCGCTGAAAGATTTTTCATTCATGAAACGAAACACGGATCAGTTCATGAGCTTGTGGCGTTCTCCCTTGCCCGTGATCGCAAAAATACAAGGGCATGCGCTGGCTGGCGGCAGCGATATGGCCCTGTGCGCCGACCTACTTGTCATTGGAGAAGGTGCCAAGCTGGGTTATCCACCTGCCCGGGTCTGGGGCTGCCCCACTACCGCAATGTGGGTTTATAGAATTGGTGTCGAACGAGCCAAAAGGCTTCTGTTAACCGGCGATACCATTGATGGCAGAACAGCCGAGAACTGGGGACTGGGTCAGTGCGTCCCTGACTCGGCACTTGACAACACGATTGAGGATCTTGCCCAACGAATTGCAACCATTCCGCGAAACCAACTGATCATGCAGAAACTGATGGTCAATCAGACATTGGAAAACATGGGAATCGCCTCGACCCAAACCCTGGCGACCCTGCTCGACGGCATCGCCCGGCATTCTCCTGAAGGAGTTAACTTCAAACAACGCGCAGAAACACTCGGCTGGAAACAGGCGGTGCGTGATCGAGACGAAGGCACATTTGACTGGACCCGAAATCAGCCCTTTAAAAAAGAACCCGACGAGGACAATTCCTGAATAAACCGTTTCATTGCGGCACACCCACGGCTGCGATCCGGTCCAGCCCCCGAAGATGATCATCCAGGATAGGTGCAATACGCTGACGCGAAGCAGTACGTCGAACACATTCGTCGATCGCAGGAAACTCGCCGCGCGCAAGATCCTTTGAATAAGTACTGGTCACCAGAAGATAAATGTCAGGCAGACTGAACCGTTCTCCCAGATGGTATGGCCCGGCCTGTGCCAGATGATCTTCAACCAAGGCCCAACGCTGGGTGAACAGGTCGCCGGCTCTCCTTCGAATAACCTCAGTATCTCCTGCGCGCAGGGTATATCGATGGGCATAGAAACTGCGCTTTACCGGCTCCTGCACCTCGGTAGCGTGATAAGCCAGCCAGTCCAGCATCACTCCGCGCTGAGGATCAGTGGGACCGGGCGCAAGATGTTCCACACTGTGTCTGTCACACAGGTAAACCATGATGGCGATGGTTTCACAGACCACACAGCCATGGTCATCGACCAGTACCGGAATGGTGCCCCGGGGATTAATCGACAGGAACCAACTGCTTTGATGCTCGTCAGCCGTGATATCCACTGCCCGCTTTTCATAGGGCAGGCCCGCCTCTGCCAACACCATGTGCGCTGCGGTCGCGCGCGATCCATCTAGACAGTAGAGCATGTACATGTCTTCTCCTCAGGTCTGGCGCAGACCTGTGGCCGGCAACCCGCCTGCAACGCCAAGGGTGAGATTACCAAATGCCCAGGCCTTTGTATTGCTGGACAACTTGACATTGACTCCAGAACCATTGACGTGACCTCGACACTGTTACGAAAATAGCCTGATGACATTACCTCAAACAACACTCACCGTGCTGCCCGAATGGATCGACCATAACGGCCACATGAACGTGGCTTATTACGTCCTGGCATTTGACCTTGTGACTGATGCTGTCTACGAGACCTGGGGGCTTGGCCTCGATTACCCTGAACGAGAAAAGCATGCCATATTTACCCTGGGTATGAACATCGACTATGTCAGTGAAGTATTCGACGGTGAGCCCCTATCTGTAACCACACAGCTTCTGGATATGGATCACAAGCGCATTCACTACCTCCACACCATGGTCCACGGCGACGATCAACGACTTGTAGCACACAACGAATGCCTGTGTATGAACATCAGTCTCGATAACCGGCGCAGTGCTCCGTTTCCATCCAGCGTACGCAACAAACTAAAACCAGTTTTCTTGGAACACCAGAAACTGACTATGCCAGATAGTGTTGGCCGCACCCTCAAGATCTCCCACAAAAACACCGGATAACCTCAGTTCAATCGCCCCTTTAGGGTGGCCTGCAATAGTTCCGCCTGCTCGTGCAGTTCTTCTGCCCCTTGGCCCTCCAGCAGTGTTTCGATATCGCTCAGGGCTGCTTTGATCTCACCTGCCTTGGCTTTCAAAGCAGCAATTTCCAGACGGAACACTGGCGCGTCTTTTGCCAACACCAGCATCGATTCAGTAGTCCGCAAGGCCAGAGCGGTGTCGTCGCGCTGGCGGGCCCGGATCCGGATATTGTTTTGAAGTCGTAATAAAATCTCGCGGTTGCTTACAGGCACAACACCGTTCATTGCGTTCTCAGTCGAACCTTCCTGGGCTGTAAAACGTTCATGGAGATTGCTGTCATCCAGTTGCCGCGCCTGGTGGAATGGATCAAGTATTGCGAGTTCGCCAGTTGTCGAGACCTGGATCAGGAAGTGGGCTGGAGAACGTATACCCGCTGCGGCCCAGCCCTGAACGCGCCATGCATGTATACAGATAATCCCTAAGGACACCGGGATGCCGCATCGTCGGTCGATCACACGGATCAGATTAGCGTTCTGGATATCGTCGTAAGACCGTCTATCGCCACTATATCCATGCGTCGTATAAACCACAGCTCTTAGAGCGTCAATACATTCAATCAACCCACTGCCGTGGCGTGTCGTTGCACCGATATCAGAAGCCAGCAGATCAAGATGTTGCCGGTAAGGCACAAGATCGACAGACGGGTCATCCAGCGCAGCCAACAATAACGCTGTTTCTGCAAGGTCGATATCAGCATCTCTTGTGCTGATCGCCTCTCTGAGCTGTTGCAACAGTGTCGCTCTGTCCACGGGTTGTGATCCCCAGTGCAATCGAAGCAGTGATCACCAAGTATGACCCCAGATTTTGTCGTTCACAATTGGTTGTGGATTTCGTAGATCGACTGCGTTAACGTTCCTACCAATCGTGGGGATAACGGCATATTTCAAGATGCTTTGAGCGTGGTAATTCTTTATGGCGAAGCTCAGTGGAGTTAACGATTACATAACCCGTTCGGCGGCCCATCTCGAAGTGCTGGCAACCGAGATCATGGCGGCCATCGGCTGTAGCGACGACATCGCGTCTATGGTTGCGCATCATCTTGTGGATGCCAGCTGCAAGGGCGTCGATTCGCACGGCGTGATGCGCCTGATCGGGTATGCAGAACAAGCTGAAAGTGGCTACTTTCTACCGTCTGCCCGACCCAGCGCACACCAGAACCAACACGGGGCCTGGATCATCGATGGCGGCGGTGGAATGGGCATTCCGGCAATGGCGATGGGCATCGACAAGGGAACGAACCTAGCCAAGGAACATGGTATGGCAGTTGTGGGCGTAACCCATTGCGCCCATACCGGCAGGTTGGGTGCGTTCTGTGAGCAAGGCGCAGCAGCGGCCTGCCTCACGATCACTTTCGGCGGCGGTGCCCGGCGGAACTGGCGCCAGGTTGTACCGTACGGCGGCGCCAAGGCAAAGCTACCCACTAATCCCTATGGGTTCGGCATTCCTGGCGGTGACCGTGGTCCTGTCATCCTTGACTTCGCGACATCAGCCGGTGCCGGCGGCTGGATCTATCTCGCCAAAAGTGCCGGTGGCCAACTGCCTGACGGACTCATTGTTGATGCCCAGGGAAATTCTTCGACTGACCCCGACGATTACCTAAATGGCGGCGCCCTACTCCCTGCTGCCGGCGCGAAAGGTTATGGCCTAGCGCTGATGGCTGAACTCGTCGGCGAAGCACTGCTGGGTGCAGCTACTACCGAATTGAACTGGATCATTCTACTGGTCGATACCACCCGCTATCGTGACGACTCAACCTTCAAACGTGCTGCTGAATCGGTTCTCAGCGACATTCGTGAATGCCCAGCTGCTGACGGCTTCGACCGTGTAGAGATTCCCGGCGAACGGGAACGGGCCCTAGAGAAAATACGCCGAAAAGAGGGGGTTCCAATTCCCGCTGCAACATGGGATCAGATCGTAACACTCGCCGATCAATTCAACGTGCGTTCAGTGAGGTGAGACGCTCCACTCCCGGTTACCCGCTCATGGTCAAACCACCGGACACACTGATGACCTGCCCAGTGACATAAGCCGCATCATCACTGGCCAGAAAGCTGATTGCACCCGGCAGGTCTTCGGGCTTTCCAATGCGACCCATCGGGATTGCGCGCTGCATTGCCTGTCGTAGTTTTTCCGAATCACCAGCACCTTCAGCGTAACTGGCAAAAAGAGCCGTATCTGTTGGGCCCGGGCAAACAACGTTGAAAGTGATTCCATGCCTGGCGTGTTCGCGGGCCAGGGTTCTGGCAAAACCGATGAGGCCAGCTTTACACGCGGCGTAGACAGACTCGCCCGACGACCCGACACGGCCGGCGTCAGAAGAAACACTAACGACCCGGCCATACCCGCGCTCGACCATACCAGGCAACACCACGTGATGCATATTCAAGGCGCCAATCAGATTGATATCGATAATCTTGCGCCAGAATTCAGGATCAGTTTTCAGAAATGGACGAAACAGATCCCAGCCTGCGTTATTGACAAGAATATCGACCCCGCCCAATGCTTTTTCGATCTCTAGCAACCCCTGCTTGAGCCCCTCTAGATCCGTAACATCGATACCCAGGGCAAGACTCTGGCCACCGGCATCTGTCAGCTCATCTGTAATGGCGTGGGCAGCTGCGGCATTCTTGTCCAGTACCGCCACCTTTGCACCTTCTTCAACAAATCGACGACTCGTCGCTCCACCTATACCCCCCCCGCCACCGGTGATGACGGCGACTTTACCGGCAAGCCGATTCATAGCGCGGACCTCCAAGTGCGGCACTGATGTGCGCACACATTCACACCAACAACGTCTGTAAGCAGGTCAGCTTAACAGAAAGCCGGCACACTACGGCAACGCCATGGAGACCTCTGATACCATTCATCCTTACGGACACAACACGACTGACAAGTCGATACCCAACAGGGGACCGAGGTATGAGAGCAGCTGTACTGGCAGAACGGGGTAAAGCCGGGCTTACTGTCACAGACTTTGCCGAGCCCGTGCCTGCCGCCGGTGAAGCGGTTATGAAAGTACACGCTGCATCAATCAACCACGTTGATCTGTATATGCGTGACAGTGGGGCCGGTATTTCCCACGAACTACCACTGATCCTAGGCGTTGACGGTGCAGGTGAAATTGTCGAGGCGCCGCCTGGTTCACATCTCAAACCCGGCGATCCCGTAGTGCTTTACCCCATGGCCAGCTGCGGCCGATGCCGCGCCTGCCAGGCCGGCGATCAGGCCAACTGCAGCACATTCAGTATTTCTGGAGAGACTCGACACGGTTCTTTTGCTGAGCTGATTGCTATGCCTGAACACTGCTTTGTGCCCAAGCCCGACAACCTGAGTTGGGAAGCAGCAGCCACGCTGCCCGTGGCCTACCTGACTGCCTGGCGGATGCTGTTTGGCCGTAATCCACTTCAATCAGCCGAGACTGTTCTCATTGTTGGCATCGGCGGCGGTGTTGCTGCGGCCTGCCTGCAGATGGCAAAAATGGTGGGTGCCCAGACAATCGTAACTTCCTCGAGTGACGAAAAACTCAAGTGGGCCAGAGATCTCGGTGCAGATTTCGGTATCAATTACAACACAGATAAGGTTGCCAAGCAGGTGATGGCACTGACAGGTGGCGAGGGGGTCGACATGGTCGTTGACACTGTCGGAGAGGCAAGCTGGGGGGACAGCCTTCGCTCCCTTCGCCGTAGCGGCCGGCTCGTAACCTGCGGGGCAACAACAGGCGGCCATCCGTCGGCTGACATTCAGCGACTTTTCTCCAAACAACTTGCGATCTACGGGTCAACTACGGGCAGCCTGGAAGAATTCAGACAGCTGATTGAGGCTACACGGCGTGGTCTGATCCAACCTCTAATCGACAGACAATATCCACTTGCCAAACTCCCCGAAGGTCTGGAGCGGATGGAAAGAGCAGAGCAGCGAGGCAAGCTCGTGGTCAATGTTTCCAGTTGAGAGGATCAACACAACAGGCGATACTCTAACCATGGCTCTGCTATCTGTACTGGATCTCTCTCCGATAACACAGGGCAGCCACGCCGGTCAGGCACTTCGTAACAGCTTGGACCTTGCGCGCCGGGCAGAAAATCTCGGTTACAACCGTTACTGGGTTGCCGAACACCACAACATGGCGGGCATTGCCAGCGCCGCTACCGCAGTCGTTATCGGTCACATTGCCGGTGGAACAAAAGATATTCGCGTCGGGTCCGGAGGTATCATGTTGCCGAATCATGCGCCACTAGTCATCGCAGAACAGTTCGGCACACTCGAATCCCTATACCCGGGTCGAATCGACCTCGGGCTCGGTCGAGCACCCGGCACCGATCAATTCACAGCCTATGCACTTCGCCGCAATCTCGCTGGCGATGTGGACCAGTTTCCACGCGATGTACAGGAACTGCAGAGCTACTTTGGATCCAACCAGCCCGGCCAGCGTGTTACAGCAGTTCCGGGTAACGGGCTGGAGGTTCCCATCTGGATGCTGGGGTCGAGTCTCTATGGCGCCCAGCTGGCTGCGGCACTGGGCCTACCGTACGCTTTCGCTTCTCACTTTGCACCAGCTGCCATGATGCAGGCTATAGAAATCTACAGACAGCGATTCGAACCTTCCGCACAACTGGCTGAACCTTACGTCATGTTAGGCTGCAATGTGTGTGCCGCCGAAACTGACGACGAAGCCTGGCTACTCCGCAGCTCGGCACTGCAGTCCACCTTAAACCTTCGGCGCGGGCAACCCGGTCCACTACCACCACCGGTTGAAAACCTGGAAAGTCGGATCAGCCCTCACGAGAAGATGATGCTCGACGAACTGCAAACAGCTTCAATGGTTGGATCTCCCGAAACTGTGCACCGGGAACTCGAAGCCTTTATAGCGCTTACAGCTGCTGATGAACTGATAATTTCTGCTCAGATCTATGACCACAGCGCGAGATGTCGTTCCTACAAGATTACAGCCGATGTTGCCATCCCGAAGGCGGCCTGATGCTGGACAGTAGCAACGAACCGGCAAACACCGTAACCCACCCGACCATCGCCAAACAACCCGCACAACAAGCATTGCGAGCACAGCAGCGCGGCCGCACTAAACTGCTGACTTCAACTTTCCGTAGTGCGTTGAATCGACCGGAGCGAATTCTCTGAAACAGCTCACCCGGTCACTGCACCAGATCTTCAGTCCACAGGGTTACATTTTTCGGGGTTGGTGGGTGGTTGGCGCCGGCGGCCTTGTTCAGTTCACAGGCGCCATCCTGTTCTTTCAGGCATTCGGTGCTTACTTTCTCCTGATAGAGGATGAATTTGGCTGGAGCAAGGCGCTGTTGGCCGGTGCTTTTGCCCTTGCCCGACTCGAGAGCGGTCTACTTGGACCGATCCAAGGCTGGATGATCGACCGATATGGACCACGGGCAGTCATTCTCTGGGGTCTGGTCATTTTCGGACTGGGGCTCATTGGATTCAGTCAAATCGAATCGATTATCGAGTTTTATGTTTATTTCTTTTTTATCGCGCTTGGCACCAGCCTCGGTGGATTTCTCTCTGTCACCACAGCACTGGTTAACTGGTTTTCAAAACACCGGGCAAAGGCGCTGGCACTGTCACAGTTCGGATTTTCGTTTGGTGGACTGCTTGTGCCCATCACAATCTTTTCACTGGAAACGGTAGGTTGGCGCATCACCGCAGCGGTTTCAGGCATTATTGTCCTGATAGTGGCCTGGCCACTGACACGAATCATCGACCACCGACCTGAGGACGTCGGTGAAACCCCCGATGGGATCCCATACCAGGGGCCAACACTGTCGACGATGAGCCAGAATCCCACAAGCACACCGGCATACAGGCAGGCTGATTTCACCGCCCGGGAAGCCTTGAGAACCAGGGCATTCTGGTTTATGTCTCTGGGCCACGGTACCTCTTTACTGATTATCGGCGCCGTCATGGTTCACCTCATTCTCCACGTAAACGGACAACTGGGTTATTCGTTGACCGCGGCGGGTCTGGTCGTCTCACTGATGACTGCCATGCAGATGATCGGCCTGGTTAGTGCTGGATTTCTCGGTGACCGATTCGATAAACGATTGATCGTCACCGCTTGCATGGGATTTCACGCCGCAGGTATGCTGCTGCTCGCCTATGCGCACAACATTTGGATGGTTATCGGCTTTGCTGTGCTACACGGCATTGCCTGGGGAACGCGTGGGCCGCTGATGCAGGCGATTCGAGCTGACTATTTTGGCGCGTCTAATTTCGGTGTCATCATGGGATGGTCATCTTTAATCGTGATGATGGGCATGGCGCTTGGCCCACTCTATGCCGGCTACATGGCGGACCGTACAGGTAGCTATGTAAGCGCGTTCACGATCCTGGCGATCACCGCTTTGTTCGGCGCTGTCTTTTTTCTACTGGCGAAAAAACCTGTGAAGCAACTGCAACCGGAGTCAGCCCAATCGCCTACTTCATAACCCACTCCCCCCTGTGCATCCGCCTTTTAGCTTGTTCAGCCAAACAGGCCCCCGGCTTTCTTGGGTGAGAGCCGAATCAACCGGGAAGTACACACTGCTGCCTGCCGATGCACCACAGCTTGCTGATAATCGGGATTCTTAATCATCGAAACGAACGCGTCGGTTGAAGGGTACTGGGCAATAAATACAATGTCCCAGCACTCGTTGTCTGGACCGATGAGAACAAATTCAAAGTTCGCGCTGTAGGCGATTGACCCGCCCACCGCTTTGAGTATCGGCCCACTCTCCTCACCGTAGGCCCGGTATGCTTCCTCACCGCTCAGCGCCCGCCCGTGCCGGGCATGTTGCTGCGGATATACCGCAGTCTGCCGCAGCCGAACTAGGTTGAGCATATGGATTTCGCCTTCACCATTCAGAGAACGAAAAGCTCTAAATGCATCCCGGGTTGGATCAACATAGTTTTCTGTCATGATATTCTCCAGCTACTGTTTACTGCAGGCACTACAGTCCCATTCTTGAATTCCCGCCTTATTCAGACCAGGGAAAGCAGATCATCACCCAGACCCCGTGGATTGGACAAAAACGGGGAGTGACCTGTGTTCAGGGATAAGACCTGCTGGCACGGCATCGCGGCATACATTGCTTTTTGCATTTCAGGCAGGACCGCCTGGTCCTGAAGACATTCGATATAAACCCGGGGAATACGGCCAAAATTGGCTTTGGTAATCTCCAGGTGCCCCATCAATGGTCCGGTTGGCTGAGGAACGAGAAGGCCCAAAGCCCAGTCCACATCTTCAGGTGAACAATCGTTATAAAAACGGTCGCGGGCCATATCAGCATGAAATGTCACGTAAGCCAGATCATCTGATATGGCCCAGGAATCCCGCTCAAGTCCCTGTCGAATACGCTTCGGGTCGTCGGACATTACCGAACGAAACGCCTCCCCGGGTTGCAAAAGCAACGCGCTGAGATAAACCAAGGTACTGATCTTGTCTGGACGAAGTTCTCCAGCCTGACTGATGGTCAGACCTCCGAGACTGTGCCCCACCAGGACAACGGGGGACTCAAACTGGTCGAGCAGCGAACAGACATGGTGGACGTAACAATCCAGATCCACCTGATCCAAAGGAGTACAGTCGCCGACACTGCCATTACCTGGCAGATCGACCGCAACGACCTCGTGACCTTTTGCCCGCAGCATGGGAAGCACTCGACTCCAGCACCAGGCGCCGTGGGCAGCACCATGGACAAGCACGAAGTTAGCCACCCTGATCTCCTGAATTGGCTGTAGTAAACCAGACCATAGACGGTCAAATCCCGAACTGCAAATGTCCCTGACCCGCTTGGGATGGATTTACCATTACCCAAAACAGGCCAATATCAGTTAAGGTTTCCCCATAGTGGAATGACTGTCGGGAGAACAGCAATGCAGATCAGTGCGTGGTTTCCAACCCGAGACATCGGAACAGACCCGGTTCGAATTCGTGACTGGGCCCAAGCTGCCGAAGAACTGGGTTACGATCATATAGAAGTACCCGACCACGTTTTCGGGGCAACGGCACGCGACGGCTGGTCGCCGCGGTACAACGAACAGGATCCATTTCACGAGACCTTTGTGACCTTAGGTTTCTTGGCCGGGGTCACCACGACAATCGGCCTGGCAAGCGGTGTACTGATTCTGCCCCAGCGCCAGACCGGTGTAGTGGCAAAACAGGCGACACAGGTAGACATACTCAGCGGCGGTCGACTGCGCCTGGGCGTCGGGGTGGGCTGGAATCATGTTGAGTACGAGGCGTTAAACGAAGACTGGAAGAGCCGGGGTACCAGACAGCGCGAGCAGGTCGAGGTACTCAAGAAACTCTGGTGTGATGATCTGGTTACCTACCAGGGTCGATTTCACCAGTTCACTGAGGTCAACATCACACCGCGTCCGGTGCAACGTCCGATTCCAGTCTGGTTTGGCGGCAGTTCAGACGCGGTTGTCAAACGTGCGGCGCAGATCGGCGATGGGTGGATGCCGATCATGGCTCCTGATCACGAGGCAGAGGCCAAACTCGAGCAACTGCGAAATCACCTGAGCGATTGTGGACGTGATCCCAGTGCCTTTGGTATTGAAGGCTGGCTGCGAATGGACAAGGCCGATCCTGATGAATGGAGCGTAGCTGCTGAGGGTTGGCGTAAGCTGGGGGCCGACATCGTGATGCTCTATCCGATGTATCGTATTCCCAACTTCGATGATCAGATCGAGACCCTGCGCCGGTTCAAAGAAGTTGTGAGCGGCTAACGGCTGATTCGGTGACACACCATCAGGATACACTGAACATAGCGCTCACCACCCTGGTTCGTCGTAGACGAAGCGGTAAGCCTCCTCTGCGCGAATGATATGACCGGCTGAGGGCAGCGGGAAGTGCGCAGTGCAGATCAAAGTATCGCTCTCACAGTAGCGATCCAGAAACGTCCGCCGCGTTTGTTTCGCTTGCTCTGCATCCCAATCCGGCCACGCCGTCCATTCAGGATACAGGCACTGAACCGGCGAGTGCATCAGGTCACCACACATCACCGCCGCTGCACCCTTTGACTTCAACGATATGGCGACATGGCCGGGTGTATGTCCCGGTGTGGGCTCCAGGGAGACCTCATCGTCCAGTGCATAGTCGTTTGCGACGAGCTCTGCCCTGCCCGCTTCGATAATAGGCAGCACACTGTCTTCGTACGGAGTGCGTGAGAATTTTTCATGTCCAACATCGCGCCAGAGTTCTACTTCCTGCTTCGAGAAAACATAGCGTGCATTCGGAAAAGTCGGCACCCAGCGGCCACTCTCAAGTCGGGTGTTCCAGCCCACATGATCAGAGTGCAGGTGGGTGCACAAAACAAAATCTATGTCCGCAGGATCAAGACCATGGGCAGCCAGTGCAGCAAGATAGGTCGTGTCAGATTTAAGGTGCCAGTGTGGTCGGTTCTCACGCGACTTGTCGTTTCCGACACAGCCATCGATCAGGATTGTGTGGTGGGTGGTTCGGACAACATAACTTTGTATCGGTAACTTGAGCTTTCCCGTCTTGGGATCCATGGCATCCGGTTCAAGCCAATGACGGTGAGGTGCCCAGTCTTCCTCGGTCGTCTCAGGAAAAAAATCGAACGCACTGAATGGCGTCACCAATTCCAACACCCGAAAAATCTCAAGCCCCCCCAGCTTTCTGGAACGCGTACTCATGCCACTGTCCTCCCCGGTCTGAATTCGTACAATTCCTCAAAACTAACCGTGGTCATGGTTAACCGCCTGGGTTTACCACTCTAATGGGCGCTTCACGTGCACCAGGCACAGGCCAATCATCAGGCCAGCAGTCTCGCTGCTTAAGTTCATCGGCGGTCACCATGTGCCGGGGATCAGCCACCCGATAAGGAAAAAGGATACCATCCAGATGATCGTGCTCATGCTGATATAGATGGGCTTCCCAGTCTGCAAACTCACGACTGAGCGGTCTGCCAAACTGGTCGTAGCCATCGACCTTGATCGCACGGGGCCGACCGACATACGCCTTAAGGCCCGGCACAGACAGGCATCCCTCCCAGTACCACACCAATGCTGAATCGAGAATCTTGAGCTCTGGATTGATCCAATAGACCAACGTGCCTGACCCAGATGGATCTCGCATCAAAAAAAACCGCTGGAACCATCCAAGTTGCGGTGCAGCGATTCCGTTCGCACCATGGCGTTTAAGCCCACTTTCGAGTATGACCAGTCGTTCCTGGAATAAAGTTGTATTGATATCTTCCAGATCTACAGGAACCGACGGTTGAGCCAGTTGTGGGTGACCCAAAGTGAGAACTTCTGGTAATTCGTTACTCATAACATAAGCTTACACCCACCTTACTAAGGCCGACAACGGTAGCTTTCACCCAGGCCACAATCGACTATCATATCGCTCCCAATCAATCTGCCGTACCCAGGATCACGGCGATAGACGACTATCCGCGGCTGGAGAAAAAACGATAAAAACTGAAAGCGTCATCACTGTAGAACAGGAACACACCGACGAACTTGGCCACCTCAATCATGTACAGGCAGTCAGATTCCTGGAATCTGCCCGGGAAGACTGGTATCGCCAATGTGGTCAGCCCGTATTCGATCCAGCTGGGTTCGGCACGGTCGTGGTCAATATTAACTACAGCTATCGCGGCGAATGTTTTCTCGGTGAAACGCTGCGTATTATCACAGCGCCGGTTAAACGCGGCCACAAAAGCTTTGTGTTACGTCATGAAATCATCAAGCAAGATGGATCGACACCAATTGACGGACTCGCCACCTGTCTAATTATGGATATGAAGGCGCATAAGGCGATCCCTGTGCCAAACTGGATCGCTGAGCACTTTCCTGATTGACCCAGAGTCCGCTTCAAAGGTTTTGAGATTCCTCAGTTCCTTAATCACGTTCAAGAGCGACAACTGCATCAGCCATAAACAGTGCACCTGGAATTTCCATTTTCACCGGTGTGCGGGCCGGGTATGGCTCCGAAAAATAACGAATGCAAATCTGATTCATAACCTCAAAATCGCTCCAGTCAGTAATAAAGACTGTGAGCTTAACAACATCATCCAGAGTGGCCCCAGCTGCCTCGGCAATTACTTTTATGTTCTCAAACACGCGTTCCGCCTGAGCTTCAAAGGTATCGCCGACGACTGCACCGGTCTTAGGATCAAAGGGGCCTTGAGCTGATACATACAATACACGATCCGAAAAGGTAACTCCCGGTGAGTAAGGTCCTTTGGGTGCCGCTGCGTTTTGGGGATGAACTGCGGTTTTCATGCTGATCGTCCTCGGTTCACTCCACTCAGGCCGGGATAGCGGCGCCATCGCGCCGATTGTCCGCCGCACCAGCCAGTGCCCCGCTATCTGGATCACGCGAAACAGCCTGCATACCACCTGTAGCCCAAGAGTAGGCCGGCAACACAGTAATTCGATGCCCACGAGACTCTAGCGTTTTGCGGACAGAATCGCTGACTCGATTCTCGATCTGCACCTCGGCGCCATCCTGCATGCGGGCCCTCGGCATATTGATTGCGTCCTGCAATTCAAGATCATAGTCGAAGTAACCGACCATAGCCTGAACCGTGGTTTGCAGTATGCCGTAGCTACCGGGTGTTCCCAGAGCCAGTATGCCTTGACCATTCTGAGTTGTAATTGAAGGTGCCATACACATTGCCACACGCTGACCTGCGGTAAGCACATTCGGAGAAGTCGGATCCAGATCTCCCCAGTTGAGAAAATTATTCATCACAATACCAGTACCCGGTATCATCACTCCGGACCCGTAGGGCGATCCCAAACTGTTTGTCAGACAAACCAGGTTACCTTCTTTGTCGGCAACAGACATTGAGGTTGTGTGCTCCTTAAGTGCCGAACGATCAAAAGGCCCTCCGCTTGCCCAATTCTCAGTGGGTCCAACTATCGGCTCCGCATCGTCTGCCCGCGCGACCAGTTCATCGACATTCGTCAGCAGTGCATCTATATCAGAAATTTCTTTCTGGTTATTTTGGATGCGTACACCCGCAGCTATCCGAATCGCTCGAAATACCAGATCCAGGTGATCAGCGGAAAGTAGGCCCCTGCTTTCAAAATCAAATGCTTCGAGGATCTGGAGACTAAGAAGAACCTGAAAAGACTCTTGCGGCGGTGGCAGTACATTAACCTGACGGTTTCGGTAAGTTGCTGATATTGAAGGTTCCCAAATTGGCGAGACGGCCTCTAGATCGGCCATGCCGATCGATCCTCCGTCAGACTGAATTCGAGAAACCAGCTTCTCACCCAAGGCACCGCCATAAAGACAATTAATTCCCTCGGCTGCAATCTGCTCCAGTGTCGCCGCGAGGTCTGGCAACTGTAAAACCTGTCCCGTCTGCCAGTCTTGCTCCACTCGAAATACTCGTTGCCACTCCGGATCTTTTATCCGCCCGATGCTACCCCGGGTCATGGCCACAAAAAAACTCGAGACTGGGAACCCGTCCTGAGCTAGTCTTATCGCTGGCTGCAACACCTCATCGAAATTCATGCGGCCGTAACGGCTCTGCAAGGCGTGCCAACCAGCCAAGTTTCCCGGAGTAACAGATGCATTTGATCCACTTTCGGTTTTTGCCTTGTCGACCTGATTGACATCGAATCCCGCCGGGACCGGAGGAATAAAGTCGATGGTCTTAACCGTACTATCAGCAGCAAGAAAAAATGTAGCACCCCCAGCTCCAGCAAGCCCAGACATAAATGGTTCGACCACGTTCAGTGCCGCCGCGGTCGCTGCTACGGCATCGAATGCGTTGCCACCTTTACGAAGGATATCGGCACCTGCGTTAGCCGCCAGCGGGTGTGCCGCGGCTACCATGCCGTTTATCGAGCGTACAGTAGGTCGTCCACCCAATGCCTCATGTGCTGATTTATTTTGGCTCATATGCTTCTCCGTCTATTCCGTACTTGAGAGTTAATAATCGTTAGAACAGGATTCAAAATTGTTTGTTCAGATTCCGCCCACGGATCAATAATGGCATTATGCCAGCCATTGAGGTCATGAAGATGCTGAAGTCCGGCTGTCCGGTACAATAAGAAAAGCAAGTGAAGTTCCTCCCAGTGCCATTGTAAAGACCACTGCGATACCAATCCGAACATCATCGGCCGCACCGAGATAAACAGTCAGCCACGCAACTAAGGAGCCAAAGGCTAGCTGGAAACTTCCCGCGAGCCCAGATGCAAATCCCGCGACCGACCTATGAGAAGCATTAACTGCACCCATAGTAGCATTTGCAACGACCAAACCATTAGAAAAAGCAAACAGCATGGCGGGCAGTAACAATGCCAACACCGAACGATACCCGCCGAAAGCCAGCATAGCCATTACACCCGTTGCAAGAATCGATAAACACGAGCCCGACCGTACCATCCGAGGTATGCCCCACTTTGGAGTCAACTTTCGACTCACTCCACTTCCAATCAAAAATCCCATGGGAAGTGCAGTAATAAAAAATCCGAAAGCTGCAGCTGAGTAACCCAATTTATGGAAAGCAAAAGGCAAAAATGATATAAAAGCAAAGAAAATAGATGCCTGAAAACCAAGATTTCCGGCGAATAACATGAACTGCCTGGTGCGTAAGAGTCCAATATAGTTAAGGGCAACAGATTCTAGGCTCAGCCGAGTCTTTTGGGAGAGATGTGTCTCCTTTAGGGCAATTAGCGCGGACAAAAAAGCGACAACGCCCAGCAATACGGTAACACCGATACCCCCCTGCCAGCCAAAAATATCATAGAGCACTCCTCCCAATGAGAACGCTAACATTGGAGCAAGTGCAGTGGCAGACATCACCGCAGCCATACTAGCGGCAGCAGCTCGGGGCGTATGGGTATCGTTAATTATGACACGCGACAAAACCATAGCCGCCGCAGCGCCTATACCCTGAATTAAGCGCGCAAAAACTAAAATAGCCATATCAGGTGCGAAAAATGCCAGTACTGAGCCTACAAGATACAACCCTAACCCAACTAACAATGGTAGGCGTCTGCCAAATCGATCAGAAATTGGTCCAAAAAAAAGTTGCCCTACAGCCGTAGCTGCTAGGAAACCGGTTATGACCATTTGTGCTTCTTGAGCGGTTACCGCAAATATAGTCGTAATACCTGGCAGTGAAGGGGTAATAATCGTAGTGGCAAAGATGCTAGTCGATACGATTAGCACGAGCAGCCAAGTCGGTTGAGGCGAAGCAGAATTTTGAATGTTCACTGAATAGTTCGTGGAACTAATTACGCAATAACAAACAAGCTGAACTTGGTAATTGCTCGTATGATAAAGGTAGGTATTTCGACAACTGGCGCCCGTTGCTAGCCGACTGAGATCAGAAACAAGACTAAGTAAGCCGACTAATGTTGATCACGAGCGGCAGAATTGTGAACCTATTGACTAATCACTACAAGTACGAACTTCGACCCAACAGCGCTACAATATCGCGATTTTCGCACTTATAGGACTCGGGTTACTTGTCGTCCTCAAACAGTACTGGCCACCTTCCTTTTGAACAGATCCGTAAGTTATTGCTGTCTGTAGCACGAGCCATGCGAGTGTGTGCCGAATTTCCCGAGCATGAATCTGCCGCGCATGGATTTGCCGAAGATATCAGTTCGGCGATAGCTAAATCGCCACCTGCAGCCACAATCATGGCCTCCGCTGAACTGCGCAAGGCGCGGGATACCCGACTGGCACGACAGCTGCTTGATCTCAGTCACCACCTACCGTGGACCGAGTCCCCAAGAACACCCGACATGGGAAACAGGATTGCACTGTGCAGTTTCAACGATCTTTTTGACTTCAAGCATCACACCGCCGGCCTGCTCTATCTGGATCCGGAACTGGCCTATCCGGAACACAATCATCCACCACCGGAGCTTTACCTCACTTTGTCCGGCACGGGTAGCTGGCGCTACGGCGGCAGCACAGAATACCGCGTGGTATCAGCAGGTAATCTGCTGTATAACCATCCGCTGGACCTGCACGGTGTACGCAGCAACGACACACCTCTTCTCGCATTGTTCCTGCTCTGGCACAACGAAGCCGACTAACTTATTGGTCAGTGCGGTACGTCTGTGTCGTCAGTATCAGACTCCAGCTGCTCTCTGAGCTTTGTTTTAAGAATCTTGCCGTAGTTGTTCTTCGGCAGACTGTCCAGGAATCTATAGTTCTTGGGACGCTTGAAGCGAGAAATGTTTTCCAGACAAAAATTGTCCAGATCCTGCTTGCTGGCCTTGCCACCGGGTTTGAGGGCTACGAAAGCTACTACCTCCTCTCCCCAGTCTGGGTGGAATCGACCGACAACCGAGGCCTCTAGAACCGCATCATGTTGTAACAGCACTTCCTCGACTTCACGCGGATAAATATTGGAACCACCTGAGATGATCATGTCCTTGGTACGATCTTTCAATGTCAAAAAACCGTCTACATCAATCACACCAACATCACCTGTATATAACCAGCCATCTTTCAGTGCCGCCGCTGTCGCTTTTGGATTCTCCCAGTATCCTTTCATCACAACGTCTCCCCGAACGATGATCTCACCCGGTTGGTTGTCTGCGGCCAACTGTCCACTTTCTTTGACGACCGCAACCTCGACATCCGTCCGCGGAATACCAACCGATGACATTCGCTCAGTAAATCTCGGGTGGGTCTTATCCTCGTGCATGCTTTTAGAAAGGTAGGTAATGGTCATTGGTGCCTCACCCTGACCATAGATCTGAATCAGTCGTGGGCCAAAAACATCTAATGCCTGATACAGGTCCTGGGTATACATCGGCCCCCCGCCATAAATGATGGTCCTGAGATTTGCTCGTGCCGCCTCACTGATAGCACCCGATGCCAGTAGTCGAACGATCATCGTTGGTGCAAAGAAAAAACCCGAGCTGGGCCACTTAACCAACAGTTCGTTAATTTCCGGTGGATCAAATCCGCCACTCTCAGGTATCACCTGGTTGGCAGCCTTCGCCAGATGCGGAATTCCGTAAATACCCGACCCGTGGGACAAGGGTGCTGAATGGATGATGCAATCACTGTGCGAAAGACTCTCTAAATCAGCGAAATAACTGAGCGTCATCGTCGTCAGATTACGATGGGTCAAGGTCGCGCCCTTAGGCCTGCCTGTGGTGCCGCTGGTATAGAACAACCAGGCCGGATCGTCTGCCTTGACGTTTTGGAGTACAAGTTCAGACGAGTTCAACAGGCTCCGATAGTCAGCGGTGTCAACACTGACAACCCGCTCCAAGCGCTCAACCGAATCGCACAGTGGGCCGACTGCCGCCTCTAGGTCGCGGTTGACCATACATAAACGTACGCCGGCGTTTTTAATGATGTAACTGATCTCACGCTGATGAAGCTTGGCATTTATCGGTACTGCAACCAGTCCCGCGTGCCAGATCGCATAGAGCACTTCTGTAAAAGCAGGGCAATTGGTCATGGCAATCCCCACCCTGTCACCGCGCTTCAGACCGCAGCTGCCCATGAAGCTGGCTGCGAGCTGCTGTACCCGATCGGCAAGTTCACTGTAAGTTAGATAAACGTGCGTAGCGTACGATACCGCTGGTGATGTGCCAAAACTGCGTGCCGATTTCTGCAATAGCGCTGCAATATTCATGAGTCGTCTCTATGCTGAAGATCGATTCGTGTCGATCTCAGATCCAGATTTGAACAAGTGTCATTATCCCGCACACGCTAGCAGATGCTGGATGCGGCTACAATCATACTTCGAATTAACAGCCAGCCCTATGGAGTCAATCTTCGGTGGAGCCCTCATTGCAGGACCGATATTATTCAGCTGGCACCTGCTTCGGCTGCGGTCCCAGCAATCGACACGGCTTGCAAATCAAGTCCTATTCGGCCGATAACGGTGTCGCGGCAACCTGGGCCGCGTCCGACAAATATGACAATGGGTTTGGCTTTGTTAATGGCGGCATTATCTCCACACTACTGGACTGCCACTCGGCTGCGTGCCTGATGAAAGAGACTGTCGAGCGTTATGGTGACTTCTGTATTGATGATTTCGAACACTTTGATGACAGGCACCCTGTTTATCTAACCAATCAGATCACCGTGACATTTCGGCGGCCGGTCTTACTGTGCCACCCAGTTGAACTGTTCTCCCAATGTGTGTCCTGGGGTGACGATGCCTGCCGGTTCAGATCAGAACTTCGATTCGACGGAAAACTTGCTGCCAGTGCTGACGTTGCGTGGAAACGGTTCCGGCCCAGACGCTGAACCTGATCTAATGCAATGCCAGTCTTTGCGCTCCAATACGAGTTGACCCTATATTATTCAGGCGAATCGGCCCATCACCTTAAGTATGCCGGCGAGGTGAACGTACAGGCGAGCGGTGCCGACACTGCCCGACGAAAACTCAGCCCTGCACTCGCACTCACTGGCCTGTCGCCAGTGCTTGCCCAGGACTCAACGTTCGATCCGCACTATGACGACGTTGAAATCAATATACGGGGTATCCAGGAAAAAACCCTGTAAAACAAAACTGCTACTAGGCTACTAGGTCGAACACATGACAGATTATCCTTTTATTCCGCTTAAATCCCGCTCGTATCCTGATGAAGAGATGATCCACCGATCGGAACAGTTTCTCGCGGACATGCAATCCAGGCGAACCGTGCGCGACTATTCGGCGCGGAAGATACCACCGGTCGTGATTGAAAATGCGATCCGGTCCGCTGGCACAGCGCCCAGTGGTGCCAACATGCAGCCCTGGCATTTCGTAGTTGTGACAAACCAAGATACGCGATGCCGGATTCGTGTGGCAGCCGAGGCTGAGGAACGGGAGTTTTATACCCATCGAGCATCACAACAATGGCTGGAGGCGCTTGCACCACTGGGCACAAACGAACACAAGCCATTCCTCGTCTCAGCCTCCTGCCTGATAGCAATCTTCCTAAAAAAGTTCAGTTATGATGTTAATGGCCACCGTCTCAAGAATTACTACACCTCAGAATCGGTCGGAATTGCCACCGGTCTGCTGATCAACGCACTGCATAATGCCGGCGTTGCAACGCTGACCCATACACCGAGTCCCATGCGGTTTCTGAACGAGATTCTCGAACGACCCTCCGAAGAACGGCCATTTCTACTGCTGGTCGCCGGTTTTGCCACAGAAAAAGCTATGGTGCCCGATATTGCACGCCTCGACTTGGCTCAGATTATGACAACCATCTCCTGACTTCGGCGGAATACCTTAACCAAGGAATGCGATTGATGATCGAAGAGATGCAACACTATTACGATCGACGGGCCGAGATCTACGACACATCGATGGGATATGACAATCCGGATACCGTGACCCAACTGCAGCCAGTCATTGAACACATCTGTAGGGAGATGAGCGGGAAAAAAGTCCTCGAACTGGCTTGTGGCCCCTGCTTCTGGACACAATTCACCGCAGCTGTGGCCGAATCTATTGTCGCTTGTGACTTCAATAATTCGACACTGTCACAGGCGCGTCACAAGGACCTGCCTTGGGAAAGGGTCTCCCTTCAACAGGCGGACGCCTATGACCTCAAAACGCTCACTGGATCTTTCTCTGCTGCCATGGCAGTGGACTGGCTGGCCCACGTGCCCTACGCACGCATGCACCCATTCTTAGATGGCCTACATGCAGTATTGAATGTTGGTGCCCGGGTAGTGTTCTGCGATCAGCTCCCAAAATCGGAACCCACCGATGGTGATCACGATGCAGACGGTAACTTCATTGTGGTACGGCAACTACCGGACGGATCACGCTATCGTGTCATCAAACATTATCTGTCAGATAACCAGATTCAGGATATCTTCGGGCGCTACGACGACAACGTTCAGATCATCCGCTTCCCGAACTGTCGGCGCATCATCGTGTCATACCACATACAAAATGGCTGAGCCAAATACACGATTAACCCGGCTTCTCGCTAATCCGGGTAGTTCACACGCTCGAGGCGGACGACGCCTCGTCCAAGTGCCACATCTGCGGTCTGGACCCACGTACGGATACGCGACGTCCCTTACGGCTGTGGGGCCAGTAGTCCCACATCGCAAAATGCTGGGTACTGCGATTGTCCCAAATTGCGATGGCATCTGATGACCAGCGGAACCGACACTGAAAGTCGGCCCGCTCAGCATGAGCAAACAAGAATTCGAGTAGTGCCTGCCCTTCTGCTTGCGGCAGATCTTCCAGCCCCACCGTGAACTCACGGTTAACATAAAGTGCAGGTCGGTCGCTCCCACTTGGACGTATAACTACCGGATGGACCGCCTCCGGATAACCATCTGCCGATTCGTGCGGTTGATACTTAAAAAGATGTCGATAACTCCATTCGCCCGAGTGTCTCGCAGTCATACCGTCCAACATCTGCTTCATACGCGGAGACAGTGCCTCATAAGCCGCATACATACTGGCGAAAAGTGTATCGCCTCCGACCGGCGGAATCTCATGCAACTGTAAGATTGACACATAAGGTGGTTCCGGTTCACAAGACACGTCGGAGTGCCATCGGTTGCCTGCCGCTACCTTGGTGTCCCGTCTCGCTTCAATTTTTAATACGCCAGGAAAGTCAGATCCCCGGGGAGCTGCGGGGTGAACGTGAATCGGACCGAAAGCATTGGCAAGGGCACTGTGCTCAGCTGGTGAGAGTGCTGGTTGATCTCGAAAAAAAACAACCGAATACTGCTGTAAAACATTCTGGATCTGCCCGATCAAAACTTGATCTGAACAACGAAGGTCTACGCCGTTGATTTGCGCACCTATAAAAGGTGTTAAGGGATTAATGTCCAGTTCAGTCGACAGCATCAGTGATTTACGTTTTCAATCCTGCCAATCCCAATTAAAACAGATTTCTCAGTAGCCAGACCTGGCAGCGCGATCATCAGGGCCCATAGATAATGCCCATCAGTATCAACCAGAACATGGCTGGCGATGTTAGCATGTCCTTATCAAATTACCAGATCCCCTCAAATCTATGAAATTGAATCAAGCCCAGCAGATCGTTGACGACTGGATCAACGAATATGGTGTCCGGTATTTTAATGAGCTGACTAACACCGTGATACTCATGGAAGAAGTCGGTGAAGTCGCCCGTATAGTCGCCCGTCAATACGGCGAACAAAGCGAAAAAGAAAGCGATAAGGGCAAAAACCTTGCAGACGAGTTGGCTGACGTTCTGTTCGTATTGATCTGCCTTGCCAACCAGACCGGAATCGATCTGGAACAAGCATTTACCCGCAACCTGGAAATGAAAACAAAGCGCGATGCCCTGCGCCACAAAGAAAACAGCAAACTACGTTAGCGATGACCTCTACCGTTCACGAGTGGATTCTGAACAAATGCAGAGCCAGACTATTCCAGTCACCCGTTTCCGCAGAAAAGCTCGCTGATCTGGTGTGAACTACCCCTGGAAGCTGCTGTTGTCGATCATTAGAGCATTGAATCAATACGAATCTGCGATAAAAAAGACCCGTATCAGCCTGACGAAGGCCATCTAAACTTGATGCTAAACACCCTTACGGACATCTTTGATGAAGCCCGGAGAAATCACCCCTGCAGACTTGTTGGGATTGGGGAAAACCTTATGGATCTCATCAACGGCAGTGCTTAGTTCATCACTAATACTGACACCTACTGTTGCCAGACAGGCCCTTAGCTGATCCATTTTAGTCGCACCGATAATCGTCGAACTGACATATTCACGCGACAGCGTCCAACCTAAAGCGAGCTCTACCGGTGTTAGCCCGTACTCTTTAGCCAGGGTGTCGTACTGCTGGGCCGCTCGGCGGCTCAGGTCAGAGTGATAACGGGGCTGGAAGTCGGGCCACAGGCAGTGTCGACCCTCCTGCGGCGTTCCATCGAAGTATTTTCCGCTCAGCAAGCCGCCATTCAAGGCCCCGTAGACTAGAAAAGAAATGTTCAGGTGCCTGGGTGTAATCGCCTCGGCAAGTTCGGGCTCCATCGAGCGGTCCAGCAGGCTGAAATCATTCTGCACTGTAGCCGGCAAGGGTACGTCCATCGAAACTGCTGTCCGGTGGAACTGACAAAGACCGTACGTGGTTTCATTACTCAGCCCCCAGGCTCGCAGTTTGCCCTCCTCGATTAGCCGTGCGAGCGCGCCGACTTGATCTTCAAACGAAACCACATCGGTCTGCTCGCGGCTGCGTTTGTATTCCCAGGCACCAAACATCGTACCGACATAACGCTCCGGCCAATGCAGTTCCATCAGGTCGATATAGTCTGTCTGCAGCCGTTTAAGGCTTCCATGCACCGCAGCACGAATAGAGTCCGGCGTCAGGCGGGGCGGTGCAGGGGGCTGTGGCGGTATCCGATTTGGCGGTATCCATGTCTTAGGACTGGTGCTCGTCACCTTGCCAAACACAATCACGCTGTCGCGCGATCGACTGCGCATCCAGGAACCAACATATGCCTCGGACAGCCCTTGAGTTTCTGCTCGTGTCGGCACCGCATACATCTCGGCAGTATCCAGGCAATTCACTCCATGATCCCATGCACAGGCAAGTTGTTCGTGCGCCTCTTTTTCAGAGTTTTGCTCACCATAGGTCATGGTCCCTAGGCAGATCTCAGATACAATGAGGTCGCTACTTCCGAGTCGACGACTGTTAATGATGTCCTCCAGAACCTTATCCACAAAAACAAAAGCAAGGGCAAGATCATGATTTATGAATTACGGCAATATACTGTTACAGCTGGGCGTATGGAAGAATGCCAGGTGCTCTTCCAGGATGTTATCGATCCCTTGTTCAGAGAAGTCGGCATTCGGCCAGTCGGTTACTGGCAACCCAGAGAACGCGATGGGCAGACATTCGTCTATCTGCTGGCATTCGAGTCGGTAGCCTCAAGGGAAGCAGTTTGGCCCCGATTCATCGAACATCCTCGCTGGCAGGAGGCCAAATCCCATTTTCCAGACGGTGTGCCACCTTACGAAACTGTGGTACCCACTGTCCTCGATCCCATGAGTTACTCCCCGCTGCCCTGACAGTTGAATTGATAAACAACTTTAAACTAGCACACCAACACAGGCAGACTTACGCCCGATATAGTTGACTACAGGCGCACAGGAAAGGAACGTGAAATCAAACGACCAATTCGACGCTGTCATTGTTGGCGCTGGCTTTGCCGGCATGTTTATGCTTTACCGACTGCAGATGCTCGGGGTTTCTGCCAGGGTCTACGAGACAGGCAGTGATGTTGGCGGAACATGGTATTGGAATCGATATCCGGGAGCCCGCTGTGATGTCGAGAGCATGCAGTACTCCTTTTCTTTCTCAGAAGAACTAGAACAGGACTGGGTGTGGTCTGAAAAATACTCAGCCCAACCCGAAATTCTGAGCTACGCTAACCACGTTGCTGATCGATTCGACCTGCGTCGTGACATCCAGTTTGATACACGTGTAACGTCAATAACATTCGACGAAAGTCAAAATTACTGGACCATCAAAACAGACCGCGGCGACCAAGTGAGCGCACAGTTCTGCGTTATGGCGGTAGGTTGCCTATCGTCTGCGAACCTGCCTAATTTCGAAGGTATTGATGAATTTGATGGTTCGATTTATCACACGGGTGAGTGGCCTCATGATGAAGTGAATTTTTCCGGGCTTCGAGTTGGCGTTATTGGCACAGGTTCATCGGCAATTCAAGCGATACCAGCAATTGCGGATCAAGCGTCGTCGTTAACTGTATTCCAGCGAACACCGAACTACTCAGTGCCCGCACACAATGAGGATTTGAATTCAGTCTATGTGAAATCTGTTAAGTCGAGTTATCCCGATTTGCGGGCAAAGGCGCGGGCAAGGCCGACAGGCTTTTTTTTCGAGTACGACACATCGCCAGCCCTTGAAGCGACAGTCGAATCGCGCGAACAACAGTACGAAGAATTCTGGGCTCGTGGCGGCCTGCCATTCCTTGGCGCTTATGGTGATCTTCTTTTCAACAAAGAAGCAAACGACACGATCGCTGAGTTCGCACGCAAAAAGATTCGCGATATTGTCAAAGACTCTGAGACGGCCGACCTGCTTTGTCCAGACAACATTTTCGGCTGCAAGCGTCTATGCGTTGACACAGGCTATTTTGCTGCCTACAACCAGCCACACGTCAAGCTAATTGATGTGTCTAAAAACCCGATCGAACGGTTTACAAGGAAGGGGATTGTCGCCAACGATATTGAATATGAATTGGATAGCGTTGTCTGCGCGACTGGATTTGCCGCAATGACCGGGTCATTCGACAAAATTCAAATTACGGGACGTGATGGTTTGACCCTAAAGGACAAATGGAGCGCTGGGCCTCGTACCTATCTCGGCTTGTCATCCAATGGCTTCCCAAACCTATTCATGATCACTGGCCCCGGCAGCCCTTCGGTACTCGCGAGTATGATCCAGGCGATCGAACAGCACGTTGACTGGATTGCTGACTGTATTAGCCACATGCGAGATATCGGGGCAAGCACCATTGAAGCCAAGGTTCACAGCGAAAACGATTGGGTAGACCACGTCAACGAAGTCTCTCAAGTTTCGCTTCGGTCGACTTGTAGTTCCTGGTATGTGGGTGCGAATATTCCCGGCCGACCAAGAGTGTTTATGCCTTACATCGGTGGGTTTCCGATCTATGTGGACAAGTGCAACAGCATCATGATGGGCGGCTACGAGGGTTTTGTTATCGCAGGCTCCGAGAAACCGACTTCACCGCCTCAAGTGCGCTGCACCGAAAGATGGCACGTCGAACTGGACATGGAGGTCATCTCGCCGGCTGCAATTGCTGCCAGACGGGTCCCGATGGTGTGATCTGAGTCTTTACAACAGGGCATCGAGTATCAGACCACAGATTCCAGATCAAGCTACCGCGAGCCAGACTACAAGGGTCGGCGCACTTCGACCAGTGCTCGCGTGATTACGGCTACGACAACCAGACTGCCCCCCAACAATGTCCAGCGCGAAGGGACCTCATTCACGAACAACCACACCCAGACCGGTCCGAGGGCAAATTCCAACAGCATAAACAGCGTCAACTCTGCTGCTGCCAGGTGGCGAGATGCGACTATGAAACAGACGCTGGTAAACCCAGACAGTACACCACCCCAGAGAACACACAACACCAGGTCATCGGTGGAGATCGTGAGACTGCCGTAACTACTCACCCCGGCGACAAGAACGATCAATACTGTTGAGACCAGCAGTGCCGGCAACATGTTAACGTGGCGGTTACGCCGCACGAGCACTGTATAGATAGAAAAACAGATCGCCGTGACCATTGCCATAAGATTTCCGTAAGCTGATCCCGAGCCAAACCCCTCGCCCAGCATGACCGTGATTCCAGAAAAAGCGATCATCATTGCCCACAATGTCGCCCGCGTGGGCCGTTCTCTCAGGAAAACCCAAGCCAGCGCGGCAGTAAAAAAAGGTATGGCCCCCAGAATAAACAGCGTGTTAGCGACAGTCGTATGCGTCATCGACTGCAGGAAACAAATCGCTGCCACCGTCAGCATCACTCCGCCAGCAATACCCGGCCAGCCAATCCGGATCACATGGGTAATAGCCATACGGCGGTACTGAATAACCAGAATAAGCGTGACCGCGACCATGAGTGACAAGGCACGATAGAAATTCATGACCATGGGGTCAGCGTCCACATGACGAACGATCAAACCGGTAAAACTGATTACCACCGAACTCGCAATCATTAATCCGATTGCATACCCACGGCGCCCGACTGAGTCGGTATCCTCAGATCCTGAAGTCCTATGGGGTTCAGACAAAGTCGTCGCGGTCACCTGCTTCATGCGGCATCAGTAAAGTTTAGGACCGTTGACGAGAAACCACTTCTTTCTAGGAATGCTGTAATCTGTCAGCCATGGTACTGAATCAGGAGCAATTGTGAAGAACATCGTCTATCCGGATGCCAGTAAGGGCATTGAAGAAACACTTGCTGGTCATCGCCGGGAAAGTCTTGAGAAATTGGGTAACCTGAAGATTTTCTATGATACGCCAGAAAATCACCAGGAATTTCTGAAACGAATCGACGGTGCACATGCGCTGCTGGTCGGCTGGGCGTTACCAGCTGACGTAATGGCCCAGACCCCGACGCTTGAAATTCTTTCTTTTACGGGCATCGGGGCCAGTAATTTTATCGACCTGCCAGCCGCCGCCATCCAGGGCATCACCGTCTGCAACTGCCCGGGTTATGCCGACTACACTGTCGCTGAACACACCCTAGCGCTACTCCTCGCTGCGGCACGGCATGTGCCACAACTCGATGCGGAACTGCGGGACGGTCGCTGGAATCAGTCTCTTGATGGGATGGAGTTACGCGGCAAACAGCTGGGCATAATCGGATTTGGCGGTATTGGTCGCCGGGTCTTTGAGCTGGCCCGCGCGTTTGGCATGGCTGTAAAGGTCTGGACCCGAAACCCCAGTGAAGCCCGCGCCCGCGAACACGGTGTCGAATTCGTATCCCTCGACAAACTGCTGCAAACATCTGATGTGGTTTCTCTACATGTCGCCCTGACTGACGATACGCAAGGCCTTATTAACGCAGGAAGGATCAAGCAGATGAAACCGGGCGCTCTTCTGATCAACACTGCCCGTGGGGAGATTGTTGACGAAGCGGCTCTCGTTGATGCGCTAAAAGAACGTCACTTAAAAGCAGCTGGACTCGATGTTTACCAGCAAGATCCTTTGCCGGTCGAACACCCATTGCTCAAACTCGACAATGTGGTGCTGAGCCCGCATGTGGCCTACAACACGCCCGAAGCGGGTGATGCGATCTATGAGATTGCTGTGGAGAACATCGTCAAATACTACGAGGGAACCCCGATTAATGTGGTCGCCAGTCCCAGTCAGGAATAAAGCGCCGGGACTAGCGGCTTTTACTTGAACCCGAATGGTTACACTTCCGCAGCGCGGTCACGCACACCCATAAGGAGTAATCGAGCTACATCTATTGTTGACATTAATCGCACTCATGCGGAAACTCTTTTCGCTGTGCAACGCTTCCGCTGAGACGAGACTGACTTTATGCCAACGGGCAACGATCCCTTGCTGCAACCATTCCAGCTGAAGCACCTGACACTGAAGAACCGTGTCATGTCCACCAGTCATGAACCGGCCTACTCGGACAACGGTCTGCCAAAAGAGCGTTACCAGCTCTACCACGAAGAAAAGGCCAAGGGCGGCATCGGCCTGACTATGTTTGGTGGTGGCACACTGGTGGCGCCGGATACCCCAGCCGCCTATGGCAACCTGTATGCCGGCGATGATCAGATCGTACCCCATTTTCGAGAACTCGCTCGGCGGGTGCATACCCACGGCGCTGCGACCATGTGCCAGATTACGCATCTGGGTCGACGCACTTCCAATTACACAGGACACTGGCTACCCGTCATTGCACCTTCGGCTGTACGCGAACCCGCCCACCGGGCTTTTCCCAAAGCCATGGAGGACTGGGATATCAGAAGAACTGTCACGGCGTATGGCGCTGCAGCGGCGCGCTGTCGTGACGGCGATCTGGATGGCATCGAAGTCTTTGCAAACGGTCATCTGCTCGACAGTTTCTGGACGCCAGCCGTTAACCGACGCACCGATGCCTATGGTGGATCGCTCGAGAATCGAATGCGCTTCTCTATAGAGGTATTAGAAGAAATTCGCCGACAGGTTGGGGATGACTACATTGTTGGTATCCGGATGATGTTTGATGAAACGCTTGATGGTGGCCTTCAGTTCGATGAAGGCATGCGCATTGGCGAGATTCTGGTCAGCACTGGAATGATTGACTTCTTTAATATCAACCGCGGCCATTGCGCAACCAGTGTAGGCCTTGCCAACTTGATACCCAACATGGGTACGCCGCAGGCGCCGCATCTTGAATTTGCCGGCGAAGTCAGGCGTCACTTTGATCTGCCGGTAATGCACGCAGCCCGCATCAATGATGTTGCGACCGCACGATATGCAGTCAAAGAAGGCTTGCTGGATCTGGTCAGCATGACTCGGGCCCACATTGCTGATCCCCACATCGTCGCCAAGATCATGCGTGGCGAAGAAGATCAGATTCGTCCCTGTGTCGGTATGGGCTACTGTATCGATAGAATCTACGGGGAGGGAGAAGCCTTATGCGCCCATAATCCCGCAACCGGCCGGGAGGCCTCTCTGCCGCACATCATCAGCAAAAGCGACCAGCCCTCGCGCAGGGTTGTTATCGTAGGCGCTGGGCCGGCGGGACTTGAAGCGGCGCGGGTATGCGCTTCTCGAGGCCATGCGATAACTCTACTGGAGGCCTCAAATACACACGGTGGTCAGCTCAATCTCGCAGCGAAGGTGCAGCGACGCAAAGAGATTCTTGGTATCACTGACTGGCTGTTTGATCAGTGTCAGCGCCTTGGGGTTGAGACGCGTTTTGACTGCTTGGCTGATCAGAAGACCGTTACCGATCTTTCACCTGATATTGTGCTGATCGCGACGGGTGGTTTACCTCATGCGGGCTACCTGAAAGAAGGAGCAGACCTTGCGGTCAGCAGCTGGGACATTCTTTCCGGGGTTGTACCTATCAGCACGAACGTTCTGTTTTTTGACGATAATGCTCAACACGCCGGGGCTTCCTGCGCTGAATTTCTGGCACAGAGCGGCTGCACCCTTGAGTATTTATCGCCAGAGATGTTGATCGCACCTGACATTGGGGGCACCAATCACCCAGCCTACCTAAAAAGTCTATACGGCAATGATGTCACGATTACTCTGAACCAACGCTTAACCGGCATCACTAGAGAAGACGACGGCTTCAGCGCGACGATCTACAACGAATATACCGATCAGAGCAACCAGCGACGCGTCGACCAGGTGGTATCTGATAACGGCACTTTGCCGGCTGATGATCTTTACTTTGAACTCAAGCCTGGATCAATCAACCTGGGTGAAGTGAATCAATCTGCGTTGCTGGCGGGTTCGACCCAAAACCAGATAAACAACCCAGATGCCGCTTACCAACTCTTTCGAGTTGGAGATGTCGTGACCAGCCGTAATATTCACACAGCGATATACGATGCACTGCGACTTTGTGTTGCTTTCTGAGAGTAGAGTCTGATCTCTTTTCGCGACGTTGCTACATCACATGAGGGAAGTTCGATTAACGTTTTTGCAGACCCCTCTAGAAGCGATCTGCTCAATAGTTAACAACAACATTTTATAAAACCAAGCCTACACCAGATTCCGGCCAAGTTCAGTGCACAAACTCTTCCTCACTGCGATGGCATTCGATCAGGTGACCATCACCAAGATCCCGGATGGGGGCAGTCTCACGATCGCAAGTTCCCTCGATCGCTAGAGGACATCGATCAAAGAATGGGCAGCCGATTTCGGTCAGCTGCACGACCCGATCGATACCGGCCTGCGCTTCTTGCGTCTGCATTGCCTCTTCCAGCCAGCCGACACGAAGCTCTGGCACAGAACTGATTAGCAGACGGGTGTAGGGATGATAGGGAGGTGACAGCACCTGATCCACCGGCCCCTGTTCAACCACCCGACCGGCGTAGAGCACCACAATCTCATCCGCAAAGGAAGCAACCGTCGAAAGATCATGACTGATAAACACAAACGATACGCCGGTTTGTTTGCGCAACCGTTTTAACAATTCAATGACATTGGCGCCCACGATCGAATCAAGAGCAGAAATCACCTCGTCACAGAGCAACACCTCGGGAGACGCAGCCAGCGCCCTGGCAAGATTAACGCGCTGCTTCTGCCCGCCCGAGAGTTCCTCGGGATACCGGCCGGCAAAGTCCTGAGGCAGTTCGACCATGTCGAGCAGCTCCATGATCCGCCGACGCTTCTCCTTGCCTTTTAGGCCCAGGTAAAACTCTAGGGGCCGACCCAGGATATGATCTATCCGCTGACGCGGATTAAGCGCAGTATCGGCCATCTGAAAAACAAACTGAATTTTCTGTAATTCACTGCGGTCGCGCTTTTGAAGCGCCGGTTGCAAGTCGTTTCCGTCCAGCAACACCTGCCCATGTGCGGCAGGCAATAATCCAGCCATCACCCGCGCCAGGGTCGATTTCCCACAACCGGATTCCCCTATCACGCCCACGGTATGGCCGCGTTCAATAGACACATTGACGTCCCGCAAGACTGTAATCGCAGGTACGCCATTGCGTTTCCTACCATAACCCGCGGTAATGTCTTTCACCTTTAACGCCGGTACGTCTCGCTTGTGCTCACCCAACGTTTCATCACCTTGACCGGCTGCAGGTGGTGGCCGTACCGCATGCATCAAGCGTCGGGTGTAATCGTGGGTCGGTTGATTTACCACTTGTTCGGCGCTGCCATGCTCCTGGACCTCACCCGCATAGAGCACCACGATATGATCTGCAATCTGCGCCACTACAGACAGATCGTGCGTCACATAAATGGCCGCAGAGCCTTCTTGCTTAATTACCGATTTGAATGCCTTAAGCACTTCTATCTGGGTGGTTACATCGAGGGCAGTAGTCGGCTCGTCGAGCACGAGAAGATCCGGCTTACCGCACAGTGCCATTGCAGCCATTAGCCGTTGCAACTGACCCCCTGACACCTGGTGTGGATATCGTTTGCCTAATCGATCAGGATCTGGCAATTCCAGGGCACGATAGAGTGTCTCAGCACGTTCATTGGCCTGTTTTTGGTCCAATATACCGTGAAGAACGCAAGACTCTGTCACTTGTTCACCGATCGTCAGCGCCGGGTTGAACGTTGCCGCTGCGCTCTGAGCTAAGTAAGCGACCCGCTGGCCACGCAGGGCTCGCAGCTGATTTGACTCCATGGTAATAACATCTTCACTTTCCAGGCGAACCTCACCACCGGCAAATTCCAGGCCCGGCTTGGTATACCCCAGAGCCGACAACGCTATGGTCGTCTTGCCCGATCCAGACTCGCCGATCAGCGCCACCACCTCACCGCGGGCCACGTTGAAACTGACTCCTTTAACGATCGGCAGCAGGCTGTCATCGTCCCTGCGGGCACTGATTTTGAGATCGTCAACCTCGAGCAGGGCACTCATGAAATCATTCTCTTGGACAGCTTGCCGCCGGTAAATGCAGAGATATCATCCACAATCATGTTCACCGATATCGTGAGGGTTGCGATAGCAAGCGATGGCAATATCGGTGCCATCGACCCATAGATCAGGCCTGGAAGATTTTCCTTCACCATACTGCCCCAATCCGACATCGGTGGCTGCACACCTAATCCCAGAAAACTCAATGCAGAGATAAACAGGATGATCCAAACGAAACGCAATCCAAAGTCAGTCGCCAACGGCATCGCGATGTTGGGTAGTATTTCTCGGGTGATAATCCACCATAAACCCTCACCTCGCACTCGAGCCGCTTCAACAAAATCACTGACCATGACCTCCTGCCCCAGAGAACGCGCAATGCGAAACACACTGGCCGCGTAAATTATTCCAGTCAGTAGGATCAGCAAAGGAATCGTGCTGCCCAAAGCAGCAATCATGACAAGCGCCATCATTAATGACGGTAAAGAAAGCAGTGCGTCGTTTAGCCGGCTCAGAATCGTGTCGAGCACTTTGCTGCCGACGGCCGCTGCAATGCCCAATGTGACCCCGATGAGATACGCCAACACGGTTGAAATAAACGAAATTCCGATGGTCGTTCTTGCGCCGTAGAGGATACGGGACAGGGTGTCCCGACCCAAATAGTCCGTCCCAAGCAACACGATTTTACTGGGTGGCAGAAAATCTGTATCCGGATACTCGTCTCCACCTGGCACAACAAAAAGTTCCTCGTCAAGAATGTCTGCCTCGTGATAAGGAGAGATCGTTGGTCCGATGGCCACTATGATCGCCCAGAAAATGATGACTACAACACCGATTTTACCTGCCAGACTGAGTTTTATTTTTCGCTTGGGCGGTGCATCAGGCAGTTCTTCGAACTGCGTTGTCGGACTAGCATTTTGAGTTATCTCTGACATCGCCAGCTCTCTTACTTGGGGTGACGCAGGCGTGGATTGGACAGTATTGAAGCCATGTCAGCCAAAAAGATTAGGACGACATAAGTGCCACAGAAAATCATTGCACAAGCCTGAACCAGCGGTAAGTCCCGCAGAAGAACGGCTTCGACCATCAATTTAGCCAATCCAGGATAGGCAAAAATTATCTCGACCACGACGACCCCACCGACAAGCCACGCAAGATTCAGCACAATCACATTAACGATCGGACCGATCGCATTTAACAATGCATGCCGCAAGATAATTTTCTTGCGTGGCACACCTTTCAGTATGGCCATTTCAATGTATGGGGAACTCATCACATTCAGAACTGTTGCCCGCGTCATTCGGATAATCTGCGACGACGCAACTATAATCAAAGTCAAGGTTGGCATTGCTAAGGTCTTAATTAGCACCCAGCCAGTTTCGTTACCTCTCAGGAAAACGATAGAGGGTAACCATCCTAAATAAACTGCAAAAATTAATACTAGAAATGTCGCCACGAGAAAGTCGGGCACTGATATGAGACTCAGCGTCGAGAACGTCACCGTGCGGTCAAGTTGGGTTCCCGGATGCATCGCGGCGATCAATCCGATAAATAATGAAAATGGAATTGCAATAACTGCCACCAGTGCGGTAAGACGGAGGGTGTTAGTCACTCGAGGCCCTAACACCTCGACGATTGGGGTACCCAGCCCAGCACCTAAGCCCGCCTTGGAAATTCCTAGGTCCCCTTGCGCGATGTTACCCAACCAGACCAAATACTGCATGTGAGCGGGTTTATCCAGACCGAGTTTTACACGCAGCGCCTCGGTATTTTCAGGGGTTGCAGTTTGCCCCAGCATAATTTGTGCAATATCCCCAGGCAACAAGTTGGTGCCGATAAAAATCAGCACCGAGACCACCCACAAGGTGACTATACTGAGGCCGAGCCGGCCGACAATCGCGCGCCAAAGCATGTTGAGTTAATCAAATAACATGAGTTTAGGGTGGCCCAAATAAAGAAGCCCGCACGCGAACGTGCGGGCTTCTTTTCGTAACATCACAGCTATTAACTTAAGCTTCTTTCCAGGCAAACTCGGCCCAGCCGTTCCCGCCAAACTGACCCAGAGGCACGTTGGAGAATCCTTTAACCTTTGGATTGTGGGCATCCAGGATGTTGGTGTGATAAGGAATGATGATCCCGCTTTGAGTACTGACCAGCTTTTGCATCTCACAGTGCATCTCATGCCGCTTGGCTGCATCGGTCTCGGCCAAGGAGTCTTTCAACAATTCTCCCATGCGGTCACTATTCCAGTAAGTGTCGTTCCAGTTGCCATTGGGGCCAAACTGAATACCCATCATCGAGTTCGCAGTTGGGCGCATGTTCCATGACACCACGTTCAGTGGCTCTTTCATCCACACCGCACCCCAGTAACCGTCGGTCGGTACCTTTTTCAGCTTCAGATCAAATCCGATCTTCTTGAGGTTCGCCTGCATCAGGAGGCACGTATCCTCGATAGCTCCGGAAACGGGTGCAACGAACAGTTCGGCCGTCGAGTAGCCCGACTTGTTCAGATGCCACTTGGCCTTGTCGGGATCATACGGAATTTGCGGCAGTTCGTGACAATGATCGGCGCCATAAGAAATGTTGATCGGATGGTCGTTACCCAGTGTACCGTGACCTTTCAGGAACTTCCGGACAATCCGCTCACGATCCTGGATGTACCGCAGTCCCTGAACCAGATCATCATTATCACCCGGGGCTGTGTTCTTCAGGCAGCAGATACCACCATACACACCCGCCGGCACTGACAAGACATTCAGTCCTGAGCTCTCGAGCTTCTTGATCATCTTGGCACTGATCGCGGTGATCATATCGACACTGCCCGCGAGCAACGCGTTTAGACGCGCATTCGGGTCGGTGATCGCCGTGATCTCCATACTATCGAGATGTTGGCCAGTATCACGCCAATAGTTCGGATTACGCACATGGGTCGACTTCACACCGGCCTGAAATTCATCAACCAGATAAGGCCCGGTGCCACACTTGTACCAGTTCGTCGTGTGTTTCTTGACGATCTTGGCTTGCGGCTGTGTCAGCTTGTACGGCATATCGGCATCGGGTGAGGACAGCGAGAGTTTCACGGTGTGCTTGTCGACTGCTTTCCACCCCGTCACGTTGGTAAAGAAAGAGCCAATCGAAGATGGTGATCCATCTTCAATGTGACGGTTCATGCTCCACACAACATCAGCGGCCTCCAAAGGGTGACCATCATGGAAAGTAACACCTTTACGAATCTTGAAGGTGTATTCCGTCGCATTACTGTTTACCGACCACTCCTCGGCCAGCTCACCATGTAGGCTCATGTCGTCCCAAACCTGAATCAAGCCATTGCACCCCGCATTTGCCCGGGTGTAGTCGATGGTTGATGTGCCAAGCAACGGATCTAAGGTGTCATCCGGCCCGTGCAGGTTCGACGCAAAGACGACCGATCCACCCCGAGTCGGCGTTGCTGCCAATGCACTGGATGAGGTCAAAAAACTACCGGCGGTCGCTGCGGTCACACCGAGCGCGCCCATAGCGGCTAAAAACTCACGACGGTTAACGTGCCCATCGCGGTACATCTGTTGAAAAGTTTTGATTTCTTTCATTGCTCTTGAATCCTCATTGAGAAATTTTGATTTTTTGTATCAACACGAACAAGGTAAAGCTTTACAGCCACCCAACATGCTAAATACATGCGAAACAGTGAAACATAGCTACCATTTAGAGTCAACTAACAGGCCATCCTCCATCCTTAAACACTTAATTTTAGGTCGTTTGTTGGTAATATCTAGATTAAAGACGTGTTGTTTAAGGAATTTTCTTACCATTCAGATAAATCATGAGTATTTTCGACTATTTGGATAGATTTCTACCGCTTCCGACGTCACGACGCGTTAGCCCACAAAACACCATAAAACGCCGCGCTTTACTAGGGATTGGTGCGCTCTTGCAGCTTACGACCAGTACTGCTGTTGTCGCAGCCTGCCTGTGTACGTACACCCCGGCAACTTTGGTCGAAGTACTTGACGGCAATACTATGATCCTCAAGATAAAAGGTGAGTCAAAAACGGTACACCTCGCTGGTATCGACACACCCGAACTTAAGCCACAAAACACAGGTACCTGGTGTGAGTCAGAAGGCGCCAAGGCACTGCAGGCAAAGCAGTTTGCCAGCCAACTCCTATTAGATGCGAGTGAGATCACTCTCGATGAGGAACGAACCAATACAGCTGGCGAGATGACTGCCGTCGTCTATGTTGACAATTTAAGTCTCGGCCAGGAACTGCTTTACAAATACCTCGCGATTGAAAACGGTGAACCCACACGCTGGTGCGACTGACTTAACCCACAAAAGCCAGGCGGAACCCATAGAAGAAGACACAATAAACAGAGTGCTGACCAGAAGACGCCGCATTATCAACAGGTCGCAGCAAAGAGAAATTTCCCTCCGGCTGTGATTGCCCGGTGGGCCATCTCCCGATCGGTCGGATGCATCACTCCGCGTGGTGTCTCAGTGAGATGGAAATGGCCGTAGCGGTCCTCACCCGACACCAACGTGCAATAAGTTTTAACGCCCGATACCTGCTGCATCCGTGGGCTGATATAGCGGATTGCAAGTCCGATACGTCGATCGTCTGTTTGGTTTGCCGACGATGCATGAAAAATTCGTCCATGATGCAATGCGATCTGACCAGGCGCAAGAACCACATCGACGGCTTCAGCTTCATTGACGTCGACAACCAGTTCCTGACCGCGTGAGAGCTGATTATTTTCAGCGAAAGTATCACGATGAACTGCAATTTCCTGGGTGTGCGTACCCGGTACGTAGCGCATACAACCGCTCTGGACTGTTGCAGGGGACAGCGCAACCCAAGCAGTGACTTCATCCACATCATCCAAATACCAGTAAGTTAAATCCTGATGCCAGCTGACATAGCCGTTGGAACGCGCCTCCTTAATGAATAAGTTGGCACCCCAAACCATGACATCAGGACCAAGTATTGCCCGCACAGGATCCAGCACAGTCGGAAGGCGGGTAATTTCATCTATGAACGGCATCACCATATTGGCGTGACCAAACACAAGCGCATCGAAGTCCGGGTCTTTGTCTTTGTACTCTCGCTCCGCTGCTTCGAACTGACTGCGATAGGCCAAAGCCTGTTCAGGACTCATCGCATCAACCGGGAAGTAGTAGCCGTTCCGGTGATAGCTGCTGGCGATCACCGTCAATTCATCCACCACCTGATCAATCTCCTAGGGCAGACGTGTATTTTCTGGAACAATTCCAATTTCATATCGCGCAGGAAGTTCAGATCCTGCTTTCAAGGCCAGGTCGAACCGCATCAGCAACCAATTCCTGAAACCGCCGGACGCTTGCCTCCCAGTGAGGGGAGAGCACACCGCCGCCTTCGGCGACGCTGCTGTAGCGACCTGCCTGAAGCCGTTCGCACATTTCGTGATCCTCGCGGTGCACGCTATCCCACAGCTGCCGCATCTGATCAACCGCAGAGCTACTTTGATCTGAATCACGATGGAGATAAATCACCCGACTTTGCTGAGTTGTGTTTGCCGACACCGGTCGGTTCAAGTGCACACCGATCTGATCCGGGTAATACAACCCCAATACAAAATTTGGGAACAGCGTTAAATAGCGTGAACTGACACCCAACGTACCGGCTGTGGCATCAGTCTGTTGTTCGGCCGTCAGATCTATAGCACTGCCCAGGCAGTGTTCGTCTGCCACCACGTAATGGTCTTCTAGCGGCTGACTGGTTGTCGTTTTGTGCACATACTGAACGTGGTAGGGCTCGATGAAGTTTTCCATCAGCAACTTCCAGTTGGTCGACACCTCACCAAATTCCAAAGTTGCCACGGGTTCAAACTCTTCGGGATCAAACCCAACCAGTTGACGCTTGAGCGGCTCAACAAAAACATCGAAAGATTCGGCCTGGCCATCCAGGTTTACAAATACCCAATCATTAAATGTACGGCACGAAATCTCATAAAGTCCGTGACTTGCAAGGTCAAATCCATCGGGCAGACCTGATTTTCCACCACCAAAATATGGGGCGAGGCGGAGCTGTCCACCAAAATCATAAGACCATCGATGATAAGGACAAGTAATCAACGCATCGCAATGCCCAGCCTGACCGATTAGTTTGAGATTACGATGCCGGCACACATTGTGAAATGCGCGAATTTTGTCTGCCTCACTGCGTACTAGAAATACCGGCTTGCCCGCCACAGTCAGTGGCTGCACGTCACCCACATTGGCTAACTGATGCGCAAACCCGACAAATGACCATGAAGCAGCAAATAACTGGTTTGCTTCTAGCTCAAAAAACTCACCGCTCGTATAAGCTCTCCCCGGCAATCCATGGCGGACTGAATCAACTTCATCAAAGGCTTCGAAGAATGGATCGTTGGTTACTGTAGACATTATTTCACCTACATTTTGCTTATGGCGTTGGCGTACTACTTAGGTACCCGACGACACTGTTTATCAATGCAAAAATTTTCCTTTTTGTTGCTGACAATGACCCTCACTACAACGGATAAATGTTTCTATTCTCTGCGGATTCAGGTGCAACAATTCTGGCGGAATTTGGTCTGGTTTATGCACATTGCACCAGACAATATCGTAGTCGACGGCCAACTCCTCGAGCAGCAGATGGGTCGTCATCGCATAAGAGTTCCTGTACGCATACAACCTATACCGAGTCATCGGCTAACTTCCTTCGTCTATGGAATACAACAATCATGCTCTAGACGACAGGCACAGGACGCATTTATTGGCACGTCGGCCCGTGCCTTTGCAAGATTTAGGCGCGAACGCTGTTGCCTAGCCTCTTCAATATTTCCCTGCCGGTCTAGGCATTCGACTAGACCGTGGAGACTCCACAGATTGTCTGGATGGCATGACGTACTTGGCAGTGTATCGGTCAACCCAAGATCATCCATGTAAATCTGCTTGGCGTCTTCTACGTGCCCTTGTTCAAGCAAAAGTGCCCCTAAGGCATGCCGCGCGGGTTGCATCCAGCCCCAGGGCTCATCGTATATCAGATTGTCATCTAGAAAAATCGCCTGGCGAAGGTGTTGATAGGCCAATTCATAGTTGCCCTTTCTATATTCGATTTCGCCGTTCACCATCTGCTCAGCAATCTTTAGTACGTCAAGGCATGTGTTGTTGAACATATAGCGGGTTTCGGGGACCTTCTCTACGGCATCAAGAAATAAGCTTCTTTGTGCTTCAGCCGAATTCACATCGCCCGAGGCTGCAAAAGCGATCGACTTCGCATATCGCCACAATGCTGTCGTCATGGCATAAAGTGTCTGATCAACGGGCAAATCTTCATCGATAATTTGTTGCCACTTTCCAAAACGAATTAATACATGGGCCTTAATGCCGATATAGGCTTCCATCCAATCCGCCATAGCTGGATTTTCTATTCGCAACAGTTCTTCTGGAGTCGATTCAATAAGTTCCTCTACGGCATTCATTGCGGTAGAAAATTGACCGAGAAACATCGCGGCGTAAATCTTCAGATGGAAATTATGAATGCGAGATAACGTGTGATAATTCATTGGACCTTCATTAGCAAGATATATCCTATCTGCAACAATGGCCTGATCGTTAGCAACGATCGCTTCGTAATAATGGCCACAGCGGACATCAATATGAGAGGGCATATGACACAAATGACCAGATCCTAGAACGAGTTGCCGAAGCTGATCACAAGCGCGTAGCGCCCGCTCCGGAAAGGGCGACATCTCCATTAGATGTAAATACATATGTAGTAGCCCAGGATGCGGCCTCTGGCTCGTCTGCTCGATACATTCTATAGCTCGTTCCAACACCTCTATAGATTCGAGAGTTGATGCGCCTTCAGCGGGCTGACCGGATACTAGGTCCCACAATGCCCACGGAGTACGTGTCATCATTGCCTCAGCAAATAGTGCAGCAACGTCCGGGTCATCCGAGTGTGCTTGGTATACACAACGCATACCATCGGCATATTCATCGTTCCACCGTTTGTAGTGCGCTTGGTCAACGGGTTCAGGCGATTGGTAACGTAGCACCAGCGCCTCGATCATCATTTTCTCTACTTCAGACACTGAAGCTATGCGTGCCTTGGCTTCCCTCGAAATGTCGTAGGTAAGTTTTAGTTTTTGAACCAGTTCATCCCGTTGCATTCTGTGCCATGGCTTGTTGTAGTAAATGCCGGACGCGTAGGCCAACCCCCAGTACGCCATTGCACAATTTTTGTCCAATGCGATCGCTTCCTTGAAACATCGACCTGCCATTTCAAGATCAAACCCATAGATCCATGACAACCCCCGATCGAACCACTCTTGCACTTCTACACTCGAAGTCGTGATTGGTCGATGGTATCCGCCAAGATCGTATGGATACCCCATAGTTCACCCCAATAATTTTTGTAATGTTGCCAGTTTATTGAACATGGTCTGACAATTTTATTCAACCCTAACACGGGCCAAGGCCAAAAATACAAATTCAAGTCAGTCGACTGATTGGTAGAGGTGCAATCATCCACAAACAGAACCACGATTAGCAATTGTAAAACTTGCTACTTATATCGTATTTGAGCTTGTTTGCATGCATGACCCTAAAGCTTATGCTGAGAATTGAATTAAGGAATTTATATAAATCAGAATTTATATCCATAGATCAGGGGCCACCTATACTCTTACACTAGCCACATATTCTTTTTGCGAATCTCAAAAGAATCACTCTACAACTCAAAGGCAAACCAATGACCGAGCAGAAACCTGATTTCAGACTTGATCACACCATGATTCGTGTTGTTGACCAGGAAAAAACACTGGACTTTTATACCCGAATTCTGGGTATGAAACTATTGAGACAGAATGAATACCCAAAAGGTCGATTTACTAATACCTTTGTGGGCTACCAGGGAGAAGATGAAGGAACTACGATAGAAATGACCTATAACTGGGACCAACAAGAACCCTACGACCAAGGCAATGCGTGGGGGCATTTTGCATTAAAGGTGTCAGACGTTTATGCAACTGCAGATTACCTTAAGTCACAAGGGGTCGAATTCACCCGCGAACCCGGTCCGATGAAAGGCGGAACACGGGTAATTGCATTCTTCAAGGACCCCAACGGGTACACCATTGAACTAAATGAGCCGTTGTCCAAATCGCAGTAGACGTCATCCTCTTAACTCAACTAAATTTTTCCACCCATATGCATGAGGGTGATGACAAATAGAACCAATCTACGACACACGCCAAGTTCGAACAGAGCACGGCATCTTGCTGCAATGTTCTTATTCCAACGTTACTTGCACTCCTAGGAATTTACATTTTTAGTTCACCTGTCTAGACTCGATATTCGTGATCGACTTTTAGATCACCTTTATATTCGTCACACGTTAGCGCCACGCCCTATTGCTTACAGGAATTTTATCCATGCCCTACATCCAAAATTTTGCCGATGCATTACCAGATCCCGCACGGATTGCCGAAGAAAAAAGCCGCCTCGAAGCCGCGGGGGTTAAATACATCCTGTCGTGCTGGATCGACCTGCTGGGTGTGCCCAAAACCAAACCAGTGCCGATCAGCGATTTTGAGTTGTTGTGTATGGGCAAGGGACCCCAGTTCGCAGTCCATTCAATTTCATTCGTTCCCGAACTGGGGCCCGCCGACGCAGACCAGATCCCCCTACCCGATCTCGACAGCCTCATGATCTGTCCATGGGATAAAACCTGCGCCTGGGTGTTTGCGGACCTGTGGTGGGAAGGACGACCCTATAAGCTGTGTCCACGCAGTGCACTGAAACGCGCCATACAGAACGTTGCGGATCAAGGCTACGCGGTGTACGCCGGTGTAGAGCCTGAATTCTTCGTCATGAAATGGCAGGACGGGCAACCAGTCAAGGCATTCGACGATGACCCAGCAGCCGGTCAAGGCATTCGGCCCCGTCGACAGGCCTTTGGGTACGATGTTGAATATTCTATCGACTCGATGGGTTTTCTTGGCGAGATGATCGACATCCTTGAGGAACTCGGCTGGAACCTGCACGATGTGGTCTGCGAAGGGGGCTATTCTCAGTTCGAACTGGACTTTCACTACACCGACTTGCTAACGATGGCCGACCGACTGGTGTTTTTGCGAGTCCTTCTAAAAGAAGTCGCCAAGCGCCACGGGATGTTCGTCACCTTCATGCCGAAACCGACTATCGGTGACTGGCGATCGGGTGCACACATGAATACGTCGATGCAACTGGTCGATAAACCGGGAGAGAACATTTTTGAAGGTCCAAACGGTAACTGGGGCGATTCCGTATTTGGCGCCATAGGCGGATTGCTGCGACACGGCGGCGCCCTGACAGCCATTGCCTGTTCAACTGTGAATTCCTATAACGGTCTAGTCCCCCGAGTAGGCGGTTTTGAAGGCGGCACAGTCACCTGGGCGCCAACTCACATGACCTATGGCTATAACAACCGTTCAGCTATGTTACGCCTACCACAAAGCCGGTTCGCCATCGAAAATAGAGCCGCAGACATGTGCATGAATCCCTACCTTTCGTTGGGTATGTCTGCCGCTGCAATGACTGAAGGCATCGTGAATAACTATGACGCCGGTAACCCGCTCAATCAGGATCTTTACAGCATGAGTGAAGATGAAATCGAACGTTCCGGTGCACAGCGGCTGCCGAGAAACCTGCTGGAAGCCCTCGAGATTCTGCGTACTGACGACCTGGCTCGCTCCGTACTGGGCGATGACATAATGAAGTCCTACCTGACCTACAAATCTGACGAGTGGGAACGGTACCATCAGGCCATTACCGACTGGGAGGTGAATGAATATCTACGGCTTTACTGATGCCTCCCTGGAATAGCTTCACACCAGAACAATTCAGCGGCTGGTCCAGCACCATAAATGGGCAAATATGAGTTACACGCACGACAGCAAGGTATCGGACTGCCCGGCTGGGGTTTTTTAATCTGCTACATAACTGCCTCAGCATCAAGCCACAGCAACGGCGGCTGAGCATCGATGAACCTGAAGGGACCAGCTACTACGAGGATGGTCTCTGTGAGCGTATCGCAAAGCAAGCCAAAGGTAACGACGCGGACGTCACTGTAATTAAACCATCCATGGTCTCCGGACCAGACGATATTGACCCTTCTGTGTCTGAAACAATCCACCAAGCTGACCATCCCGATGCATTCAGCATGGGGTAGGATATCGTCATCTGATAATGCACGCAGGCTCCAACTGCCGCACCAATAAAACCAGGTGGATCTAAATCATCCCCCGTCTGTGTTCCAGGGGCAACATCTACACGCGGCCTTTTTAGCTGTCGCGCTGCCGCTGATTTATATCGCCCAACCGACCGAAGGTCACTGGCTCGGCATCTCTATTGCTGTTTGGTATTGGATCGCAATCGCCACACCCGTCCTGCACCAGATATTTGTATGGGTTTCCTGGCGACTTCAACTCCAGCATCAGCTGTTCACCCACCACGGAACCTCTGAACCGGATCTTCGCATTTACCTGGTCTTGTTCTTTACACTGTTTGTTGGTCGGTTCGTTACCCTGTGTGCCCTTTGCCTGGCCGACCAAAACACCCTTTCCCTTCCCGTGGGGTTGAGATTAGTGCTAGCGTTACCAATTCTGTGCCTCGCCGGCTACACGATGTATTCAGTCAAGAAGTTCTTTGGCTTTGCGCGTGCGGCTGGAATCGATCATTTCGACCCCGAGTATTGCAGCCGACCTCTGGTTCGGGAAGGCGTGTTCAGATGGACAAGCAATGCGATGTACGTGTTCGCCATACAATCACTGTGGCTGTTCGGGATTCTGGCTGCTTCCAAACTGGCGCTCATCGCCGCAGCGTTCCAGGCTGTCTACATCTGGGTACACTACTACGCGACCGAAAAACCCGACATGGCCTTCATCTACCGCAAACAGCAATAGGCCCAGTCTGCGCCCTAACTGCCGCCACACCGGCTGACCACAAGAATTCCGGAGACCACCATGACCTCGTCACCCACCGACAGCTCTGAAGAGCAAATGAAACCTTTCGATGGAATCCGGGTGGTGGATTTCACCCATGTACTGGCCGGTCCTTCCGCCACCTATCAACTGGCCGTCATGGGGGCCGATGTCATCAAGATCGAACCTCTCCATGAACCGGACATGTACCGTGAAATCGGTAATAGCGCCGAACTGGCAAAAGAAGGTCGTGGTACCGAGTTCCTGTCCCAAAACGGCAACAAACGCTCATTGTCTCTGGATCTTTCAGCACCAGACGGTGTGGCGGTCGCCCGCAGACTGATCGAAACTGCGGATGTAATGGTTGAGAACTATCGCTTCGGGGTGATGGAACGCCACGGGCTGGGCTATGACGCGGTCAGCGCATTGAACCCACGCATTATCTACTGCTCGTTGACAGGGTTTGGCCACACCGGACCTAAAGCCAGGCACCCGGCATATGATGTGGTGATCCAGGCCTATTCCGGACTCATGGCCGCAAATGGTACGCCTGACAGTTCGCCTGTTAGGGTCGGCCCAGCGATCCTTGATTACGGCACCGGTGCCCACGCAGCGCTGGCGATCTCGTCAGCACTCTTTCAAAGATCGCGAACAGGATTGGGCCAATGTATTGATGTGGCCATGGCCGATGCGGCGATGATGCTGATGTCGAACCTAGTCGTTACGACACAATCCATTGGCCAGACGCCACCGCCACCGGGCAATCAACACCCTTCCCGCGCGGCCTATTCAGCTTATCCCACAGCCGATGGCATGCTGATGGTCGGTGCCTACACACTGAAACAACTGCAACGTCTGCTGAGAGCGATTGACCGTGACGATCTTGCAGAAGAGGTCGCCAACGCCACTGCAAAAGAGATCGGCGAGCGCCGGGATGAATTTGCCGAACTACTCACCGATATTCTGGCGACACAAACAGCCGACGAGTGGGAGACACATTTCAATGAAGCCGGTGTGCCTGCAGCGCGCGTTCGCCGAATAGACGAAACGCTTCAACATCCACAAATACAATCACGCCAGGTACTGCAAGAATCCGACACCATTCCTGAAACTGGCCTGCAACTGAAAGCACCGGTCGCTGCCTTCAATTTCGCACACGGTGGGCCTGCCCTAACCCGCCCAGCGCCCCGACTGGGTGAGCACAGCCATCAAGTTCTCAGCGAGATCGGCTATAGCGACGATGACATCAGTCAGTTGGCGGCCTGTGGCACGGTGTATCTTGAGGAAAGCACATCCACTCCCAAATAATGTAGCTATGGGTCAGGCCCTGGACGAGGGCTCTCGAAAAAGCGGTGTAAGCACAACGCACTGACGGCACCCAGGAGCAACCAGAAAATCGCGTTGACGATCGCAGTGTGCACGAAGAAAACACTCGTCAGTGCTTCGGGCGCGGCACCGCTGTAGCTCTCCGACCAGGGTACACCAACCAGGTGAGGTACCGGTAACAATGCCACACCGATAACCTTCATCCACCCCGGCGAACCTAGACTGAACAGCAGCAACCCGATCCCGGTGAACGTCACCGCCAACAGCCACCAGAGCTGACGCGGCGCCAGTGCCGTCAACGTGGTACCAGGTAGTTCAGGTGGCAATCCCAAGGCAGGCGCAAAAAAGAACGTGGCATAACCCCCTACCCCCCAGAGTAAACCTTCGCGCCAGCTGACCCAGCTGCGAAACGAAAGTACTGCAGTCATCAACAATCCAAAACCGATTCCCAGACCAACATTGCTGATGGCTGTCCACGCTAGGCGGGAGTGACTGTGCGCTGCCTCACCGTGTGCTGACACCGCGTTCTTCGCACTGGAAACGCTACTATCGGTTGCGTGCTCGTAGGACTCGGCTTCAGCAATTATCGGCAGTACAAAAAATGATTGCGCTCCGGTCAGAACCAACCCGGACACCAACCCAGCCAGACAGGCTGAGAAGACAATCCGTCTGAATACGTCCAAGTACGGGGTTCAGTGGCAGGGGAAAGCCGCCGAATGGCGGGTGTCATGCGCCGCGTGATGCAGCGAGTCGTTATGCGCAAAACCGACACCATACAGGATGACCACTGCCAGGATGATGCCGACGAGTAATGGCCACCCACGACGCCCAACAGCGGGTACCGAAGCTTCAATAACTGGGAAAATGCTGTTCATGGCATGTCATCTGATTGACTGTAAACCTTAATTATCGCGAGTCGTGTAAGCATAACAGACCTGGCGCAGCTGACTCCAGCGGTCGGGTCTCGTGATCCCCAAACTAATGCACTACTCTATAAAAGTCGGGACAGAGCCTGGAATTCGGGTGTGTGACCAGTAGTCTCCTCAGACACACCGTTTTGACACCTGCTACGGTGCTTGCTAGGTTCGGGTATCGCTCCTGATGCTCTGGGTGGTCGGCTATAAACCAAGTCGGATCCAGGGGGCAAAATAATGACACAAACAGATACCAGTCAGCTTGAGTCCCAGCGCAACAGTAATGCGCATCCAGACCGAATGGAAGGTGGCGCCCATGAAACAGCATCAACTGCGATCAAGGCTGCGGCGCTGTCGTTTGGCGCTGATGTGGTCGGTATCGCCAATGTTGAACGGTGGGAAGCGTATGCCCCGGCAGGTTACCGGCCCGCCGATTTATTACCGGGTGCCCGCTCTGTTGTAGTCGTGGGTGCACGCGGCCCAACCGCGGGTGCCTGGCGGGTGGCCGACCCTCGATTAATGGAAGTGCTCGGACTGGATTTTGCGAACGACCGGGCGATTGCAGCACTCACAGGATTTATCGAACAAGAGTATGAACACTATGCAATCCAGGCACCGGGGCTGTCTGTAGCCGGACACCAGCCGCCATTCAGCTACATGCTGGCGGCGGTGCTCTCCGGCCTTGGCACTCGGTCGTTTGCTGCCAACATCGTACTGAACCCCAGATTCGGCCTGCTGTATTACTCGGCGTGTATCACCACGCTCGAACTCCCCGCTGACCCATTGCTCGAACAGGACGTCTGCCCGCATCCGATGTGTGTACAGACCTACAAGCACATTGGCAAGACACCCTGTATGGCCGCTTGTCCAGCAGATGAAGGGGGCTGCCTGGATGGCACAATAGATGAAGACGGTCAAATCGAATCGGTCTACTACGATCGCGAGCGGTGCGCCTCGCGCGCCATGAACTTCGGACCCTTCGTTTTTCAGAAAGTGATGGCAGACATCGTGACCGAAGACGACGCCGAGACGCGTAAAGCGAAAATCCACTCGGATTTCTTCACCCGCGTCTGCTCGGGTGTTTCTTTTTATAAAGAAAGTGTCGCACAGTGTTTTGAGTGCATGCGGGTATGCCCGATCGGCCGCCAGGAAAGAAAACTGAAATGAAAGGCACGGCACAAACTGATGAACTCGACACCGATAATTCAGGCATCAAGGAAGAACTGAAGCAGGTTGCCCTCAAAGCAGGAGCGCTGGTGTTTGGTGTAGCCGATGCCTCTGCATTTACGGCCGCAGCCGAGGGTTACCGGCCTACCGACATATTGCCAAAGGCCCGATCCGTTGTGGTCATTGGCGGTGCGAAACCACGTGCTGGAGACTGGCAGAGTCCCAACTATCAGCACATGGAACTGAGTTCGACCAATGATCGCATCACCGCCTTGAGTATGCGTCTGGCACACAGCATCGAACGCCAGGCCGGGTATTACGCAGTCGTGGTGCCCCCGGGTGTAGATCAGGGCCAGCTACCATTTATGAGCCTGGCACTTGCTGCCGAACTTGCCGGCTGCGGCACACCCAGTCTCGCTGGACCTGTACTGCACCCAGAACACGGCTTCATGTATTTTTCCGCCCTGATCACCACTTTATCGCTGCCCGTTGACGGACCGTTGACACAACCTGCCTGCCCAGCCCCGGCCTGCGTGGAGATGTACCAGCGATCCGGTGCAACTCCCTGCACAGCCACCTGCCCAATCGAAGACAACGGCTGCCTCGGTGGCGCCATCGTAGACGGCCGCTGGTCCGAACGACAATACGACCGCGGACGCTGCATGGCACGGGTCTACAACTACTGGGTGCCCACCTTTCAGAAAATTCTGACCGAGACATTGGATGAACCAGACAACGAGCAACGCAGGATGATGATCAACTCGACCCTGTTCAGTCGATCATTGTGGTCCATGACCTATGCCAACATCAGCCAGGGCCAGTGTTTTGAATGTATGCGCGTATGCCCGGTCGACCAGGCCAATCGCCAACTAAGCTAAACAGCATCTTCATCACTGGAGAGACCAGAATGAGTTTTTTCTACATCGACCCCAAAACCTACCAACAATACCGGGACCAGGTAATTGAGATGTCACAATCCATTCAGGTGAACTATCCTGAGAACCTGCCGCCTGAGACAAGACGACCTGGCTTCTCCGATGAACAGATCGCTGAGAAACTTGGTCTTGATACTGCAACAGTTCGCGAAATACGATGCGTGGCTGAAAGAGAATACTACGGTCTCGATGAATGGCAGAAGGCGATCGAATTCAAAGAACGGGCGTGCCGTGGTTATGCTGAACGCGGTCTATCTTCTGTGACCAAACGGTATTTTGACGCTCGCAAAAAACAGACCTGAACATGCTGACCCTGGTGTCAGCGCTGATCCGGGCTCGCCAGCATTTTGCACACCGCCCGGCGTTTTTCACTGACGATGGAAGACAGATCCACTGGGCAACACACTGTGACGAAGTTTCCCGGCTGGCAGGTGCACTGGTTGCGTTGGGCCTTAAGCCCGGCGATCGGTTTGCCATTCTCGCAGCGAATTCTCTACGCCAGGCCACACTGATCCACGCCGGATTCTGGATGGGTGCCGTCGCTACCCCCATCAACACACGCCTCGCACCGACTGAAATCGCCCAGATTCTTGATGACAGTCAGCCGGCCTGTATCTGGGTTGGTGCAACTGCTTTGCCGATCTTCGATACACCAGAACTCAATGCCTGGTCAGATCGGGCCATTGACCTGGAGGATTCCACAGGTGGCGCCATGACCAACAGTTACAGCGCATTACTGGCGCCTGCCGAACCGGCTGATGTCTTTGAAGCCGGTGAAGACTCACCCGCTATTCTGCTGTATACCGGCGGCACTACTGGTCGGGGCAAGGGTGTTGCGTTGAGCCATCGCAACGTCGTCAGTAACGGTCTGCAAGTCGGCTTGGCGTTAAGCGTGACCGGCATGGACCGTATGCTGCACGTGGCACCGATGTTCCATTCTGCCGATCTGCTGGGCACGGCCGTGACCTTGGCCGGTGGCAGCCACGCCTACCTGGCCACACCAACACCGGAAAGTTTTGTCGATGCACTGGAGTCAATGAAGATCACTTACACCATGGTACCGCCGACGATCCTTCAGCAGGTTTTAGCACATGGATTGTTGTCGCAGCGTGACCTCACTGCCTTGCGGATTTTTATCAGTGGCGGTGCTCACGTACCACTTGAACTGCTGCAAAAGGCACAAAGTTTTCTGTCCAACGGTTCGATGGTGCACGGATTTGGCCTGACTGAAACGTCGCCCATCCTCACAATGATGCACTACACCCAGGTCTGCGAATCTCAAGGTCCGGATAGCAGCGCGCTCAGTTCAGTCGGTCGGCCGTTGGCGGGCGTAGACACCCGAATCCTGGATTCCACCGACCGTGACGTCCCAATCGGTGAAACCGGTGAGCTCGTGGTGCGTGGTCCTAACGTGGCTACGGAATATCTCGATTGTCCTGAAATTTCTGAGTCTGCCTTTAAAAACGGTTGGTTTTATACCGGTGACATCGGTTCGATCGACAGCGACGGGTTCCTGAGCATTGTCGACCGGAAAAAAGACATGATCATCACGGGGGGTGAGAACGTCTACTCCGCGGAGGTCGAGGCGGTCCTTCGGCAGCACCCGGAAGTCAGCGATGCGGCTGTGATCGGTGTCCCTGACGATACCTACGGGGAAGCGGTATTCGCGGTTCTGGTCGCCGCGGGACAAGCAGCACCCGATATCCAATCCGTCATAGACTTCGCACGTCAGCGGATCGGCGGCTACAAAATACCTCGTCAGCTGGAATTCGTCGATGAACTGCCGAAGAGCGCTCTGGGAAAAGTCCTGAAAGCAGAACTGAGGGCTCGCTACGGCGCCGCGTAGGGTAAAATTTTCATCAAGGATGCTCTACAAACAAATTAATGGTATCTGAATCAGATGATTGACTTGACCGGCAAGACCATACTCGTGACGGGAGGCTCACGCGGTATTGGGGCAGCCACCGTACGCCAACTTGTCGCCCAGGGAGGCAGCGTAGTTGTTCACTTCGGCTCCAACCTTACCGCTGCACAGGCACTCGCTCATGAATTTGGCGAGCCTTCGATTCATCTATGTCAGGCAGACCTCACATCTGAAAGCGAAACTGAACGCCTGTGGGATAATGCCGTAGCCTGGCACGGTCGTATCGATGTCCTAGTCAATAACGCAGGCATCTACGAAAAGTCACCCCTGAACCTTGATCTTGATCGCTGGCTTGGCGACTGGCAACGAACGTTGCGCATTAATCTGTTGGCTGCCGCCCAACTTTGCCGCCGCGCCGTCACCCATTTTCGTGACATTGGTGGCGGTGTACTGATCAATGTTTCGAGTCGCTCTGGCAAACGAGGCGACAATATCGACCACTTGCACTACGGTGCCTCCAAGGCCGGTATGCTGGCTCTCAATCGAACGATCGCCCGGGATTGCGCGAAAGACAATATCCTTGCCTACGGCATCGCACCGGGTTTTGTACTGACCGACATGGTCAGCCCGGTAATTGAGGAGAAAGGACTCGAGGCCATGGCAGCAATGTATCCCACAGGACGTGTGGCGACGCCGGAAGAGGTGGCTAACTTGATTACTTTCTTTGCCAGCGGTGCAGCGCCCCAAGCAACGGGCAATACCATTGACTTAAGCGGTGCAGCAGAGGTTACCTGACAAAGGACGCTACCCTACGCCCTACTGCGGGTATCGTCTGGCTCCGGACTGGGCGGACCCAATACATGACCTTAGACCACATACGATCAACAGGCTAATTACACCGTGAATCAATTCTCTCCTGATCGGCTGGTTTCCCAAGATGACTGGAGTGATCTCACCCGAGTTAAGTCAGCACCCGCAATCGACATCGAACGCCTGCATAGCCATCGTTTAGCGCGGCTTCGGTCATGTATTCAAGAGACCGGGGCCGCAATGTGCCTGCTCGTCAATCCGGTTAGCCTCCGGTATGCGGTCGACTACCGGGCTTATGCACTATTTCAATCACACATCCCCACGACCTACTTGTTTGTGCCGGTTGATGGCCCGGTAGTCATCCATGGAGCCTTGGATTCCGCCCCGATGGCGGATGAATTCCGCGAGGCCCGGCCGATTTCCTACTTCGATGGTGCAACAGAGCTTGAGAGTAATGCAAAGGAACTGGCGCGTGATGTGGTCAATTACCTTAAAGAGATCGGTACCGACAATCGGCGGGTGGCCGTCGAATACGTCAATCCCAGCATCACCCAGGCACTGGAGGCGGCAGGACTTGAGGTGATCGATGGTGTACTGGCCTCCGAAAACGCGCGGGTGATCAAATCGGAAGATGAGATCAACTGTATCCGCTGGGCGGTCGCTGTCGCCGAGCACGGAATCGCCAAACTAAAAACAGCAGTTCATGCAGGCGTGACCGAAGCCCAACTGTGGGGCTTACTCAACTACGCCAACCTTGCTAACAACGGTGACTGGCACGACGGTCGCATGCTCGCTTCTGGGCCGCGAATCAACCCCTGGATGCAGGAAGCCACGCTCAGGCGCGTAGAATCAGGCGACCTGGTGGGCTTTGACACCGATATGATCGGGCCGCAGGGCTACTGCGCCGATATTTCTCGGACCTTACACTGCGGTCCCGCAATGCCAACCAGACGTCAGAAAGAACTCTATCGCCTTGCCCTGGATGAGATCGAACACAATCTACAACTGATCCGGCCGGGGATCACTCTGGACGCCTTCCAGCAACAAGCCTTTGTGCCACCAGAGGCCTTTCATCAGAACGCTTATACGTGTGTCATCCACGGGGTAGGCATGTGTGATGAATATCCGAGAGTGAATCCTATATTTCGTGGGCCCAATCCCTACAGTGGGACATTGGAGGCGGGAATGATAATTTGTGTGGAGAGTTACATGGGTGCTGTCGGGGAACACGACGGCGTTAAACTGGAACAACAGGTGCTGATAACCTCGGACGGTTATGAAATGCTCTCTAGCGACCCGCTGGAACCTTCATTGCTGGACTGATTGACAGACATGTTAATTGGATTGTCCGTAACGCTTCAATGACTGTGTTCCCGCCGTCACTCGTGGCACGATGACAACACCACCGCTTCGAAGACCCATCCCGGGTATCAGTAACCTGCGGGATCTGGGTGGCTATGCGGTACGGGGCGGGTCACTGCGCTGGCACACACTGTACCGCTCTAACGAGATCTATACAACGAATGCCAACACCCTGAGCCAACTCCAGACGCTGGGCATCCGCACCCTCTGTGATTTCCGGGATGACAAACAGAAACAGAAAGTGCCTATCGAAATTTCGTTCAACGCAAACACAAAAACCATTGCGGCTCCCATCAGTGTCAGCGTGCTGATTCGCTCAGCACTTTCTGGTGAAAAACTCACAGGTACAAGTGCGCGAAAAATACTAGCGGATATCTACCGATCTTTAGTGTTGGACCACGCAGATGCCTATAAGCTCTTCTTCAACAGTATTTTGGATCCGAATAACTTTCCGCTGGCCTTCTGTTGTGTGGCCGGCAAAGACCGCACGGGTCTGGCTGCTGCCCTCCTGCTGACCGCGCTTGGTGCCTCCCGCGACGTGGTATTCGATGACTACCTGCTATCGAATACATACTGGGAAATGCCGACAGATGTTCTCACAGAAGAATCCGACGATGTACGGGAAGCCGTTTTTACGGCCGACATCAAATACCTGGAAGCAGCTTTTGCTGCGATGTCAGAGTGCTACGGCTCGGCTGAGAGTTTTGTGCAGAATGTCCTGGGCCTTAATCCAGCGCTTAGAGAAGATGTGTTGGCACAACTGGTTGAATGACAGGAAAACGCCTTAGCAGCTGTCGGGATCTGTCTTACGAGGGTATCAATCGATACTGATAAAGATGCTCATAATGCGGCTGCACTACTTTATATAGCGCTTTGGCGTGGTCAGGTGCGCTGGATATGTCTGTGTAACCCGGCTTCTGTGGCGTCAGCCCAGTAGATCCCTTTAGTGTCTCGTGCCAGGATCCACCGTCATACCAACTGTATGCCTCCGTACCGACACCCGCTTTCCAGGTGAGTGCGTCTTTAATAAACGGTAGACCAACAGCATCACAATAAGCTCGGATAATTTCTTCCGGATTTTCCAGAAGATCGTCCGAATCGATCACAGGCGGCGCCTGACCATCGCGATCTGCGAGGCGGTCAAACAATTCACGCTGCTCTAGAAATGCCAGTTCCTTAAGGTGCACATCCGGCCAGCGCTTCTGCACGCTGGTGACCACCTTCGCCGCATCACGTATCAGGAAGGTATGTGTGAAGTAAGTCAGAAACTCATCGGTCCAGTGCTTCTCGATGTAATGGGGGAAATCCTTGGAAAAAACCGGACCTTGCGCCGCTGCCTGTCGAAGTTTGGAATAAACTGTTTCAAACGTCAGGCCAGGCTTTCTGGGACTGTCCGGTGTCAACCGGGGCCATGGCGCGCCATCACCCTCGTACCACCATTCCCCGAATGGCTCATGAAAACACGTGAGATCACCACGCTGACGCATCATCCACTCAAAAGCAGTAGAGGTGGACCGGGGTGTTGCCCAAAGCGCAAGAATCTTATGCACTGAATTTATCGTTTAAGTGAAGATAAAAGACGACCCTGCTCAGTGACAGGCGCCAGACCCAGCGTCTTAAAAATTCGCCAGTAAAGTGCGTTGTCATGGGTGATGAGTGGTTTACTCAGCATTTTTTCCAACCCGACTTCCAATGAGACAAAACGCTGTGCCAGACCATCGCTTTCGCGCCGGTAATTGCTCATACCGATTGCGAGATAGGCATCCACATTCGGCGCCTTGGTGGCAACGTACTCAAAGGATTTACGGGCAAGATCACCATCAAAACACCAGATACAGGCGTTGAGCACCTCCTGATTCTTAAACCAGCCCTGGTCAACAAAGTTGCCAGCCCACACCACGTCAAACCCCGCTTCTTTCAGAAAGCCTGCCGTGCCTTGCCACCAGTCCGGCCAGTGATAGACGCCGTTCAGCGCAACCTTGTCGACATTCAGTTCACGCAGTGCCTCCACCATGGCATAGCCCGCCATGTGAAACGGCGTTTCATAAGTTTCACTGAGCTGTTCGCAGTACTCGCGGATGCCCTCGACCCCCAAACCGCTGGCATGCACCCAGTTAGAGCCGACTTGGCCGCAGACGTCAGCACCGTTGTTGGCCATGCATTCGACAAATTCCTCCAGCAGGTTGAGGTTCTCCTTTCGCTGGGAGAGCTGATGCATATACGACGGCAGGTGCAGCATCCTGCCGTGGACACCCACGGTTTCTGGTGCCATACGCAGGAAATCCGACGGCGCAGCATCGAAATCCCGCGGTGGACAGGTGAATCCAACCTGATGAGGGAACAATTTGTTTTGCGGATCCGACCAGTGAGCTGGTTTCTGGTAATCGTTCACATGTGCTCCAATAGCAGTCATTTCTTATAAATAGTTGTGCGCTTGAAGATAGGAGATGATCTGTCCGACGAGCGTATCCGGGTCTGCATCTTCGGCGTTGAGGACGATTTCTGCGTTTTGCGGCGGTTCATACGCCGAGTCAATACCGGTGAAGTTCTTCAACTGCCCGGCTCTTGCCTTTTTGTACAGCGATTTCGAATCACGGGCCTCGCAAACCGCAAGCGATGCATCCACAAAAATCTCCACGAACTCGCCTTCACTCATGAGCGAGCGAGCCATCGCCCGTTCAGAGCGAAACGGTGAAATAAACGACGCCATAACGATCAAACCCGCATCGGCCATCAGCTTAGCGACTTCCGCAACGCGCCGGATGTTCTCGACGCGGTCCTGATCAGTAAATCCAAGATCACGACTGAGCCCATGACGAATATTGTCCCCATCGAGCAGGTAAGTGCGTTTACCCATCGCGTGCAGTTTTTGTTCCACCCGGTTAGCAACGGTCGACTTACCGGCACCCGATAAACCGGTAAACCACAGGACGCACGGTGTCTGCTGGTTAGTCTGCGCACGCGCTGCTTTATCGACTTCCATGTCGTACCACACTACATTGGTAGCCCGGCGCAACGGAAAGTCGATCACACCGGCACCCACCGTCATATTCTGATCTTTCTCCACCACAGCAAACGCACCGGCCCAGTCATCACTGTTGTCATCGGCGAACGGTATCGCCCGATCCAGGGCGATCTTGCAGTAGGCGATCTCTCCCTCAACCAGCGTTTTAGCTGCGAGCTGCTCCAGCGTATCTGGCTCAATTCGATACGAGAGATCCGTGATCTGGACGGTCGTTTCGATGCCCGAGAAACGGATCAGATAAGGCCGTTCGGGCAACATGGCATCACGGCCAGTCCAGATCAGATGAGCCGCAAACTGGTCTGCTGTGGGCCCATCATCTTCAGATGCGGCAGACCGTTCATCAGCGACTGGATCAAACGTCCCGTTCAGCAGTGCTGCCGATACATCACGCACTTTTTGTACTTTGCTGTGCTCAGATTCTTGTGTCGTACGCTCTTTCATAGTCCGTGGATTTGTTGCTTAAACATTAAGTGCCTGGGCACACCACGATATTTCCAACGTGGTGCTTGTCGATAAATGCCTGCTGAGCGGCATGAAATTGCGACAAAGGGAAGGTCGCTGCAAGCAAGGGCCTGATCTCGTCCTGCTCAATATAGCGCACCAGATCCGCGAAAACACCGGGTGGCGCCACCGTGGCACCGGTAAAGATGAGGTCCCGTAGATAGAACGTCCGCAGGTCGAATTCCACGACCGGTCCGGCAATGGCTCCAGCACAGGTATAACGTCCCCCGCGCGCAATGGTATCGATCAGCTGTGGCCACAGGACACCTCCGATCACATCTGCCACCACGTCGACGGTATCGCGACCGATCGCTGCCTGTAGCCGCGGCCGTAGATCTGCCGCATTACGTTCAAGCACCGCCGCAGGACCGAGGTCATTCACCGCCTTAGCTTTATCAGCACCACATAGCGCAACCACAACCGCATCGCGCCGGTTTGCAAGTTGGACCAGAGCAGACCCAACACCACCTGACGCCCCGGTCACCAGCACGGTATCACCAGCCGCGACTTGGGCACGATTCAGCATATTTTCTGCCGTAACATAGCTACAGGCGAACGTCGCCAGCTCCGCATCGGACAATGCGCAATCGATTGGATGGACCTGACGCTGACTGACCGTGGTGTATTCGGCATAGCCGCCGTCACACTCACTGCCAAAGTAACTGGTTTTGTCGAGATTCATAGGATCACTCCAGTCGCGGAGCCAGCTGTCGACCAGTACCCGCTGTCCGATGAGTACGGCATCAGCCTGCTGCCCCACCGCCACCACGATACCGGCAACATCCGCACCTTGTATTCGTGGAAAACTGACTGAGGTACCGCCCCAGGTGCCATCCTCCCCAGCGGCACCCGCCAGGGCATCTCCGGTGGTCGCTTCCATGTTGCCTTTGGAGTACCAGGCACTGCGGGTGTTGACATCGGTGTTGTTGAGGCCGCAAGCACCCACGCGGATCAACACGTCGTCGACCTTAGGCACTGGTGTGGGCCAATTGTTATGAAACACCAGCTTATCGAGACCACCATGACCCGTCAGAACTATTGCGTGCATGGTCTTTGGGAGTTCGATTGTCATCTTGCATCTCCTCGGTTAGCAACCCGAGTCCTATGCTGCATACACCGCGACTGGTTTTCCCAGCAAAGACTCGTCTGGAGAAAACCCCAAACCGGGGAGATCTGGAATCCTAAGTTCGCCGTGTTGGCTACGCGGTCCCCTGCCTGGGGCTACGTCGACCGTCAGCATGTCCTGACAAGCCCAGCAACCCAGCCGAAACTCATCCGGAATAGTTTGTGCCAAAGATGCGGCTTCAGCATCGGCCAATACGGAACCGCCAGTAGCCATCACATAAATCTGGATACCATGAGCGATGGCCACATCGCGAATCCGCTTGGCCTTCGTCAACCCGCCGACTCGATTGATCTTGATTCCAGCAACATCTGCAATGCCTTCGTGGGCGATCCTAACCATATCATTCAGACTGACCAACGATTCGTCCACCGAAATCGGGGAAGTAGTGACTGCTCGCACGGCCTTGATATCGTCTGTCGTCTCGCAGGGTTGCTCAAACGTCACTCCCAGATCGGCTACTGCATTCATCACGATAGACGCTTCCCGGCGTGTCCAAGCCCGATTAACATCATAGAGGATGCGCTCTCCCTCAAGCCGGTTTTGCTCGATATGCCGGATCCGCCGGATATCGAGCTCGATATCACTACCGCCTACCTTTACCGAATGGCCACAATAGCCCATCTTCCGGTATTTCTCGATGATCTCCATCATGTAGTCAGGCGGGCCTGAAGACACGGATGACATGATGCGCGTACCGGTTTCATAACGCCCACCCAGCAGGTCCGGCAACGACAGGCCAGCGGCTTGGCCAGCAATATCCAAACAGGCCATGTCGATTGGAGATTTCACATAAGGATGACCGGGGAGCTCTTTGTCCATCACATATTCAATCCGCTCATTCTGTCGTGAATCCATGCCTATCAGAACAGAAGCAATGGTTTCGATGCCAGCCCGGATGCCGGGGCCATGGGCAGGTACATAAGTATTTCCCCAAGGCGTGCCTTCACCCCAGCCGATATGGCCGCTATCGGTTTCAATTTTCACGAAGGTGGCATCCAGCACCTCGAATTTTAGCCGTCCACCGGACAACCAATAGGGCTCGGAAAGTGGCAAATCCTTTTGATAGACGGAAATCTTTTTAATCTTCATCGCTGTTTACAACTCACATCCTTCGCGCATCCACTGCTGCAACACCTGGATTGAGTGCTCGGAATTCACGCCACCGGCCGGATCGATGACCAAAGGTCCAGGCCGATACCCCCGACTCCTGAATCCACGCTGCTGGGACTCCACCAGGTGGATGTCCTCTTCGACCGTGGTCTCGCGGTCCTGTACTGCCAGATCACGGATGGTTCTCGATTCTGCACCACCGACCGTAAACCAGCCTCGGGTCAACCTGACCGCTTCAACACCTGTGGGCTGCCAGTGATAGGTATTGAGCACATTACCCGGATAGATTTGAAACGAAAATGTGGGCCACAAAAACCACGATGAATAGTCACCGGCATGCCCATTGGCACCCAAGTCTATGGGGTAGCTCATCTGGTCAAGGTTCTGGCATTCGGTGGTGTGACGCAGGCAGTATCCCTGGGGCTGAATGTCGTAGGTTTCGGGCTTTATGACACCCGTGGCAAACGTCCTGTGATTGATCCGGCAGTGATAACACTCTGAATAGTTCTCAACCGAGACCTTCCAGTTGCATTTTTCGCTCACAGAGATCGTTTCAATAGGCTTAAGTGTGTCGATTTTGGGAACAAAATCACGCAGCTGGGTTTCTACTTCTGGAAACCAGACGTCCATTGGTTCGGCTTCATCATCCAGGTTAACGAAGATAAATCCACAAAACTCCTGCGTATGCACCGAGGTCAAACAAATAGTGTCTCTAACCTGTACCGGGATGACTTCGGAATTAGGACCACGCAGCAGACTGCCATCGAAGCGATATGTCCAGGCATGGTACGGGCAGACAATCGCCTTATCACAGTGGCCCTGACCCTTAACGAGTTCATGCGCGCAATGCGGGCAGACGTTATAGAAGGTTAGTAGGACGTTATCGTAATTGCGAATACAGAAAAGCCGCTGGCCGGCAATCTCAAAGGTAAAGTAATCACCAGGATTGGGCGCCTGCGAGGCATGACCCGCATACTGCCAGGCACGCATGAAAAGTCCCGCACATTCCTGCTGGTAGATCGCGTCGCTCGTGTAGTACGCAGGATCCAAGGTATGAACAATCCCAGCATCGCAAGTCTCGTTTAACCCCATCCACCAACCTTTCTAATTTCAATAGACGGCCAGTTGATCATAGTCGATACTTACAATTTTCCAAAGAGCTTTCCGCTACGATAGAAGGCGTCTCTATTACCAACTTGAGAATAGTTGAAAATGTACGAGAACCTGCTTGAACCAATAAAACTGGGACCGACGTGGATACCGAATAGGATTTTCAATCCTCCACACGGTACGACGTTGGGATCCGAAGGTATCGTTACGGATAACCTGATCGCCTACCACGAGGCCCGCGCAAGCGGCGGCGTGGGTCTGATCATTCTCGAGGGCATGGCTTTTCACCCAAGCTTCGAGTTCGAGTCGGCTTACTTGAACGCGGGTCGTGACACCATTATTCCTGGACTAAAAAAGCTGTCCAAGGCTTGCAGGGAGCATGGCACATTGGTATTCGGACAGCTGTTCCATGCGGGGCGTGCCGTTCGGTACACTCACGACGGATCAAAACCATTAATCTACTCGCCGTCCGACATCCCCGATGATCGTTATCGCGTGGTACCCAGGCCCATGCCCAACGAAATGGTCTGGGAGGTCATCGATAGCTACGCCAAGGCAGCTGTGCGTCTCGCGGAAGCGGATTTAGATGGCGTCGAAATTCTAGCGAGTATGGGTTATCTGATTGCTCAATTTCTAAACCCGGCAACGAACCGGCGTGAAGACGAGTTTGGCGGCAGCTTCGAAAATCGACTGCGGTTCTTGCGCGAAACCGTTACACAGACAAGAAAGGCCATTGGCCAAGGGAAAACCTTGGGAATCCGCATCACCCTGGACGAGAAGACGGATACCGCCCTGGACCCTGATGAGGTCATCAAAATCTGTAGCGCATTGGAAGAAGACGATGACCTTGATTATTTCAGTGTGATTGCCGGTTCGTCGTCTTCTCCTGCCGGCTGGATTCATGTCTTCCCACCCATGGCTATCCCCCACGCTTATGTTGCAGACGATGCTGCACGGCTAAAAAATGCAGTCTCGAAACCAGTCCTGGTTGCAGGAAGAATCAACCAGCCTCAGACGGCTTCAGAAATCTTGTCTGAGGGTAAGGCCGACATGATTGGCATGGCGCGGGCACTGATTGCGGATCCCGAGTTCGTAAAGAAGGTTGCCCAGAACAAAAGCGATCATATTCGTGCCTGCATCGGATGTAATCAAGCCTGTGTGGGGCATCGTCTAACGCACCACCCAATTTCCTGCATCCAGAATCCGCGAACCGGTAGAGAGCAGCTTTTCCAGAATACCAATCTATCGCAATCAACGAAGACTGTCATGGTGATCGGTGGCGGACCAGGCGGAATGAAAGCCGCCGTGACTGCAGCAGAACATGGGCACCGGGTTTTACTTTTTGAACAACAGGCAAGGCTCGGCGGCCAGGTAAATCTTGCAGAATTACTGCCCGGTCGGGCCGAATTTGGCGGTGTCACCACTAATCTTGTACATGAATTGGAGCGAAACAGCGTTGATGTTTACTTAAATTCAACCGTATCCAGTGGGACGGTTAACGAATTCGAGCCCGATGCAATAATTGTGGCAACAGGCGCAGTGACCCGACTGCCAGAAGTTGAAGTAAACAATGTAGAACTCGTTCACGCTTGGTCTGTCATCCAGCGCCACAAGAAAATTGGACAAAACGTTGTCATTGCAGACTGGGCATGCGATTGGACCGGTCTTGGGGTTGCCCATAAACTGGTGCAGGAAGGGCATCACGTGAGGCTGCTGTCGGGTGCCAGTATTCCTGGAGAGTCGATTCCGGGTATTGTTCGAGACCAATGGATCGGCGAACTGCAGAGTCTGAATGTTGAATTAATCAACTTCGCCCGTTTTTTCGGAGCGCAGGATTGCACGGCATATTTCCAACATATGATCAACGGCGAACCGATCATCTGCGAAAACGTCGACACGATCGTCAGTTGCTATGCACCCCAATCAAATAGGGAATGTGACTGGTTATTCGAGTCAACAAGCACGCACAAACAACCCACACTCATAAAAGTCGGTGATGCGCTCGTCCCCAGAACCGTTGAAGAGGCAGTTCTGGATGGATTGCAGGCAGCCTGGTCTTTACAGTGAAGACACACTGGGTGAGACCACAGGGCATTTCACAGGGAAAAGTAGCCCCATAGAGACCCTATGAATTCTCTCGATACGACAGGAGCGCCTGGTGGGTAACGATCATTGGTTTGATCCAGATCTATGGGCACGCATCACTGAGTCCACTGCTCAGGGGTCTGCCCTACCAAATGCTGCCTACACTGATTCAGCATTTTTCAAGCTGGAGCAGCACTCACTTTTCAAAAAGACCTGGGTATTCGCTGCCTTTGCGCACAAACTCCATGATATTGGAGACCTGTTACCCGTGGAGGTGGCCGGGCAACCCATCCTGCTGGCTAAAAGTGATGAAACCACCATCAGAGCCTTTCACAACGTCTGTCGGCATCGCGGTGCGCTGCTGGTCGACCAATGGAAATCCAAATGCCGCACGATCGTCTGCCCCAATCATTCATGGAGCTACAGCCTCAGCGGCAAATTGCTGGCACGGCCTCATTTTTTCGGCGGTGACAAACACGACGTCAACCCTGTGCAATGTCCGCAGTCGAACTTGATCGAGATTCGATGTGAAACCTGGAACGACTGGGTGTTTGTTAACTTAGATGGGAATGCCGCTGATTTTTCAGCGCATATTGAACCCCTAGTCAATAAACTTGATGGTTACGATCTGAGCGCCTTGAATTTTGGTGTCGAGCTGGAATTCGATATTCACGCAAACTGGAAACTGGCAATCGAAAATTTCATCGAGCCTTATCACGTCTTCTCCTGCCATCCCTGGCTTAATTCATTTGTCGCTATGGCCGAACGGAGTCCACCAACATTCGAAAATCACATTCTTTCATGCGGCTACGAATTCAAGGAAACGGATCCTGCCCGCGGGGAGGGATTGCCATACTTTCCGAATCTTCCGAGTGACAAGAAAAGGCGTGGAGACTGGTATGTCTTGTTCCCCAATTTTGCATTTGAGATCTTTCCGGACCAGCTAGCCACTTTTGTGGCGACACCATCAGGGCCTGATCGATGTAAGGAATCGATCGGACTATACTTTGTCGGCGACGGCGCAAATAGTGATCAATACACAAATGCGCGCAATGTGGTCATCAACAATTGGCATGATCTGAACAATGAAGACATTGGCATCCTGGAACGCATGCAGGCTGGGCGCTTATCCGACGGGTTTGATGGTGGCGTACTATCGCCCTACTGGGACCCGGTTCAACAGCATTTTGCTCGCTTGATCGTTGAATCAGTCGCATCGGTATCATCAGAGTTGTGAGGTAAGCATTAATTCATCTGAACCGACAATGTCACACGGCTAAAACAATCTAAAGCGATGACTATTCAACCGATTGGATTTTCTATTGGCGACTGGACCCCACCGGTCAGGCCGCCTGCCGAACCGATGATCGGACGGTACTGCCGGCTCGAACGTCTCGACGCGGACCGTGATGGACAATCACTGTTCGATGCGTATGCGCTCGATTCCGAAAGCCGTAACTGGACCTACCTGCCGCAGGGTCCATTCGAGAGCTATGCCGAGTTCCACATCTGGCTGAGTGACATGGCCAAGTTAGATGATCCATTTTTCTTTACCATCATCAATGCTGAAAGTCAGACCAGTGTCGGGATTGCCAGTTACCTCAGAATCACACCACCCGCTGGGTCGATTGAGGTCGGTCATATCCATTACTCCCCGCTACTGCAAAGAAAACCGGCCGCGACCGAAGCGATGTACCTGATGATGAAACAGGCATTTGCACTCGGCTACCGGCGCTATGAGTGGAAATGCGATGCGCTCAATGCGCCATCCCGCATGGCGGCTCAGAGACTGGGCCTGTCTTATGAAGGCATCTTCCGTCAGGCCACCGTGTATAAACAACGCAACCGTGACACGGCCTGGTATGCCACCATCGATCGGGAATGGCCCGATCTCAAACAGGCGTTTGAACAGTGGCTTGATCCAGACAATTTTGATCATGACGGCAATCAAAAAGCCCGGCTGTCAGCACTGACCGCCCCGTTGCTCAAGGCCAGTGGATGACCGCAACCCCACTAACGCACGCTGATATCGATCATATCGGACGGGGCTATGATCCGGTCGCAACCCGATCAAGCTCGATCCACAGTGACAGCTATCGTGACAACCGTTTTCTGACTATTGAACGCGAGCAAGTATTCCACCGGACCTGGCAATTCGTGTGCCACGAAGAAAAGCTGCGCCAACCCGGCAGCTATGTCACCGCATCCCTACAGGGCCAGAGCATCTTTGTGGCCCGTGATACCGAGGGTAGCCTGCAGGCTTTTTACAACGTCTGTCAGCACCGGGGACATGAACTGCTGCAGGGTGAGGGCATCACTAGCACTATCACCTGCCCGTACCACGCGTGGGTCTATGATCTTAATGGGTCGCTGCGGCGTGCACGGCGCAGTGAGCTGATCGAGAATTTTCGAGAAAATGACATTCGCCTGCAATCTATTCAAGTCGAGATCTTCTGTCATCTGGTTTTTGTCAATCTCGATCCCGACGCTTCAACACTGGCTGAGCAAAGCGGTGACCTCGCCCAGGAAATAACGGCCTATGCACCGGATCTTGGAGAACTGACCTTTGCACACCGCTTGAGCTATCGCTTGAAAGCTAACTGGAAAGCCGTCGTCGACAATTTCCTGGAGTGCTATCACTGCCCCGTGGCCCATAAAGATTTTGTGACCCTGGTGGAGATGGATACCTACCAAGTCAAAACTCATGGTATCTATTCCAGCCATATGGCCAAAGCGGGCCGCACGGAAAACCAGGCCTATGGTATCGACGATGTGAGTGTGACCGACCATGCGGTCTGGTATCTTTGGCCCAACATAACTCTGATGCGTTACCCAGGCAGGGGTAACTTTATGGTGTGGCGCATTATTCCAGTCAATGCCGAAGAGACCCATGAGGAATTTGATTTCTTTTTTGAAACCGACACACCCACCGATGCTGAAATGGAGGCCATCCGATTCATCGATGACGTACTGCAGCCCGAAGACATCGGGCTCGTTGAAAGCGTACAGCGCGGCATGCAGACTCCAGCCTTCAATCAGGGTCGTTATGTGGTGGATCCCACGGGATCCGGTTTGAGTGAACATGGGGTCCATCATTTTCACGGCCTTGTACTCGATGCCTATCGCAGGGCCTGCAGCCCATGAATAATCCGACTGGTGCCGGACAGCTGCATAACAAGACCGCCCTGGTTACCGGTGGCAGTCGTGGGATAGGCCGCGCCATAATTGAAGCGTTTGTAGCTGAGGGTGCGCGGGTTGTAACCAGCAGCCGGAACGCACCTGATAGCGATCTGCCGGAGGCCGTGTACTGGTTGCAGGCTGATGTCAGTGACCCAACTCAGGTCGACGCACTAGCGGAATTTGCAGTGGGTCAACTCGGCAACATCGACATCCTCGTCAACAACGCCGGAGTTCAGCTCGAAAAAACCGTGGTCAACAGCACCGATGCGGACTGGGACCAGTTGATGGGCACCAACGCGCGGGGGGTGTTTCTGGTTTGCCGGCGCTTCATACCGATCATGACCGCTTCAAGCGGCGGCTCGATTATCAACATCGGCTCGATCAGTGGTGAACACGCCGACCCGACCATGGCGCTCTACAACGCATCCAAAGCATTTGTCGCAGGTCTTACCCGATCGATTGCGGTAGACCACGGTGCCGAAGGTATCCGCTGCAACACCATCTGCCCGGGCTGGATCATGACCGGTATGGTTGATGCGGCGTTTAGCCTGGCAAGCGATCCGGCAGCATCAAAGGCTGATGGACTAGCCCGACATCCAGTGGGACGCTGGGGTCAGCCTGAGGATATTGCCGCCGCTGCTGTTTGGCTGGCCTCAGACCAGAGTGCCTTTACAACAGGTCAGTCGATAACTGTAGACGGTGGGCTTGTGGCTGCCTCACCGTTGCAACCGGGACTGTTTTAGGCGGGTGCCCTGCGAAAACACCTTAATAGGTTTAAGTACACCTACAATATATCGATGACATTATCTGGGAAAAAAGCACTGGTCACTGGCGCAGCCGGTGGGATTGGCCAAGCAATTGTCAAAGCATTGACCGACGCCGGTGCGGCCATTGCCGCGACAGATTTTCAGGTCGAGGATATCCCGTGCAATGCAGCCATCCCCGGTGATCTCACCGATCCCGCGCACTGCGATGCACTGCCCGCAAAAGCCCACGAGGCACTGGGCGGCTTGGATATTGTGATCAACAACGCTGGGGTCATCCGCCGCGGCGTCATCACTGACTCAACGGACGATGACTACGTTCAGTCCATGGCTGTCAACGTTGAAGCACCCTTTCGTATCTGCCGGGCGGCCATACCGATTCTGGCTGCCAACGGCGGGGGTGCCATTGTCAATGTTTCATCCTGCTGGGGTGTACGCCCTGGCCCCAATCATCCGCTCTACTGCATGTCTAAAGCAGCACTTGCATCGATGACCCAGTGCCTGGGCCATGACCACGCCCACCAGGGTATTCGTGTGAACGCCGTCTGCCCCAACGAAGTGGACACGCCCATGCTGCGCTCGGGATTCAGTGCGCGCGGCATCGACCCCGAGACAGCCATTGATAATCTCAATCAGTCCGTACCGCTGGGGCATATCGCCGAACCGGAAGAGATCGCCGATGTGGTGCTGTTTCTCGCCTCTGATCAGTCGCGCTACATGTGCGGCGCGCTGCTGGAGGTCAATGGCGGAAAGCCAGTGATATGACAACAGACCGTAAACAGGTTGCGTTGGTGACGGGCGGGCGCAGCGGTATCGGGCAGGCCTGTGCCCGGAATCTGGCTAGGCAGGGAATTCAGGTGTTTACGGCGCAGAGGCAGAACGACCCTGAATTTGACAGCGTCTGCGCCGATCTCGCCGACACCGACGCCCCTCGCCAGATTGTTGAGCACGTCACCGAACACGCCGGACAGCTCGATATCCTGATCAACAACGCGGGCATAATGCTGGAGGCGACTGTCGAGACAATGTCGGTCGAGGACTGGGACCGAACACTGGCTGTTAACCTTCGCGCACCTTTTCTTCTGATCAAACAGGCACTGCCCTATCTTCGAGACGGTGGCCGTATCGTGAACATCGGCTCCATCGAAGGCCTGGGCTCGAATGCACGCCACCCGGCCTACTGCGCGTCCAAAGCGGGCCTGCATGCGCTGACACGCGCTGTCGCGGTTGATCACGGGCCGGACGGCATCCGCTGTAATGCCGTTGCACCGGGCTGGATTGATACCGAACTCAATACCGACTTCATCGAGTCGATGCCAGACCCAGCGCGCTTCCGCGAGGAGATTGGCCGCATCCACCCGGTGGGCCGTACCGGCACACCCGAAGAAGTCGCGTCACTGGTCGCCTGGCTGGTCTCAGACGACGCCTCGTTTGTCACGGGTCAGGTCTACACAGTCGATGGCGGGCGACTCGCCCGACTGCCCCTACCCTGAACCCGTGTCGCGGTGATTACCGAACGCACGTTGGGTATTGCCACGATCATAAGATATCGTTGAGCGTAACATCGACACAATCTTCTACCCAGATTCACGTTCCACATGCGTTCTGAATTGTTTCAAGCTGCTGTCGATACCCTGCTGACCGCCATCACAGTGGAATTCGCTCGTGGGACCAGTGTCGCCTGTCGACGCACTGCTCATTTACTGCGCTCAATAGATTCCTCGATCAGCACCGAACCAATCCAACCGGTCAATAGCCATGACACACCCTGCTGCCTTCCGGATTCGGTCCTAGAACTATTACAAACAAACTCACCGGTACCCACGGTTTCCGAAATTGCCGCACTGACCCAAGATCTTCAATGGAATGAATCCGCCCGGTCACACGCCCCCATTAGCGAGCTTGTCGGTCCAACGAGCCTGATTAAACACCAAAGTTTCCGGGTCGGCCTGTTCGCGCTGATACCTGATATTGACTATGCGGATCATGCGCACCCAGCTGACGAGGTGTATATCGTTCTGGCTGGTAGCGGCAGCTGGTCACTAGATGGGGGGCCTTACCAAGTGAAAAGGGCGGGCGACATTATTGATATTCCATCGATGATGACCCATGCTATGCGAACGGGTCCCACACCAGCGCTGACGCTTTATTCATGGACTGGCGATGATGTGTCCTTCGATCACTACCGTTTCTGCTGACTGTTAAGGAAAGCCAATCATGCAATCACATGCCCGGGTTGTTGTCGTCGGTGGCGGCTGTGTCGGCGTCAATATTCTGTACAGCCTTGCACACCGCGGCTGGACAGACGCCTGCCTGCTCGAGCGCACTGAACTGACAGCAGGGTCTACTTGGCACGCCGCCGGACTCATTCCGCTCTATTCTTTTTCCTACAAATTCGGCCGGTTGATCAAAAAAACCATCGAGATCTACGAAGGCTTGGAAGCAGAGACTGACCAGGGTATCGGCTGGCACAAATGCGGCCAGCTGCGTATCGCCGAAACACCGGACCGCATGGACGAGTACCTGAACTACGCAGCCATTGCTGAAACCCAAGGTGTGCGGGCAGAGATCCTGACACCCGAGCAGACCATCGATCTGTGGCCACTAATGACCCGAACCGACAAGCTACTGGGTGCGGTCTATAACCCTGATGACGGCCACATCGCACCGGCTGATGTCACCCAGGCCCTGGCCAAGGGTGCACGGCAACTGGGTACGAACATCTATCGAGACACAGAAGTAACGGCCATTGAACGGCTGCGCTCGGGCGAATGGAAAGTCGTCTCGCCCCAGGGGGATATCGTCTGTGAACATGTAATCACTGCAACTGGCAATTACGCCCAGCACACCGCCCGAATGCTCGACCTTGAGCTGCCCTGCTTTCCCGTACTGCATCAGTACTGGGTCACCCAGAGCGTACCCCAGGTTCGTGAACGACAAGATCAGGGCCTACCCGAGCTGCCGATCCTGCGTAATGAAGCGATAAACGGCTATGTGCGGGAAGAACGGGACGGGCTGATGTTTGGTCCTTATGAACAACCCGACCGCCTGGAACATTTTGCCCGGGACGGTGTGCCTGAGTGGTTCGGTGCAGACCTGCTGCCAGAAGACATGGACGCAGTCGAGGAGAACTGGGCTGCCGCACTCGAACTGGTGCCGGTACTTGGCGAGGTCGGTATTCAGTCCAACGTGCGTGGACCGATCTGCGGTACGCCTGACAACCTGCCGCTGTGTGGGCCTGCCTGGGGCAGACAGAACCTATGGCTCGCTGAAGGATTCACAGGCGGCATCCTTATGGGCGGTGGTCTGGGCCATGAACTCGTCAACTGGATCATCGATGGCGAACCCCATGTCGACCTGTCCGAAGTCGATCCCAGACGGTTCGGTGACTACGCCAATAAGGTCTATACCGGGATCAAGAACAAAGAGGCCTTCGGTCATAATTTCGGCATGCATTACCCGGGCTATGAATGGCCGGCCGCCCGTCCCGCCAAAACCATGCCCTGCTACGACCGCCTGACCGAAGCCGGTGCCGTCTGGGGTTCGGTATACGGCTGGGAGGTACCCCTGTGGTTTGCGCCCGAGGGTGTGGAACCCCGCGATGAGTGGAGTTACCGAGTATTCAACTCGATGCCGCATGTAGGGGCCGAATGCCGGGCAGTGCGTGAAGCGGTTGGTCTGTTTGAAATGACACCGATGGGCAAGTATGAGATTAAAGGGCCCGGTGCCGAGGCCTGGCTCAATCACATTCTGGCCAATCGCATGCCACGCCGGATCGGTGCCACGGTGCTGGCTCATCGGCTCACTCACAAAGGCACCGTCCGTGCGGAATTCACAGTCACCCGAATGGATGATGACTTTTTCTATCTGATCGGCACGCCTCGCGGTGAACGGCACGACTTTGATGTGCTGGAAAAGGCGCTGCCGGAGGATGGTAGTGTCGACCTGCGCAATGTAACGCTCGAACGGGGCGGCTTTACTGTGGTGGGCCCGAACGCCCGAACGCTTTTAGAAAAACTGGTCGACGCGGACCTGTCGAATACCGCGTTCCCCTGGATGACCAGCCAGACGGTCACGGCGGGGCTGGCTTCCGATGTGCGGATGATGCGGGTCAACTACGAAGGCGAACTGGGATGGGAGCTCTATCACCCGATCAACTACAACCTACACCTGTTTGACGAGATCACCCAAGCGGGCAGTGACCTCGGCCTCAAACACTGCGGCTACCGCGCGATAGAGTCTTTGCGACTGGAGAAATCCTACCGCGCCATGTACCGCGACATGGACGTTGAACACACCGCGCTGGAGTCCGGCCTCGATCGCTTCATCAAGTTCGACAAGGATGACTTTGTTGGCAAGGTTGCCCTGCTCGATCAGAAAAAACAAGGCCTTGGTCAACGCCTGGTAACACTGCAGGTCGAAACGGTAGATGCCGATGCGTACATGAATGAAGCGGTTTACCAGGATGGTCTGCTGGTCGGCCGAGTGACCTCAGGTGCGACCTCGCATCACGTGGGCAACTGCCTGTCCATGGCCTTCGTTGCCATTGAACACACTCAACCGGGGAGCACACTGGAAGTCCAGGTATTGGAACGTCGTTGTCCGGCCACGGTGATCACGGACTCACCCTACGATCCCGACAACCGGCGACCCCGGTCGTAACGCAGACCCGGCGTGGCGCTTCAACCAGAAAAACACACACGCAAGGGCGGGCGAGCTGCCCGCCGTGCGGCACGGGTGAACGCACCCATCATTCATCAACCGGCCCTGATGCGGAACGTTCCGGTTTACGAAGTGGTTAACGCTGAGGGTGTCGAACAAATTCATGATCTCGCCATGCGCATTGTAGAGAGCATCGGCGTCGATTTTCGCGATGCAGAATCGCTGGAGATCTGGAAGAAAACCGACGCTGAGATACAAGGCGAACGGGTTCGGGTCAGCCGCGACACACTCATGGCACTGGTCGACCAGGCACCATCAGAGTACGTGCATCATGCGCGTAATCCGGAACGGACGGTAACCGTTGGCGGCCGCTCGATGGTGGTGTCACCTTCTTATGGCCCCCCTTATATCTATGATCTGGAGGGAAAGCGCCGGACAGCCACGCTAGAGGACCTGCACAATCTGCAGAAACTCAACCACATGGCCTCCAGTGTCCATATCGCCGGTGGTCCGGTCGTTGAACCGATGGATATCCCCGTGCCCCACCGACACCTGTATATGGCCTACAGCGGCTTCAAGTACTCGGATAAACCGATTGTCGGCAACGTTACAGCACGTGAACGTGCCGAAGATACAATCGAGATGTGCAAGATCGTGTTTGGCGACGAATTCGCCACCAATAACTGCTGCACTACCTCGCTGATCAACGCCAATTCGCCGCTGGTGTGGGATGCCACCATGCTCGACGCACTCAAGGTCTATGCCGCGAACAACCATGCCGTGATGTGCTCACCGTTTTCAATGGCGGCCGCATCAACGCCAGCCAGCAATGTCGGCACCATGGCGGTGGTTACAGCCGAAGCCCTAATGGCGATCGCGTTCGCGCAGCTGGTACGACCGGGTGCTCCAATGCTCTTTGGTGTGCCCGCTATGACCGTTGCACTGAATTCGGGTGCGCCGGTACACGGCAGCCCGGATTCAGCCGTCGTCCAGTTTCTCGCCGGTCAGATGGCGCGGCGTTACGGCATACCCCACCGGGCGATCGCCAATTGTGCGACCTCCAAATCGGCCGACATGCAGGCCGCTTATGACTCGATGTGGGGTCTGTTTCCTTCTTTTCTAGCCGGTGCACAGTGGATCACCATGGCCGGCGGCATGATGGAAGGGACTCTCGGGGTGGGCTATGCAAAAACCGTCATTGATTTTGAACAGCTCGATGCTTTCTACCATTTTTGTCAGGGCTGTCGATTCGATGATCTGGACGAGATTTTCGAGACCGTGAAGGACGTCGGTCCCGGCGGTCATTTTTTGGGTACGGCACACACCCGCAAGGCCGACCTTTTTATCTTTCCTTCGCAGAACAACGTCACCTATGAGCAGTGGGATGTTGAAGGTCGAAAAGACAGTGAACAGGTCGGCCTCGACAAAGCAAAGCAGTGGTTGGCTCGGTACGAAGAGCCAAAGTTCGATCCAACAATTGATGAGGCGCTCTCCACATTTATCGCTGAAAAAGAAACCACTATCCCGTCGGAGTTGCGCTGACACATCCATGCTTATTAAAGCTAAATCGAATTACTGGCTGGTGATTTACGAATTTACATTCAGAATGCCTGTGAATGAATGCCCCGGATACCCCCTTTAGATTGGGTGAGAAGATAACCTATGGACTCAAACCTGAATGATGACGCCAAGGATCTGTTGATCCGATATGGCGGTGATGTTTTTCCGAACCTTTTCCGGTCAGCAAAAGGGAGTATTGTTACTGACAGTGATGGTCGTGAGATCCTGGATTTCACATCGGGGCAAATGTGCGCAACACTGGGCCACAACCATCCAGCGATCACTAATGCTATTAAGGAGAGCTGTGACACTGCACTTCACATGTTCTCGGGGATGATTCCAGAACCGGTCGTGAAACTCGCTAAAGCGCTTGCAGACTGGCTGCCATCACCACTGCGAAAATCCCTATTGCTGAGCACGGGCAGCGAATCCAACGAAGCTGCTCTGCGTCTCGCAAAACTAGCCACCGGTGGGTACGAGGTCATTGCTCTTGGCGGTTCCTGGCATGGGACGACCGGGGGTTCGGCTGCAGCGACGTTTGCAAGCGACCGACGGGGTTACGGTCCCAAAGTTCCTGGCAATCATGTGATTCCAGAGCCGAACGCTTACCGCTGCCCCATTGAACACTGTCGTGATACCTGCGACATGTCGTGTCTGAATGTTGGCCTGAAGATGTTCGACATGGCAAGTGACGGCGCGCCGGCAGCGATAATCGCTGAACCCGTTATTTCAGCGGGTGGTGTTATCGTACCGCCTGCTGGGTATTTTGACTGCTTGCGTGACGCTGCCCAACAACGCGGTATGCTGCTAATTTTTGACGAAGCGCAGACTGCGTTCGGTCGGGTTGGTGCGAGTTGTTCGGCTGCCAAACTCGAAGTTACTCCCGACATCATGACACTATCCAAAACCCTTGGTGGTGGACTGCCTCTAGCCGCGACGGTCACCAGCCCTGAAATCGAAGACCGAGCGCATACTGCGGGATTCACCTTCTATACCAGCCACGTCTCTGACCCATTACCTGCATCGGTCGGCCTTGCTGTGCTTCAGACAATTCAACAAGAAGGCCTCGTCGCAAGAGCAATACAAATGGGTAACTATCTGACAGAAAGACTGCGGGACCTTCAGCAGCACCATGAATCGATCGGGGATATTCGAGGTGAAGGACTACTGTTAGGCGTCGAACTGGTTACGGACCGGGAAACCCGGCAACCGTTTCATCAACTCGGCTCGGTAACCACGGAACGCTGCTTTGAACTTGGCTTGTCGATGAACATTCGGCGCCGACCGGAACGCGGCGCTGTCTGGCGGATTGCGCCACCTCTGACAGTAACGACCGATGAAATTGACCTTGCAATCACAATCCTAGACCAGGCACTTGTAGAGGGCTTAGAAACTCTTACTGGAAAGTGCAATAACCTTCAGAACCAAGGTCTCAATGCACAGTGAGAGGCCGACAGCAAATAACCCAACACAATCAATCTGTCTGACAGAACAATCAGGATATCAACCATAGCGAACACTGGAGCCCGTTCATATGAGTGAACTATGGAAACAAAGTGCGGTCGATGTCGTCGGCCTACTCCGATCCGGAGAGATATCCCCTGTTGAAGCCGTACAGGCAGCTATTGAGCGCATCGAAGCAGTCGACAGCAAAACCAACGCGCTACCCATCCGTTGTTTCGACCGGGCAATTGAACGAGCTCAAACACTCGACCTGACCGGCCACCGGCAAAATCCAAAAAGCCTGTGTGGTCTACCAATTGCTGTCAAGGACTACAACGACGTGGCCGGTGTGCGTACGACCTATGGCTCGCCAATATTCAAAGACCATATTGCCGAACGCTCTGATGTCACCGTCGCCGTGCTGGAACACAATGGCGCCAACCCGATTGCCAAATCTAATGTGCCGGAATGGGCAGGCGGGCACACCTTTAACCCCGTGAACGGGCTCACCTGTAATCCCTGGAATCTTAGCCGCAGCGCAGGTGGATCATCCGGCGGCTCTGCCGCGGCATTGGCGAGTGGCCAAGTGTGGCTGGCAACTGGCAACGACCTGGGCGGTAGCCTGCGGACCCCGGCAGCTTTCAATGCAGTGGTCGGTCTTCGCCCCAGTCCAGGCGTCGTACCCCGAGGTCACGGCTACCAGGCGTTTGACACGCTCTGGGTTGAGGGGCCCATGGGAAGATCAGTGGGCGATGTCGCGTTGATGCTCGACGCTGGATGTGGTCTGCGCACTGAAGATCCTCTATCTTTTAATCATCACTGCGATTCTTTTACCCAGGCAATCAAACAGCATCAATTGCCAGAACGGGTGGCATTCAGTACCGATCTTGGGATCGTACCGGTTGCCCGGGATATCAGAACCCTCACGCAAAACGCGGCTGCCAGCATTTCCCGACTGGGCATCGATATCTCTGATGACATCCCAGACTTTACCGGCGTGCTGGATGCATTTCACACTTTACGAGGCGTTCTTCTAGCTACCCTGAAGGGAGAACTGGTTCAGCAGCACCGGGACGAAATTCTCAGTGACATCGTGAAGAACGTTGAAGTGGGTTTTAACGTAACGCCTGAACAGTTGTTGGATGCTGAACGAGTTCGGTGGGCACTGAACGGCTACATGAGCACATTTTTCGAACACCATGATTTTCTAATCTGTCCAGCCGCATCAATTGCGCCGTTTGAATCAAAAACGCCCTTTATCACCGAAATCGACGGCACGCCCTGCAAAACTTACATCGATTGGTTTGCAATTACCTTTGCACTGACGATGACCGGTTGCCCTGTGATCAGCCTGCCTTGCGGCTTTACCGATGAGGGCCTACCTATGGGTCTGCAGATCCTGGCAAAACCTAGACACGAAGATGAGCTACTGAGTTTTGCAGCCTTGCTCGAAGAACACTTTGATGTCCGCGATCAATTGCCTATCGACCCACGTGAAGCCGATTGACCGAAAACTAGCGAGGAAGTCGGCGTTGTCTGAACACAATATACAAGCCGCTGGCAATTATCAGTACCGTGCCGATCAGTGTCCACCAGTCAGGATATTCACCCCACAGTAGATAGCCAAGTCCCAGCGCCCAAACAATGCCGGTGTATTTATACTGAGAGAGTAGGCTTGCATCCCCAAATCGCAGCCCTTCTGTCATCAGGTAGATCCCAAGACTAAACGCCATGCCACTGGCTGCCAGCAACACCAGGGTATGCCAGGATAACGGTACCCAGCCGAACGGTGCTGTCGCCAGCGCGGTCAATGTAACTGCTGCACTGGAATAGAACAGCAGCGACTCTGACGTCTCCCGGGCCAGTGCTGTACGGACAATGAGTTCGCGTACAGCCGACAACAGCGCCACGAGTAAAGGACCCAGCATAATCCAAACAAATGCATCACCAACAGGCTTAACGACCAGCATCGCACCGGCAAATCCCACCAAGACCGCACTCACTCGCCGCCAACCCACTGTTTCGTTAAGAAACCAAGGGGCCAGCAGTGTTACAAAAAGCGGATTCGTAAAGAATATGATGGTGGCTATTGAGAGCGGCAACCTGCTCAGCGAGAAAACAAACAAAAACAGCGGACCCACCAGCAACAGCGCACACCAAAGTTGCATACCCATATTGTGGACAGCAAGCGAACGCAGTCCCCCTGCTCTGTAGATCAGAAAAGCCATCGGTACCAGTGCAAACAAACCCCGTACAAAGATCGCTTCGCCGATGGGATGCTGCTCCACCACCAGCTTCATCATCGCATCATTGAAAGTGATGAATCCGATACCCGCTACACTGAGGGCTATACCCTTTAGGGGCCGCCACTCACGGGCATCTACTGTCAAGTCGTTGGTGTTTTTAATTATTCTTCCTTCTCAGCGAGTGTCAGCAGGGTCGACAGAACTCACCGGGATTGCGTTGTCAGCAACCGCCTGGCTGCATTGCAGTGATTGTTTTTTTCGGCCAGTTACGGACAATAGCCCCTCGAACCGGACAATCGCACTATACAGGACCCCTACTCATGTCACTGCCCCACATGTCGCCTTCCATCAGGGTACGACGGACACCTTTTACCCGCCGCGTTGAGGAAGCCGGAGTGAAAGCTTATTCGGTGTACAACCGGATGCTGATTCCAGGATATTTTCATTCCATTGAAGAAGACTATGCTCACCTGAAGCGTGCCGTACAGGTTTGGGATGTATCCTGCGAGCGGCAGGTCGAGATCAGAGGTCCAGATGCATTGGCCCTGGTACAGATGACCACACCGCGCGACCTATCACGAATGACCGACGATCAATGTTACTACGTACCAATGGTCGACGATGAAGGTCAGATACTGAACGACCCTATCGTTATTCGGCTCGCTGAAGAGCGCTACTGGTTATCGCTTGCCGACAGCGACATGCTGTATTACTGCAAGGGCCTTGCCATGGGCCGTGACTTGAACGTCGAGATATTCGAACCTGACGTATCACCCCTTGCGGTACAGGGGCCCAAATCGGACGAACTCATTGAACGGGTATTCGGCACAGATATCGTCGAGACTCGGTTCTTCCGGCATAAAACTGTCAATTTCCAGGGCCAGGATATGGTCATTGCCCGATCGGGTTGGTCTCACCAGGGGGGCTTTGAAATCTACCTGGACGGCAGTCAGCATGGCGAAGCCCTGTGGGACACACTGTTTGAGGCCGGTAAAGATCTGGATGTTCGTGCGGGTTGCCCTAATCTGATCGAACGCATCGAAGCAGGTCTGCTGTCCTACGGTAACGATATGTCCATCGGCGATACACCATTCGAATCGGGTCTTGGTAAATACTGCAATCTGGACACTGCCACCGGGTGCCTGGGGCACGCAGCATTAATGCACAAGCAGAACCCGGGCCGGCAGATCCGACCATTGGCGGTAGCAGGCCCGGCTGTACCGCCAATCACTTGGTCCTGGCCGCTCACAAATACAGCCGGAGATACCGCGGGTCACGTCTCTTCGATCACGTGGTCACCAGACTTTGAAATCAATGTCGCGATCGGCATGGTCCACAAGGACCACTGGACCGCGGGCACCACCCTGCACGTTCAAACCCCAGACGGACCACGCACCGCGGAAGTGCGTGACTCATTCTGGATTTAAATTATCGATGACAACGGGTAATGCTTCGTTGACACTACAGCCTTCTCGTTAGACCGGGACAACGCCATGACAACCAGCGAACACACCATCCGACCCCGACGCACTTTTATCTTTGCACCGGGCCTTAAGCCAGAAATGTACCCCAAGGCTCTTGCCTCCGGTACCGACATCGTCTGTGTCGAACTCGAAGACGGCATCGCACCCAAAGACAAAGACGAAGCCCGGGAAAAAGGCCTGGCCCTGTTTGCCTTACCCCAGGCAAATGATGGTGTCGAGCGAATTGTTCGTATTAACTGCCTGCGTACGGCATTCGGTCTCGCCGATGTCAACGCCGTACTGGCGACGGATACCCCACCACCGGCGCTGATGCTGCCCAAAGTCATGACAGCAGATGAAATTATTTGGCTGGACGATCTGCTGTCAGAACGTGGTCACGATACCCGACTGCATGTCATCATCGAAACCAACGCTTCACTGGAAGCAGTACACGATATCGCGCAAGCGAGCACCCGTATTGATGCACTTTTTTTTGGCGGAGTCGACATGGCAGCAGAGCTACGCTGTTCTAATGCCTGGGAACCGCTGCTTTATGCACGATCAAGAGTTGTTCACGCCGCCGCCAGTGCCGGGATCGATGCGATCGATGTACCTTATCTCGACCTGGAAGACCCCGACGGCATGGCGCGGGAGGCCACGCTGGCAAGGGAACTGGGGTTCAGTGGCAAGGGCTCCATCCATCCGAAACAGATTCCGATACTTAATGATGTCTTCACACCCAGTGAATCAGAAATTTCACACGCGCGCCGCATTTTAGATGCGTTTGCCGAAGCGGACACGGGACTGGTGGTCGTCGATGGCAAGCTGATTGAAAAACCGGTGTTACGTGACATGCAACGCATCCTTTCTATTGCAGAGAGGCTAGAGTCGTAAATTTTACCGTCAAAATTACCAAGAAAAACCCCGCTGATTTAACCACCGTTTCAGACCACCGCCCCCTTCGCCCGCCGACTGTTCCGGATAACACGCCAGGCCTCGTCAGTACCGTCATGGTCAGAACCAAATAATTTGTCCATGGGCACCAGGCCATTGCCATAGTTGCAGTTGTACAGCCGATGGTGCAGTTGATGGTGGAACGGACTCAGATAAATGATAGGCTTCCCGCGAACTGTCAACGATTCGTAGCCAGTATGACTCACACCTGCACCGATTGCGTTCCATTGCAAGTGGAAGAAGATATGGATGGGATGGGAAGCAAATAGCACGTGGATCAGCACATTGCTCAGATAAATCAGATGCTCCAGCGGGTGCATTGAAAAACCAGACCAAGGACCGGTACTCACGTTGCGGTGATGTATCGCATGGGCGACCCGGTAGAGCGGCTTCCAATGGAGTAATCGATGTATGAAGTAGAAGTGGGCCGAGTCGAAAAATGGGATCGCAAATAATATCAGCACAAACCAGATGGGATGCTCGCGCCAGTCAAGATAGAACGGCAGAAGGTCGTTCGCATAACTCCACATAAAAAACACTTCATAGGCTGTCCACAACGTCACACCACTGACACAACTCCAAAAGACGTTGTCCCACACTTGGTCACGCGCAAAAAACTTTCGATCATCCCGGCCGAGCGCCTGGCCACTGAACTTGAGCTGTTTGCGCTGACGTTTGAAGGTAAAAAAATAGAGGTGCAGACCACCCACAATCAGCACGAAAAGCATCAGATTTCGCACATACATCTGGGCGATCCAACTGAACTCGAATGTGGCACAACGTGCCATCGCAGGCTGCAGGTAAGCCCAGGTAATCAGCGCAAACAACCCGAATGGCATGACAACTGAAAACAGGTAAGCTCGGGAGAGTAAGTATTTAATCGCTGCAACCGGTCGCGGGGGCCAAACAAACACTGGCACCCCTTCAATTGGTATCGACGGTTGATAATTCCAGGCGGCTTTATTCTGTCCTGCACTATCGTCTTTGTTCATTGCTCTTGATATAGATCCGACCTTGAAGTCGGTAGTAATTGTGCAGAAAATCAGGGCCAAGTAAAGTACTATTCCGTCAGGAGTGACTGACTAAAACTATGAATGGCGCTGACCTGATTACAGAGATACTGAAACGCGAAGGTGTCAAAATCCTTCCTGCATTTCCACACAGCGACCTTATTGAAGCGGCTGCCAAGATCGGTGTGCGGCCAATCATCGTGCGTCAGGAACGCCAGGCACTGCACATTGCCGATGGCTATCTGCGAACGACCGGTGGACAGTCTGCGTGTGCCACGACCGTTCAGTATGGACCCGGGTCCGAAAACGCAGCGGGTGCGCTGGCACAGTGCTTTGCTGACAACGTGCCCCTGCTGCATCTGCCCGGCGGTTATGCAACGGCTGATCAGGGCGTCTCTCCAAATTTCAGTGCAGCGCGCAATTTTCAGCACATCAGCAAGTGGTGTGAGTCCGTCCACCGCGTGGAGCGAATTCCACAGATGATGCAGAACGCGTTCGCACAATTGAAAAATGGAAGGCCGGGGCCTGTCGTCCTAGAAGTACCGCACGACTTGTACACACAAGATGCTAATCCCGGACTCATCGACCAGTACCGACTGCAGCGTCGATCAACGCCGTGTGCCGATGTGGCTGATATCTCAAAACTCGTGGACCGACTGCTCGAAGCCAACGCACCGGTCATCATTGCTGGCCAGGGTATTCTTTATGCCGACGCCACAGACGAATTGACCCAACTGGCAGAACTTGCTCAGATTCCCGTAATCTCAACCCTGAACGGCAAGGGCTGCTTTCCGGAATGCCACCCCCTGTCGCTGGGCTGCGCTGGATTTTCACGACCCGATGGGGTCGTTCAGTTCCTGAACAAAGCCGATTTGATCGTGGGTCTGGGTACCAGCTTTACCCGATCAGAATACATCACGCCATTTCCCCTCACCGGACGGACGTATGCACAGCTGACCAACTGGGAGGGCGATATCGCCAAGGACTACCCCATCGATTTCGCCGTCATCGGCGATGCGAAGCCTACCCTGGCGGCCGCGGTCAAGGAACTCTGCGAAAGACTGGGTACAAATGGTCGTCGGGGAAATTCCTCAACCAGAGACGAAGCGCTGGCCGCAAAACAGACTTTTCTAAAAACATGGCAGCCTTTACTGGAATCTGACCAGGTTCCCATTAATCCTTACCGCGTGATCTGGGATTTGATGCACAGCGTAGACCGACACCGAACGATCGTCACTCACGATGCGGGCTCTCCGCGTGACCAGAGCACAGCCTTTTACGAAACATTGGTCCCCCATGGGTACTTGGGTTGGGGGAAAACCACGCAACTCGGCACCGGGCTTGGCCTAATTCAGGGGGCAAAGTTGGCCAAACCCGACTGGACCTGCGTGAACCTGATGGGAGAAGCCGCGTTTGGCATGGTAGGCATGGAGCTGGAAACTGCTGTGCGCAACGAAATCGGCACGACGACGATCGTGCTAAAGAATTCTGTCATGGGCGGCTACACCGAATATCATCCAGTTGCATCTGAACAATATGGCATTCACGAACTCGGGGGGGATTATGCAGATATCGCCAAAGCCTTGGGTGGGCATGGAGAACGCGTCACTGAGCCATCTCAGATCATACCCGCTTTGACTCGCGCATTTGCGCAAAACGCTGAGGGCGTGCCAGCGGTTCTGGAAGTGATCACCTCCGAAGAACCCAGAAAAGCGACCACACTACCCGATGGCATTTCCTAACATAGCCCGTACGTCACTTGACCTGTTCATCGATAGAGGATGACATGGCACTTTCGGCTGATGAGATCACGCGATTCCACGATACGGGCCTGAGTTTCCCGCACCGTGTCATGAGTGTCTCCGATGCTACTGACTACCTTGCTGAACTCGAAGCCTACGAAAACGCGTCAGGCGGCCCAATCAACGGCAAATGGCGCTACAAGTCACACCTGGTATTTCCCTGGTTTAACCGGCTTATGCGGCGCCCGGCAATACTCAACCTGATACGTCCCATTCTAGGGAATGACCTGATGGTCTGGACCACCCATATCTATCCCAAGGAACCCCTGGATAGCCGTTTCGTATCCTGGCATCAAGACAGCGCCCACTGGGGGCTCGACAGCGACAAAGTTCTAACGATCTGGTTAGCTCTGACGGATGCGACCCAAGAAAACGGGTGCATGCGAATGCTACCAGGCAGCCAACACAACGGCCAGGTGGCGCACCAGGACACACAAAACCCAAACAATATCCTGACTCGCGGCCAAACCATAGTGGACAGGATCGACGAAGGGAAAACTGTCTGGGTCAAACTCAAAGCCGGCGAGGTATCAATCCATCATGTGGATATGTTTCACGCGTCAACACCGAATCGTTCGGGGCAAAGACGAGTTGGAGTCGCTATCCGCTATATCACTCCCACGGCCCGTCAGACCCGCATCGATGTGGACTACGCGACATTGGTCAGTGGAGAAGATCGCTTTGGCCACTTCAAAGAGGAGATCGCCCCAGAGTTCACTATGTCTTCTGATGCTATTGCCTTCCACGAACATGTGGCTGACCTCCAGGGTCAGATCTACCTGACCAACACGGACCGAAATAGCATTGCCGGGCTCCAGGACTCATAAAGATCCGATGCCAACTTTTGAATCTGCGGTCTCACCATAAAGATCCCTGACTATTGAGTCCATCACTTACGACACTTTTACTGAGTACACGCTATGACAGATAAACTCGGGATGACAACAGACGGCGCACTGACGACGGTGGATATTCACTCACTGCCGGAAGAATCCACTTACGCCGGCGTGACCAGTTTTCTCCGCCGGCCCTATGAGAAAGATCTCAGTAATATGGACGCTGCCATAGTCGGCATCCCCTTCGACACGGCAACGACAAACCGCCCAGGCGCCCGCTTTGGACCTCGTGGAATCCGGAACGCATCGGTAAGCCTGGCATTCGGTACCCGCGTTTACGGCTGGGATTTTCATCCCATCCGTGAACTACGAATCTGTGACCACGGTGATCTGCCATTCGACTTTGCGCAACCCGCAAAGGTCCCACAACAAATCGAAGAATACGTCTCCTGGATGCTGAACCAGGATGTCATGGTGCTGTCACTGGGTGGCGATCATTTCATCACCTTGCCAGTGATTAAAGCCTATGCTGGAAAACACGGTAAGCCGATCTCTCTGATCCACTTCGACGCGCACAGTGACACCTGGCCTGATGAGCATGATGATGGTGTCAATCACGGCACCATGTTCTGGCACGCAACACAACAGGGATTCCTCGATCCTGCGACATCTGTTCAGATCGGCCTGCGGACCGACAATCAGGACACGCTGGGTTTCAATATCCTTGATGGTCCGTGGATACAACGTCACGGGACGGATGCCGCAATCGAACAAATCCGCAAAATCGTCGGAAACAACAAAACCTACCTGACTTTTGACATCGACTGCCTGGATCCCGCCTATGCCCCGGGTACCGGCACACCCGTCTGTGGTGGACTCACCACCAGCCAGGCGAGAGAAATTGTCAAAGGTTTAGCAGGTATCAACATCGTGGGAGCGGACCTGGTGGAAGTGGCACCGCCTTACGACCACGCTGAGATTACCGCGCTAGCCGGGGCAACACTGGCGCTGGACTTCCTTTGCCTGTTTGCAAAAGCCCCTTGGCGTAAATAGGCCAGTCACTACTCCCCGGACCTAGACCCATCCTGTACCCCAGGATGTCCTGCATTTCTGGAAGGGCATCAGGCGAACCGACCCTGGCGTCGGACTGTACATTGCCGTAATTGATGGTCATTCAATTTAGTTTTTATAACAATAAACAAAGAATATATCATTTGTCGACTCGCTGTTAATCCTATAAATTGCGGGCCGCTTTAGTCGTTCAAGTCTTTTCGCTCTCAATTTAAAGGATTAATAATACTAATATGTCTAAATCACCTCCCCGCTACCTTGACCAGACAGTCGCAAAGTGGGCCGTCGCAAACGATGATCACGTCCTCAAAGGACCTGAAGCGGCACTGCTGACCGTACTGGATTCAAAAGAATTCAGTATTCTCGACTACGACATCGTCATGCGGCGTGCCCGGAAAGCCCAGGCCCAAGAAATACGCCTGCTCATCGGTCAGTTGGGTCACGCTATCGGCCGCGTACTGAACGCGATATGGGCAACCTTGTCTGACCAAAAACGCGGAATCCGTGCCTCTCGTTACCAAGATGGGTTGATTCGATCCCTACCCGATCACCTGCTACGGGACATCGGCATAGAACCGCCGATTCGGTTGCAGACCCGAACGAACCAGTTTCAGTCGCCGCTGGAATTTCAGACCTGGCTTGCCTACAACCAGACATTCTGGCGATAACTGGTAATCCGCCCTGTACTGACCCTTAGCCGGGTATCTGTACTCGTAGGGTTGATTCCGCCTGTTTCTCCGGCAGAGTTTCAGACTAACCTGCCGGGTCGGCCCTTCAACGAGGTGCAAGATCGCCTCGTAACACTGGCAACGCAAGTGGAGTCACTCTTCGCCTCCTTCAAACGCTGCCAGTTCGCTCATGAACGATCCTGCAATATCCGCATTGATCTTGCAGTCGAGCAAGATAGGCCCTTCGGGTGAACGTATCGAGGGCGCTGCCTGCTCTAGGTCGTCCATAGTCCGGATCGTAAAGGCCTCAAAAGCAAACCCTTCCGCGATGGGCGCAAAGTCCACATCCGGAAACACCGACGTCCCAACGGGACGCTGGTGCATCTTTAAGAAGTGCAACTCGGCACCATAGGCACAATCGTTCATTACTACGATAATCAACGGCAGATCTTCGCGAACGACTGTTTCCAGTTCGCTCATGGTCATTAGAAATCCGCCATCGCCCACAACAAGCACGGTCGTACTATCAGACCGCGCACGAGCGACACCCAACGCCGTACCAAATCCAAGGCCGATCGACGCAAAATTTGTGGTGAACTTGAATTGATCCGGGCCTGGTACCGAAATGTAAGGCACGATGCCGAGAAAATTACCCGCATCGTAGACCAGGTTGCGTTGTTCTGGCAGTATTCGATCCAGTGCGATTCCCAATGATCTGGGATCAATAGTACGGGCCGTATGTGCGGCTACAAAATCACCTGCCGGGTCGAATTCTGCGATGCGCTGACGCGTTTCGGGGGTATGAAAGGGCTTGTCTTCCGGGGGCCGCGTTGGCAACAACGTCATCAGTTGTTGGCAAACCTCCTTCGCGTCGCCCACCAGGGCAACGTCAGCCGAGTACCACTGACCAATATGGGTTCGTTCGCTATCGACCTGGATCAAGGGCACAGCCGGGATCGCAGCACCAAAACTGGTTGTCCAGAAATTGAGACTGGCACCGAAAACTATGATGCTGTCTGCCTGATCGATGAAACGTCGCCCCACCGAGTGAGTGAAAGAACCGATTATCCCGATTTGATAAGGGTGCCCACGGAACATCTCCCTGGCCCGTGCCGTGGTGAGAAGCATGGCGCCGATCCGATCAGCAAGTTGTTCCAAAGCTTCTCTCGCACCAGCGCGGTGTGCGCCCAGGCCAGCGATAATCAAGGGCCGTTGACTCCGGCCCAGACAATCAACAGCCGATTGAACTGCCTCGGGTCGCGCAGATTCTGCCCGGGTTTCCGCTACCACGACAGATGGTGCTGGATCAGCATCGTCCCACTCGAGTTTTGAGAGCTGGATGCTGGTCGGTAGCAGCAGAGCAACTGCATTGCCCTGCATAGCCAGCCCAGCAGCATCCGCCAGCGTCGTGCGTGCACCGGCTGCGCTCGTCGCGCGAAGTACCTGCAATCCAGCGGCAGTCAACACGCCCAGGGCATTGAACGCTTTGTAGTCAGGACCCAGCGCGTTGGTCGATGATGTTCCAAAGGCAGCATCTCCATAAATAATCAGTACACGTGAGCCAGTGCGGGCAGCGTAAACGGCGGCATGCAGACCATTGGCCGTAGCCGGTCCGCGCCCAACTACCGCAATGCCCAACGAACCGGACGCATACGCATAACCCTCGGCCATCGATATGGCGGCATTTTCATGCCGGCCACCGTGAAAGGTGATACCGACCATGTCGAGCGCGGTCACGAACAACGCTGTGTCATCACTCATCAAGCCAAACACTGCTTCAACGCCGAGCGATTTGATATCGGCTGCCAGTACTTCGTAGACTGGCGCGGTGCGTACCGCGTGACCGCTTTCTACTGAATTCATATCTCTTTCCCCTTTAATAACGGCTAATTGATATTTTAGGCTGTGCATCAACAGACCAGTGATCCCACCTCCCGGTCAATGATCTCCGGTGCCTCGTAGACCACTGCATGCCCTACGTCAGGCAACCAAACATTCCGGGCATCTGAAATCTCAGCACCCAGTCTTTCCGAATGCCACCGTGGACAGGTTCTATCCCGCTCACCACAAACAACGATTGTCGGCACTTTAATCTGCCGTAAAGCCGGGTAATGATCCTCCCTGATCTGAAAATCAACCAGCGATACCCGGTCCTTTGTACTATTTGCAGCCAGTATCGCGCGGGTGACTTCAACATGTTCTTCCTGGGCAACTTTTCCAAAGAGCGTACGAATGAATAACCGTCCCAACCACTTCGAAGACAGGATCAACGGCATCAGCCCGACCCTGATCAACGGAATCTGCAGTTGGTTCTGAAGACTGCCCTTAGCGGCGATCCCCGCATGCCCACTGACCAGCAACATTGCCCGCAGTCTTGCCTCCACCACCTGTGGATAGTATTCAGCCAGTACCACGGCCAGAAAAGCGCCCATCGAGTGTCCCACCAGTATGCCGTCTGTAACGTCGAAATATTCAAGTACCGCCCTATAGTCACCTACCATCTGATGCGACCCGAGACCATCGCCACCGATGCTTGACTGCCCGTGCCCCCGCTGATCGAAAAGAATAATTCGAACACGTCTGTTTAGCAATTTCTCCAGCACAAGGTTAAAGCACCGCAGTTCGTTAAAGATTCCGTGGGCCAGCACCACCACTGGTCCCTCTCCCACTGCAATACAATGCAGACGGGTACCGTCAGGCCGTTCAATAAATGTCCTAGTCCCCTCAGGGGTGCGGGTAAGCCTTTCCAGATCCGTAAGCACCGTTATGGTCCCTCCAACAGCTGTGCACCATAAGCAAAGATTCCCGGGGTCCCGCCAGTATGAACAAACAGAAGAGTATCCTGGGAATCAAGCTCCTGTGCTCGTTGCAAACAACCAGCGAACGCTTTTCCAGTATAAACAGGGTCAAGCAGGAGTGCTTCGTGGTGCGCTGCCAGCTTGATCGCCTCACGGGTCGGGGAATTCAACTGGCCGTAACCAGGCCCAAGAAATTCGTCCCGTAGATTAATATCTGCGTCTGTGACCCGGGACTGTACTTCCAGAAGTTCTGAGATCTCGCGGCATCGCGCTCGAATTCTAAGTGCCTGGGCACCGGAATCTCGGCGTACACAGATTCCCAGCACGCGAATCGACGATCCCAGCATCCGCAACCCAAACAGCAAGCCAGCATGTGTGTGTCCGCTGCCGGATGCCACTACGATCTCACTGATTGACTGCTCCATCACATTCAGTTGCGAGACTATTTCCTGTGCCGCAACCACATAACCCAACGCACCAAGTGGCGGATGACCAGGAGCCAGAGGAATAACATATGGTCGACGCCCCTGGGTCCTGAGAACATCTGCGATCTCGTGAACTCTCAGGTCAGCGCCTGACTCATCCTCGCCATCTGGATAACTGTGAATAGTTGCACCAAGCAACTGATTGAGAAGAACGTTTCCTGAGTTCCGATATAGAGCATCCGCACTCTTTACCCGTTCTTCGAGCTGAATGTGGCAGGTCAACCCATATCGAGCTGCTGCTGCGGCCGCCGCACGTACGAAGTTCGATTGCACTGCACCAGTAATCAGGATCGTATCGGCATCTTGTGAAAGCGCGTCACCAACGTAGTACTCCAGTTGGCGTGCCTTGTTACCGCCAAGAGCAAGACCAGTGCAATCATCACGCTTGACATACAGCGCCGCACCTCCGATTTTCACACTTAGGTTCGGAAGATGCTCTATAGGCGTTGGCGTATGGGCCAGAATTGCACGAGGCAGTTTTTCGAGCTTCTCCAGACCACTCTCCACGATCAGGTCCTCATTAGGGCAAACCCCGCGTTAACAAAAAGACCCAGCGAGGTCGCGGTGAGTAAAACAACCGTGATTCTAATGAACAGGCGCTCCGTGATTCGCGACGCTAGGATTCGGCCAGTCAGTATTCCGACTAATGTCGCCGGTATGAGCACAGCGGTGACTTTTAATGTAGCGGGGCTCACCCCCGCCATTAAAGCCTGTAATGTAATTGCCACCGGATAGGAAAATACAAAAAGGGCCAGGATTGTCGCCCGGATCGTCTCTGGTGTGGCTCCTAAACGAACCATCCGGGCGACAGGCAGTGGACCCGGTATCGCAAGACTCGCATTCATGATTCCGGCCATTATGCCGACTGTCAAGTCCCTCACTGTACTCGAAGGAGTAGATAGTATGTTCGCACGACCGCCAACCCGGCCCGTTATGAACAGAATAGATATCATTACAACCAGTCCAGTCAGAACTTTCAGCAGAATCAGATCAATAGCTAGAAAAATCACGATGCCCAGGGGTATACCCACACCCGTCCCAATCACAAATAATCTGAGTAGGCGCCGATCCACAAACGATCGCAGCGATGGCGCCAGAATCAGAGCGATCAGTAGACTCAGCATGATAGCAACTTGAATCGCAGCACTGCTGTTCAACGCAATCAGCAGCACTGATACAGCGATTAAGCCAAAACCAAATCCAGTCGCAGCCTGCACAAGAGCAGCGCAGAAAACGACAAAATGCAGAAGAATCCAGTAGCTTTCGGGCACAATGAATAGTCGCTCTTAGTACTGTGCTCTACCGCCTGATACATCAAAACAGGCACCAGACGAATAACTGCAGGCTGGACTCGCCACGAAGGCCACCATGTCGGCCACCTCTTCGACCTGGCATAGACGACCCATCAGGGTCCTTTCCTTAATCCCGGCGATATAGTCGTCACTCATCTCGTTCATCAAATCAGTTTCGGCAAGTGTCGGGGTAATACTGTTGGCAGTGATACCAAATGATGCCAACTCGCCAGAAATGCCCTTCATAAATCCAATGACACCGGCCTTGGCTGCATTATAGGCACTGACATTGGCGATCCCTTCTTTACCGGCCTGGCTGGCAATGCTGACAATACGTCCGTATTCAGCTTGTTTCATATGTGGCACGATGGCACGCGTACATAGAAAGACTGCAGTCAGATCGACCGCAATTACTCTCTCCCAGTTTTCCAGTGGATAGTCCTCAACTGGCACCTGGGGACCGTTGATTCCCGCATTGTTGACCAGTATATGGATCTGCCCCGCCGTTGCCTGTGCCGACTCGACAGCTGATTGAATCGCATCCCGGTTGGTGACGTCGATCCGTTCAACCCCAAGAAACCGTTTATCCCCCACGATTGGGGATGGTTCCTGATCCCAACCAAACACGCGAACACCGCGTTGCATTAAACGCTCGGAAATCGCCAACCCGAAGCCTCTGGCAGCCCCCGTCACTATGGCCACCTGACCCGTCATGCTGTTATCGCTCATCAGCCTCGCCCCTCCTGAAGTGCCTCTGGTTAACGGGAAGAATATCATTCCACCTTATCGACGACCCTGGATTACGATCGAGATACCGGGTATCTTGATCACTGGCTAAAACACGGAAATACCTAAACCCATGAGCCCGCGCCTGTGGAATCCAGAAAAGGAACTGATGTCGCGCTCTGAAACGCGGGCACTACAGCTTGTCAAGCTCAAGTCCCTCCTCAATCGGGTCTATGAACAATCACCCTATTATCGGGATAAGTTCGATAGAGCCGGTGTTAATCCGCAGAACCTGAAAAGCCTGGAGCACTACCAGGAATATCCGTTTTTCGATAAAGACGAAGAACGTGCCAGCCAGGAGGCTTCCAGGGAGACAGCACGACACACGTTCGGTCTGCACATCACCTGCAATCCAAAATCTGTCAACCGCGTGTCATCTTCCTCCGGAACCACCGGTTCACCAACTTACAGCGGTTTTACCCTGAAAGATCGTGAAATCACCAATGACAACCAGGCCCGTGCCCTGGTTCGCCTCGGCATAGTGCCCGGTGATGTGGTCATGCACGCCAGTGTACTCTCGATGTGGATCGCCGGTATCCCAGGTGTTGATTCAATGATGGCCTATGGCGTCTGCCTGGTACCAGTGGGTGCCCTCAGTGGTGTGGAACGGGTCGCACAGATCGCTCGCGATACCCGGCCCAAATCGATCAAATGCACGGTTTCCTTTGCCCAGTATCTGGCCAAACACATGGAAGAGCGCACCGGTATTGATCCGGCGACACTTGGTCTTGAAAAAGTCGTGGTTTTTGGGGAACCGGGCGGCTCAATACCGGAGATCTACGAGCCTCTGGAAAAAAGGTTTGGCGGTGCGATGGTGCACGACATCATGGGTGCAACCGGTTGCCACAGTCCGACCGGCATTTCCTGCGAAGAGCACAACGGCATCCATTTCTATGCCGAGGACAATGCGATGTTCGAGATCTGCGACCCTGAATCACTTCAGTCCCTGCCCATTGAGGATGGTGTTGAAGGAGAGATCGTGTTTACGGGTCTAGAGCGGGAGTGCGGACCGCTGATCCGCTGGCGAGACAAAGATATCATTCAGGTGACTACCGAACCATGCCGTTGCGGTCGACCTGGACCCCGTATGCTGTTCAAGGGCCGTGTCGACGACATGCTGCTGGTTAAGGGTGTCAACGTATTTCCAAACGCCGTTCGCGATGTCATCAATAAAACCTCCGATCTTACAACCGGAAATATTCGTATCGTGAAATCCGGCCCAGGTCCGGTAGTACCGGCACCGGTACTGGTAAAAGTCGAAGTCAAAGCTGGCTTGCCCGATCAAACAAAACAGGCGCTTGCGGGTGATCTCGGCAATGCCATCCATCACCAGCTTCGATTTCGGGCTACATTCGAGTTGATCAATGAAGGCGAGTTCGAGCTATTAAAAGGTGCGACCGGAAAAACCCACCTGGTTGAATAAATAGGCGAATAGCACAAACCACTGAGTCGAGGCGACGAACAAAGGAACATCTCATGCAGACCTACAGAGGAAGCTGCCACTGCGGCAGTGTCGTATTCCAGATCGAAGCCGAGATCGACCAGGTATCTGTTTGCGACTGCTCGATATGCTGCAAGAAAGGCATTCTGCATTACCCCGTCCAGGACAAACACTTCACGCTACTAGAAGGCAGGGAGAACCTTTCTCTTTACCAATTCGGCACACACGAAGCGAGTCACTGGTTCTGCAATAACTGCGGCATCCATACTTTCGGCAGGCCACGAATGGACCCGAGTCGATATACCGTAAATGTGCGCTGTCTTGATGACTTCGACAGCATCGTAGAGAACGCTAACGAAAAGTCGTTCGATGGCAAACAACACCCGCTAGACCGGTAAGCAGCCACAAGACTAAATACCATCCCCGCGGACAAATTTACCGACAACAGACTTCACCGATAAAAACAACACAATGAATAACCTGAATCGAGTGCTTTATGAGTGCCGTGACCACGTCGGTGTAATCACGCTAAACAGGCCTGAAGTGCTGAATGCGTTTGATCGTTATATGTATGATGGTGTTAATCAGGCGCTGCAACTTTTCCGTGACGACACTACTGCATACGTCGGTGTTTTACAGGCTGCTGGAGATCGCGCATTTTCTGCGGGTGCCGACGTCAAAGCGATCGCGGCAGACATGAAGGCCGGCACCTTTGAAGGTTACGGCCCTCTGATCAGCGACGATGACATGGTGACCGCAAAACCACTCATTGCTGCAGTCCATGGGTACTGTATAGGAGAAGGCGTGAATCTCATGCTCGCCTGCGACCTGGTGGTCGCTGATGAGACGGCCAAAGTCGCCGTGTCCGAGGCCCGGATCGGGATCAACGCTGTCGACATTCCGCTTAAACTTGCCCGTAAGATCAGCTACGCCAAGGCTTTTGCACTGCTCGCACCAGGTGACGCCAAGGATGCGGCCTGGTGCCAGGCAGCTGGACTGGTGGAGATCGTCACGCCAGCGGGCGAGGCACAGTCCCGCGCATTCGAGCTCGCGACAGAAATTGTACAAAGCTGTGCACCCCTGGCGGTTCAGGCCCAAAAGGAAACACTCTGGCGGACCGTATTTGAAGGTGAAGCCGCAGGTCGACGTGCGGGCATGAACTGGCGCGAACTCACCCGATCTTCTCAGGATTACGCTGAAGGCCAGAGGGCTTTTATTGAGAAACGAAAACCTGTTTTTAAAGGGCAGTGACCGTGGCCTGCGTAACCACCTGAACCATGTTTGAGCGAACACTTTTCGCCGAGGAACACGGGATATTTCGTAGATCAGTGGCTCATTTTATTCATGAACATATCGTGCCCCATCATCCGCGGTGGGAAAAGGAAGGACAAGTCAGTCGGGAGGTCTGGCATGAAGCCGGCCAGCATGGCCTGCTCTGCCCCACCATACCCGAACAATACGGGGGCGCAGGCACCGACTTTCTATTCAGCGTCGTAATTCTGGAAGAGCTGGCACGAGCCGGTACGATGGGGCCTGGGTTTTCGCTGCACTCCGATATTGTCGCCCCGTACCTGCTTCACTACGGTTCCGAATACCTGAAAGCAACCTGGCTGCCCAAGATGGCCGCGGGTGAGGCGATTGGCGCGATTGCAATGACAGAACCCTCAGCCGGATCCGACCTGCAGAATATCCGGACCACCGCCCGGCGGGACGGGGACGAGTTCATAGTCTCCGGTCAGAAAGTGTTTATCACCAACGGTCAACTCTGTGACATCGTGATCGCCGTCTGCAAAACCGATCCCGACGCTGGCGCCTCAGGCACCAGCCTAATTCTGGTGGAAACCGATCGACCCGGATTCGAACGTGGCCGTAACCTGGACAAAATCGGGTGGAAGGCGCAGGACACCTCGGAGCTTTTCTTCGACAACGTCCATGTACCCGTGTCGAATCTCGTCGGTGAGTCGGGTCGAGGATTTATCCAGCTTATGGAACAACTGCCGCAGGAGCGCCTACTACAAGCAATCCGCGCAGTCGCGACTATCGAGGCCGCCCTGGAATGGACTGTCGAATACACCTCAGAACGAAAAGCCTTCGGCCAGTCGATCTCAAACTTTCAGAACACGCGGTTTACGCTCGCAGACGTAAAGTCGAAAACAGTGATGCTCCGGGTTTTTGTGGATCGCTGTATACAAATGCACCTCGAAGGAAAGCTCGATGCAGTTGATGCCGCCATCACCAAACTGCTCTCCTCCGAGATGCTTTGCGAACTGCTGGATGACTGCCTGCAGTTGTTCGGCGGTTACGGCTATATGTGGGAATATCCTATCGCTCGAGCCTGGGCTGACGCCCGAATGAGCCGCATCGCTGGTGGTACCTGCGAAATCATGCGGGAAATCATCGGCCGCAGCCTGGTCGGCAAGATTTAGTGCTGAATCGCCAGGAACACGCGATTAAACGATTGGCAAACCTCGCTGAGCGGAGTTTTCTTTGACCACGGTCGGCGCTGGAATGGCGCCTGCCAAAGGCAGTCGGTAACAAAGCACTATAGACTGTAAAATGTGTGTGAGCCAACCGCACCCAAGGCTCTTGATCGTGCGGTAGAACCCGAACTGACACTAACTGGAGTTACGCAATGGCCCTTGGGATATTGGCAATTGGCGGATATCTGCCGAAAGCGCGTCTACAGCGTATAGACATTGCAAAAGCGAACGCCTGGTTCAACCCCGCGCTTAAAGGCCTGGCCAACGGTGAACGAACCATGGCCAACTGGGATGAAGACAGTGTCACTATGGCTGTCGAGGCAGGGCGGGACTGTCTGACCGGTATTGATCGCAATACTGTCGCTGGTATTTATATGGCATCGACCAGCTTTCCATTTCAAGACCGGCAAAATGCCGGGATTGTTGCCGATGCACTCAATCTATCCACTCGAATCCAGACCCTGGACATCTCATCATCGCAACGGGCCGGTAGTTCTGCCCTGTTGACCGCACTACAGTCTGTTCGCAGTGCTGAAGGACCGATTCTGGTTTCAGCCAGTGAAAAACGCCGCGCTCGCGCTGCCAGTCCGCTCGAATTAACCACCGGCGACGGTGCAGCGGCTGTTCTGGTCGGTGAAGGGGAACCGATCGCCCACTATATTGGAGGACATACAGAGGCTGTTGATTTTGTCGACCATTATCGCGGTGAAGGTGAGGCCTTTGACTACAACTGGGAAGAACGGTGGGTGCGCGATGAGGGTTATATGAAGATCGCGCCAAACGCTATCAACAACCTACTGGACAAAGTCGGTGTTTCGGCACAGGACATCGACACGTTCTGCTTCCCCGTTGCCATGCGCCGCGTGGCTTCGGGTCTCGCACGCAAAATCGGGATTGCAGAAGAGTCCGTGGCGGATAACTTACAAAGCCGTTGCGGCGAGACCGGTAGTGCCCATGCTCTCGTGCTGCTGGTACATGCCCTGGAGCAGGCCAAGCCGGGCGAGAAGATCCTGGTCGCAGGTTTTGGCCAGGGCTGCGATGTTCTACTATTTGAAGCCACCGACGCAATCAAGGCGGTAGGTAATCGGCTGGCTATAAGTGGACATCTCGCTAACGGTCGACCAGAGAACCGATACACACGCTATCTTTCATTCAACAATCTGCTGACAATGGAACGCGGTATCCGGGCAGAAGTCGACAAACAGACCGGACTAAGTACGCTGTATCGAAACAAAGGGATGTCGCAGAAACTGCTGGGTGGGCAGTGTTCGGACTGCGGCACCTGCCAGTTCCCTAAATCAAAAATCTGTGTCAACCCGGACTGTGGTGCAATCGGCAGCCAGGTAGATGAACCCTTTGCCGACAAAGCGGCGAAACTCAATTCCTATACCGCCGATCGCCTGACTTATTCCCCCGATCCCCCAACCTATTTCGGCATGGTACAGTTTGAGGGTGGCGGCCGGCTGATGAGTGATCTCACCGACATTGACCCCGACGTTGAACTAGAGGTAGGAATTTCCATGCGGATGGTGTTTCGAGTAAAGGACTACGATGTGGTGCGCGGTTTCCGCCGCTACTTCTGGAAAGCAACTCCGCAATACGATACACACTGAGGAGACTCAACTATGGCATCAGGCATCAAAGACAAAGTCGCAATCCTGGGCATGGGATGCTCCAAATTTGGCGAACGCTGGAACGACAATGCTGAAGACTTAATGGTCGAGGCTTACGCCGAAGCCCTGGAAGACAGTGGTATCGAGACAAACCAGATCGAAGCTGCCTGGTTGGGCACTGCTATCGAGGAACAGCATGTCGGCAAATCTGGCATCCCGCTGGCAATGGCGCTTCGACTTCCCTATATCCCTGTGACGCGAGTGGAGAACTTCTGTGCCAGCGGTACCGAGGCATTCCGCGGTGCGGTCTATGCAGTAGCTTCCGGTGCCTGTGATATCGCACTCGCTGTTGGTGTTGAAAAACTCAAAGATACGGGCTACGGCGGGCTGCCACAGCGAGGCCGCGGCTCTGTCAATGATCTATTTTGGGCAAATGCATCGGCACCGGGCTCATTCGCCCAGCTGGCAACGGCTTACTCGGCAAAACACAATATTCCAGCCGGGGATCTGAAACGTGCGATGGCCCATGTCTCGGTAAAAAGCCATGACAACGGATCGCGTAACCCTAAAGCACACCTTCGCAACAAAATTGACGAAGATAAGGTCATGAATGCACCCATGATCGCCGAACCGCTGGGTCTTTTTGACTGTTGCGGCGTAAGTGATGGTGCGGCGTGCGCTATCGTCACTCTGCCGGATATCGCTCGAGGGCTGGGCAAGAAAGACCTGGTTACGGTGAAAGCCCTGCAGTTGGCGGTTTCCAACGGCACCGAATCACAACACAATTCCTGGGACGGCAGCTACTTTGCCACTACCCGTAAAGCTGCCGAACGATCTTATCAGGAGGCCGATATCACCAAACCGCGGGATCAGATCAGTATGTTTGAGGTTCATGACTGCTTCTCGATTACCGAGGTCATTACCATGGAGGATCTTTACATCTCCCCTGAAGGTGGCGCTGTCAAAGACATTATGGATGGATTTTATGACGCTGACGGCAAGGTACCCTGCCAAATCGATGGTGGTTTGAAATGCTTTGGACACCCCATCGGGGCCTCAGGCCTGCGGATGATCTACGAGATGTACCTGCAGATGAATGGCCGCGCTGGAGAACGACAACGAGAGCAGGATCCAGTGCTAGGCATGACCCATAACCTCGGTGGCTATCCACACCAGAATGTCTCCTCTGTCACGATCGTGGGTCGTGAAGGTGCCTAACACGTGTCCGATCTAGATCTTTTAAGGATGAGCCGAAAATGAAAATAAAAGCCGCTGTACTGTACGAGCCAAATAAACCCATGGTCGTGGAAACCATAGATCTGGAGGAACCCAAAGAGGGGGAAGTGCTGGTTCGCATCGTTGCAGCAGGTGTCTGTTATTCCGATTACCACATCATGCTGGGGGAATGGACTCACCTCCTGCCTGTTGTACTCGGGCATGAAGGTGCCGGCGTGGTCGAGCAAGTGGGGCCTGGTGTCTCACGAGTTACACCGGGCCAATCGGTCATCCTGAATTTTCGTGCCAACTGTGGGACTTGCCACTACTGCATCATCGGTCGCCCGGTGCTGTGTAACGGCGTGGATGCCCCCAGGAACACGATGTTCGATGGCAGTAGTCGCTTGAGCAAAAACAGCAAGACGATTCACCATTTTGCGCGTACATCATGCTTTGCCGAATACGCGGTTGTACCCGAATCGGGCGCTGTCGCGATTCGCGCCGACATGCCGCTGGATAAAGCCTGCCTTGTTGGCTGTTCGGTGATGACCGGGGTTGGCGCTGTGATCAATACCGCCAAGATCGAAGCTGGCTCATCAGTAGCGGTCATTGGCTGCGGTGGTATCGGTCTCAACGCCGTACAGGGCGCCGTACTAGCTGGTGCGGGCCGCATAATCGCTGTGGACCTGCGCGACAACAAACTCGAATATGCCAAGACATTCGGCGCTACCGATACGATCAATGCCAGCAATGGCGATGCCGTAGCCCAAGTCATGAACCTGACCGGCCGTGGTGTCGATTATGCTTTCGAAGCGATCGGCAACACCCACACCATCCACCAGGCCTACGAGATGCTGGCACCTGGAGGTACCGCGGTAGTGGTCGGAATGGCACCTGAAAACGATGAGGTCTCGATCAACGCGCTGTCATTCCCCCGAACAGAGAAATCAATTGTAGGCTCCTGGTACGGCGGTGCACGACCCTGGGTTGACCTACCTCGGATCAGCGATCTTTACCTGAGCGGCAAACTGAAGATCGACCCCATGATCAGCCGCACTTATGGACTTGATGAGATCAATACCGCTTACGACGCACTTGCAGCTGGGGAAGTCGCGCGCAGCATCATCGTATTTGACTGACCTCCTGCGCTGATTTTGTGATCCAAGGTGATGGGCGCTGCACGCCCTAACCGAATCTGCTGCAATTGACTATAGCGGGGGGCGTAAACTGCCCACTGGATGGGCTTTTTCAAAGGCAAGGGCGGCTCGCAGTACCAGCGCATCGCTGCCAAGCGGACCCACGATCTGCAGTCCGATCGGTCCCCCGGCCGTACTGAATCCACACGGTACCGAGATTGCCGGTTGGCCGGTGAGATCAAATGGCGCAACAGTCGCCATAAACTCACCATCACTACTCTCACGGTGTGGGGGCTGATCATGCCCAACTGGGAACGGTGCGCAGGTCAGAGTCGGTGCGACGAGTAGATCATACTTCTGATGGAAGGCTGCCATGCGTGCGCGCAACTCAATTCGACCGGCTTCGCCATCGAGAAAATCAACTGCACTCATCGCATCACCCCGATTGGCACAGCGCAGCAGGGCTGCATTAGTCAGCTGTTTCGCTTTCACACCCAGGCGACTGCGAATGCGAGCAGCTATCGGATCGCACACCACATCAGAAAGCGCATAGGCAGAACTGAGATTAAGCTGTACCCTGGAGACACTCGCACCCAGGTCTGTAAAAACCTTCCTGCTACGCGCCGTGACCTGGCGGACGTCATCGTCCACTCGAGCAACACCGAGATCAGGCGAAAACCCGATTTTCAAACCCTTCACACCTCGGCCCAATTGGGACAGTACATTTGGTGCTGCCTCCTGTATCGAATAACCATCCCGAGCATCACCTCCTGCCATCACACTGAAAGCGAGCGCTGCATCACGCACGGTGCGGGTAAGTGGTCCACAATGTTCCATCATCATCATCGGACTGGCAGGCCACACGGGGACGCGGCCAAACGAGGGCTTAAATCCCACTACACTGCAAAAGCTGGCGGGTCCCCGTATAGAACCACCTGAGTCGGTACCCGTGGCGATGGCAACCATCCCAGTCGATACAGCCGCACCTGCCCCACCACTCGAACCACCGGGGGTCCAGTCAAGATTCCAGGGATTGTGCGTAACACCATGCAGTTCACTTTCAGTGATTCCGCGCCATGCGTATTCCGGGGTCTCGGTCTTGCCCAGTATGACCGCACCGTGGGCCTTGAGCCGTTCAACCACGATCGCATCGACAGACCAGGGTCCACTGGCGTTAATCGCAAGTGAGCCATTCAGGGTTGGCCAGTCTTTTGTTTCGGTGACGTCCTTGATGGCGGTCGGCACACCGTCAAGGAGACCGCATGGAGCACCTTTGGTCCAGCGTGCCGCGGAAGCCCGGGCACGACGACGGGCGCGTCTTCTGTCAATCAACCGCCACGCATTAAGACGGCCCTCACACTCATCTATCCGATCCAGAACAGCATCGAGTACCTCAAGCGGCGAGAAATGACCTGCCTTGTATCCTCTGATGAGCTCGGAAGCACTCTTATAGGCTAGCTCTTTCATAACTGATGAAGTTTCGGCTACAACTAAAAATTAGAATTGCTAACAGAGTCTGAGTCTAATATCGATACGGACTAACCCGTCAGACGTCGTCCCGCTCAACAAAATGAATCAGCACCCCGCCCAACTCCGCAGGATGAACAAACCCGATCAGGGCTCGACGGGAACCAGGTCGGCCAACTGGATCGATTAACCGATATTTACGTCTGTTGAGGTGTTTTAACAAACCATTGATATCGGGTACTTTCAACGCCACGTGATGTAATCCAGGACCCCGTCGTTCAACGAAACGGCCGATTGCGCTCCGGTCTTGCCGTGTATTGCCGGAGTCGTGACGATCAATCAACCGAGGTGGGTTGCTATCAAGTTCCGACAGAACCTCAAGTTCGCAATCTCCGACATTCAGAAAGAGCACGCGAAGTCCGCCTACCTGCTGCGGCGCCCTCTGGTGTTGGACGATCCCGTACCGATCTGAAACAAAATTTTCCACAGCCAACTGAGTTTCATAGTCGGTCTGACGACTCTCAATTCGACAGCCCAAGTGATTGTGAAAGAACGCTTCCTCATTTGCGGTGTCTGCGCTGGCTATACCAATGTGGTCAATGCGCTCAACCCAGTTAGAGGTCGCTGGCTGTAAATCCAGATTGGAACAGAACCGAACGGCGGCCCCACAGGTAGCAGACCGATCAACCCGCACCTCCTTCCAGTTGCCCGCTACAGTCTGAATTGGCGTTGCTTGGAGAGCCAAAGATGTTGCTACTGAGAGAAGATCGGACTCAGATACGTTTAGAGCCATATGATCCAGGCCTGTTCTTTCCGGAGTGTCTAGAAACCCGTGCCCTTGTTCTACAACGCACAGGCAACACTCACCAATAGCAAACAGTCGAAGCGAACCATCCGGGTGTGAAATAGAACGACTGGTTAATTCAAGGGTATCGTTAAAAAACGTCGAAAGGCTTTCAGGATCGGATGTTGACAGGGCTATATAAGCTAAGTGTGGATTCATGTCGACTCCGTACTCTGAAAAATTATGCCATCTTCTTTCAGTTTAACCAGCGCCTGTGACTTCAGCCCCAATTCTTTCAAGATTCCATCGGTATGTTGTCCCAGTAGTGGAGGCGGCGAGCGCACTGTCTTTGAACCTATGGATTCCAGCCGGAGAGGGTTTGACAACTGCTTTATTTCACCTAGTTGTGGATGGTCCACTAACTCAACCAGTCCCATGGCTGCCACGTGCGGGTCTTCGAACAATTGTTGCAAATCGAAAACAGGGCCCGCTGGAACACCGTTCTCCATCAGAATCGTGGTCCACTCTATTGCACTACGCGAACATAGCCGTGAATTGAAAATTTTACGCAATTGTTCTCGATGACTGGAACGAGCGTTGTTGTCGACGAACTCACTCTGCTGGACCAGATGGTCAAGATCGAGCACGTGACAAAGGTTCTCCCATTGAGACTGGGTCGCCGCTGCTATGTTAATGATGCCATCAGCTGCTTCAAAGGCACCATATGGATAGATCACGGGATGCTCGTTACCAATTCGTTGTGGTGTTTCCCCCAGGCTGAGGTAACGCTGGCCCTGTACACAAAGCATCCCCACGACCCCAGCCAGAAGCGACGTTTCGACTTTTTGGCCGCTCCCTGTGCGCTCTCTCTGATGAAGTGCAGTAATCGTTCCCAAGGCACTCCAGATTCCGGAAACGAGATCGGCAAGTGGCACTCCTAGACGCGTTGGCAGGCCGTCTGCCTGCCCGGTAATACTCATCATGCCTGACATGCCTTGGGCAATCTGATCATAACCCGGCCACTGGCCATAAGGACCGTCGGTACCAAAACCTGTGATACTTGTGTAGATAAGCCGTGGCGCGTCCTTAACAAGCGTATCGTAGTCAAGACCGATGGTTTTCGTTGTTCCTGGTTTAAAATTTTCGACCACGACATCGGCATCCCGAGCCAGTTGTTGTAAAAGCTCAAGGCCTCGTGGCTCACGAAAATTAACTGCTAAACTTTGCTTATTACGGTTGATGCTGAGGTAAAAAACGCCAATTCCGTCGTGATAGGGTCCCCAGCTGCGGGACATGTCCCCACCCTGAGTGGGCTCGGTTTTAATTACTGTTGCTCCCAGATCACCGAGAATCATCGTACAAAAAGGACCGGCGAGAGCCCGCGTCAGGTCGAGAATTCGGACTCCTTCTAGAGGTAACGGCATAGTTACACTTCATTGATGACTTCAATTCTATCTACGATAGGATAACCGAACCCACTGGGTGAGGAAACAATCGTTACAGTTTACGCCCCGATAATTAGGCAGGCGACCGGTCGATGACGTTCGACGGTTAAATACGTAAGGGTTTACGTCGGCCGATCCCCATTAACCGTCACCCGGTGCATGTATCGACGCTGACCGTGATAATCATTCAGTGCGTAATGCTGTACGCAGCGGTTGTCCCACATCGCCACCGAACCATTTTCCCAGTGAAACCGGCACGTGAATTCGGGCTTTGTGGCTTGTTTATAAAGAAACTCAAGCAATGGTTTGCTTTCGTCCTCGGTCATGTTTTCAAAGCGAACCGTAAATGCCCGGTTAACAAAAAGACTCTTACGACCTGTCTCCGAATGGGTGCGGATTACGGGATGCAGGTTTTCGACAGCAGGTTGGCGCATCGCTTCCTCGGACAACTTGGTCGAGCGGGTCATATTGCGTTGCTCTGCTTCGGTTCGGTCGGACAGAGTGTGATCAGAATGCACAGCCCGAAGATCGCACAGCAACTGCCGAAGACCGGTCGACAACCCTTCAAACGCAAGTTCCTGATTGGCAAACAGCGTGTCCCCGCCACTGTCCGGCACATCAATCGCATAAAGAATTGAGCCTAACGCGGGGCGTTCCAGAAACGTAATATCCGAATGCCAGACCCCGCCGATGTTGTGCTCGGCATCTGCTTCCTTGACGATGGGTAATATTTCTGGATGGCCATCCAGCGGTACATACTGAGGATGCACATTGAGCGTACCAAACCGGCGTCCGAACGCTTTATGGCTTTCCAAGCTCAGATCCTGATCACGAAAGAAGATTACGTGATGATTAAGAAACGCCTGGTGAATCTCGCTGAAGGTCGGAGCATCACAATCCGCGAGGTCTACGCCTGAAATCTCAGCGCCAACAGCACTGCTGAGTGGTCTGACCTGAATAAGCTGGTAACACGTATCGTCAGTACTCATGTCATTCACACGGTGATCCTCGATATGCTGTCGCGTCAGTCGCTATATCTTTTACAGAATTTGACCAAGTCATTCTACGCCCACAACACACGCTCTCCAACCTCATTGATCCATCTGATCAATGTCTGGCCGAGATCGCAACGCCAGCAAGATAGAGGCTTTATACTTTCTTGATTACCTCTTTTTGCTACCACCGCATTATGTCGTCCAAACAGCATACGAATGACCCCCATGAAACCTGCGACTACGACGTACTGATCGTTGGCGCAGGGTTTTCAGGCCTCTATCTGCTATACCGATTACGTGGTTCTGGCTTTAGGGTCCGAGTCGTCGACCGCGCTCCGGATGTCGGTGGTACCTGGCACTGGAACCGTTACCCCGGTGCACGATGCGACGTAGAAAGCGTACAGTATGCTTACAGCTTTTCACCGGAACTCGAACAGGATTGGGTCTGGACCGAAAAATATGCGACACAACCCGAAATACTCCGATATGCACAGCACGTTGCAGAGCGTTTTGATCTAAGACGGGATATTGAGTTCAACACCACCGTGACGTCGGCGGTATTCGACGAATCCAGAAAGCGGTGGCTCGCTGAAACCAGTGATGGTCGATCAATATCCGCCGATTTTTGTATCATGGCCACCGGTTGTTTATCAACCACGAACACACCAATGTTTGAGGGACAGGATTCTTTTGCTGGTCCGGTCTACCACACCGGAAAGTGGCCACACAAAGCGGTGGACTTTACCGGGCAGAAGGTAGGCGTGATTGGAACGGGCTCTTCGGCAATACAGTCGATTCCCATCATCGCTGAACAAGCCGACCATCTGTACGTTTTTCAGCGCACCCCACATTACACGGTACCTGCGTGGAATCGAATGCTTGAGAGCGATCCAGCGTCACACAAATCGGGAAGAAAAGCCTACGGCTATGATGCGGACCTCACGATTGAGGAGATAAAGGCCGATTACGCTGGTCTTCGCAAGCGTGCCCGCAAGATGTTTAATGCTCTTGCATTCATCCCTAACCGCAAGTCAGCCCTGGAAGTCGATGACTCCGAACGGCAGGTCGAGTACGAAGGATTCTGGCAGCGTGGTGGTGTGGTGTTTCTGGGTGCTTATACCGACCTCGCTAAAAGCCTTGAGGCCAATGAGACAGCAGCCGAGTTCATACGCCAGAAAATCCGGCAGACTGTCAATGACCCGGTGGTTGCCGAGACTCTGGTACCCACCTACACCATCGGCTGTAAGCGACTCGCCGTTGATACCAACTACTACGAAACCTACAACCGATCGAATGTCACACTGGTGGATGTGAGTCAGTCCCCCATTCAGAAAATTACACCAAAAGGCGTCTATGCACTGGACCAGGAATACAACCTGGATTCCTTGATCATGGCGACTGGATTTGACGCCATGACCGGCACCCTACTCAAAATCGACATCCGCGGTCGCGACGGTCTGACGTTAAAAGAAAAGTGGGCAGAGGGACCCAAGGGGTATCTTGGGCTGGGAATCTCAGGATTTCCTAACTTATTTATGATTACAGGCCCCGGCAGTCCGTCCGTACTCACCAACATGATGCAGTCGATCGAGCAGCATGTGGACTGGATCGTCGCGTGTCTGGAACACCTCAGAACCCACAATATTTCGGCCATTGAGGCAACCCAGTCAGCCGAGGATGACTGGGTGGCACACAACGACGCTGTAGCCGACGATCACATGCGAAATTCCTGCAGTTCCTGGTACGTGGGTGGCAACATTGAAGGCAAACCACGGGTGTTCATGCCCTACGTTGGTGGATTTCCGCTTTACGTCCAAAAATGCAACGAGGTTGCCACACAGAATTACCTTGGATTCGCGCTGACCCCATAAACCTGGTTAAGCTATTCGGCATATACTCAGCGCATGGCGACAACGGCTCAGCCTGCTTCTTTTACCTGGTCCTGCCAACACACCTGGCGGAGTGCCTCCAAAAATACACTCTGGTGTCTTGTCGGTTGTTCGATCGGTGACTGGGGCACTATCCTTTTCTTTCAGCTGACTGGCATCAGCTGGTCTACGCTGGCCATCATGTTGATGGCGATTATCAATGGCATACTAACTTCTATCGCACTCGAAACCATCATCCTGTCCCGACAGATGACCATGGTTTCTGCATTTAAGACAGCTATTGGAATGTCACTCATCTCAATGCTGTCCATGGAGATCGCCATGAATCTTGTCGACGTTGCAATCACAGGCGGCGCGAAGCTAACCTGGTGGATATTGCCAATCATGTTCGCAGCAGGTTTTATGGCCGCGGTCCCGTACAACTACTGGAGACTCAAAGCGTTCGGCAAAGCCTGTCACTGAGATCGTTTTACAACATGTAAGGCCAATAATGCGGACGCCATCGGTGGCCTGATACACTCTTTTTGCGGCCGGATAATAATGTTTATCGGCTGCTAAAGTCAGGCAATGCACTGACACAAGTGACCCTGAATCAATTGACACCGGATAACCATCATGACCAGCGATATTCTGTATGAGCACCACGGGCACGTGCGCCTGATCACGATCAATCGCGCCGCCAAGATGAATTCACTGGACTTTGCAGCCCACGAGCTAATGGTCGAGATCTGGCACGAATTCAATGCCGATGCCGATGCCCGGGTAGCAGTGCTTACAGGTACCGGCGAAGCGGCTTTTTGTGCTGGCGCTGATCTCAAGACTTACACCATGCCGTTTGCAACAACACCGGCACCGGAATTCACCCGCGTGTATACCAATGGCCCCGGTCTTGGGGGTATCACCCGAAACGTTCATGTTTTCAAACCAATCGTCGCCGCCGTCAACGGCTATGCGATCTCAGGCGGACTGGAAATTGCCCTGGCCTGTGATATACGGTTTTGTTCACCCAGTGCTGCATTTGGACTGCAAGATGTCCGCTGGGGCTTCCATGCTTGCGATGGCGCTTTGATTCGCTTGCGTGAAATCATCGGACTGGGTCGCGCCATGGAGATGATCCTCTCCGGCGACCGCTTCGACGCTGAGTTCGCCTACCGCACAGGACTTGTCAACCGGATTATTGAACAAAGCGAACTGCTCGTAAAAACCATGGTCTATGCTGAAAAACTCGCATCACGCGCACCCATCGCACAACAACTTGCCAAGGAAGTGATGTACCGCACCCATGGTTTGACCCTAGATGAGGCCCTTCGTATCGAATCACTGTCATTCCGAAATCTTGCAGACAGCGAAGATCTGGCTGAAGGTAATCTTTCATTTCGCGAGAAACGTGACGCTGTATTCAAGGGAAAATAGCAACCTGGCCAGCGGCAGTAATCACGACTCCAAAGGTGGATATCCAAATGAATGATGCCATGTCCATTAGTTGTGATCCCTGAGGTGTCGGATCTTATTCTGTGCCCAGTAATAGACTATTCGAATCCATCGGTGTCCTAGAATACAACCCACCATCAAACCACTTACAAACACCAAGATATATCCTGGATATCCGTCCATTACTTACTGTCCACAATTGTTCTCAAGGTGTCTTTTTTTAGTTATAGATTATTACATCTCCCATCGAGATAAATTCAAACTCTAAGTCTTTGAAGTCTTGATCTGGATCGTAATCACCTTCAGTCTTTACGAGATTCCACTGTTCTGTATAACCGAATACCACCAACTTTCCATCTTCATAAATTATGGGGTTATGTTCTTTGATTACTGTCTCCCCACTAGTTACTAATTCTCGGATGAATATTTGATTACCTTCTCGTTCATGGTCAGTGACATCTAACAACCATTCTGGTGTTGTAACTACTCTCATCACATCCTCAGTAAATTCATCATCAACTTTTAAGATATTTGATTCACTAGATATTAATTCAACCTCCCAATCCTCAAGGTCATCAGATCCTATTACGTCGTGTGCTAACTCACCACTCTTAATTTTCTCCAAAACATCTTGTTCATCTTTTTCATCTGAGTGTTGGTCAGTTACATTTTCACAATACAGAACGACATCTTCTCTATCTTCATATGACAGTATTAACTTACATACAATTGTGTGTTTCTTCATTGTCACCGTCCCTTAATCACCGTCAGTATTCCTGGAGGCACGAATAAACCGATACATACGAATACCACAGTACAACACTGCGGCAGTGATGGCGAACAGATAAATAGTAGTGCAGTTTCTTTTGTCTACCTGACCACTAGACTTACTTCACTTCACTGAAAGGGATCATGTCTTAGATGTGGTCCCTTTCTTTGTCTATAACAAATGAAACAGTAATTAACGAAAATCATACTACTTGTAATGGTTCCCACACGACTTCGCATTCACCCAAATCAGCCGCAATCAAAGCCGAATTCCCAGTAATAGTAATGGAGACATCCATAGTGCGTTCAATCAATGCGGCGAACGCTTTTACACTCTGCAAATCAAAACGAAAGATGGATACTTTTAGCATCGCAAACTTTGATCGTCCCTGTTCCCACCAAACATCTGATTTTGAATTAAAACTATAGACTTTAACTTCACGTGCCTGCCGGCTTGCCTTTTTTATCCGGTCAACTGAAGGTTCACCTACGTCAATCCACAAAGACGTTTGTTCGTCCAGGGTTCGTATCCAGATATCAGGTTCTTCTACCGAACTGAGCCCTTTTGTAAACACTAATCCGACTTTCGCATTGATGCTAAATGCGAGCAATCTTGCCATCATCCGTTCCAGACTCTCAGACGGATGTTGCGCAATGGTCAAATTAAGTGCGTCGTAATAGTTTCTCTCCAAATCTGACAAAGCGATTCTAAATTTGTATACGGTAGATTTTTGTGCCAATTGACTACCTGACTACCTTCTGACCACTAGACTATGTACACTTTCAGATTAAGAAGGGGATCATTACGATCCCCTTTTTGTTTGACTATCCGACTACGCCTAACTCAGTAAACATATCTACTTGTTTGACTATCTGACTACCTTATTAGCTCAGCTTCGAGCGTGACCAGAAACTAAGTATTGCGATTGTTCCTGTGGCTATCATTGGTGGGACACTCAACGGGATATCACGACAGAATGGCATAGATATTATGACAGCACACATCACAGCGAAACCGATAGTAACACCCAAAAGAATTTCTTTTTGGTTATCCACTTTCTCAACTTTTCTGGATTGAAATAAAAGACTCACAACGATGAATAACATACCAGACATAATGTACCGATGAGTTATACCTATGTCTAAAGCTAACCCTTCGGCACCAGGGTACGACTGTAAAATAAAAAACTCTGGAACAATAACAAAAGCAATCAAGAAAATTAAAGGTACTATTGCTGCTACAGACATCATTATTTTATATGGCATATAAACTCCTTAATTATTGTTGAGGATGATGATTGATTTAATCTGATTATTCATTTCTCCATCATAGTTGTCGGTAGCGGAGAGAACCATCACTACTACCACTACTACGTGGTCGGGTTCTATTCATAGTTGTAACACCCCAGGACTTCCACAAGTCCTACCCACACAATACTACCCGGGTTTTTGAGTTCAAGTAATCACTATGTACCGAGATCCGACAGAACTAAGATCAACCATCCAAACGGTAAAATACAAAATAAGTCAGGCCTGACTTATTTTAGGGTGAATCGATGTCGTGGGTGCCTGAGTAATCGAGCCTACTTTGTAGTTTAGTTTGTAGTAAACCAAACTAAGTTATTGATATTTCTACATTTATTTTTGAGATCATTCGAAATACAAAAACCATTATCCTTTAATATCAATTACTTACGGGCTCTCGAATCAAGACTTCAGTAGTCGATTGCGGTTTCGACGCATCATAAAAACGATCCGGCACAACAACCAGCTTGCCAAAAAACTGCTTTGATATGAAATCTTGCTGTGCTCGGTGAATCTGACTCAAGGCATATACCCTGTCGAGTAAAGGCTGCACTTTCCCAGTTCTGATATAACCAAGTAGATTGCTAAATGCCGCTCGACTGCCCTGAGAAGAACCATGGAGCTCCAAATGTTTAAGGTATACGGTTCGCAAATCCAGAGGCACAACCGGTCCCGCAATTGCCCCCGCACAAATGTAACGTCCTTCTGGTTTCAGAAGGTTGATCAGGTCGGGGAACAGCTCGCCACCAACCAGATCAGCGACCACGTCCACAGATCTTCCAGGCATTGCTGACTCGAACTGCAACGAAAGAGAATTACTGTTGCGGATTAGGACGGCTTCTGCGCCAACGCTTGTTAAACGTTCTTCATAGCCACTACTGCTGATGGCCACGGGAATCGCACCACGTGCACGGCACAACTGGATCAATCCTGAACCAACCCCACCCGATGCCCCAGTAACGACAACAGTTTCGCCTTTCTTAACACGGACTCGATCAAGCATATGTTCTGCTGTGAGATAAGCACAACAGAACGTCGCCAGCTCCGTCTCATGTAGATCATTATCAACAACGTAGGCGTTTTCTGCGGGCACAACACAATAGTCCGCATAACCACCATCTCGACCATGACCGATGTAATCAATGTAGGCCATAGACTCGGTCTCGGTGTTATAAAGGCTGAAATCCACCATAACCCGTTCCCCCTGGCGACTTCTTGAGACGCCTGAACCGACCTCAACGATGTATCCTGCGATATCGCCACCCTGAATTCGAGGAAATATAAGGGAGTTCGGTTGGCCTCTACGCCAGCTTGCGACTTCATCTGGATTTTCGTCTGTGCCATATGCACCCTCTCGCACCCAGATATCCGTATTGTTCAAACCGCAAGCACGCACTTCGATTAACACCTCGCCCGGACCTGCTGTAGGGGTTGGATAGTCGGAAAGAATTTCCAGCTTGTCCAGACCACCGTGCCCCGTCAGGACCACAGCGTTCATAGTTGCTGTGATCATTCGACCAATTGACTCACTGTCCGCTCGAAGTAGGCCAGCGCGGGTTCATTTCGCCCATAGGTTAAATGTGACTGTGCGCCGGAGTCAAAACCGAACTGTATGCCTTCACCGGTTGGAAAATCCTCATCCGACACCGTACGGATCACGAGTTCAAGATTGCTCTCCCAATGCGCTCGGGCGCTCTCACTGACAACGGGTTCCGGCACCAGAAAATCCAAAACAATCACGGACTGATCAACCGCATTGTCCATGGGATAGATCCGCCAGATTTCCAGGTGGTCGGCCTGAACCACAAAAACAGTATTTGGGAAGAGCACATAGATCAGTGCAGTATGTGCCACAAGATCCCACTGGGCCTCAGGCCGATCACGCAACGATTCGATGCTTCGCCGCGGATAAGTGACCCGTAAATGTGGCCCGAAAGGATGAAACAAACACAGGTTACTGAAGAATATCGGGGAGATGGAATTCTTGTGCAGCACGCCAAAATGATAAGGTTCAAGAAAAGTATCGATAACGAGTTTCCAGTTCATCTTGAGATGAAGCGCTCGCGAAGCATAGTGATGATAGCGCGCCACGTCGTAGCTGCGTAGTTCAGTTCCTAGTCCCTCCAGTTGACTCTGTATATCGATTTTCGCCGATACGTCACTGGTTAGAGCCGGTGTCGCAGATGCCCATATCATGCCGTCTGATTCTGTTACGGGCAAAGGAATCAGACCGCAGGCGGGCCTGTCTATACCGGGAAAACTTTGCTTGTCCGGGATACCCACAAGCTTGCCGCTGGTGTCGTAGTTCCAACCGTGATAAGGGCAGCGGAATCGTTTTCTGGTATTACCGTGACCCTCCGCGACCCGGGCACCCCGATGCCTGCACACATTCATAAATGCTCTAACCGTCCTATCCTCACCACGGACAATCAACTGGGGGATACCGGTATAGTCACAAGTCAGAAAGTCTCCCGGTTCGGGCAACTGACATGATAGCCCGACCAATAAGGGTCGCTGTCGAAAGAGCAATTCGAGCTCCGTCGATAATCGGTCGGTGGATGTATAGTTACTCACGGGATTGACATAGATGTCATCAGCGAGCTGCGTAGTCCCGGCATCAATATGCTGCAGAACTTCATGTACCAGGATTGTCTGAAGATTTTGATCCATCAATAGTTTGGGCTGAGCCACCTATGGCGAGTTAAACAGGTTACAACACCCCCCTCAAAACATTGGCCACCTAGTGTAGCGATGTTATGAGCGCGTGTTTACTATCACTGAATCTCAGCTACCAAGCGACCAGCGAGTCAGCCGACGGCCCACATGATTAACCAGCGTATGTAAAGTGATGGTGAGAGCCGCCAGAGCAAACAATGCTGCAAACATCAGGTCTATTTTTACCCGTCCGTTGGCGAGTAGCATCAGGTAACCCAGCCCACGGGATGCACCGACCCACTCGCCAATTACAGCGCCGATCGGCGCGTAAACAGCAGCCAGCCTGAGACCCGAAGCGAGTGAAGGCAGTGCCGCAGGCACCTGAATTTGGAACAATGTCCGGCTGGCGGATGCATTCATGGTTAGCGCAAGATCAAGATATCCCCGGGGGGTGTTGCGCAGTCCGTCGTAGAACGTCGACGCAACGGGAAAGTAGATGATCAGCAATGTCATGGCGATTTTTGAGCCCATCCCGTAACCCAGCCAAAGTGTGAGTAGAGGTGCCAAAGCAAATATAGGCACGGTCTGGCTGAAGAGCATCAGTGGCAGCAACAGACGACGGGCATAGCCCGACACCACCAGGAAAAGCGAAGTACAGACGCCAAGAACAGTACCGAGCAACAGCCCGACAAGGACCTCTACCAGAGTAACCAATGTATGCTCACCGATCAGCTCGGCATACTCGATCGCAGCACTGGCGACCCGCAATGGACTCGGCAAGATATAAGGCGGCACGCCGGTCGCACGCACCAACAACTCCCACGCGCCCAGAGCAACTGCGGCAACAACCAGAAAATCGCGCAATCTTTTCGTCATGACCGAAGCGCTCCAAACAAACGGGACTGTATATCGAGTGTTTCCGGATCATCAAAAGCGCGAATGGGTGGCTGGGCTACGACGTCCGGCTGATAGAGGCCCTTTTCAGTCAACAGATATACGCTGTGCGCGATGCGGGCAGCTTCACCCGGATCGTGGGTCACGAGCATCACTGTACAATCCGCCAGCACCTCGAAAGCGAGCTCCTGCATCTCACTGCGAGTCCGCGCATCCAGTGCCGAAAATGGTTCATCCAGTAACAACAACGGCTTGTCTTCCATAAGCGTACGCGCCAGGGCGGCGCGTTGTCGCATTCCTCCCGAAAGCTCATGGGGTCGCTTCTCCGCGTGCCTACCCAATCCAACCTCATTGATGAGTTGATCGACCCGCTCGAGCATCCGAGCTTCTCCGCGTAATGAAGCCCCCAGCATGACATTTGCGCGAACATTCAACCATGGCAAAAGAAGATCAGCCTGAGCCATGTAGGCGACCTGCTCACGCAACGGTCGGCGGTCGGTACTTTGGATGGTGCCCTTGAAATCCCCGCCGGTATCCAGTCCAGCCACCAGTCTTAGTATGGTTGACTTGCCGACCCCGGAAGGACCCAGCAGGCAGGTCCACTGGCCAGCCTCGAGCACAAGGTCGAGTCCGTCGAAAAGAATGGTGTCCCCATGGCTGAATCCGCCACGGATCTGCAACTGAGGTGCGAACTTCATTTCAGTCAAGCCACCGTAAGCCTCCCATTAATGGTGCCTGGCGACCTACTCACGGGTGACATCAATGGCCAAATCCTCAACCGGCTTGATCTCACTGATCAGACCTGCCTTTTTGAGAAAGGCTTCCATGTTCCGGTAGCGTCCGGCATCCATAGCGGCGGGGCGCAATGCAAAACGGGGCAATGTGTCCGTCCACGCCTTACGATTCACTTCATCTTGGAGTTCTTTGGCTGTCGAAGAGAAGATCTCCCAACTTTTTTGTGGGTGATTCACAATGTATTGGGTGGCTTTTTCTGTGGCATTGAGAAACCGCTTGATCGCATCCTGATTGTGCTCTGTCCGGTTGGCGATATAGATCAATTCGTCGTAGGGCGGAAGACCTTCCTCCTCGAGATAGAAACATCGCCCGCCAACGCCTTCGATCTCCATCTGATTGAGTTCGAAATTACGATAGGCTCCAATCACGGCATCCACCTGACCGGACATCAGAGCAGGCGACAGTGACCAGTTGACGTTGACCAGTTCAACATCCGCTAATGACAGATCATAACGTCCCAGGACTGCAGTCAGCAGAGCCTCTTCAACGTCGGCCACCGAGTAACCAATCTTGCGTCCTTTGAGGTCAGCAATGGTAGTGACGGGCCCCTCATCCAGCACCAGCAAACAATTCAGCGGTGTTGCCACCAAAGTGCCCACTCGCACCAGCGGCAAACCCGCATGCACCTGAATATGCAGCTGGGGTTGGTAGGATATCGCCAGGTCCACTTTGCCAGCCGCCACCAGTTTTGGTGGGTCGGCAGCGCCAGACGGGGCAATAATTTCTACTTGCAGCCCTTGTTCAGTGAAATACCCGTTCTCCTGAGCAATAATGACAGGCCCGTGATTCGGGTTCACAAACCAGTCGAGTACGAGCGAAAGCCGATCGGCAGCGACCAGCGACGGGGTGATCAACAGCAGAACAAATAGAAGGTTTTTCTTTAATAGTGTGCGCAATTCAGACCTCTCCTTCCGGCTCCGGAAATCTGAGACCGCGCTTGATACTGCAGGCGGGTGTCCGTTTCCTTCGCCGGCATTATCCGGTTCAGGTTCGATGGGTCAGCATTCGCTTCTCAGCCTTATGGCACCCCAACGGATAGCGGCAACGAGGATAGCAGTAGCGCTAAATCAAGACAACACAATCAGACACCCAAGATCATTGTATAACCGCACCGGTGACCTGGTAAACGATGTAGGCTATGCTTAACAGGGAGTCTTAAGCATGTCCAATAGCGCCAATACCCAACACCAGTTCGCACAGGGCGGAAAAACTGTCTACGGCGCGAGCATCGGCATTCTTATGCTGGACACTGTATTCCCACGCATACCCGGAGATTTCGGCAATGCCGCAACCTGGCCGTTTCCAGTGATGTATCGCATCGTCCACGGTGCATCACCACACCGCGTGGTTCGAGAACGGGCCGACGGATTGCTCGACGCATTCATTGAGTCGGGCAAACAATTGGTCGCCGACGGTGCTGATGGTTTGACCACGACCTGCGGTTTTCTATCGCTGTTTCAGGAGGAGCTGGCACGTGCAGTAGACGTGCCCGTCGCCGCATCTTCATTGATGCAAGTACCCACAGTCCAAAAGCTCCTGCCCTCCGGTAAGCGGGTGGGAGTCATGACCGTGTCGCGAGAAAACCTGACCCCTGATCATCTAGCCGCTGCCGGTGCGCCCCTGGATACACCGATCGCCGGTACAGAAACTGGCCGGGAGTTCTTTCATTTTATTATGGAGAATCGGCCAAGGATGGATGTGAACGCCTGCCGGCTCGACCTGCTCGATGCGGGTAGACAACTTGTCAGCGACCACCCGGATGTCGGTGCGGTTGTACTCGAATGCACCAACATGGGCCCCTATGCCCCCGAACTGCGACGTGAGCTTGGCATTCCGATTTTCAGCGGCATCTCGTTTATCAGCTGGTTTCAGTCAGGACTGCTGCCGCGCGAGTACAATGGCATCACTGCCGATCCACGGCATTTGGCCAGATAAGCCTGTGCACATACTTTACGCACACAGGTCTGCAGCATGCCGGGCGTACTGAGATGACTCGACAGGCCCCATTACTAGGTTCATTTTCACCGCCCAGATAAAGTAACCGCCAACATTTACCGACAGGAGTACCCTTAAGATGATTCCAGAAAGTGCTGCCGACCTGATGTCCTGGGAGAAGAAAGCATTTGTCCACCTCGCGCTAACTTTGGCCGATGGAACGCCCCAGTGCACACCACTGTGGTTCGACTACGATGGCACCCACGTTATCATCAACAGCGCCCTTGGCCGGGTCAAGGACCGGGCCATGCGGCGTGCCCCGCAGGTGGCCCTGGCGATATCTGATCCGGATAACCCCTACCGCTATATCCAAATCCGGGGGAAAGTCGTCGAAATCACTGAAGAAGGCGCCTACGACATGATCGATCATCTCTCCGACAAATACCGGGGAGAGCCCTTTGACCATGCCGAGGGAGAGGTCCGGGTCACTTACCGGATTCTCCCTGAGTCGGTCCAGCCCAAAGGCTGAAAAATCTCTTAAAGGTGTAAGCCTTCCTTCCAGATCTCGGGTCGAACGCAGACGTCACAGAAACATCGTCAGGACGCCCGTGTATCCGTAGAGGCGCTGGTGTGAGATCTCGCCATTGGCGAAGAACCCAACCAGTGGCAGATCGCCGAATTCCTCCTGGATAAAGCCAAGTTCTTCTGAGTTCGTGCCGAAGGTGTGGCGGCCGCGCCCCAGGCAGGAGAAATAGAGCGCCCCCCTGGGCTTGGCCTTGCTTGTCCGATCCTTGATCTGTTTGAGCATTCGGACCAGGTCATCCCGAGCGGTCGTACCGTCTCGCCGACAGAACATGATCTGCGTACCTTTCTGCGGCAAATCACCGATCGCGATGAGCCCGTTTTCTGCATCAATACCGACAATGTTACGCACCAGGTAGTCGCCGGTATCAGAGCCTACGACGGGCAGCGCCGCGAATATGTACCCTGCCGTTCGAGCCAGGTCAGCTGCCAACGTCTCTCCAATATCCTCCTTGAAGATCTCCAGTGCGGGGCGTCCATCGATGCGCAGCACGATGTTGCGACTGACTTCGGTAATCGTCCGCTTCGGCCCGATTGGAGAACAGCCCTGGGTCAGGCCGGTGCACACCGGCACCTTTTCTGAGAACAGCACCCCTGAGACACCCCCGGACGTGACGGTGTCGGCAATCTGTAGGTTGCGGCTGCGTGAAGACGTCAGCCCACCGACCAGATATCCACCGTTTAACATCTCGGAAAGATCGGGAATTAATTGCTGGAGATCGGGGCTCTCCGGTGCCGCATGGACCACCGCAAAGTTCTGGATATTGTCGCCAAACCACCCTCGATGCTGATGATCAAAATCATCTAGGTCGTCCTGCACGGCCGGAAACACCCGGAAAGAGGTTTCCGGGAAACCGCAGGCCATGACGGTCATCGCCTGCTGGTCGTAGTCCTCATGACCGGTGCGGAGTATGCCGATGCCGGTCGTTCCGACCCAGTGCGGTATGCCGGTCTTGTCCTTAAGACGTGGCACGATTTCCGCCAGTGCATCAACGTGGCTGTCGGTAGTATAGATAAACCCGAGGTTCCCGGACCATGGCTGACTGGCAATTTGCTCTGCACACTGGTCGACGGCATCCTGCCATCGTTCCAGCATGGAACTCCCAACCCGGAACTGCTCTGCACTCATGACGATCCGTTGCCCTCCACTGGCAAATAAAACGACTTCAAGGCAGCCCACAGGTCTCAGCGTACCGGAGGACTAATCGTTGGCGTAGAATGATATCCAGAATATACAGCCAAACCCAGTGTGAAATGATCAGGTGACCGCACAAAAAGGAGATTCTCATGGCACGCGTTCGCGATATTGATATCGGTGAAGTACCTGAAGATATCCGCCCCATCTACGAACGGTTTTCGAATGAATACGGGCCTTTTCTGAACCAGGTTAAGGTATTTGCCCACCGCCCTCCTGCCCTGAAACACATCATGGGTCTGCTGTTGGATCTAGCCGACGAAAGCCTGCTGCCTAAACGCCACCTGGAGATCGCTCTGGTGGCAGTGTCCAAGCTCAATGAGTGCACCTACTGTGTTGCCCACCATGCCCCCCGACTGGTCGATCAGGGGCTATCAGCGAAAACAGTTGCCAACATCCTGGATCCAGACTGTGAAGGATTGGACGACATCGACCGACTGGTTCGCGATTTTGCTGTGGAGGTTACGCTCAGATCAAACTCTCTGCGTGACGACCTCTTCGATCGACTGAAACAACATTTCAGTGAAGAACAGATCGTCGAACTGACCCTGCGCACCGCGCTGTGCGGTTTTTTTAACCGATTCAACGATACCCTGCAGATCGGCATGGAAGCCGGCGTGATTGAAGATATGCTTTCCCGGGGTTCGCGTATAGACGACCTACCGCACCCCGAATCGCTGGAGACGCAAGGCGATGCAGCGGATCGAGCAGCCATCCCCCACTGACCCAATCAAATGAGTCGGACTGTACGATCAGACACCAGAATTTTTCTTCCGAATAGCTAACTAAGAACATAGGAAACCTTTTCCATGCAGACACCACTCGTTCCCCGACAGCGTGTTCCTGACCTTGTTGTCCCCATTGTCGGCGGTAGCACCTGGTCACTGGCTGAACAAACACCCCAACAGTTCACCCTGATCGTGGTTTACCGTGGACTGCACTGCCCCATCTGCTCACACTACTTGGCTGACCTCAATCGAAAAACCGAGGCCTTCAATGAACTTGGTGTCGGTGTGCTGGTGTTATCGAGTGACGATGAAGCCCGAGCCAGTCAGACTAAACATGACTGGAAACTCGACAGCCTGCCCGTGGGTTATAACCTGTCCATAGAAACCGCACGCAACTGGGGGCTTTATATTTCATCGTCCAACGGTAAAACGTCAGCCGGCGTAGTTGAGCCCGACCGCTTTCCGGAGCCTGGCTTGTTTCTGGTGCGCCCTGATAACACTCTTTATTTCGCATCGGTCCAAACGATGCCTTTCGCACGCCCATCGTTTTCAGACATCCTTAAAGCGGTGTCTTTCGTGATTGAGAAAGACTACCCGGCTCGAGGCGAAGTCGGCAGCTAAAATATTGTCTGGCCTTGCTGGATTCACTCACAGTCCCGTAAATTACACCAACATCACTGTATCCCACACACTGCCCAGACACAGACACAAGCATTTTTCCGCTATGAACAGACACCTGCCGATTCAGATCACAACTGATCAGAAACAACAGTTCGCCCGAGATGGTGTCGTGTGTCTACGCGGACTGTTTGATGACGACTGGATTGGATTATTGTCAGCTGGTATTGAAGACAACCTTGTAGCCCCGGGTGAGCACTCCCGAATCTGGGATCGTACTGACGATGACCGAACCGTTTTCTACGACTCCGATAACTGGCGACGTATTCCCCAGTACGAGCAATTTGTTTACGAGAGTCCGTGTGTGTCTGTCGCAACCGCACTTCTGGATACTGACAGTGTCAACTTTTTCTTTGACGCGGTATTCGTCCGCTCACCGGGTGTTACCTTTGCGACACCCTGGCACCAGGATGAACCGTACTGGACGGCTGAAGGACTTGATACGGTCAGCATCTGGATGCCGCTGGTTCCGGTTTCTAAACAAAGCGCTCTGGCGTTTGTACCGGGTTCCCACCTATGGCCAAACCATTACCGTCAGCAGAATTTTGGAGCGTTAAATCCGGACCATCAGCCAGAAGTAGACACCGTTCATTTTACTGACGAGTGGGAACCATTCCCTGATATTGATGCCGACCGAGACGCATTCAGCGTAACCAGCTGGGAGATGAGTCCCGGCGACTGTGTCGCATTCAACGGCCGCATCATACATGGTGGTTCCGGCGCACTGCCACCCGAACGGGATCTTAAAGTATTCAATACCCAATGGCTGGGTGACGATGTCCGGGTCAGTTTTCGTTCCTACGGTATGGATCCCGACCACACGGGAAAAATGCAGGAAGCAGGCCTTTATCACGGCGACCGTCTCGACGATACAGTCTACCCACGACTGCCCGTACAACAGATCAACCCAATCGGTTAAAAGCGCTCGAGGCCAGCGCAAAATTCAACTTATGACCCGAAGGACACTGCAGCGTGCGGCGTTTTTCTGGCTCTTCGTCATGCTGTCGGCGTACCTTGTGTACATCTATCCAATTCAGCGGTTGACCAACTGGTTTGGCAGTCCGGACCTTCTCAAACTCCCCTCTACGGTGGGTTTGTGGATACTGATGATTGCGATCCTCTGGCTATCTTTCCGGCGTGGAAGCCGTGTGCTTGAGTGGATACTTTTTAACTGGATGGGAGTTGGATTCGTATTTTTCGTTCTCTGTCTGCTCTATGATCTTGGCCGACTGATCAATCCGCTCAATGACCAGGCAGCCGCAGGCGTGATCCTGTTGATGGGTACAGGTTTAGTGACCTTTTCATTTATTACTGCACAGACAACCACACACAAGACATTACGGTTCCACAGTCACCGACTCCGCAAGGACTACCGGTTAGTCCAGATCAGCGATGTACACATAGGCTCACGTAGCAGTAACTTCCTGAACCACATTGTTCAGAAAATCAATATGCTTCATCCCGATATGGTTTTGATCACGGGTGATTTTCTGGATTCAAGCCGCATCGGGACGAAAGACATCGAAGCACTTAAGACGCTTGCCATGCCGGTGTATCTATCGATCGGCAATCATGAGCGCTATATTGGCCTGGACAAGGTGGTACCCCTACTCGAGGAAACCGGCGTGAGGGTGCTTCGAAATAACAGTGTGCACATCGACGGCCTGCAGCTGATCGGTATAGATGATGCCGATGATGTTCATCAGGTTGGTCGCGAACTCGCGAACATCGCACTTGATCCTCAGTGTTTCAAAGTGCTTCTCTATCACCGACCACTAGGATGGGATTCGGCCGTAAAAGCCGGTATCGACCTGACACTTTCCGGGCATACCCACAATGGACAGATCTTTCCGTTTAACTGGCTGGTAAAACAGCAATTCAAACTGATCACTGGCCTGCACCGACGCGGTCATTGTCGGCTTTATGTCTCTCCGGGCACCGGAACCTGGGGGCCTATGATGCGCCTGGGATCACGCAATGAGATCACATGCATTGATCTGGTTAGATCGAGGCTCTAGCGACCGGGACCTGAACTGAGCTATGGCCTGTTGCCCGATCAAGGCAGTTGCGGTAATTTTGTGCCACACTTTCCGAGTTATACCAAGATAAGGCAATCATCAAGGACAACACCATGCGCTACGGTTTTTATCTACCTACCCGGGGCCCGACTTCAGATGCTGATGCTCTGGTCAAAATTGTTGAACAAGCGGAGCACCTGGGTTTCGACTCAACGGTTATCGCGGACCATGTGGCATTTCCGGTGCAAATTGAATCAAGCTACCCTTATACAGTAGGTGGAAACTTTCCCGGAGGTTGGGAGGCACTGGAGCAGCTGTCTTTGATGGCCTTTATTGCCGGTAAAACACAAAACCTCCGACTGATTACCAGTGTCATGATTCTCCCGTACCGCAATCCTGTAGTCACTGCGAAAATGCTGGCGACTATCGATGTGCTGTCTAAAGGTCGGGTAACCGTCGGCGTGGGTGTTGGTTGGCTGCGCGAAGAATTCGAGACGCTGGGGTGCTTTGAGTTTGACCGTCGCGGCGCACTGTCTGACGAATATCTTAAGATCTTTAAGATACTCTGGTCGCAGGAACCCGCCAGTTTCGACGGTGAATTCTACCGCTTTGATGCGCTCCACTTTCTGCCTAAGCCCATACAGAAGCCGTATCCACCGATCTGGATTGGCGGTCACAGTCGGCCCGCGCTGCGCCGGGTGGCTCGATTCGCCGATGGCTGGCATCCCGTCGGTGCCAATCCAGCAGTACCGCTGCAACCGAAACAGTTCGCTGAGTCTTGCGAGGAACTGCGTAGACTGACCGAACTTGAAGGTCGCCGCTATGAAGATCTCACGATCTGTTTCAAAGCGCCCCTCTATGATAAGGACGCAATCACCGTATCGGGCACTGATCGACGTTCGTTTTCCGGAAGCACTTCACAGATTGTCGATGACATTGGCACGTACGGCGAACTCGGTATGCATGAGCTGATTGTTGACTTTCGCTCCGACACTTTGAATGAAACACTAGAGCGCATGGCACAATTCCGTGAGGAAATCTGTTCACAAGTACCTTAGCCGGTACTGTGAGATTTCAGCCTAACTAGCGGTCGAGTTTTTCGGTCAGTCTGTGCACGAAACACTGGAATTACAACGCTCGATGCCAGCGGATCGCATGTCCGTAGAGCGACCACGACAGACGTATGTTCCTGGAACCCACTAATTGATATATTTGACAGGTCATTAATCGACGTAATCAGTCTGGGCACCGCCAAGCCTGAATAGGCTCCCTACAGGAGACGTCTCACATGCTCAGTGAACGGCAGCGTAATTATCGGCAGGAATACCGGTCGCGGGTTGACAGCTGGTACAACGGACCGATCCACGTACTCCTGATTTATGTCATTGGACTCACGGCGTTGTGGTTGTACGCCCAACACCTTCACAGTGTCCACTGGTGGGAATGGTTGTCGGTACCGGTATTTCTCCTCGGCTGTAATATCTTTGAGTGGTACCTGCATCTCAAGATCATGCACCGACCACAAAAATCAAAAGCCCTGCGTGCCATCTACAACCGCCATACGCTTCAGCACCACCAGTTCTTCACAGACTCAGAGATGCGCTTTCGCGACCAGAAAGACTGGCGGGTAACTTTCTTTCCGCCTTACGCACTGGTCGTGTTTATCCTGATCTCAATACCAGGCGCCGTGTTGTTCTACTTCCTGCTGACCCCCAATATCGGCTGGCTTTATATTTCCACAACTACGAGTATCTACCTGATTTATGAGTTCATGCACTTTTGCTGTCATGTGGATGAAAACTCGTTTGTCAGACATATGCCACTGGTCAACACGCTGCGCCGCCACCATACCGCCCATCATCACTCACGACTGATGATGGAAAAAAATATGAATCTCACCTTTCCGGTCGCCGACTGGCTATTCGGTACATCGGATCTGGATAGAGGGCTGCTGGGTCATCTTTTCAACGGCTACAGCCAGCGTCACGTTCGGGCGAACCTTCGGGGCCAGCCCCCGCGGCCAGATATTGCGGCGGCCGAGCCTATCACGCATTAGTAAAGCTCAGTTGCTGCACCGCGCCCGATGCCCGTCCATATTAAGATCATTGTCTCCATCATTACGTTGGTGGTCGGGGCCGCGTTTTTATACTTTGAAATACTCTACGGCCAGATGTCAGTCGGCCTCGTTGGCGCCGGCCTCGCAATGTTCATGGTGATTTCAATGTGGCTGTTCCGCGAGCCGGGCAGGCGATCCTGATCGACCCTACTCTATGAAGCACTACCAAGGTCGACGTACCATCGACGGCATCATGGTCACCGTGGATGGCGAACCGCTTGACACACGGTATGACCTTGAGCAGTTCACCGATCTTGGCTTCGAGTGGTCTTATGAGGGCGATTCACCCCGCCAACTGGCCCTGGCACTGATTGCAGACTGCCTGGGAGATAACGACGCCCGAAACCTCTCGACCAAATTTATGACACAGGTGATAGCCGAACTCGACAACGACTGGCAACTGAGCGAGGAGGAAATCCGCCGCGAGATTCGATCGATGGGTAACGCGTCCTGATACCTGGTCAGTACCTGTTGTTCAGTGTGCAGCCACACCCTGGGAAGGCGGTCGCCTGATCAAATCCCAGATGCTCGGTACTGTCCCAATCGGCACCACAATTAATCGGGGGGCGTTAGCCGCAAGCGCCTGAGTCAGTTCGACTTCGAATAACTCCGCTGATTCAACACGACATGAGCGAATCCCGAAGGACTCACCCAACGCTACGAAATCTGGGTTAGTCAGGTCAACAGCAATGTGCCGACCACCATAGCTTGCCGCCTGTATGGTCTTCACGTTGCCGAAACTGGAATTATCAAGAATAACAATCACCACTGAAATTTTATGGTGCACTGCGGTGGCAAGTTCCTGTAACGTGAACATAAATCCTCCATCACCACACACGGCAACTACCCGGCGAGCAGGATCAGCCATTTTTACTCCCAGTGCAGCCGGCAGCGCATAGCCCAGGGTTGCCTGGAATCCCGGGCCCATGATAGTGCGTGGCTGATACGCCGGCAGTGCATAACGAACATACGAACCCAACTGCGTCACATCTGCAACAACGACACCATCTTCGGGCAATGCCGCCCGCAGTGCACCGGCAAGCGCTGGCAACGGCTTCAGGGTCGACAACTTGTCAGCGACTGCTTGTGCAGCCTGATTGCAAAAATCCAAATATGAGGCTCGATCGACCTCTGTAGCTGGTACCGAATCGGCAATCGCCTGCAGCCCTTTATCTGCTGAGGTAACCAGTTCGATATCGGCCAGCACCGGACGCCTGACCGCAGCTTCCTCGATATCGATACGTATTATCTCGACATCTTGCTGCCGCCCCCAGGCGAGTGCCGGTGCTGTAAACCGTGTCCCGACCACCAGCGCAACATCCACACGTTCCCAGATATGCTGCCCGGTGAGGAAGGTAAAAGACAACGGGTGGTCGTCGGGCAGCACACCCCGGGCGCTGATAGTAGAAATCACTGGAATACTGAGTTTCTCTGCCAACTGTTTGAGCGGCCCACCAGCCGCCATTCCACCACCACCTATCACAATAACGGGGTACCGTGCTGCACACAGACTTTTCACCGCCTGCTTGATCAGTAAGGAATCCGGTTCGGAAGCACTTTCACCCGAAGGCGATTCGCGTACTGCCACCTGTTCAGTAAATGCCAGTCGATCTGGTGCCATCTCGAGGACCGCGGGGCCGGGTCTGCCTTGGGTCATTGCACGGAACGCATCTTCCAGCAGTTCGGGCACCTGGTGCGGATGGTCTGCCCGCTCGGACCAACTCACCACACCACGCGACACAGCCAACTGGTCGCGTAGTTCGTGGGCAATACCCAGTTCTTCACCGATTTGGTAGGACGGAATCTGACCGGTAATACACAGCACCGGTTGTCCCGCCGCAACAGCAGTCGACACAGCTGCCATCGCATTAAGCATACCCGGGCCTGGAACAGCCGTGAACACGCCAGGTCGTCCCGTCGCCTGGGCATAACCCATGGCCATGAAAGCGGCCCCCTGCTCATGACGGGTATGCACCGTCCGGATTCTGTCGCGGCATCCATGAAGTGCGTCAAACAAAGGGTCGAGTTGGATACCAGGAATACCAAACACCGTATCGACTCCGTGTGCGAGTAGTCCTTCAACTATTGCTTGAGCTCCATTTAGTTTTGGCATCGGCTTACTCCTTTTCAATCCCGTATCCAGTTAGCAAAACGCTTGCGTTGGCATTTTCAGCACAGCGGCCTAATTTAAGTCCCGGCGACAGATTCCGGCCGTCTCACCCATAATACTGAAATTCATCGCTGATCACGCGACCCCCGTATGTTACTACTGGAACACGACGGCAAGACACTGCTGGGTCGATACGGACTGGCGACTCCCCCAGGCATTTGGGTCAAAGCGGAGGATGAGGTTACCAGCAACGGGCTGCCGGACGGCCCCTGGATCGTCAAAGCACAGGCTGCGACCGGTGGGCGTGGAAAAGCTGGCGGTATCCGCCCCTGTGAAGATCCAGCGCAACTTGAAAGTATCGTTCAAGAACTCTGTTCGCAGCTTATCAATGGCGTGCCAGTCCAGGGCTGCCGGATAGAATCGAAAGTGGATGCCACGCGTGAGTGCTATCTGAGCCTATCACTCAATCCAATTACAGGTCTTGTGGATATTCTGGTCTCGCCAGCCGGCGGAGTTGAAATCGAATCCTCAGTGTCTAAAGGAAAAACATTGCATCGGGCCTCAGCTATACCTGATCCAGCTGACATCGTCGCGACTGGCACACCGCTCTTCAAAGCGCTTAACGCTGATAATCAGATGCTGAGCACAATCCTTGAACGTCTCGCTGACGCGTTCCTTGGGCTTGAAGCACTGCTGGTTGAGATTAATCCGTTATTCATATTGCCCGATCAAAGTTGCCTGCTGGGTGATGCCAAGGTCGTTCTCGACGCCAATGCGTTCACTCGACAACCGCACCTCGAGCGATTTCTTGCAGATCGCGCAGTCGATTATCCAGAGGCTGTTCTCAAACACAAACACGGGTTTGATTTTATTGTGACCGACCCCCAGGGCTCTGTCGGCCTGCTGACAACCGGCGCCGGACTCAGCATGATGCTGTGTGATGAACTCCATGATCGCGGCCTGTCGCCGTACAACTTTTGTGATATTCGCACCGGAGGCCTGCGCGATGATCCGCAGCGCCTGATCGATGTGCTTACCTGGATCAGCGCTGGAATAAATACCAAGGTCATTTTGATCAATGTGTTTGGCGGTATCACTGACCTCGGCGTGTTTGCCCGACTGCTGATACAGGCCATGGACCGACTGCCCCAACCTCACCTGCCGGTGATCGCCCGCCTTATCGGCCCCAACCAGGACGAAGCGAATACCCTACTGCGGGCTTCCTCTCTACAAATCTCCTTACACCAGGATCTTTCGCCTGCCCTGGACGATACCGGTACACGGGTTGGAAGAACGTTGCCGTGATTCTGAACAATCTACTCCGAGCCGATACGCCGGTTATTGTTCAGGGCGCGACCGGCCGCACGGCGAGACACCACATCACAGTGATGAAACGACATGGCACACGGATTGTGGCCGGTGTATCGCCCGGTCGATCCACCGGACCCAACGACGAGGTCGACATCTACCCTACCTGCGCTGGCGCTGTCGACGCCACCGGTGCCGTAACGGCGATTCAGTTTGTGCCGGCGAGCAGGGTTGCCGACGCAGCCTGCGAAGCATTGACATCGGGCATCAAATTGCTGGTTACTGTGACCGAGGGCGTGCCGGTACATGATTGTGCCCGCATACTTCGTAAAGCAACCGATCTCGGGGCCATCTGGGTCGGCCCTTCGACGCCTGGCATCGTGGTGCCTGGGATAATTAAACTAGGCTTCATGCCGGAGATCGCTTTAGCACGCGGGTCGGTGGGCATAATGTCTAAAAGTGGCACCCTGGCCTATGAGGTCTGCTACCGTCTGGTGCGCGAGGGCCTCGGCCAAAGTAGTTGGATTGGCGTCGGCGGAGATCCGGTAAAAGGGACACGATTTGCGGAACTGCTAGACTACTTTACAACTGACCCCAATACTGAATCGGTTGTTGTGGTTGGTGAAATCGGTGGTGCAGAAGAGGAAGAACTGGCTGCGGCGCTGAGCGACAGTGCCTTTGATAAACCTTGCCATTGCCTGATCGCCGGTGCTACAGCGCCATCTGGCAAAACACTGGGTCACGCCGGTGCCCTGGTTCATGGTCATCATGGCAGCTTTGCTGCAAAGGCTACCGCATTGTCGGGGGCCGGAGCAGTGATGCATCACAATATCGACAGTCTGGTCGAGGCCATGACCACCTAAGTTTTATGTACATACGCTTCTCAACTGGAACGATATGATGGATGAAGAGATGCTCACATTCAGATTGACCGACACCCAGCGCGACATGGTGATGTCCGTACGACGACTGGCGCAGCAACGGTTCAAAGATCGATGGAAGCAATGGCAGGACGGTACATTTCCCTGGGAAAACATGCACGACCTGGCCGAGATCGGTGTGCTCAGCATGTCTGTGCCAAAAGCCTACGGTGGACTTGAACTGTCGGTACTCGATGCCGCACTGGTTCTCGAAGAAATCGCCAAAGTCTGCTATGTCACTGCCATGGCGGCTCTGGGTGAAGTGGGAACCCAAACCCGCATGATCGCGCACTTTGCACCAGAGAATATCAAGCAGGACATACTCCCCCGAGTTGCTGCAGGGTCAGCCGTACTCTCGATTTGTATGACTGAACCCGATGCGGGCACCGATTTGGGTCGGATGCGGAGCAAAGTCAGTCGCCAGCAGGACGAACTGATTCTTTCAGGTACCAAAACACTGATTAGCCGGGCCGACGTTGCCGAAGGGTTCGTCGTATTCGCCCGCATTGGTGATACACCAGGAATCGACGGTATCGGTGGTGTCTATGTCCAACGAGAAACCCCAGGCATGACCATCAACAGTGCCTACCACACGATCGGAGGAGAGTACCTGTCAGAAGTGGTTTTTGACCAATGCCGGGTACCAGCAAATCAGTTACTGATCGACGCCGGTGGTTTTAAAGACCTGATTTCGGCGTTTAATATTCAACGCTGCATGAACGCCAGTATTTCACTGGGCCTAGCAGAGGGTGCCCTGGAAGAGTCGATTCGGTATATGCGTAATCGTAAAGCTTATGAACAACGTATCGGCGATTTTCAGGGCATGCGCTGGAAGGTTTCAGAGATGTATCGAGATATTGAAGCATCGCGAAGTCTGCTATACCGTGCCTGCGCCAGTGCTGACCCGTTTCCAGATCCTGTACTTGCAGCTCTGGCCAAAATGACGTGCAACCAGATGTCCCTTCGAGTAACCAGCGAGGCCGTACAGATTCATGGTGGCTATGGATTTGTCGAGGAGTTCCTGGTAGCCCGTCAGTACTGCTGTGCACGTTATGGTTCGCTCGGCGGCGGTACCACTGAAACGCTGTCGAATCTGGTCGGGCGTACATTAGTCGACGGACTTGATGATGCCGACGGGTTATTGGGATATCAAAACTATTGAGAACGGTTTAAACCGTATCCAGGCGGAAAAGGCTCGATGCGCTGTTCATGGCTGATCCCCGTACGTGACGGCGGCAGCTGGCTTGCCCAGGCCGTGACATCCGCGCTAGCGGGGTGCGGTAACGACGATGAAGTCGTGCTGGTTAACGACGGTAGCGTTGATGGTGCAGTTGAGGCTCTCTCGCCTCATCCAAAACTGAGGACACTGCACCAGACAAAACAGGGTCTGGTTGCCGCGCTTGAACACGGGCGGCGAGAGTGCCACGGCCAATATATCGCCCGTCTGGATGCCGACGACATCGCACTGCCCGGTCGGCTGGACCATCAGATCGCAGCACTTGATACTGACCCGAGCCTTGCCGCAGTCGGCGGACGGGCTACACTTTTTACAGACCATGGGCCGGTACCCAGAGGCATGCAATACTATATTGACTGGATTAATAATCTCGATGATCCGCACCGCGAAATCCTGGTTGAAAGCCCACTACTGCATCCTGCCGTCACATTCAGAGCCACTCACGTCGAGCATATCGGCGGTTATCGCAGCGGTGAGGTGCCCGAAGACTATGACTTGTGGCTTCGACTGGTGGCAGATGGCTTCCGCATTGCTAATGTGGCGCATGAGGTCGTCTCGATTCGGGATCATTCCAGCCGCCTGACGCGTACCGATTCACGCTACAGTCGAACTGCATTCGACAGCTGTCGACGTAATTTTCTTCAGAAGACAGCGCTCTTAAGACCACGTAGGATTGTTCTCTGGGCCGGTGTGCGGGGTGGACGGCCGTGGTTGCGCTGGTTAAAAACCGGCGGTCACCAGGTCATTGCGGTAATCGATATTACAAAGTCGATCGTTCGGTCTGGTGTTCCTGTATTGCCCCCCGCCGCGCTTCCGGACCTCGACCTCGACATACTGCTGGTAGCAGTTGGCGCCCGCGGTGCACGGGGCCAAATTCGCAATGAACTGGCGACCCTGCGGCCGGACCTCGTGGAGGGGCACAATTGGTGGGCTCTGTTATGATGTTGAATAGAGGCTGCAGATCAACAACGAATTTAAATCTTAAGGGGGCACAATGTCTGACGGAACCGTTTTTATCGACAATGAATTTGTATCACCGGCCGATGCAAAAATGTCTATCTTTGATGTGGGATTTGTCTGGGGTGACACTGCCTATGACGTGACCTCCACCTGGAACAACTGGTTCTTCATGCTCGAGGAACATCTCGATCGGTTTCAAAAGTCGGTCGACCGATTTCAGCTAAAAAGCCCCTACAGCCGCGACGAGATCCGAGAGATCTGTGCCGAGTGCGTCCAGCGTTCCGGTCATTCGAATGCTTACGTCAAACTGCAGATGTCTCGCGGTGTGCTTTCAAGCCGCACCGTAGATCCCAGGTTAACTGACAGTAAGTTTGTTGCGTATGCAATCCCGTATGTGTGGATATGGGGTGAGGATAAATGCCGCAACGGGGCAAACCTCTATCTCAGTTCTTTCGAGCGGGTCTCTTCAAAAGCCGTGGATCAGCGGATCAAGAACTACAACCGCGCGGACCTTGTACAGGCCCGCTTCCAGGCGCTCGACGAAGGTTGTGATGATTCAATCCTGTGCGGACCCGACGGCTACCTGACTGAAGGCTCGGGCTATAACATTATGCTGGTCAAGGATGGCAAAGTGGCCAGTCCTGATCACAACGTTCTGGAAGGTGTGACACGGAGTGTGGTCTCAGAACTGTGTACGCTCGAAGGCATTGTGTTTGAACTGCGCAAGATCCATCCGGACGAACTCAGCAACGCGGACGAGGTGTTTGCCAGCACGACTGCAGGCGGCATCATGCCGGTAACCCGTATCAGTAACCAACCCGTGGCCAATGGCCAAGCAGGACCTGTAACCCGTCAATTGCAAACGCGTTACTGGGAAAACCGCGAGCAAGGCTGGCACGGTACGCGGATAGACGAAATTCTTGAATCGTCTGTGCACAAAGCCGGCACCGCTTAACATACCCGCCAGTCCATCATTGTATCTGTGGCCGGTCACTGACCGGTTCGCAGTGCGTGAAACACAATGAGCCCTTCGCGTGAACGCATGAGCGTCGCAGAGTTTGCGTCGCTTATCGCGCTGCTGACCAGCCTGGTGGCGCTTTCCATTGACGCGATGCTGCCGGCCCTACCCCAGATCGCGGCTGACCTTGCCGTCAGCGATCCGAACGATGCCCAACTCGTGATTGGCCTCTTTCTGCTCGGCAACGCCTTTGGTCAGTTGTTGTTCGGGCCGCTGTCCGATACCTTTGGCCGTAAACCTGTCATTGTTGCAGGGCTCTCGTTGTTTCTCATCGGCTGCTTCGTGTCGGTAATCGCTGAGAGCTTCTCTGTATTGCTGCTAGGCCGCGTACTGCAGGGTGTTGGAGCATCTGGACCACGGACTGTGAGCATGTCCATGGTGCGTGATCTTTACTCCGGTCGGTCAATGGCACGGATCATGTCGATCTCGATGAGCATATTTATGCTGGTGCCTATCCTCGCACCGGCACTGGGTCAGGCCATCATGCTGCTTGTGGGCTGGCGCTACATTTTTGGCACCTTTATTGTATTTGGTGTGCTGGGTCTGTTCTGGTTGCTGTTACGCCAGCCCGAAACACTGGCCGACGAACATCGCCGTCCGATGCAGCTCGCAACGCTAGTTAGCGGCTTTGTCACTGTCTACCGCAGTCGCGCCGCATTGGGATACAGCCTGGCGATCGGCACCATGTTCGGTGCTTTTATTGGGTTTCTAAGTTCAGTCCAGCAGATTTTTCAGGATACTTTCGCTGTTGGGAAATGGTTTCCCTACCTGTTTGCAATACTGGCCCTTTTCCTGGGCGCCGCGTCACTTCTTAATTCGAGAATGGTGATGCACTTTGGGATGAAAAAGATCGTCCGGCTCGCCATGGCCTGCAGTCCCGTAGTCTCGCTGGTATATCTTGTAATTTGCCTTTCAGTCGATGATTCGGGCCTGATTGGGTTCATGGTATGGGGTGCGCTATGCTTTTTTGGTGTCGGTCTTTGTATCGGCAATATCAACGCACTCGCCATGGAACCGCTTGGCCAGATTGCGGGCCTAGGGGCCGCAGTGGTCGGCTTCTTTTCCTCGTTCGTCGCAATTCTGGTCGGTATTCCGCTCGGCCGTGCCTATGACGGCACCCAACTTCCCCTGATCGCAGGTTTCGCGATACTGGGCGTGATTGGCCTGTGTCTTGTCTACTGGGCAGGGCGTGACACTACCCAAGAGACAGAGAAATAGATGAAATTCTGCCGCACTATTGGTCAGGTGATCAGATATCTCACCCACCGACAAGCAAGCCCTGACACTGATGCTGTCTACTGGAAAGTTGACTGGATGTACAAACTGTGCGACAAAAACACTGGCTGTTAGGCACCTACCGGTAGTTGGATCGAAATGGAAAGAAAACTGAGCACAATATTTGCCTCTGACGTGGTCGGATTCAGCAAGATGATGGCTGCCAACGAGGAAATGACGCTTGATTTACTGAATCAACGCAGACTCGTAATCGATGGCCTAATCGCTGAACATGGCGGCACCATTTTCGGCAGTGCCGGTGACAGCGTCATCGCAGAATTTGCGAGTCCCATCAAGGCCACGGAATGTGCAGTGCAGATGCAGGGCAAGATGCAGGCCATGAACGATGACGTCCCAGAAGAAAGGAAAATGGTGTTCCGCGTCGGCATCAATATCGGCGATGTCATGGTATCCCAGGACAACCTTTATGGTGATGCCGTTAACATTGCTGCGCGCCTGGAAGCCGAAGCGAAACCTGATGGTATCTGCATTTCCAAGTCGGTACTCGACATGGTCAGTCGGAAGATACAGGTCTCCTACCAGGATGCCGGTGAACTTGTATTAAAAAACATCGAGCATCCGGTTCAGGCCTACTTTGTGATCCAGAAACGAGGTGCAACGCGCTACGTCCAGCATACCGAGGCACCGCAGGTGAAAGTCGAGCGTACTGAGGCGGGCTCACTCGCGGTTATGTTATTCAAGAACCTAAGCAAGGATGAAGAACAGGCCTATTTCTGCGAAGGCTTTTCAGAAGACCTGATTTCGGCCCTGTCACGGTTCCGCAAGCTGACGGTGGTCTCGGGCAACGCCAGTTTTGCCTACCAGGACAAGTCTAGCAGCCCGAAAAAGATCGGCCGGGAGCTTGGTGTGCGCTACATCCTCGAAGGCAGCGTCAGAAAACTGGGGCCCAAAATGCGGATCAGTGCGAGCCTGATCTCAGCCGATCGAGAAAACACAGTATGGTCGAACAACTTCGACACTACCATGGATGAGATCTTCGACATTCAGGACGAATTGGTCGAAACGATTGTATCCACAATCGTTGGCAGGGTAGAAGCAGATGCACTTCAGGATCTCACCAATAACCGACCTGAGAATCTGGCGGCCTATGATGTTGTCCTGCAGGGATTGGAATACCACCGACGCAGCATGACCGCCGGAGAAAATGCCCGTAAGGCGCATGAGCTTTTTAACAAAGCCATCGAGATTGACCCAAACTACGCCCGTGCTCATGCCTGGCGAGCCTGTTCGATGGCCAACACAGCTGGTTGGTATCCGGACGATTTTGACGACAGCTGGTTTGACGACTGTACGGCCAGCGTGACCCGGGCGCTCGAGATCGACTCCAACGACCCGGAAGCGCACCGGATCATGGGTGCTATCAAACTAGTCACAGGAGATTTCGACCTTGCGACGTATCACCACGAACGCGCCGTCGAACTCTGTCCCAGTGATGCTTACATCCGATCCCGCTATGCCTCGTTGCTGATCTATCTCGGAGAACCACAACAGGCGCTGGACGAGATACACCGGGCGATGCGGGTGGACCCATTCTGCCCGGATGTGCTGTTCGAGGACGAAGGCATGGGCTACTACTGGCTGGAAGACTACACAAACGCGATTGAAAGTCTGCGTAAAGTCAAAGTGCCGACCCGAAACAGCCTGTTTTACCTCGCTGCTGCGCTGGCCAAAGCTGAACATACGGATACAGCGTCGGATACCCTGAAACAGGCGATTACCACCATGGACATGACTGTGGAGGGATTTGTAAGTTCCCAGGGCTACAAAAACCAAGAACAGCGGGACGCACTTCTCCAGACTCTGGAACCCATTGCTGTCTGATTTAATCCAGCTGAAACCATTCAGCCAGCAACAACACGCATCACCCCCAGCTAACAATAATTAATGCACGGTGTTGGTTAAGATGCGTACTCAGCTCTATCAGATTCTGTACAGCGATAGCCGGCCATTCGCTCATCACCTAGTCAAAATACTGATCCTGTTGTCTGTTGCTGCGGTCGTCGCCGTCGCGATGATTGGGACACTCCCCCGATTCGATCTGGTCCCCGATGCGGTCATGAACACCGTTCGTCTAGCAGCGATGGTCGTTCTTACCATTGAACTAGTTGCCCGCTTCTGGGTTGCACCTGAAGGTACGGCTCACGCTTTCGATACCGCTATCCCAGATGCAGCCCGAAAAGACGATGCTTCCGGCTCCAGATTGGTCTATCTTCGCTCGTCACTTGGCCTTGTGGATGTGTTGGTGGTACTGCCTGCGTGGGTCAATCTGTTGTATCCAATTTCACTTCATTGGTTCGAACTTGCTGCTGCGCTCAGCCTGTTCAAACTCGCCCGCTACGTGCCCGCACTGTCCTTGGTGACCGCAGTGGTCGCCCGCCAAGGACGCTCGATTTATGCGGCACTGGTGGTCCTGGGTATTTTGTTGGTGTGTTCCGCAACCGTGATCTACATGGTCGAATACGAGGCACAGCCCGCGTACTTCGCTTCCATCCCGCACAGTCTCTGGTGGGCGATCAGCACGATGGCAACGGTGGGTTCTGGAGATATGGCACCGATTACTGCGATTGGCCGACTAGTCGGTGGAATCGCGATGGTGTTCGGCATCGCGATGTTTGCCGTACCTGCCGGCATTCTGGCTTCAGGTTTTGCTGAAGAACTGAGAAAGCGTGACTTTGTCGTTAACTGGCAAAGTGTAGCGCGGGTACCGCTGTTCGCACGGCTGGACGCTAATGCGATCGCGTCAGTCGCTCAGCTACTCAAGCCCCGCAGCGTATCTGCCAACCAGGTAATCGTGCGGCGTGGAGATATCGCTGACTCGATGTACTTTATTATGGAGGGGGAAGTTGAGGTCGACATAACCCCTAATCCGGTGCGGCTCAAGCAGGGCGATTTCTTCGGGGAGATTGCCTTGGTTGAAAGCGTTCCCCGCACTGCGACGATATTGTCGCTCACCAACTGCCGGCTCCTGGTGCTGGAAACCGTTGATTTTGAACGCCTGACCACTCAAATTCCGGATCTGAAGGATCAGATCAAACGCATCTCAGACAAGCGCCTTTCAGAGCGCTGAACGTAATTCCACGACAAACGAACAGTTCCCTAAGATTTCCGACATCATGAACCTCTACATCCCCAAACGACAGTAATGGGTCAGCATTGCATCATCCCGTGTTCGATCTACCAGCGGTAACACCACCAAAGCGGTCAACCACTGACAGGCAAACGGCAACCAGAGGCCCGACCCCAAAGGCCATCATCAGAGTACCTATACCCACCACGCCACCGAGTCGCCAACCCACAATTAACACCGTGATCTCAAGCCCGGTTCTTACCCAGCCAATCGGATAATTTGTACGCTTCTGGATCCCAGTCATCAGCCCGTCACGAGGACCCGGACCAAGGTTGGCTGTGAGGTACAAAGCACTGCCAAAAGCCAGTAGAAAAATGCCCAGTAAACTCTGCGCCATTGCCATAGCGAAGCCGGTTGGCTGTGGAAGCATTGGTATAGTGACGTCGATCGCAATTGCGACCACGATGATGTTCGCAATCGTGCCCATCCCGGGTCGCTCTCGTAAGGGAATCCAGATCACCAGAACCAGAACACCCACAACCAATACGCAGGCTCCGATAGACCACCCGGTCTGTGCAGAGACACCTTGCGCGAGGGTTGTCCACGGGCTGACACCCAAACCTGACACAATGAGCGAGGCGTGTCCCATGCCAAAGATCCATAATCCGACCAACAGGAAAAGCACACTCTTGAACCTAGGACGCAGCGTCATCGGATCCGCCGCGCTCCAGGTTGTGGTCGGCACAGCCCGGGCCAACTGAAATAACGCCCGCTGTTTCTGTTGCATTAAGAGTGCGTCAACATCAGTTCATCGCCTATCACGCCGACACGGCTTCAATCGGCTCCCCCTCAATTGCTCGGGACGTTGAACCATCTACTGCCGTAGGCACCTCTCCCAGAAGCGTAACTCGATAGAACTGTCGGTCAAAATCAGTCTGGTAAATATCACTGGGTGCCAGATGGGCCGTTGCACGATTGTCCCAGAAAGCAACGCTGCCTCGTTCCCACCTGAAGCGCACTGTGAACTCAGGACGCACTGCGTGCTCCCAGAGCAATTCCATAATTTGCTGACTTTCACGGGGAGTCAAACCAGTAATCGATTTAATATAGCTTGGGCTACAGTACAGCACCCGCTCGCCGGTTTCCGGATGAACTGTAACCAGCGGGTGTTCGCTGACCATCAGTCGCTTTTTTACACGCGTCTCAAATTCCTTAACACTTTCCCCGTCCGCAGTAGCTTGCGCTTCGAATCTGTGAACCCCGCGTAACTTATCAAGCATCTCCCGGAAAGTTGGTGACAAATTTTCGTAGGCTGTCACTAGATTGGTCCACTGGGTATCGCCGCCATAAGGCGGCACGACATCACCACGAAGAATAGACGCTGCGGGTGGGTTGAGTGCCGCAGTAACGTCAGTGTGCCAACCAGACCACGGCCGGGTCGTGGCTGGAGCTGCATTCTGGGTTGCCGTTCTGAATTTACTCACCGAGTAGATTTCAGGATAGGTCTCGTCATGGCCAAAGACGACGTGCCCCGGCGTTAAAGCACCAAAATGGCGCGCAAACTTAACGTGCTGGGAATGGTCAAGATGCTGGTCTCGAAAAAACACGACTTTCCATTTCAGAAGTGCTTGGCGGATCTTGCTGACTGTTTCCGCTGAGAGCGGCTGAGAAAGCTCAACACCTTCGATCTCCGCACCAATGTGTACAGACATTGGTCGAACATTAATCTTAGAATTTGTTGCTGGCATGATATATAGGTCGGATCGATCGCGGCCTGTCAGGGGCTTACCCATCCGCCACAAACATCCAGCGTGGCACCGGTCACGTAAGAGGAATCATCAGACAACAGGAAAATGGCGGCACGGGCAATTTCTTCGACCTGCGCTGGCCGGCGCATTGGGATCTGTTCGATGACCCAGTCCAACCACTGCGGATTCTGCTTGGCCCAGTCCACACTCAACTCTGTCATCGTTGCTCCTGGTCTTAGACAGTTGACCCGTATTCCCTCCTCAGCCTGCTCTTTTGCCAGACCGACAGTGAATGTGTCAATAGCTCCCTTGGATGCGGCATAGTCGGTATAGGTGCCAGGCCCACCGTGTTTGGATGCCGCCGAGGAGACATTCACTATTACCCCACCGGAACCCCCATGGCGCTTGGCCATTCGCTTGACGGCATACTTTGCACACAGAAAGGTACCCAGTACATTGACTTCGAACACTCGCCGAGACGCGTCTACGTCCAGGTCTTCGACACGGGATCCGCTACCATTGACACCGGCATTGTTTACCAGACCTTTAACCGGGCCAAGGTCTTGTTCTACCTGGTCAAACATCGTCGACACCTCGGTCTCAACCGAGACGTCGGCCTGCACTGCCACAGCCACACCGCCTGAAGTTCTGATCTGATCCACCACAGCCGCTGCCTCATCATGTGAATGCCTGTAGTTCACACAAACCGACCAACCGCCTTGTGCAGCCAGGCGGCATATCTCTGCCCCGATACCACGACTGCTCCCCGTGACGATCAAACCACCGCCCGTTGTCGAACTTTGAGGCTCAACCATAAGCACCCCGGTGTAACGGTCGAAGATCGGAAGGCACTGCCAACTTCTCGGCTGTGATCCGAAGCGTACTGTGGAAATCACCGCGCTTCACTTGAATCCATCTCAGCCATCGCCGGCCGGTTATGGTCAAAGCAGTTCGGCCATGAAGCACCCGGTGATTGTCGAAGATGACGGCGTCACCGGGTCTGAGTATCTTCACAATGCAACGAGCCGGATCCTCCGACAGACTCAGCAATCGGCGCATACCCCTGTAATACTGCGGCACTTCGTGCGATGGAATAGACAACGGTGCACCCACACGATCATTAATCCGCACACCATTGATGTGACCGAACTCATCCAGAGAAATGACTGGAAACTCGGTAATCAAGTTAACATCACCAGCGAAATGTCGGCGGAAAGCTTGTCGATTTCGAGTCAGTGAATCAAATGCCTCCGGATCCTCAGAGCGTAACGTTTCAGCAATTTCAAACCCGTCGAGAAAAATCGATCCGCCACCATCGGTTATATCGGTTTCCAAGCAGTGAAACATGAGTAGCCCCGGCGGTGATGCCCGATAAGGTTCGTCTGTATGTGGTTTGAGCGCGGCAACATCATTGGCAATACTTCTCTTTGAGCGATCTACAATGAGATCCTGAATTCGACCGAAATTGCTCTCCTGTGGAGGTCCGATCCGGCGGGCCAACTGCTCGAGCGCATCAGGATTCAGTGGCGCATCGTCCAGAAAACAGATTCCGTGATCCCGAACGCCGTGCAACATTTCAAGAAAGGCGCCATCATCGTCTAACACGTCCGAGTACAGCATCCGTGCCGGCGCTTTTCTGAACTCATCGGTCCAAAGCAGAGACGAAAACGAGCGGGAACAACGGGACTTATCATCGTAAGCATGTGTTTGAAGCCAGCCATTGTCAAAACAGCTCTTGTGACCATCTGACCAGCTGATGCTCAAGCTGCCGGTATCATCGATGCAAACCGTATCCGCTGATATGGTTAACGCAATATCAGTCAACCGTGTGGTACGGCGACCGATTGTTGCGTCGCCACATTGACCACAGTAGCAGTTGTCTCGAAGCCAGATCGAGTGGAAAAATGACTCCCGACCATCACTCCAGACCGTTCGAACACCCGCCTCAACGGCCTCCACAGCCTTTAACGGTAACTCGGTCGCTATTCGGTCTATCATGTTCCCCAGTATTTCGCTGGATTGCCCAGCATCGAGTCAACTGACCCTGAACCTGCCGCAGTCACACCAGGGGTCGCAGGAGCATTTGATAATTCTCATCGGTAAACGGCATGGAGCGGCCTGTTTCGGTGTCAAAAAGGTCACGTGAAACCGTGCTTAATCGCCCCAGGTAAATATGTAACCCAATGCTTGGCATCGCGCCCTCGGTATGAACTGCGTGGATGCCATCACCACCGATCGACATCGTATCTCCAGGATTCAAAACCCGGCGCTTGGCCAGTTCCAACTGGCCTGATTCTACCTGCCGGTAAAGCAGATTAACCTCGGATCCTTCATAGACACCCAGAAATGTGTGCATCCGATGATTGTGGGGGGGCACCAGTTCGTGTGGTGCAAAACGCACCCAGTAAACCGAGACCTCGTCATCCTCGTACAGACATTCATCCGCCGAACTAAAAGAACCGACTGCCTTGGCGATGCTCTGAGGATCTGCGAATGTCTGTGACATAAGTGTTTTAACAGCCGTCACAGGCCGTGTCTCAACCGCCGCAGAGCGTGCGGAGCGCACAAACTCAGTCAAAGAAAACGACATATCGATCTCTCTTGGATCACAAACAGCGATGACACCGTCATGGTGTAGAACCTCCTGCTGGCACCAACACCTTCATGATACCAATGAACCGAATGTGAATGAACGCTATGATACGCCATATGATAAGCCTTTCTGTTATTACGTTCGTCGGTCAGGCCACCTGACCAGGTTAGCAACCGGTTTACGCAGTACCGCCATACTCGAGTTCACCGATCATGACTCCTGAAGCCCTGCCAATCTCGATACCCACGGAGATTTTCGACCTCCCGGTTCACGAAATCCGCAGGGGTTATCGCAGCGACGTTTACTTCTGGCGCGCCAAGCGAACACTTGAGGCCAGTCATCGCAGTAATACAGCAACTGTACAGGTGTTTCAAAAAGGTGAGGCTGTGGTGTGCGGAATCGAGGAAGCACTGGCGATACTGATGCTTGGGATTGGCCATTACCGAAATTCCACCCACGCATTTGAACTGTTCGATCACTACATCGAGCAGAAAAGACGAATTCGTTCGCTCTATCGCGCTGATCCAGAGCAGCTTCGGGAAGCTCTGGACGAGCGACAACGAATCGAAACTGCACTTGATGACGAATGGGTCAGCGACCTCGGCCAGATCAGTGTCAGCTCTCTGCGTGATGGTGACTCGATTGTGCCGTGGGAGACTGTACTACTGATTGAAGGACCTCTTTCAGAATTTATACACCTGGAAACTCTTTATTTGGGTGTACTTGCACGACGGACACGAATTTCAACCAACGTCGCACAGGTTGCCCATGCGGCCAACACCAAGCCGGTATTCTTTTTTCCCGCGCGTTTCGACCACTGGGCTGTACAGGGCGGAGATGGCTATGCGGCCTCGATTGGTGGTGCAGCCTCTGTCTCCACAGATGCCCAGGGCGAGTGGTGGGGAATGAAGGGTGCAGGCACCATACCGCATTCCCTGATCGCCGCTTGCGGCGGGAGCACAGTCGAGGCAACAAGATCGTTCGCCCAGACCTTTCCCGATACATCGCTGGTAGCTCTAGTTGATTTTGACAACGATTGCGTCAAAACCTCACTGGAAGTGGCTCATACGATGGGTGACCGCCTCTGGGGTGTTCGACTCGATACCTCTGAATCGCTGGTAGATGTATCACTCGAAGGTGCAGCCGACCTTACCAATAAGGCCGGTGTAAACCCAGCGCTGGTCCGCAACGTACGTCAGGCACTGGACGATGCCGGGTTTGGACGTGTACAGATCGTGGTTTCTGGCGGTTTTGACGTCGAAAAGATTGCAGCATTTGAATCGGAACAAGTACCTACCGACGCCTATGGCGTTGGCTCTGCTTTTATGAAAGGCAGTTTCGATTTCACCGCGGACGTGGTGAAACTGGACGGAGCCCCGATGTCGAAAACCGGCCGTCAATTTCGGAACAACGAGCGCCTGGTGCCACGGACTTTGATTACCAACTGACTAGGCGATCTGGTCAGTAGAGTCGTTCTGAAATCAGGTTAAGTATTGTGGCTGATGCTCATCCGCCCGGCCGTCCGGCCCTGATCCAGTGCCTCGGTGAGTCCGGCTGGGTTTCGACAGTCACCGATAAATGTTTGTGGACACGACAAAGCCCCTGCTAATTGAGGAAGTGGATTATCGGGCACTGATCCCAGGGCAAGAACCAAGACGTCAGCTTGTATTCGTTGCTCGTCTTCTAACGGGTTACAAACTATAACAGCCGATCTCTCACACCGTATCAGCTGTGACTGCAACATAATGTTCACACCGTAGTGTCTGAGCGATGCCAGACGCATTTTGCACAGATTCCATTCCAATACACTGCCGGCCCGTGATCCCTTTTCTATGATGGTTACCCGATCAGCGGTCGTTGACAGAACCTCGGCAACATCCAGGCCTACAAGCCCACCACCGACAACCACCACTTCACCGGTCAGCGACTCACGTGTGGCAAGAACTTCAGTCGCCTGAACCACGTGCCCGTGCGGTGTGCTCTCGTTCAAAATCAACGGCCTTGGTACGCCCCCGGTCGCAACAATCAGGCAGTCAGGATGGAGTGACCGGACCAGATCCAGATTCACTACCGTGTTCAAATTAATCTGAATTTCCGCACGATCGACTTCTTCTAAAAAATAGTCCAGCAATCGTTGAAAATGCGGCTTGGACACAAAACCGGCTGCCAGCTTGAGTTGCCCCCCCAGAGTACTTTCGCGCTCAAGCAATGTCACCTGCCGGCCACGATCAGCGGCTGCTAGCGCCGCTTCCAGGCCCGCAGGTCCACCGCCGATCACCACGATATGGCTCAATTCCGGGTCCGGTGGGCGAGTCGTTTCTTGACCCATTTCTGGATTGACAGCACAGCGTGTCTGTTTTACACCAACAAACTGAATGCAGACGTTGCAACCCAGGCACGGTCGTATTGCCGAAGCGTTCTTCTCTGCCGCTTTACGCGGAAGGTCAGGATCTGCAATCAAGGCTCGCCCCATTGATACCAGATCTGCAGATCCGTCTTGGAGAAGGCGTTCGGCTGTATCCAAATCGACGATACGACCGACCGCAATCACAGGAAGATCAGACTCCTGACGAATTGCCCTAGCCAGGTCACCAAGGCACCCATGCGCCTGCAGGTAGGGCTGAACGATCCATTCCATACTCGAATAACACCCAGCGGACACGTGCAGCGCAGAAAATCCCGCCCTCTCAAACAACGGGACCAGGCGGCGTGCCGCATCTAAGGTGAGACCACCCTCGAGCTTTTCGTCCGCTGAAAAACGCAATAGAACCGGGAAGGCATCACCGACCGCTTCACGAATGCCACTGCCAATTTCTAGAACAAACCGGGCCCGACGTTCGCTGCTACCGCCATAGGCATCTGTCCGGTGATTGGACAGTGGTGAGAGAAACTGTGCCCCGAGATAGCCATGAGCGGCGTGAATCTCGACCGCATCGAAACCAACCTGCTTGGCTCGAACTGCGCCTGCTACAAAGTCAGCAATCAACTGGCGTATTTCTGCACCGCTTAATACTGAAGGCACAGCTTTCATAACCGGACAAGGGATCGCGGATGGAGCCACCAATGAATTGCCCGTATATTTCGGATGCATCTGTCGACCCGGATGAAATAACTGTATGGCAGCTCTTGCACCGGTGCTTTTTATACCTGCCGCCAACCGCGTAAGACCTTCCTCATACCCCGCGTGATGAATCTCAAGCGTGCTTGGATAATTTACCGATCTCGGAGTCACAGCTGTGTTCTCAACGATGATGAGTCCAACTCCCCCGCGGGCTCGCCGACTGTAGTATTCGTAGAGTTGGGATGACACGCTCCCGTCGGGTGCGCCGTACAACGTTGCCATGGGCGGCATCACTATCCGATTTCGAAGCGTAAGCGAACCGATGGCCGTACTCTGGAAAAGTGTCATGGATTACGGCAGGTGCTGCTGACGACTGGCCATCGTTCAGTTACTGGAACTGACATTCAACTGTTGAAGCCCCGTGCGCGTGATCTTGCCCGAAGATGTCTTGGGCAACTCGGGTAGAAACACAACGTCTTGGGGGCACTTGAATGTCGGCAGTCGATCGAGACAGTAGGCCAAAAGATCTTTATCGGACACCTGATAACCCGGGCGCACCACGATGTAAGCCCTGGGGCTTTCGCCCCAATCTGGATCAGCGACACCACAGACAGCGGCTTCCAGCACTGCAGGATGATCGAAAAGAACTTCCTCGATCTCCTGCGGGTAGATTTTTTCACCACCGCGTTTGATCATGTCGTTCTTTCGCCCAACAATAAAGATATATCGTTCCTCGTCCATATAAGCCATGTCTGCTGTGCGTAACCAGCCGTCACGAATTACCTTGGCGGTGTTCTGGGGATCCCTCCAGTAACCGACCATCACACTATCACTTCGAACACAAATCTCACCGATTTCTCTACAAGGCACTTCAACACCGTTGTCATCCATGATAGAAATTTCATGGCCCGAATGAGCGCGACCGCAGGATTTCAGGCGTTCCAGATCTTGTGCAGATGCGCTGAGATCATGGATTTCGGGTCCTAGTATGACGATGTTGGCTGTACTTTCTGTCAGACCGTATCCCTGAAATAGAGTCGAACCAAAAAGCGCAATGGCTCTTTTTAATCGATCCAGCGGCATCGGTGCTGCACCGTAGCCGACTCGCCACAGGCTGGACAGATCGTAACGATCGGCGTTGGGTACCTCCAACATCCGAAACAGCATCGTCGGCACAAGAAACAGATAGGTAATCTTTTCACGCTCAATAGTTTCCAACACCTTCACTGGATCGAATCGATCCAGAGTGACGCTGGTACCGCCGAGGTAGTAGGTTGTGAGTGTCTGAAAAACAGCTGCAGCAACGTGATACAGTGGACAAACATTAAGATTCACCGTCTTATCCGAGAGCTCGACACCTCGAGCCGAATCGATCACGTTCGTACAGACGTTTTGATGATTCAGCGCCACACCTTTCGGTTGCCCCGTAGTACCGCTCGTATACACCAGTAACAGCAGATCATCTCCGTAAACCACAACCGGCGACTCCTTGTCGGACGCGTCAGCAAGAAACGAGCTGTAGTCCCAAGCGAAATCGACTGGGCCGCCCAAAGAAATAAAGTACTTAAGCTCAGGACAACTTGACCGAATTGCATCAACAGCTTCTGCAAACTCCGGTTGGAAAAAAATAATCTGGGCACCACAGTGCCGTAGAATATAGGACAACTCATCAGGCTTAAGCAGGAAGTTAAGCGTGGTGAGCACAAATCCGCCTCTGGCTGCTGCCAGGATACCCTCGATATAGATGTGACTGTTGCGAGACAGGAAAGCGATTCGGTCACCTTTCACAAGACCGAGTTCACTCAGAGCATTGACAATTCTATTCAACCGCGGGTTCAGTGCTCCATAAGTGACGACGCTCCCGTCAAATCGGGACGCTATTCTGTCCGGAATCATCTGCGCGTTGTTGCGAATGATCTGATCGAAAGTATTTATGGACTGCCCTGGCATTGTCGGCCTTACCGGATCAAGCCGGATAAATAGAAATCGTTCACTTTAAACAAACCTCACAAAAGCTGGATCAACAGTTCAGACTGGAACAATCCAATAAAGAATATAGAATTGTCTTCGGCAACACAAAACCCTGGATCTGGTTATGACTCATTCGGCTGAGTGGTATTTCGACTTTATCTCGCCATTTTCCTATCTGCAATTTAAGCACTTCGGCAGACTGCCTGATTCTCTTGAAATTCGACTGGTACCTGTTCTGTTTGCCGGGTTACTGAACCATTGGGGTCAGAAAGGCCCTGCAGAGATTCCTACGAAGCGGATTGAGATGTACCGATACTGTCACTGGTGCGCCCAGCAGAATGGTATTCCCTTTAAAACGCCACCAGCCCATCCATTTAATCCACTCAAGGTTCTGCGACTGGCCATTGCTCTGAATGCCAGCCACAACGCAGTCGCTGGGATCTTCGACCATATCTGGGGCGATGGCAACGACATACATACAGATCTCGGATTTCAGACGCTGGCTTCAAGTCTCGGGGTCAGCGACGCAGAAAACCTAGTTTCCTCAGATACCGTCAAGAAAACACTTCGGGACAACACTGAACGAGCGGTCTCAGTCGGTGTTTATGGTATTCCGACCTTTGTCATCAATGATGCGCTATTTTGGGGATTCGACCGCACAGACATGCTACTGGAGTACCTCAAGGATCCCTCTGTGCTGCAGACACCCGAAATGCTGCGTCTGAGCACAATACCATCAGCCGCTGAGCGAAGTCGTTGATTCCAAACATACGATCGTCAGCTATCGTCGACCTACCATAAATCTAGGGTTCAGCCTCCGCCCGCAACCGACTTTGAACAACTGAAATACCATCGACCACAGGAATGTGTCTTGGATTCCAGAACCGGAGGCAGCAAAGATCACGCTACTCGATATATCAGCTGATAAAAACAGCCGACTTGCCAAATAACATTTTTTTATTTGCACGCAGTTCGCAACTACGGATGTTCTGGGACGGACAGTGGTCATCATTACTGTCCTCCTTATAGTTGTCATTGTGCCGCGGTAGAATCCAAAAGTTCTACCGCGGTCTTGTTTGCATCAGCCTACAAAGACGGTTCTAAGTACTGGGAAATATATACGCCATTGCGATTAGGATTGAAGCCCAGACGGCCATCGCAAACACAAAACCTAAAAAAGTACCCATGGTTCTACCTCAATAGCTACTGCTCAAAAATGACTGGACCGGAAACCGGGTCTGTAACACCCAACACCGGTGAGATCTCCTCCATCATATGACGGATAGCGTTGAGAGACTCTATCATCAGAGGTCGTGCTTTAATCAAATCACTCTCTGACTCCCATATGGCCACAAAACAATAGCTGTAATCACCCGTTTGGATCAAGAATTGGCTGAGCAGTCCATCATATTTTGAAAGCTTAGAATGGTGCTCAAGAAATTCATCGTGACAGTCTGCTTTTACAGTAGTTCGGACAACGTTCATGAACTTGGCCATAATTTCCACTCCTAGGTGGTCGCTATCGGTGAGATAGCGCTGTAGCAAATGCAAATGCCGACTTCCACGTAGAAGTTTAACCCATAGACAATCGAGGTTCTCAGTTTAGTTGAGCTTCGATCATTGTGTAATTGAATGCTTCATGAACTGGTAGTACAAAGTCTTCAAGAAGACGTATAGATTCTGTACACCAGATATAAGAGCCCTGCAGCAGCGCTGAACTCCATCAGGAGCACACCCATGATCATCCACCGATTGAGTTTTCTTTTCGGCAAATACGTGTTGTTCTTCTGGGCAATCTGCCGCTCTTCTTCATAGCTCAACTCTTTTTTTAATTTACCGCTCATTGCCATAGTGCCTGTCAACGCATTCCAACCAAAAGTCTGTTTATCTTATTTTATCCTGATCCCAGCCCACTTCCATCACCCAGCATCCCAAAACCAGCTTAATTTATTTCAAACTTCTGTTATCCTATTAGCTGCAGTACACATTATTGCAATTTATACAGAATTGGATCTGTACCTCACTAAACATTACACCAAAGGACACCAACATGGCTTCCAAAAATGGACAACTGACCTTCAATTTCGCACTGCTTGTGCCCGCTGAAAATACTGCAGCAGTCGAAGAAA